>Ga0182021_10011671_pt1 | contig 10431 bp, 10 predicted proteins | sample 612E3MmetaG_FD_120493 | JGI IMG/M metagenome (GOLD analysis project Ga0182021, IMG submission 120493) | Permafrost microbial communities from Stordalen Mire, Sweden - 612E3M metaG (Illumina Assembly) | ecosystem: Environmental > Terrestrial > Soil > Wetlands > Permafrost | place: Sweden... | reverse complement strand
TATGGAGATACCAATAGTTGGTGTGGCCAATGTGGAACGCTGGAGTGAAACTGCGGCGGCGCACCCCGCAGCAAGCAACTTAGTACTTGATACCGGTAAATTTTAAATACCTTGGACGCCTATGAGCTTGCAGGTGCTTAGATATGGTCGTTCCAGGGCTTAAGGACAGATATGTGGATGTGTATCTCCCCTCTGAAAATGCGAAGCTTGAGTGGGAAGAAGAGGCAAAGAAGGCAGGGCTTCCTATGTCCAAGTTCGTCTTCGAGGCAGTGGAAGCTTTTCGGGCAGCGAAGGATGAGACTCCACGCTCAGATATGGTCAGGGAACTCGCTGAAGCCAAAGAAGAGAACCAAAAACTTCGCAGCGAGCTGAAGATGAAGACCCTGCTTCTGGAGAAGCTGGAGGCAGAACTCTATAAGGCCCGTTACGCCAACTTCCAGGAAGTTGAAATGGGCGAAGGGACCAGACGCCATGACCAGGAGTTAATAAACGTTCTGAAGCGCGGCAAAGCTCTCGAAGGATACACCATCCTAAAGGAACTGAGCATAGACCCTGGTGAGACAGAGGCGGTGAAGCTTGTGAACAACCAGCTCGAATCACTCAGGCGTTTCGGCCTGGTGGAAGAAACTGCTAACGGTTGGAGGTGGATCAAGTGATTGTTACTTCTACAGCCACGAGCACAAACCCAAACGACTTGCTCGATAGATTTCACGAGGACTGCAATCTCCGTGGCATGGTCACGACCATGGATTATGTTTACAGAACGAAAGCATATTGTGCTTTTCTAGAAGCCAGAGGAAAGACTCCCCTGAATGTTGACAGAGACGACCTGCGGGCCTTTCTAGCTCAGCTCAAAGACAAGGGATTGAAGTTTAGTACCATTGAAGTTATCTACACATGCTTGAGCGCCTTTTATGAATTTCTAATAATTGAAGAACTGGTAGAGTACAATCCCATCTTGCCTTTTCGAAAGTATTACCTTCGCCGTTACAAGAATGATAGCGATTCAGAGATCAGAAAGCTGATCGGAGTCGAGGATGCCTCACGACTCGTCAACTCGATTCTCGACAGTCGGGACAAATGCATACTCGTTCTGCTCTTTAAAACAGGCATGCGAGTAGGGGAACTGAGTAGCTTGGATGTGAACGATATCGATCTGGACAAAGGAGAGGTAACGCTCAAGATCAAAAAGAAGCGCACCAATCGTGTCTTATTCCTCGATAATGAGGCCATTGCTGTTTTACATAATTGGCTGGCAGCGAGAAAGAATCGAAAGGGTTCGGAAAGCCAGGCACTATTTCTATCTAAAATAGGAACAAGAATCACCAAGAGAACTATCGAGAATGCTATTGAGAAGCATGCAGAGCGTGTGTGCCTACATAATCCAGGAGCAAGGCTTGAGGATCGATTCACTCCTCATTGCTGTCGTCACTGGTTCGTTACTCATCTGCTCAGGACTGGAATGTCCAGAGATTTCGTTAAAGAGCTGCGGGGAGACACCCGTGACGAGGCCATTGATATCTATAATCACATTGACAAGAAAGAGCTGAAGGAGAGTTACCTGGCGCATATACCCCAGCTGGGTGTTTGAATGAATGTGGCCTTGCTCTCCAAGTTCGCGAAGTATGCGTAGATTTTGAAGAACTCCGTGGCCTCCAAGGAGACTGCTGGTGAGAGGATGTTCCTGATGACGGACCCGGTGACGGTAGAGTAGGCATCGGGGGTTTGGGGGGCGCTGGTGGTGGAATGGGATGAGATTCGCCTACAATGTCACAAAAATATTACACGCACCGAGACTGTTTGTTGTTCAAGTCTATTATACAACCATTGAGATCCCACCAAAATGCTCTTTAGCTTGCCAATAATACCAAAGACTATAAGCGCGAATCCATTAGCTCGCCTGCTGCTGATTGTCTGTTGGCGTAGCATAGCGTTTTTGATAATGTAGGACCTGGAGCGCAAAGACATATTTCTTGGTTCTGATGCAAGCCATTTATCGAGCTTCTGCTACAGAGCGGAGGTAATCGCCAAAAAAATTTATCGGCGCAGAACAGCGCCGTGCTACTTAGCCGTGTGTATCAATGAGTTGGTGCAGGTATGCCCACCATGCTGCCAATACCCGGGATCGACGCCTGTAGATTAGCGAACTCAAAGGAATTTATCCTGATATTTGCAGCACTATCTAACTGAGGATATTTGTCTGAGAGGGATATGAGTGTGATCGTGTATGCTTTATTGTCCTTCAAAGTAATAGCCAAGAAGTTATGGTAACTCGACTGCCCACTGGTCATATTGTAGCTTAACTCTTTTCCGGGCTGGCCAGATATATCCCTATTCTTAGCCGAAATTATCTGGTAATCGGTATATGCTTTCTTCAAATTGATCATAACGGCCTGAGCATATTGATCTAGGGTAACAGCAGGCTTGGAAGGCAAGTCTTCGACTTGTACCATTACATAATTAATTTGGCTCTTCATATCCTCACCTGGCGCTAGGAACCCTACCACTATATGCATATCATTGGGATCAGGCTCTTGCATGATCCAATTAGTAGGGTATTTCATTCTGAAGCCTTATGTAGAGTTCTCATAAGTTAGGGTATCAGATTCCGATGCTTTGACAGGAAATCGAAATAACAACTGCATCATTGCATGATAGTCAGGTTGACTTATTAACCAAAGATGAAATCGTTTTGGAGATAGAGGATATTTTGGCGTTGAAGCAAAGGGTATCGATTTCACCATGAAACGCAGAACATCAGAAAAACTCTCGAGGAACTTGTTGAAGAGCGAAACAGGTTAATAAGCATACTAAGATCTCCGGGAGAACGACCTCATGCGGTTATAAAAAGAGTGTTTGGAATGGGAAGTGTGTTGTTACAATAGTCAAGAGGGTCCATGTAGAATTGATGGTTACAGCTTTCGCTTTTAACCTGTTTCAGCTCTGTACATTGAAAAAAGCAAGAATAATCTAAGCATAGCGGAAGCTATCGAAGAACAGACTGAATGGGAGGATATTCAAGGAGATTCAATGACAATTGAACCAAAAGGCTAATACCATTGAGTAGAGATTCTTGAAATAAAGGATAGGAGCTTGTTGAAAGCTGGTTATTAGGAATCCTCTATAGCATGAGCTTATGCAAAGTTATGGATAGGAAATGTCTGTATATTATGATTGTCGGCCAGACTGAGTGACTTACGACCCCTCTCGATAAGTCTTAAACTTTGGTCTCAGAATTGACATGATTTTCTCGATAGAGATCGTTTTTGACTCCTTACCTGCCTCGCGGAAAGCATGGCATGATCTAAGATAATCAAAGGGATCTTCCATACATTTCATTTGCCATGTTCCATCTTCACGGATCTTGATGTCGCGTGGCGTCATTCCATAATAGAATATGTTTTCCGATACGCGAGGGGTCATGAGCGGTTTATTAGTTACCAGATCAATTACTTGAAAGAATCCATCTTTGCTTTGCAAATGATATTTCCCAGAACATAGCGATAATTTTATTTTATCTAAGCAATATAGAACTAAATCAAACCTGGTGCTGGCGACATTCCAGTGAAAAACTAATTCACGGCTCAATATTTCTAAATCATGTTTATTAAAAATCGGGCTATTTTTCAAAAACTCAAAAAGAAATTCATGGAACCATGAATAAATGGTAAATGCTCGCTTAATCAAAATGCTTCGAGAGTAATTGTCCGTTAAATAAGCATTTTCATATAATCTCTCGAAAGGCCTTGAGAAGAGTAGAAGTTCCAATCCATAAATCGGATATGGGGTAAAGGGGCTGAGAAATGCATCATAGATTAGGAATTGTTTTATTCCTTCGGAAATCAGGGAGTTTCTTGCAAGATTAGTATATAAATCGCGAAATCCATTTCCCACGTTATATCTATAGAATGGAATAGCCATCAACGGATCAAGGTCTCTAAGGATCTGAATATGTCTTAAGGTGAGATTTTCCTTTTCCTTTACGTCCTGCAAAGCAGTAAAATTCCCTTTATTCTCCTTTTTTTTGTCAAGAATGTTCGACTCCAATATTTCCTGTTTAAGCTGATCAAAAAAGTTCGCATACTCTTTCTTAGTGGCTGAGTGGTTTAATAGCGATTCGGATGCTGCACGCTTTAGCTTAAATGGTTCTATATGGGGCTTTAGTAAGGTATAGACATTGGCAAATGTGTTTTTTTCTATTATTTTATTAGTATATTCAGACTTTAAAAACTCTTCAAAGCCACTGTTTAAAAATATATTTGATATCTTTTCGAAGGAGTTCAGGTTATCGAAAAGCCTATAGATCTTTCTATATCGGCGACGTTTATCATCTTTTAGGAGTGGTCTTCCCCGGGAATTGCTGACATCTAGGATTTGAGCATCGGCAAGGGCATGCAGAGCGTCTCTAATTCTTGTTTCGCTCTTGTCCTCCATCATCAATCGGACCTCCTTGAAATTGAACCACTTCTCTGGGGACTTGATGAACACATCAAGAGCCGCCCGTGTATTTTCAGAGCTTAAATTATTGTTTATCAATTATAATCACCAATGAAACTATATATTTGGCTCAGTAATCCTAAATAATTTCTTCGGCAATAAAGTTTTCCATGCCCCTATTAAACGTAGAAATTGATGAAACTCTGCTTAGGGAGTTCAGGGCTTTTGCAGCAGCTAAGCATGGACGACTGTATAATGCCCTTCGGCCTGAAGTCGAGCTCGCTCTTGAAAGTCACCTTGCCTTGCAGAAAGCCGGAACAGGCCGAAAGGCCACTAAACCGATCGTGGAATCACCCGAAATGATCTCAGATAAGCCAGAAGGTGGTAGCCAATGACGATCTTTCCTAATTCATTGCATAGACTCTCGTATTGGGAAGAGGTGGTTGGATTATTACTTAAGCTGGATGAAAATGCCTCATTTGTAACAGTCGGCTCGTATAACATATTCCTGCCATCGGAGTTGATAATTTCCTTAAGACAACACGTGGGCAAGCGCTTGTCAATCCTGAGAACTGATGACCAAGTCGAGCCATATCGATGGAGGCTGATTGACTAAGAATTAAAAAATACAAACAGGTGTTGGCGATGTTATATTCATCTGTAAGGTTAAATACCTTTCGCATAATTAAATTTAGATTGAGATCATCGAAGCCGGAGCGTCACGATGACATTGAGATGTTTATGCAGCCTGGCAACGGTACTACTGTACTATTGAATCTGGCATTCTTCTGGGGGAAATTTGATTGAGTCCCCTTTCAGAAGTACACCGGAGCAGACTCGCCCTGAAGTATGGAGTTGATGTTGAAGATTCCGTGGTGAAGGGTCTCGTGGAATCCGGCCTTCTCAGAAGCATAAGGTCCACCGAAGAACTTCAAACCATCCTGATGCGGAATGACGTTGTTGGCACAGGAATCTACATCGGGTACCTAAATGATAGTGGAACCTTCACGATTCGGCTCGATGAACCTCTACAGAAAGATGGCAAAGAAGTGAAGTACCTTCGAAGGTCTGGAGAGTTAAATCACCTCTTTGTGCCTCCAGGGCTAGATCTGGCCAATACCAATAATCTGATAATCACTGAAGGTGAGCTGAAGAGCTTGTCAGGTTATCTTCGTGGACTTCCTGTTGCATCGTTAAGTGGAATTTGGAACTGGCGGACCCACGGCGCAGAGTCAGAGCTATTTGATAATGGAGAGAAGCTGAAGGACTCAGAATCTCTGATACCTGAGCTGAACCGTGATTTGAAGGGTAAGTATGTAACACTCCTCTATGACAGCGACATTACGAGCACTCACCCAGGATATCCAGCCTCCGAGCGACTTGCTGAACAACTATACAGACTCGGTGCAGAAGAGGTCAAAATAGTCACTCTTCCATCACTGAATGACAGGTCTAAGACTGGTCTAGATGACTTCTTATTAGCCAAGGGTGCGACTGGTCCGGCAGATCTTAATAGGATTATCGAACGAGCGGAACCCTATTTTCCGCTAAATGACGGTGCAGAAACGTATGCAGAAAGGCTCATCAGGCATGAAAATCCTGAGGAAAAGCTCAAAGCCGCCATAGCCTATCTAGCTTACAAGGGTGAGTTCATTACGGCTGACTGGCTCAAAAATCACATTCTCAAGGCTGGAGATCGGAAAACCCTCATTCGAAATGCTAAATCGCGGTTGAAGGATATTTGGAGAAAACGTGAGGCAAAACGAGTATCTTCTGGCAAGGAATCAATCCTAAATCCAATATATAAGGCTCCCATTTCATTACTGCAAGGCAGTGAGTATACCATCAACGATCGAGGGCATCTATGCAAAATGGAAATAAGAATTGCAGAAGGTATTGATGGATTTGTCCCCAAGCCATTGTGCAATTTTGTGCCTATTCCACTCCGACAAGTTCTGAAAGATGATGGCCTTGAAGTTGAGAGGTATATCGAAGTCGAAGCAATATCCCCCAATGAAAAGAAATTTGGTCCAACTATGGTTTCTATGGCGTCTTTTGAAAGCATGAAATGGGTTGGCACTGAATGGGGAGCACAGGCAGCTATGGAGGCAGGCCCGATTGTAAAGGACGAGGTGCGCCATTGCATACAGAGTATGGCTACCAATGGCTGCATACCAGAGGAAACTGTCTATGCGCATCTTGGATGGCGAAAGATTGAAGGCAGTTGGGTTTACCTTCACGCCGGCGGAGCAATCGGCTCCAAAGTTCGGGTGGAGCCTCATAAGAGGCTGATCAGGTACGTTCTACCAGATAAAGTAGAGAACCTGATGGAAGCTCTCAAGTCAAGCCTCGAACTCTTGTATGTAGCGCCTTTAGAGATTACTATACCACTTATTTCTCTAGTTTATCTATCACCTCTATGTGAGGCTCTTAGGTCTGTAGGCATTGAACCAGGGTTTTTAATATGGCTTTATGGGCCAACAGGTTCGATGAAGTCTACTATTGTAGCTCTTTTTCTATCTCATTTTGGAATGTTTGACAGCAAATCTCTACCAGCGTCCTTTCGGGATACATCCGCTTCTCTTGAATCAGCGACTTTCGCGGCCAAAGACAGCTTAATTGTAATAGACGACTTCTATCCACCCCATAATTATCGAGAGAAGGAGAAGCTTGAGAGCCTGGCCCAGCAATTAACTAGGGCATTTGGAGATAGGACTGGCCGAGGCAGGATGACCTCAAGCCTAAAAGAAAGGGTGAATCATCCGCCGCGTGGCATGGCTCTGGTAACAGGTGAAGAGCTTCCCTCGGGCGAGAGCACCACTGCTAGGAATTTCACTCTGGAGATGATCCCTTGTTCAGTAAATAAGGACAAACTCGGGAAAGCTCAGTCGCTGAGGCCGATGCTGGGTCAGGCCATGAGAGGATATCTTGAATATCTGAGTCCTCAGCTCGACTCCCTGGCCAAGGAACTTCACGATGAATTTGTAAATATCAGAAATAGAGCCCAAAAAGAGAACAGGCATCCCAGGCTCCCAGAGGCTGTGGCTTTGTTATATCTCGGCTTCAATTGTTTCCTGGACTTCTGTGTTTCTGAGGGAGCTATCTCTAAGGAGGAGGCAGAGAAGCTGGCAATGGAGGCATGGAAGATATTGAATCTAATAGTTGAAAGACAATCCGAATTAATTGGGGATCAACGGCCACTCTTAAAATTCTTTAATATTCTCCAGGAACTTCTATTACAGAGACGAGTCTATTTGGCTAGCCTCAAGAATGAGGTTCCGCCTGATTCAGAACATCTGACTCCAGAGAAGAGAATCGGCTGGAAGGGTGATGGCACAGTGTACCTCTCTATGGAGGTTGCCTATACTGAAGTCTACCAGTATTGCAGAGATCAAGGTGAGATATTTTCTATCCAAAAGCAAACACTCATCAAACACATTGGACATTATGGCTACCTGGTTGAGAAGCCTGAGAAAGGCAACGTGATCCAGAAACGGTTTGCAGAAGAGCGAGTCCGAGTTCTGGTGGTCAAAGCAGAGTTGCTGGGGGTAGAGTAGATGATTTGTCCCGCGTGTACCACTAATAACTGGACGGATATACTTCCATGTGACAAGAATAAAAATATCAATAGACGCTGCGTCCCGTTTGTCCCACGTGTCTCATGCTTTCACACTCTATATAGGTCTGAGAAAAAATGTAAATATGACACATATTCTAGAGTGAAAAGAGTATTTTATTACATATTAAAGATATTTATTATAAGCTTATCTAGATTATATCATATACATCATATGAGTCTATTCGTCATATGGGGTGAAAAAGGGCGGGACAGACGGGACAGATGGGACATAGAGTCAATAGCCACTTTTATTTCTGTCCCATTAGAAAATTCTGAAAAATGCATGATGGGACAGATGGTACGCAGAGTGTTTCCATTTGGGAGGATCTCATGAGGCTATTCTACATGCCACCCGAGTCTGATATGGAGGTGGCTGTAGAGCCAACCCCCTCCTCACCAACACCCGTGCCCATCGAGCCTGAGATTGCAGAAGAAAGACCATCTAAGGTACCCTCGGGCGTTGTATTTGTAGAGGACAAGCAAACGTGGGACCTGGTTGTCCAGGAAGTTGAAGAGGCCGGTATTTGTGGCTTAGACCTGGAGACGACCGGATTGGATCCATTGGTGGCTAGAGTTAGACTGATTCAGCTGGCCATTCCAGGAAAAGTCTTCGTTTCGGATGTTCGTTCCCTTGGAAGTTCAGTTATGTATGACCTGGCAGGGGTGATGGAGAATGAGCATGTAAAGAAGGTGATCCATAACGCCAAGTTCGAACTCTCCATGATCCAGGCGTCTCAGAGACGAAGGCTGCGAATTAAAAATGTCTTCTGCACCATGCTGGCCTCCCAGGTCTGCTGGAGCGGCTATTATACTCTTATCCCCGCTCCTAAGGCCAAGAAGTCTCCCTGGAAGAGAGACTCGGTGGAACACAGCCTTAGGTCATTGGCCAGAAGACACCTGGGCATTGAGATGGACAAGAGCCTCCAGATATCCGATTGGGGCTCAGGCACACTCTCAAGCGAGCAGATAGAGTATGCAGCAAAGGATGCCGAGGTACTGCTGCCATTGCATAACATACTTACCGACCTCCTGAAGAAGAACAGGTTAGAGCACATCGGCGATCTGGAGTTCAGGGCATTGCCGGCTGTTGTAGAGATAGAGTTGGCCGGCTTACCCATTGACATGCAGGCTGCCATAGCATTGATGGAAGCCAAGAGCATGCAGGCCCAGCAGCTAGTTCAAGAGCTGCAAGATGAAGCTGTGGAGAACGGTTTCGAGCCCCGCCCAAAGAAGGGTAAGAAACCTCAGATGCTCCTCAACCTTGACAGCCGCCTAGATGTCCTAGGATACCTCCAGCATCAGGGCCAAATTGCCATCTCCACCAAAGAAGATGACCTCAAGGCCCTGAAATTCTCCTGGACAGATAAGCTTCTGCGATATCGACGGGTGTCTCGCCAGAAGAAATTTCTGGAAGACTGGCTCCTAAAGGTTTCTCCTGTAGATGACAGGCTCCATGCCCAGTATTTTCAGTGTTCAACTGTTTCAGGAAGGTTTAGCAGCAGAGGCCCAAATGCTCAGCAGATACCGAAGAGAGGTGAGGACGGAATGGCTATGAGGAGGCTCTTCAGAGCTCCAGCCGGCAGAAAACTGGTCAAGGCCGACTTCTCAGGGATCGAATTGAGAATAATGGCTTGTATCTCCAGAGATCCGACCATGATAGCGGCGTTTCAGGAGGGCCAGGATCTCCATCGCCTGACCGCCAGCAGTATTGCCGGAATTCCGCTCGAAGATGTGACCAAAGATCAGAGACAGGCAGCAAAAGGCGCCAACTTCGGGCTCATCTACGGTGCCTCAGCATCTCGTTTCCAGGCTACTGCAAAAGAGGACTATGGAGCAGATATGAGTCTTGAGGAGGCAGAACGCATCAGAAGGACCTTCTTCGCTACATACCCCGGCATAGCTAGATGGCATCAGGTTCAAAGGATGTTGAAACGTGTGCCATTCAATCATTACTTCCATGATGCACAACATGGTCTCTATTCGAAAATTCTGGTTTCATCCAGGACAGTAATTGGCAGGAAGCGAGTTTGGGGTTGGCTGAATGGGTCTACCCTGGCTAAAGAGACTGAACTCTACAATTCTCCCTGCCAGGGCACAGGAGCGGATCTGATCAAAATCGTCATGAGAGAACTCTATGAGAGACTTATCTCTGAAGGCCTTGAGGATGTAAAGATTGTCGGCACCATTCACGACGAACTGATATTGGAAGCACCGGAGGCGCAATCCGGGAGAGCGGCGGACTTGCTAGGATATGTCATGAGACAAGTAGGCTCCAGATTGTTGTTCCCCGTGCCCGTTGATGCCGAGGTCTCCGTCTCAGATGCTTGGGGTGAAGGTTAGATAACCAATTATACAATAAGACTAAATATTATGAC
>Ga0182021_10011670_pt1 | contig 10431 bp, 7 predicted proteins | sample 612E3MmetaG_FD_120493 | JGI IMG/M metagenome (GOLD analysis project Ga0182021, IMG submission 120493) | Permafrost microbial communities from Stordalen Mire, Sweden - 612E3M metaG (Illumina Assembly) | ecosystem: Environmental > Terrestrial > Soil > Wetlands > Permafrost | place: Sweden... | reverse complement strand
TAACCTTGCAGCTCTTATTAATTACAGTGCAACCTTTGCTGTCACTTTCCTATTAAGCCTGTACCTCCAGTATATCAAGGCTCTGGATCCACTGTCGGCAGGTTTGATTCTGGTTGCACAACCAGTTATGATGGCAATATTCGCACCGATTGCAGGAAGACTTTCTGACAAGTTTGTTCCACAAAAGTTAGCTGCATTCGGAATGGCTCTATCAACAATTGGTCTTTTCATATTTGCATTCATTGACGAAACAACATCCATAGCTTTTATTACGGTTGGTTTGGTAGTCATTGGAACAGGATTCGGATTTTTTTCATCTCCCAACACCAATGCAATTATGGGGTCTGTTGAAAGGAGATTTTATGGAGTGGCATCGGCTATGGTCAGTACCATGCGTCTTTTAGGTCAGACATTCAGTATGGGGCTTGCACTCATGGTATTTGCAATATTCATTGGTAATGTACAGATAACTACTTTGCAGTATCCAGAACTCCTAAACAGTATACACATCGTTTTTATTATCTGCACAATTCTGTGCTTCATAGGTATTTTCGCTGCACTAACCCGTCAAAAACAAAAACAAGATGTTTGAGGAATAATTGGTGTTAAATAGATTAAAATGTGTTTGATCAGGAATTCGTTATTATTGATTCCCCTTCTATTTTTTTTACCCTTAAAATGTTGTCTGCTGCTTCTTCAAGGTCGGAATCATGGGTTACAATTATCATCTGCGGGATTATTGACATTCTTTTCAAGAGTTCGATGAGCTCCTGACGTCTGTATGCATCGAGGTGTATGGTTGGTTCATCCAACATTATGAGCTCAAGATTTCCACCTGATAGCGTCTGTGTAATTCCTAGCCTCAATGCCAGGGCTACTGCTATTTTTTCACCGCCGCTAATCATATCCAGGTTGCTCTCACCTGCAGGTCCGTATACAGTTATATCATAATCATCGTCTAGTTTTATGTCTGAATATTCAAAATTGAATTTTTCAAAAAATTCCCTTGTATTATGTTCTATGAGTGGTTTTGAAATATTTCTAAGATCTTTCTGAACTCCATCTTTACCATAAATATCTCTTATATGGTTTAAAAGTTTTATAAAATCCTTGAGCTTTTTAATTTCATTCTGGAATGTTTTGTAAGATTCAAATTTGGTTTCAAGTTCTTCTATGGAACGATCTAATCCACTTTCTTTTCCAAGTAATTCCTGTTTTTTACCATTAAGATCGGATAACTCACTATTTTTAACAGCCCATTCTTTTCTGATCTTATTATGGAGTTCTTCATTGTAAGCTACATCCATTATTTCCTGATCTAGTTTTTCAAGTTGTGCTCTTACTTCAACCAAGTTTTCATTAACCTCTTTGATTCTGTTGAGTAGGTATATTTTCTGACCAACCGCACCTGAAAGCTTCTGGTATTTGTTACTCAATTCTTTTAGGTATTTTATCTCATCATCAAGATTTTCAACACTGCCACCAGTAACTTCAATCAAACCGCTTATCTGCTCCTTAATGACATCTTCTTCCCTTTCTAAACTTTTCAGTTCCAGATCGAGTTCTTGAGGATTTTCAAGGGAGTTCAACATCGCCTCTGCAACCAGATATTTCTCGTACTTGGGTTTGATCTCCTTCAGTGCAGTTTTCATACCAGTTAAATCTATATCTATCTGATCCAAGGCTGAAACTTTGTCTTTCAGATTTTTGATCGTGCCTTTTAAAGTTATAAGTTCTTTTTGGCCCTCTTCTAGATTTTTTAGCTGTTCCATTAGAAGTTCAATATTTACAGACTGAATTTTAGATATATGTACTTTTAAGATAATTTTTTTTGACTTAATAGTATCTAAATCTTTATTCAACTGGCGGGATCTGTTTTCATTGAATTTAATCTGGGATTCATAATCAGCTATTAGTTCCTTCCTCTTATTGGAATCAATTGATGATTTGCAGACAGGACATTTATCTTTAACATTTTCTAATTCACTTATAGGTTTAATCAGTGCTTTATTTTGGGTCTTTAAGTTTGATAATTCCTTTTCAATGTTATTAATCCTGTCTGTGAGAACTTCTATGTTTTGAGCTATTTCAGGCTTAATAGATTTAAGATATGAATCTAATTCCTCAACAAGACTGAACTTAGTTTTTAGGGAGTTGTTGTAATCATTTATAATCTTCACTAATTTTTCATGGGATAAATTCATTTTTTTAAGGGTTTTTTTCTTTCTATCCTGATTCTGATCTAATAGTGCCCTTGATCCTTCAAAAACTCCCCTTTCAATTTCTAAATCAGTTATTTTATTAGATAAATTTGAATAATCAACAAAATAATTCTTGTTCTCATCTAAAATGGTTTTATATTGGTCAATTTTAGTCAATACATTATTTAACTGGTTTTTATTAGTTTGTATTATCCTCAAATTGTCGAGAGATTCTTTAAGTTTCTTAAGTACGTCTAATTTGGATAATTTAGGTCTTATTATTTCTAACTCATTTTCTTTGATTTCTATTTCTTTAATTTGATTATCCAGTTGATCATGGTCCCTTTTTAGTTTTTCTAAAAAGATTTTTTTCGATTCAATGCTGTTAACTGCCTTTTCTTGTATTGATCTATCCTCATCAAGGGAATCCTTTTCTTTGATTAAATTTATAAGTTCTTCATCTGTTTTTTTTATATCCACAGATAATTTCTGAATCCTCTGGTGAATAATCTCCATTTCTGCTTTTTTTAAATTTATTTCATCTTCTAAACCTTCTAAAGATTCTAATTTGCCCTCTAATCTAGTTTTTTTTATTTCATAAATGTTCATGAGTGGCAGCATGTTTTTCCATGCTTTTTCAAGGGATTCTATACCAAGCAACTTTCCAATAACCTGTTTCTTTTCAGCGGGTGTTTTATCAACTAGGTTTGCTATTTCTCCCTGCTTTACATATACTGCATTTAAAAATAGGTCGCCATCCATTTCAAGGAGACTTTGAACTTCCTCTGTAACTTGTTTATCCCCGGTTGAAAGGTTTTGAAATCTTTCACCATCTTTTATTTCTATTTTTGCCTTGGAGGAATTTTTACTGCGCTCCCTTAATACACGGTATTTTCTTCCATTTGATGTGAATACAAGTTTTACAGACATTTTATTATGGACATTGTTGATCTGACTAAACCTTATTAGCTGCTCGATTTTTTTCCCTGAATGCTGCTTAAAAAGTGCAAAACTAATTGCTTCGAGAATGCTGGACTTTCCCGCACCATTACCTCCCATTATTATGGAAATTCCTGTCTTAAATTCAATATATGTATCTCTGTGGGACTTGAAGTTTCTCATTGCAAGGCTATCAATTATCATACAGTCCCTCGTAGAAATTTTTGGCCATATCCTCTGCTTTCTTGTAGTCTCCTTCTGACATTTCCTTAAGCAATCCTGTAGCTAGTTCAGATACTTCTTCGCTTTTAAAATCTTTAAGACTGTCTTTGATCATCCGTTTAATATCCAGGGCGCCTTTTCCAATATCACCAACATCAGGCCCATCATCTGATTGTTCTGGAACATACTTTGATCTTACCGAAAGACATTTATCTGCTAATGCTTGATTGATGATTTCATATACCTCTGATCTGCTGAAGTTCCCCCCGTTGACTGTCAAGTTGAGTACAGGCTTCTTCTTTAGGGTTTTTATGTGATGATTAATCTTTACTATCTCCTCCTGGAGCTCGGAATACATTATGCTTTCTTTAATAAATTCACGTGGAAGTTTGAGATCGATCTTTTCAATTTCGGGTTGATCTCCACCTACATCTACCATGTAAAACCCCTTACCATTCTTTTTATATCCTTCAAATTCATTTGAACGCCATATCTCTGTTGACCCGGGGTAAGCTAGTTTGCCCTGTCCAAAATCATCAACTATCCTTTCATGGATGTGTCCTAATGCACAGTAGTTGAATGTCTTTGGAATTTCTCCAATTTTAATCTCATATTCTGGAATGTATCGATCTATTCCTTGATGAAGTACCAGAACTCTTTTTTTGTATTCTGTGGATGATTGTTCTATACTTTGAAGCCGTTCTACAAGATGTTTTGAGTTGTACTTTGATGCGTATGGTGCTCCCCCAATGAACAGATCACCTTGGATGTAGTAGGGGTTTTTTGGACTTATAAGTTTTAATCCAAAGTCCTTGTATAATATCTGGGGAGGAAGTGCATTTTTTCTCATCACTATATCATGGTTACCAGCTACAGCGTATATTGGAATTTTTTCATTTTTCAACCTCAACATTCCATTTTGTGCTGTTAGCAGGGCCTTGGTTGGTGGTCTTGAATATTCAAAAAGGTCTCCTGAGTGGATAACAAAGTCTGGCCGTTCATTTACTACTTCTTCTATTGCCTGGTCAAAAACTTCAAAGAAGTCATTTTCTCGTTCTGAAAGTCCGTACTGCCTGTATCCTAGGTGGGTGTCTGCCATATGTATAAACTGCATCTAATAATCTCCCCCTAACTCCTCATACTCTCGCTTCTGATCCTCGAGAATTTTTTTCTCTTTTTTGAGAGATTTAAACCATTCTTCCACTATGTTCATGTCGCCGCCTGTTACTTTACCCTTGAATTCGTCTATCTTAACCAATGTGGGTATACGTGTCATTAAACCAAGCACTATGGCCTCTCCAATGTTGAGTGAGGGCAGTTGTGCAATTAAGTCATCGCTCAGACTTTCGCTGGCCCTCTGAACATGACTCTGGTCTGTGGGTTCAACCAGTCTGAGTATTATCATATTGTTGGCCTGTGAAAGTGCGTCAGAATCCAGTGATTTGGGACTTTGACTTACCATGCACAGTCCAACAGAAAATTTACGCCCTTCTCTTGCTATTCTGCTTATCCATAGTTTAGATTCTGTTTTTCTGTTTTGAGGTGCCAGAATATGTGCCTCTTCCAGGATGAGGAATATTGGGAACTCGAGTCCTTTTCCTGTTCTTAAAAAATCTTTCCTGCTTTTTAGTACAGTTCTGAGTATATGGCTTACAACAACATCTGAGGCGAATTCATCAACAGAACCCAGGTCCAGGATGTTGGCTTTACCAACTTTAATGTTGTCGATTACATCCTTTGCTTCTAGGCTGAGTATGTTTCCATATTTATCCTGCATATGCTCAACCTTATTTAAAACATCTGTTATTGATTTTCTATCCGATATTGTGGATGATTTCCCTTCAGACTCATCTGGTTCCTCTAACAGCCATGATTCAAGCCTGCTAATAATGAGTGATATAAAATCCTTTCCAGCTGTTGAACCCTTCATAAGATCCTTTTGAGCCAGTCTGTAGGCTTTTCTGAAGTATCTCTCCTGTACGTATGCATTTGATGGTAAGTTTGAAAGTTTTTTTATCTCTCCAAAGGACATGTAAATAGGATTTATGAGTGGCTTTATAATGTTTACCTTTCCCTCACCAAACTCGGTTTTAACGTATTCTGAGTGCATATCAAATATTAGAACACTACCGTTAACCTTTAAAAGACCATCCACAATTACAGATACTGTGTTTGATTTGCCTGCTCCAGTCATGGCAAGAACAGCAAGATGTCTAGACACCATTTTATTTATATCAACCTCAACTGAGACTTCTTCTTGTGTTATGAGGTTCCCCAGCTTCAGTCCGTAACTTCCCACCTGGAATATTTTAGTTAAAACATCGGAGTCTGCAGCTTTTATTTCTGTTCCGGGCGGTGCTGGTGTTCTTGGAATTCGGAGATTATTATCGATGTCGCCCAGTATTCTGACGGTTCCTTTTACGTAGTGGTCGTCTCCCTCGATCATCCTGATTTTTTCTATAGTTTTCGGGTCGTATATTTCATTGTTTATTGAAACACTTCCTCTTACAAGTGCTTCGATCATGCCAAGTACTTTTTTTCCATCGTATTCAAGAGATACGTACTCACCTACCTTTGGCATTTCCTTTGAGATGAAACTCACATCAACCAGTGATGTTTCTCCTATGCACCGTCCAATAATCCCGTTAGTATCATCGTTCATAACATCTCCCTCCCGCTCTTCTCCATGAATCCAATTATCTTTGATAGCCTTTCTAGATCAACTTTTCTGATCATTACATCGTTATGGGCCTTTTTAAGCAGTAATGGATATCCATCGGCACTGTTTCTTTTAATTAAACTTAAAATCTTTTTTATATGTTCTTCATCTGCCTCGTAGGGCAGTTCAAACTTCAAAATGTTTTTATGATCTTCAAGTCTAGCATAGAAAATAGTGAATGTTAAACCTTTGAAGAAATCGTTTCTAACAGGAAAATCTTCTCTCTTTGAAACGTTTATAGGTTTCGGCGTTGTATAACCTTCTTTCCGGTTATGTCTATCAAATATTGCCATATCTGGGATTTCAGATTCGAAATATTCATTGCTAGTAGATGTTTTTGATATTGCAACGACTGAGCTACCATTTTTAAGTAACTTGCTGATTATCAATAGATTTTCAAGTCTTTCAAGGTATATCATGGCATCATTCTTATTTTCAAACTCATCTTCGATTGTTTTAGAAAATTTAGAGGAAGTTATCCTGACATCAGAATTTTTTAACTCTTTATCCAATTCTTCTTCCAGACTCGGCAGATATTTATCTTTGATCTTATCCTTTAATTCGTTTTTTAGCTTTTTTTCAAGTGGGGATGGTCTTATAAGGTTACCTGATATGGAACCATCAAAAAGAAAAACATCAATTTCATGCTTTTGAAATGCATTCAAAGCATTTTTAATCTCAAATATTCCCATATAACTTCTTAATCTATCTTCAAAATGCTTATGGTGGGGTATTATATCTATTTCAGAACTTTCAATTGTAGTTAATTCTTTGTTGTATATTAAACATTCTGCATCAATTGCGTAGAATATAAAACTCATAAAATTCTTTTTGTTGATACTTCCGTCCCCAGCACATATTGTTAAGCTGTTATCATCTTCTTTAATGGTATATTCCCTCCAGTAACAAGAGGGATCAACATTAAGATCATCGAAGTCAATGTTTATTTTTTCGTTTAAGTTGTCCTTCTTTATTAGCGCCTTTTCATAGAGAGAATCCAGCATGATAAACCATCCAAGTTTTTAGTTTGAAAATATTTATTAATCATTTCAATAATACATCAGTACTTTGATTATTTATTTTTTTCATTATTCATTTAAATCTATTAAAATAATTATTAGACCCCTGATAAAATTGTTAGATAAAATAAAAGTGGATATAAGAGTACTTATCCAAATCTTTACCTTCTTTTTCTGATCCACTCACAGTGTTAAGATACCTTTTAATAGTTGAATTCATTTATCTTAAAGTTGAAATCTCACATTGAATTGGTTCTAAATTCCAATATAGGAACTATTTAATATGATGTTGACCTCTTTTTTATTATGCTTCACATTACCCAAAAGGAGAATATGGTTTTAAACCAGATAAAATACTTCCAGAATGAGTATAAAGATGGTGTTCCCTACAGAATCCTTAAATTAGACCTTGATCTATCTGAAATGGATCTTAAAGATATTTTGAAGACACTAGATAATAAGGGTATTGTGTTATACAAAGATGGTAAAATAAAACTGCTTGAAACAGGAAATATAAATGTTTGGGAATCACAGGAAGATGTAAAAAAGGAAGAGCTTAATCAGACCGAAGAAAGGGCTTTTTTTATTATAAAAGAAGTTGCTGGAGAATCTGGGCTGGTTTCAAGAAGCCTTCTTGAGGGATATATGCTTTACGGTGACCTGAAACTTAGTAGCCTCAAAACTTACAGCATGATCATAGCCCTGGAGGATAAAGGTCTCATAAAAAAGATTCAACTTCCTGACGGTGAATACTACACCCTGAATTTATAAATTTAGATAATTTAAATAATTTAAATAATCTAGATCAATTCTATTAATTAATTTTCTAATTTAATTTATCTAACTTTGAGTTAATTAGATTATGTAGCTAAAAAGCATTTTAAAATTTATATTCATTCCATAATACTATTTAAAACTAAATAATAGATTTTAATTGTTTATCATCTTTTAATTTAAAAAAAGAGAAATTTTTTTCCTAAAGTTTGATCCATGGTTGTTTATCATTCCTTGATATAGGGTTTCATATCACTGATGGTCGGTAACATCTGTGACTAAGATTAAACTTGAGGTATCATTAGTTATGTGTGATGTTTTGTGTTTTGCTATTGGAATGGTTTAGGTTTACTTACTTTAAAGTTGGTTGAATTTAATTGTTCATAACTTCTTTTTCAGATGTTATTTTACAACCATATATTCAATTATAATTTAGATCCATTACTCGAATATGTTATCATTATATTTTTTTAATGAGTTCCTTTAGGTTTTTAATCTTTATATGAGTTTATTTTGGTATTCCATCTATGCAGAAATATTCTATGGGTTCTGTGTCAGCTAAATTATTCTCCAACCAAACATTACACTGTGTACATTTACAAAGTTCCCTGTCTGCTAGATCGGTGCAGGTAGCTTTTCCAACCGAACAGTAAACAAGAGGAAGTTCATCAAGTTTGAACATATCTTTAATGTACCCTTCTCTTTTCAATTTTTCATTTACAATATCAAGTTTGTCTTTGGAACATTTGCTGTCTGTTTGAACCGGACATACCTTGCACAGGCATTTGTTAACATTATCTCTGTTTAACTCAACTCTTCCCATTTCTTATTCCCCCTTGATAAAATATATGTCCAAATTTCTATATAAAATTATTGAAAGGGCTAGTAGTACTTAAAATACACATAAATCAGTGTCTAATCGGTTAAAAAGTTATTAATCCAATTTAAGGTTAAATTGATTTTTTTAATGATTGAATCTTGTAATCCTGTTGTTTATCCATTATTATGATTTGATAAATACTTGAATTTGTGAGTTCAATATAATTATTGAAGTAAAATAAGGAATTATTAATTGATTAAACTTACAAGGTGATATATTTTGAAACTGATACTACAACCAGAAGCACCATTCAACTTTAAATTAAGTTCTAAAATATTTTCTAATGGAGATCCGCAGATTCAAAAGTTTGAAAATGATACTTACTGGCAGGTGATTAGGGTAAACCAAAATTTGGTTTTCATAACAGTCAGATCTGTGGGATCGGTTGATGCACCAGAACTGAGTGTTACAATTAAACCAGATAATGATCTAAACAAAAAAGACCTTTTAATGGCCAGAAATATGGTAAAATCAATTTTCAACCTGGATTTTAAGCTTAAATATTTTTATGAAGATATGAAAGAGGATAAAATATTATCAAAGTTAATACCAAAACTCAGAGGTCTCAACAGTCCCACAACACCCACATTCTTTGATTCCATAGTTACTTCCATAATAGAACAGCAGATATCATTGAAGGCAGCACACAGCATAGAAACCCGTATGATAAAGAAGTATGGTGAAAAACTGAACTTGGAAGGAAGGACATATTTTGCATTTCCGACTACAGAAAAACTTTCTAAATTAAAGAAGGAAGATCTTCGAGAATGTGGTTTAAGTTTCAGAAAAGCCGAGTATGTTATTGGTTTATCAAACTGTATAGAAGATGATAAAATTGATTTAAATGAGTGTAAAAACAGGAGTACACCTGATGTTATTAACGAACTGATGAAAATACGGGGGATAGGCAGATGGACAGCTGAACTCGCTGTTGTCAGAGGACTGCACAGACTTGTAGCATTACCTGCTGATGATATTGGACTTAGAAGAGTTGTGGCCCATTACTACAACGCTGACAAACCAATTTCAGGTGACGAACTGCGAGAAATTGCCAAAAGATGGGGCAAATGGAGTGGTTTGGCTGCTTTTTATTTGATAGTTGCAGAGTTAATGTCGATAAAAATATAGTAAATCCAAATAAAATGATTTAGAAACTTTTTTTTATAGGTTTCATCATATTAAAACTATGATTCTCATAGTTGGTGGTGCAGGATATATAGGCGCCCATATTAACAAGGAACTTAACAAAAACAATTACGAAACCATTGTATTTGATAATTTGAGTTATGGACACGAAGATTCTATTAAATGGGGCATTTTTGAACGTGGAGATCTTGGAAACATTCGGGATATAAGGAGAATATTCACTAAATATCCAATAACAGCGGTTATGCACTTTGCTGCATTCACCTACGTTGGTGAATCTGTTGAAGACCCTCAGAAGTACTACAGAAACAATGTTTGCAATACACTCAACCTTCTCAAGGTTATGTTAGAATTTAATGTGAAGAGTTTGGTGTTCTCATCAACCTGTGCAACCTATGGAAATCCTGTGGAAATTCCAATTACAGAACATCATCCACAGAATCCTATAAGCCCATACGGACGTGGCAAGTTGATGGTAGAAAATATATTGTCGGATTATAGTTGTGCCTACGATTTCAATTACGTATCCTT
>Ga0182021_10011669_pt1 | contig 10432 bp, 8 predicted proteins | sample 612E3MmetaG_FD_120493 | JGI IMG/M metagenome (GOLD analysis project Ga0182021, IMG submission 120493) | Permafrost microbial communities from Stordalen Mire, Sweden - 612E3M metaG (Illumina Assembly) | ecosystem: Environmental > Terrestrial > Soil > Wetlands > Permafrost | place: Sweden... | reverse complement strand
ATGGATGCATATAATGCAAATCCAGGCAGTATGGAGGCAGCCCTCCGGTTTTTCGCATCTTCCGCTTATGAGAATAAAGTTGTAATCCTGGGCGACATGCTTGAGCTTGGCGCCGAATCAGATGCTTTGCACATAACTATCCTGAACCTTCTGGAAGAACTTTCTTTTGCTGAGGTCTATCTGGTCGGCGCTATTTTTACACGGGTCAACGCGAAAAGGGAATTCCTTTGCTTTGCCGACAGCGAACTGGCCCGGCTATGGTTCAGCCACCACCGCGAGGAGGGGAAATCGATACTGCTTAAAGGCAGCCGTGGTATACAACTTGAAACTATTTCAGAGACCCTGTAAATGGATGAATATAAGGTGATAGGATTGATGTCGGGAACTTCCCTGGATGGTCTGGACATTGCGTATTGCGAATTCAGATATGCAAATTGCCAATGGGATCATACTATCCTTTATGCCGAAACTATCCCGTATTCCGAAGAATGGTTCGAAAGACTTTCCGGTCTGCCGGAATCCACTGCCGCTGAGTTTGCTGCTGCCGACCATTGCTTTGGCCATCTGCTTGGAAGGCTTAGCAGGGAATTCATTGAAAAATACGATATAAAGGCAGATTTCATCGCATCGCACGGGCATACCGTTTTTCATCGGCCCGGCAAGGGATTTACATCACAGATCGGTAACGGCGCTGCCATCAAGGCCGAGGCCACACTGCCGGTAATCTGTGACTTCAGGTCGGGCGACGTTGCTCTTGGAGGACAGGGAGCTCCATTGGTACCAGCCGGAGACAGACTGCTTTTCTCCCGGTATGATTTCTGCCTGAACCTTGGAGGGTTTGCGAATGTTTCTTATGATCATCAGGGCGACCGGATCGCATTTGATATCTGCCCGGTAAACATCGTCCTGAACAGCCTTGCAGGGAATGCAGGGCTGCCTTATGATAAGGACGGCTCCCTCGCTGCAAAGGGAAAGGTTAATGACCAGCTGCTGGAGAAACTCAACAGCCTGCCATATTACAGCCAAACCGGTCCTAAATCTTTGGGAAAAGAATGGATCGATGAGATTTTACGGCCGTTACTTGAAAGCGCGGAATTAACTAACGAAGATATTCTGAGTACTTTTTGTACTCATATTGCGCATCAGATTGCATCTCAAACAGGAACTGACGACAGTAAAAAATTACTTGCTACAGGAGGAGGTGTAAATAATAAATACCTGATCTCACAGATCCGGTCCCTGATCAAACCGCAACTGATAATACCTGACCTGTTAACGGTAAACTATAAAGAAGCTCTCATTTTCGCTTTTCTTGGAGTTCTGCGCAGGAGAAATGAAATTAACTGCCTTAAAACCGTCACAGGAGCTAAACAGGATGGTTCATTTGGGGCCATGTATTGACTTTTGAATTTAATTGTTTTATCTTTGTTCTGGTTAAGTCGAATAATTATATAATGAGTTGATTACTTAATACTTAAAAACCAAGATTATGAGTTATAAAGAAGCGATTGATTATATGAAAGCCCAGCTACCCATGTTTCACAGGGTGGGAGCTGCAGCTTACCGGGCAAACCTTGACAATACACTTGCTCTATGCTCGGTACTTGGAAATCCTCAGAAAAATTTCAAGTGCATTCATATTGCAGGGACAAATGGCAAGGGTTCGGTTGCCCATATGCTGGCATCCATATTGCAGCAAAAAGGGATACGGGCAGGACTGTATACCTCGCCCCATCTTAAGGATTTCCGTGAACGGATTCGTGTTAACGGGAAAAAGATCTCTAAAGCCTATGTTCCGGCTTTCATTTCAAAGCATATGGAGGAATTTGAAAAAATAAGCCCCTCATTTTTTGAATTGGCTGTGGCTATGGCGTTTCAGTATTTTAAGGAACAACACGTCCATATTGCAATTGTTGAAGTCGGCATGGGCGGAAGACTTGATTCCACAAATATAATCACGCCGCTTTTATCGGTAATTACGAATATCAGCATGGATCATATGCAGTTTCTGGGCGACACCGTGACAAAAATTGCCCAGGAAAAAGCAGGTATATTTAAACCAGGTGTTCCGGTGCTGATCGGCGAAAAACAGGAAACTGTTGATGCTGTTTTCAAAAAACAGGCAAAACTTATGAAATCGGAGATAACTTTTGCTTCCGATCATTATTCTGTTGTTAAAATCCGCAACTGGGGCCGTAAAGCTATACACCTGAACGTGGACGTTTACAAGGATGATGCGGTCTTCATTAAAAAGATCCCCTGCCCTCTGGGCGGAGATTACCAGATGAAGAACCTGGTCACGCTTATGGGGATCATCGATGAATTAAACAAGCAGGGTTTCAAAATTACCGCCGAACATATAAAAAAGGGAATACGCTACTCAGCTGTCAGGACAGGCTTCAAGGGGAGATGGCATGTATTGAACCTGAAACCCCTTACAATCTGCGATGTAGGGCATAATGAAGCAGGTATTCTCGAGGTTGTTGCCCAGTTAGAAAATGTAACTTATAATAAACTTCATTTTGTTTTAGGGACTGTCAGCGATAAAGATCCTGGCCTGATTCTGAAACATCTGCCCGGTAAAGCAAATTATTACTTCTGCAAGGCAGATATTCCGAGGGGGCTTGACGCAGACTCACTGAAACAATCAGCTGCAGAGTACAAGCTTAAAGGAAAAAGTTTTAAAAGCGTCAGGCTGGCTTATGAAGCTGCAAAACAAGCAGCTAAGGAAGATGACCTTATTTTCATCGGCGGAAGCACTTTTGTGGTGGGAGAAATCATTTGAAGGGCGTGAGGAAGATCGGGAAGAAGAACGTGTGGAAAAGCGTTCATTTCGACCTTCGTCACGTTGTTCCTCGCGAATTTCAATTATCCTCCGCTCACAAGGTGTAAAACCATCACATCATCCTTGTCCCGGATAGTTGCAGTATTATATGCATCTTTTTTGATCAGGTCTCCGTTAATCCTGACGATAAGCATTTTAAAGGTGAAGGTTTTTGCTTTTAACAGCTCACTTACGGTCATTACATCCTGATCAAACTCCTCGGGATTATTATTTAATACAATCTTCATTTTTTTCTATTCGCTATTCGCTCATCGCTTTAACAATATTTCCAGCACCACATTCGCCTGCATATTCGCAACCATTCCGACTCTTGGTGCAATCGGAGGAGCTATGCTGCTGATCTCTGTTACTTCATCCCCGCAAATATGCAGATTTCCGGTGCGACGGTAATGAATACTGTCATTCATCCCCCATCCGGCCATGCCAAGGCCAATAACCAGCGGCTTTTCAGGGAAAACTGACAACACCGTCTCGATCAGCATTTTCTTTTCTTCTGCCTGGTCAAAAGCCTCCACGATGACATCACAATCCCTGAAATATTTTAAAATGTGTTCAGGGTCAAGTTTAATTTCATAGGCAATTACACTTACCGAAGGGTTGATCTGATGAATGACCCGTTTAAGTGCAGGGGCTTTGGGTTCCCCAACCTGGTTGAGGAAATAATACTGACGGTTTAAATTGGATTCACTCACCCTGTCAAAATCTGTTAATATCAATGTGCCAATGCCAACCCTTGCAAGCGCCACAGCACAATTGGAACCAAGACCGCCGCATCCGGCAATGCCTACAGCCTTCGTTTTAAGCTTATCCCTGATCTCCCCGAATGTCATTGGAAATGTTTTAAATAGTCAGGCCCGGTTTCCATACAAAATTACAAAAGAAATTCATTTTCCTGCATTGTTGCAAACAGGCTGAACAAGAGCAGGCAATATATACTGCTTCCGAAGTTCGTTATGCACATGCAGGCATATCGAACTTTTTGATTGACGGGGTTTTGCAATGATTTTTTTCATTAAATTTGCTACGTTATTTTTTTCACAACTCAATCACTTAATCACTGAATCACTTAATCATATGACCTTCTTGGAATTCAAAAAAACTCACAAACTTCTTGCTCAGTACAGGTACACCTGGGCTCCTATCGATAAAGGGTATAACAACCGTACTATTTATATCAACGTAGGGGATTTTACAATAAAGGAAAAACCTGTGAGCCAGCAGATGAAAGATAAATTCATCGGGGGCAAGGGTTTTGACCTCCGCCTGCTATGGGATGCTACAAAGCCTGACACCAAGTGGAATGATCCGGAGAATGAAATTGTGATTTCCGGCGGACCGTGTTGCGGCATAACCCAGTATTCCGGTGCAGGCAAGGCGATCTGCTGTGCTATCAGTCCGCAAACAGATATTATTATTGATTCCAATGTAGGTGGATTTTTTGGCCCGTTCCTCAAATTTTGCGGTTTTGATGCGCTGGAGGTACAGGGGAAGTCAAACCAGGAAGTGATGGTAGTGTTTGAAGAAGAACGCGGGGTGGTTGAGATATACGAAGCCGGCGACCTGCCGACCGATAGTCACGTGCTGGCCGAAGAGCTTCATGATATGATGGCCAATCCCGAAAATGAAAAAGACAAATACAATGTTTCGGTGGTTTCAGCCGGTACTGCTGCAGACCATTCACTTATAGGCATGCTGAACTTCTCCTTTTACGACATCAAGCGTAAAAAGGTACGACTGAAACAGGCCGGTCGGGGCGGTATTGGCACCGTACTTCGCGACAAGAAGATCAAAGCCATGGTGGCCCATGTTAAAACCATTGGCGGCAACCGCAATAATGTTGTCAGCCTGGAAGCCATTCAGGAGCGTGGACGCAAGTTTAACAAGGAAATGCGTGAGCTTGACGACAAGCAATGCGAAATGCGTTCGAAAGGCACGGCCCACCTTACCCATATTATGAATGATTATGACCTGCTACCGGTTCATAATTTCAAATTCGGAAGCCATCCTGATGCCCACCTGATTCGCGGCGATGTATGGAAGTCATATTTCACCCAGAACATCCCCGACGGATGCTGGGTTGGATGCAATATGGCTTGTGCAAAGGGTGTCGATAACTATGAGCTCCGCAGTGGTCCATATAAGGGTGAGAAGGTTATAGTTGACGGGCCTGAATATGAGACTACATCTTCCCTGGGTTCCATTGCAGGTATCTTTAATCCCGACTTCACGATTGAAGCAAATTTTTACTGCGACACTTACGGCATCTGTACAATCAGTTGGGGAACCATCCTTGGCTTTGTGATGGAATGCTATGAGAATGGTATCCTTAATACCGAGCGAACCGGCGGACTGAAGCTGAACTTCGGGAACTCCGATATAGCCATGGAATTACTTCATCAGGTATCGAGGGGCGAGGGATTTGGCCTGATTGCAGGTCAGGGTGTGCGTAAGATGAAAGAGTTGTTCGCGAAGAACGGATGGGGCGATCCCAGGTTTCTGCAGGATATCGGGATGGAAAACAAGGGGCTTGAGTATTCCCAGTATGTTTCCAAGGAATCACTGGCCCAGCAGGGTGGTTATGCCATGACCAACAAGGGCCCGCAGCATGACGAAGCCTGGCTGATCTTCATGGACATGGTAAACAACCAGATCCCTACTTTCGAGAAAAAAGCCGAGGCCCTCCATTATTTCCCCATGTTCAGAACATGGTTTGGGCTTGCAGGTTTTTGCAAGCTTCCATGGAACGATGTGGAACCTGAAAACAATGCCCAGAGCGCCGAGCCGGCAAAAGTACCCGAGCATGTCGACAACTATGTGACCATTTTCAATGCAGTTACCGGTTTGAACATTGACAAGACTGAGCTGGTACGCATGTCGGAACGGGTGTATAATTTCCAGAGAATCTTCAGCATCCGCAGAGGATATGGTCTGAGAAAACATGATGCCCAGCCATACCGTGCCTGCGGCCCTGTCACAAAAGAGGAATACGAATCAAGAGCCGACCGTTACGACAAGCAACTTATCGAAAAGATTGGTTTTGATCCCACAGGGAAATCCACAGAAGAAAAAATGGCCGTTCTCAGGAAACACCGTGAGGAGCAGTATGAAAAACTGCTGGATGCTGTTTATGAACGCCGTGGATGGACTAAAAACGGGGTTCCTAAAATCGAACATCTGAAAAACATTGGCATGGATCTACCGGAGCTGATTGAAGTGGTGGCGCCGTTGCAATAGGTTCGTGATGATCGTGATGGCGTGATGTTTTCGCTATTTATTCATAACTAAACCTATACCCTATCCCCGACTCTGTGTGGAGTAATTTGGGACTGGCCGGGTCGTCCTCAAGCTTTTTACGCAACTGGGCAATAAAAACCCGTAAGTATTGGGGTTGTTCGATGTAACCCATTCCCCAGACTTCCTTTAAAAGATATTGATGGGTCAGCACCCTTCCTTCATTCTTTGCCAAAAGCGCTAAAAGTGAAAATTCGGTTGACGTGAGTTTTACCAATTCGTTATTCTTACGCACTATGTGGTTCGCAATATCAATGGTTAATGGACCAAATTCGAGCACCGGATTGTCTGTAATACCCTGACTTTGCCGGATGGTGACCCGGATACGGGCAAGTAATTCGCCTGTACGAAAGGGTTTGGTAAGGTAATCGTTTGCCCCGTTGTCGAGAGCTTTTATGATGTCATCTTCAGAATTCCGGACCGAAAGTACAATGATAGGTTTCTGGTACCATTCACGTAACTTTTTAAGAATATCAAGACCATCGGCATCGGGTAAACCCAAATCGAGGATTATTAAAACCGGTTGACCTGTGGCCGCCATGGCCAGGCCTTCTTTGCCCGTTGACGCTTCGGAAATTTTATAACCATTTGCCGAGAGAGTTATTGCAAGCAAACGGCGTATCTGAACTTCGTCATCAATGACCAGAATGTTACCTTCGTTTACCATTTAATCTTCATGCTGCCTGAACTGGTCCATCTCAGAAATTTTGACAGGGATTTTAATTGTAAAAATAGCGCCTCCATTTTGCCGGTTCCCGGCAATTACCGAACCCTGGTGAGCTTCAACAAAACCTTTTACTATTGACAATCCCAGACCTGTACCTCCTGCTTTGGCATCTTTTCCACGATAAAATTTATTAAAAACCGATGATAGTTCAGAGGCGGGAAATCCTTGTCCCCTGTCCATCACCTGAATGGTAAGAAAACCATTATCGTAGAAAAATTTGAGCCTGATCCTGCTGCCGGCAGGGGCATTCTGCGTAGAATTAAGTATAAGATTGTGTAACACCTGTTCAATAAGCCCAAAATCAATATTTACCAGGGGCATGTCATCCGGGATAACTATTGAAAGTTTGAATGGCTGTAACTCTTGTTTGAGGGTTTCCGATATCCTGTGAGCCAGATCATGAACATCACACCAGTTGGGACGCAGGGTTATGCGGCCCGATTCGAGGCGGGACATATTGAGCAGGTTTTCGATAAGCCGGTTAAGCCTGACAGAGGCGGTATTAATTTCAGTGTACAATTTTTGTTTAGTTTCTTCCGGGTAACTCTGAGATAAAAGTGTGTCGGATGCCCCCATTATGGATGCAACCGGAATACGCAACTCGTGTGAAATTGAATTGAAAAGGGTTTTATAAAGTTTATCTGATTCATTTAATATGTATGCTGTTTTGGAAACATTCCGCAAAAATTCACGTTCGTATTTGCCTGATATTTGCGAGAGAAAAGCTTCCCAGAATTGTTCTTCACCCTGCGTAAAAACATTGGTATGTTTAACGGCGATAACACCCATGTTATCGATATTTCCGGTTAACGGATAAAATGTATAATCTGTAGACGGCAGGGTATCGGTGTATTTTCCTGCTTTAGCTGAATGACGGAATACCCAGGCCGCAATACTTAATTCGTTTTCTGAAAATTTTATTTTAGTTTCGTTCTGAATATGATCATCGAATTGGTTTAAATCGGTTTTATGAAATATGGCACAATCAAGATTGAAATATTTTTGTATATACCTTACAGCAATTTTTGATACTTCATCAATGCCTGTTGCCATTGATAATTCTCTTGTCAGCTGATACAGTGCATTGGTCCGCTCTTCGCGTATCCTTATTCTCTTTTCCTGCCGCCGCACCCTCGAGGTCAGTATTCCGTTAAGCAAAGCAATGATAAAGAACATGATCAGCATCAGTATATCCTCGGCCTTTTCTATGTGCAGGGTAAATTGTGGAGGAATGAAAAAGTAATCCCAAGTCAGGGCGCTTAAAGTTGCTGCAAGCAGGATAGGTCCTGCTCCATAAAAGAGGGAAAGGATGGAAACCAAAAATAAAAGGACAAAAGAAACAACCTGGTATCCGATATAATCCTGCAAAAGGTAACAAATAACAGAGGATATAATAACCAGGAAAGAAGTAATCATGTATTGGGGCAGATGTGAGGTAATGGAAGGAATAGAAAAACGATTCCTGAAACTGTCTTTTGCCAGCCTGTCGGAACCAAGAATGTACACGTCAATATTACCGCTATACTGAATCAACCTGTTCACAAAATTGCCAAGCTGCAACATTGAAAAAACATTGCGCACACGGGGCTTGCCAACGACAATATGAGTAATATTCTCTTTTTGTGCGAAATCGACGATTGCCTTAACAATATCGTCATTAGTAATAATCCGGACTTTAATTCCCAGTTGCTTTGCAAGGTTGATATTTTTATCAAGTTGTTCGTGTTCTTTATGTGTTAGCCTGTGCAGGGTTTCCACGTAAATGGCCTGAATGTCTGCACCCATCGCGTAAGCAAGGTTTTTAGCCCATCGTAACAATTTTCCTGAATAAGGACTTGGTCCTACCCCGACCAAAAGATGCATACCCGTTTTCCAAGGGCCACGGATACGTTTGTGCTGCATGTAATCATATAATTGCTTGTCAACCCGGTCGGCAACAATGCGTAATGCCATTTCACGCAAAGCGGTAATATTTCCCTTTCGGAAAAAGTTTTCGATGGCATCTTTTGAACGTTCGGATGTATAAACCTTACCATCGGATAGTCTTTGCAGCAATTCATCGGGTGTAAGGTCAACCAGTTCAACTTCATCAGCATTTTCAAAAATCTCATCAGGCAATGTTTCACGGATAATAATGCCCGTAATCTGTGCAACGGTTTCGGTGCGGCTTTCAAGATGCTGTACGTTTAAGGTCGTATATACATTAATGCCGTTTTCGAGAATTTCCTGAACATCCTGGTAGCGCTTTGTATGCCTGCTCCCGGGTGCATTGGTATGCGCGATTTCATCAACCAGTACAATCTGAGGTTTCCGTGCAATGATAGCATCCAGATCCATCTCCTGAACGTTAGTGGATTTGTATTCGTAGGTTTTCCGGGGAATCAATTCAAACCCTTCCGCCAACTCTGCAGTTTCCTTGCGATTATGCGTTTCGATATACCCAATGATGACATCAAACCCTTTTATTTTCTCGGCATGCGCGGCTTGCAGCATGGTATAGGTTTTACCCACACCTGCACACATACCGAAAAATATTTTCAGTGTGCCCCGTTTGCTCTTTTCTTCTTCGTTAATCAAAGAAGCTAACAGTTCATCGGGATCCGGCCTGTTATCATTGAAACTGTTCACTTTATTTTATCAGTTGCTAAATTAAGCAATAATATATTGATCCTTTCTTCGCCAAGGCATAAAAACTGCGGAGCCTCTGTAAGGTCTTGTATACAAAGGAACAGCTTTTGTTTTTGAAGAGTATTGAAACTACGGGCTTTGGCGATCCTGTCAACCTGTAACAAAGCTCCTTGTGGCGAAACGTGTGGGTCGAGCCCGCTTGCCGATGCAAAAAGCATTTCGGATGGAATTACAGGCAGGTTGTTTAACTGGTTAAATGCAAGAAATTGAGTTTTACATGAGTCAACGAATTTTTTCAGCTTCATATTGGTCAAACCATAATTTGAACCACCTGATGGTAAAGGGTTATATGAAACAGCCGAAGGGCGGGACGAAAAATAGATGGGACTGTTAAACTGTTGCCCGATAAGTTCACTTCCTATTGTTTTATTACCCTGGACTATTAAACTACCATTAGCTTTTGCAGGAAATACAACCTGCGCAATTCCTGTAACGAGAAGAGGGTAAATAATTCCTGTTAATATGGTAAAAAACAAGAATATTTTTAATGATATAATGAGTGTTTTCATTTTATAGCTGATTTACAGGTTGATTAAAATATCAATTAGTTTAATTCCAATGAAAGGGGCAATGATACCACCTAAACCAAAAATAAACAGGTTCCGGGTTAAGGCGGTATTTGCAGAAACCGGTTTGTAACGGACACCTTTCAAAGCCAATGGTATTAAAAGAACGATGATAATTGCATTGAATATAACCGCACTCAAAATAGCGCTCTGAGGCGAAGCAAGATTCATAATATTCAGGGCAGAAAGGGGGCCAACACCATTTTTACCGGCATACAGTGAAATGGCAATAGCAGGGATTATCGCAAAATATTTTGCAACATCGTTTGCAATACTGAATGTTGTTAAAGAGCCACGGGTCATCAGCAGTTGTTT
>Ga0182021_10011668_pt1 | contig 10432 bp, 8 predicted proteins | sample 612E3MmetaG_FD_120493 | JGI IMG/M metagenome (GOLD analysis project Ga0182021, IMG submission 120493) | Permafrost microbial communities from Stordalen Mire, Sweden - 612E3M metaG (Illumina Assembly) | ecosystem: Environmental > Terrestrial > Soil > Wetlands > Permafrost | place: Sweden... | reverse complement strand
TTGAAAACATGAAAAGTATGTCAATTCAATTAACAACAGAAGAAATCATTTCACTTTGGAACCAATAAAAATGGCTGAATAAAAAATTGACTTGAAATTTACATTTACAAAATACAAATTAGCATTATGTTAAGCAATGCTTTTATGGTAGCAATTAATTTGATTATCTTTTAAGTCTTTTAATGCTTTGTCCAGGCTATTAGCATTACGCGCAGTAATTAGCACTGAAGCTCCATTTAAACCTAAAGCCCTGGCCATTGCAAAACCCAATCCGCCTGATGCACCGGTTATTACAACCCTTTTGCCTCTTAGTTGGTCATTTATCATTTTAATAATTTTAAGTCGTTCTGCTATAAAAACTCTGTGAAACTAAACAAGTGTAAGTTTGTAATTATAAAGGCTGGGGATATTATTATTCAATATAAAATAAACAAATTTAGTACAAAAAACTATTGAAATTTATAGGCTATTGTAAAGTTGTAAAGTATCAATTCATTTATTCCTTTGAATTCGGTTTTTATAATATGTAAATAATAATATTCACTCAGCGAGATTTCCTACCAGTAGCCCTTACCATAGTTGGCCCGATCGTATTGGCTACCATAAGCCAGCGTTAAACCCTTGTTGATTAGTTATATATGTTAATTGTTATCTCACTGGCCAAATGTGGTCAATAAGTCCGCCATCGAACCTGAGTATACGAAGATGCGATGGCAATCTTTTTACCCCCGACTTTTTACATCAGAAGTCCTCGATTTTCAAGGACTTTTTTTATTGTCCGAAACATTGTCTATCATAAACGTTTCAAAGTACCTGGTTTTCAGAATCCTTTTTGTCTTGAATTCAAATAAAATGCTAAAAAATTATCAAATTTCCTTGAGATAAATGCCATGATTTTTAATCTGTTTATTAATATTCCATTTAGTAAAACTCTAAAAATGTGATGCTTATACTGTTTTGTTCAATATGCCTGTTTGTTCACGTTACGTGAATATTTGTAAAATTTGAACAGAATTATTTTGGAATTTAATATATTGTTCAATATATTTGTTTGTTCACGTTACGTGAATATTTGTAAAAATTGAACAAAATGAACAATAATTTAATATATACAGTTATAAACGAGATATTTAAGGAGTATAAAATCAATGCTTTCTGGGAGAAAACATTTATTCCGGATATTGATGGCGCATTGAATATTGAGTATAAAGGTTATAAGCATAGGTTCTATGTTGAAATAAAGAAGGAACTTCGAGAATTCCAGCTTCACCAGATATTTAATTTGGCTGATGAGTATAAACCATTCCTGGTAATAGCAGAAAACCTGTTTCCGAAAATTAAGGATGCACTTATGGAGCACGGGATAGCTTATATTGAAATAAATGGGAACATAAATATAGAAACTGAGAATTTTCTTTTAAAAGTAGAAGGAAAACGAAAAAAACATCTTCAACAGGAGAAATACGGTAGAGCATTTACTAAGGCAGGACTTAAGGTAATCCTCCTCTTCTTAACAAACGAAAATGAGATAAATGATACTTATCGTGCGATTGCCAGAAATGCAGGCATAGCAATTGGTAACGTAAAACTCATATATGAAGGTTTAATTGAAGAAGGTTTCGCCTTAAAAATCAATGAAAAGAAGTTAAGACTAACAAATAAAAAAGATTTATTACAAAAGTGGGTCACCGCGTATATCGAAAAACTCAAACCAACTTTATATGTTGGGAATTTCAGGTTCAATAATCCAAACGAATTTATGAAATGGAAGGATTTAAATCTGGAAAAGACTTTGACACAATGGGGTGGAGAAGGTGCAGGGAATATTTATACTGATTACCTTCAACCGGAAATTCTAACCTTATATACAAATGAAAAAAAGACCAATATAATAAAAGAGTACAGGTTATTACCTGACCCAAATGGATATGTAATTGCATACGAAAAGTTTTGGAAAGAAAAACGACCATTCACAAATGTTGTACCTCCCATTATAGCTTATGCGGATTTATTAGCAACAGGTAACAGAAGATGTATAGAGACAGCACAAAAGATATATGACCAACTTATTGACAATATCCTTTAATAAAATCCGGAACGAGGGTAATTACAAAGAAATACTCGAGGCACTTGAACATGGATTCAGTAAATTCGGAATTGACTTTTATCTTGTTGGTGCTACTGCAAGGGATATATGGATGAAAGGCGTTCATGAAATGCCACCAAAAAGAGCAACCAGCGACATTGATTTTGGGATAATGATTAAGGATAGCGGAATCTTTGCTGACCTCAAAAACTATTTAATAGAAGTTGAGGGCTTCGTACCTTATAAAGAAAATGCATTTGTACTCATTTGGAAGGATAAAACTCAGGCAGACTTAATACCTTTTGGAGAGTTAGAGATGGAAGGTATCGCAACTGTTAGAGGAACCGGCTTCTCCAGTATGAACGTAGAAGGATTTAAGGAAGTTTATGAACTAGCTTCCGAAGAGATTCAAACAGAAGGTCAGCATTTTAAAGTATGCACTCTTGCGGGGATAGTTCTTCTGAAATTGATTGCCTGGGATGACAGACCTGAAATGCGAGGAGACGATATAGATGATATTGCTGAGATAATTAAGAATTATTTCCATTTTAATTCTGAAGCAATCTGGAACCATCATAGTGATTTATTTACTGATGATAATAATTTGGATGAGATTGCATCACAGTATTTGGGTAGAGAAATTGGAAAAATCGTTTCCGGAAATCCGAAGCTCACAGAGAGAATAAAAGGAATTCTGGAAAAAGGACTTGTTGATAATAATTCAAATAACCTTGATGAGTTATTAGCCAGCGAATCGGATGAAACCATTGATTTTTCCAGAAGTTTAATCTCTCATATTCTTGCCGGAATCATAGAGATAACAGGTTAAGAAATGAGATTTCCTGTTGATTAATATTTTGCAATCGGTACTGTTTTTCGGCTCTTTTTGCAAAAAATCTATTCATATTTTTGGTGGAGGGAGAATAGGTTGCTAATCAAAGCTTAAATAATATTAAGAAATCAGGAGATGTAAACATCTCTATATAAATGTGTTACAAAAACATATTGTCTTTCCATCCAGACTCGCAAAATCAAATGGCCATGTAAATCAAATAATTACAAAGCATTTTCATTGGTAGTACAAAAAGTAATACATGCCTTTTTGACTTAAGAACAACAGCGATGACAAGATTATTTTGCTTCTCCTTAATATTTTGTGAATAATTCAAGGCTTGTAATAATAAAACTAAATACAATAATGGGTACAAATATTCTATTGCATTATTACCTTTACTGAATGGCAGATGTACATGATGCACAGACACGCAGTTACAACATGAGCCGGATCAAAGGAAAAAACACCAAACCAGAGATTATGGTCAGAAAGTTTCTGTTTGCCAAAGGATTCAGGTATAGATTACATGAAAAAAAATTGCCTGGGAAGCCAGATATTGTGCTTCCGAAATATAAGACAGCAATATTCGTAAATGGTTGTTTCTGGCATGGACATGAAGGATGTAAATACTTTGTTATTCCAAAAACTAGGACTTATTGGTGGGTTAATAAAATTGTTCAAAACAAGCATTTAGATAGTGATAACTATGTAAAATTGACTGATCTGGGCTGGAAAGTAATTACTATATTTGAATGTAGACTGAAAAAGGACTTTAGAGAAGGTACATTAAATGAGCTCATCACCAACATATATTGATCTATTTGCAGGAGCAGGGGGGTTGTCTGAGGGTTTCGTACGTGCCGGATTTGTTCCGGTCGCTCATGTTGAACATAATAAGGCAGCTTGCTTCACTTTAAAAACAAGGATGGCATTTCATTATTTAAAGAATGTCGGTAATGAAACATTATACTATTCTTATTTAAAAGGAGAAATTTCTCGTAATGAGTTTTATTCGAAAATACCTTCAGAGATTTTAGATTCAGTAATAAATGCAGAAATTGGGAAAGGGAATACCACTATTTTCAATAAAATTGATTCATTGCTCTGTGAAAAAGGAGTCGATATAATTATCGGTGGACCCCCCTGTCAGGCATATTCTTATCTGGGACGAGCTGCTCTAAAACATAAAACTACTGATGCAAGAAATACTTTGTATATACATTATGGTCGATTTCTAAAGAAGTATAATCCTAAAGTATTTGTTTTTGAAAATGTACCTGGCTTATTCACAGCCGGAGATGGTATTTATTTTAACAATCTTAAAAAATACTATAGAAGACTCGGTTACAATATTGAAGCCAAACAATTTAATGCTTATGACCACAATGTAATTCAGAATAGAGAGAGAATAATTCTAATTGGATGGGAAAAAAGCTTGAAGTTTGAGTACCCATTAATTGCATGTTCTGAATCCAAATTCTCAAGAGAGGATATCTTCTATGATTTGCCTGCAATAAAACCTGGCACTACTACAAAATTTTGTAATTATCAGGTTCCTGCAAATGGATATCTTAAAAAAACTGAAATTCGAAATGGAATTAGTTTTGTTACACAACATATTTCACGACCCCACAACAAGAAAGATTTGGACATTTACAAACTTGCAATCCAAAAACTCAATGAAGGTATTCGTTTAAAGAACAATGACATACCTCCTGAAATGCGAACACAAGATAACATTGAAGATTTTTTAGACCGGTTTAAAGTTGTTGGGACCATACCACATACAATGATTGCTCATATAGCAAAAGACGGTCATCATTTTATACACCCAGATATAAATCAATTAAGATCTATTTCCGTAAGAGAAGCTGCGAGAATTCAATCTTTCCCAGATGATTATTATTTCGAAGGTTTTAAAGAAAATAAATCAAGAACATCAGCTTTTATGCAAATTGGAAATGCAGTGCCTCCTCTTTTAGCCGAAAAAATTGCTAATGGTATTTATAATCAGTTGTTACTTTAATGGGTATTACTTTTAGAGAAATATTAAATCAAAAGTCCTGGAATAGTTATGAGGATTACGTTCAACAGGGTATTCATGAATATTCTTCTGAGCTTTCTAAAGATATTTCACAGGGGAAAAAACATAAAAAAAAGATAAGAGAGTTTTTGGAGAAACACTTTGAAATAAAACAAATTCCTCAAGATTTAGATGATGAGAAAATACTGCTGTCTTCAGGTGAAGTTGTAGGGATAGATGGCACTATTGCAACCCATAAGACTATTACTGGTACAATGGCACAAATTGGGGTAATAGCAGTAAATTACCTTAACGATAAAATACAACATTCTTACTTTATTTCAGAAGCCAAATATAAACAAGATATTGATGATGTTACAGAATATCTATTTTCACATGAACCTTCAAACAAAGTAATATCCGCTCCTGTTCTAAGAGCTGCCCTTCAAGTACGAGAGCGTGAGCTTGGTTTAAGTGATAAGTTTAAAGACAAATTTAAAATCTATCATGGCCCATTAATACCCTTTGAGATGCTAGCGAATCCTGGTAAAGCCGACTTGAAGATTTTAGATGTCACTCTCGAAATCCTTGAAAAAATAATAGCAAATAAAAAGTGCTTTAGTATAGTATCAAGATCACAGAATGATGCATATATAAGAGTGGGTTTATCTCTTAATCCCGGTGAGTATATCCAACTTAAAAAATCTATTGGACTGGAAATAATTGAAGACAGAACATTACTAAAGGACAAAGATCGGTGGCGTGAAGAGGATTTTCTAAAAGTCAATAACTTTATCCAGACAAGAGCAACTAAAATAAAAATTGGGCTTATAAAGGTCTCGCAAAGACCGTATATTTTTCATGCCCATGAAGCTATTTTTGATATTGCAGCAAGGATTATTGCTCGTGATTCTATGTTTCAAAAAGAAAAAGGATTTCCATTACTTGTCGATTATGCAGACAATCTTTGTTCTACATATTTTAAAGCAAGTGATTTTAACAAAATAATTGAATACCAACTAGCAAAGGAAGGTGAATACCTTTCAGAAATGTCAGAAGAGACAATGAGACAAAAATAAACTATGCAAATCGACAAAAAACTAGCTTTAGGTTATATAAATTTTGATTCCAGTGTTGGCCAAAACAACGAAGTTGAAATTAGGATTCCTTTTGATAAGGTTAAAGAGTTATCTCGAGGCAAATATGTTATAATACCTTATGATAAGGAGGACTATTTCTATCTGGCTCGGCTTACTAGAGGACCGTTTTTTACTCCTGATGCTGTAAGTAGAGATTCAGCATTTGCAAGAGCTTCAATTATCCAGGCTGCTGATATAGCATTTTTGCCTGATTATCATGGAATTGGGTTTTGTGAATTAATTGGCATATTTGATTACAACTCATCACATCTCTCAGGAGTACAAACACGACCATATCCTAAATCAGCAGTATACAATTTGCCTCCTGAAAAAATTCAGGAATTGCTTAAATTAAGAGGGAATATGTATCTGGGTCAACTAAGTGGATACGAAGGAATCCGGGTTTATTTAGATGCTAATTCAAAAGTTGTTTTACCAAGAAATATTGGAATATTTGGGACAGTCGGATCTGGAAAAACTAACTCTGCTCAAGTACTTATTGAAGAAGCAAGCGCTGCGGGTTGGTCAGTCATAGTTTTAGATGTTGAGGGCGAATATATTTCAATGGATAAACCCAATTCAGAATTAGAACATAATCCAGGATTAAAAAAGAAAGCTGAACAATATCAAATTACTCCAGCTGGTTTAGATCACTTTCAGGTTTATCATCCTGCTAAGACAGAGAGTAAACGACCTGATTCACTAGAGTTTAGTATCCCATTTGGGAGTTTATCTCCATATGAACTTTCTGCAATTATGGGGATGAATGAGACCCAGGAAGACCGATTTATTGATTTATGGGATAAACAAGTTGCCGAAATAACTGCTGCTCCTATCAAGATAAAAAATCCAAAAAATCAATGGAAAGCTATTCGAGAGAATGAATTAAATGAAGAACCTGAATATCCTGACTTAACCATTGAATCCTTACTCCAAGGGTTAAGTATTGAATTTAACGAACAAAAGGGATCATCAAAGGCATCCTGGCTTGTTGTTAAAAGGCTATTGAACAGATTAAGACGATTTGGAATTTTTGATTCCACAGAGGATCTAATAGACACTTCTGATCTAATGAAGCCTGGGAAAGTGAGTGTTCTTGATTTAAGTAATTCTTTTACTGTTCAGGTAAATAATATTGTAATAGCTTATCTCCTTCGTAAAATATTTGATCAGAAAATTAAAAATCCTGACCTACCTCCTACAATAATTTTCATTGAAGAAGCTCATACTTTTGTGAGCAAAGACAATGCAGCTAAGATGGAAGCACTCTTAGATCGATTAAGGGAAGTAACCCGTCGAGGAAGAAAACGCTGGCTTGGACTTTGTTTTATCTCACAACAACCATCCCACTTACCCGAAGAGATTTTTGAATTATGTAACACGAAAATAATTCATCAAACCACAGGTGCTCGTAATTTAAACGCGCTAAAAATTTCTGGTGGAAATGTTAATGAAGCAATTTGGGATGATGTTCCAGTTTTAGGACAAGGCAGAAGTATCATTATTTCGCCACAGTTTCAACATCCGATTATGACAAATATGAGAATCTGTAAGACAAATAGAGAACATACTGATTAGAATATGCCTACAAAAACAGTATCATTTACACCCAAAGCCAGACTAATTAAAATTCTGGGCGAACATTTAATAAAAGATGCTACAGTTGGATTATTGGAACTGGTAAAAAACAGCTATGACGCTGACTCTACTTTGTGTGAAATACAAATGTTTTCTCTTAATAAACATGAGGCAAGAATTATAATTAGAGATAATGGTTCTGGAATGGATTTGGAAACATTTCTTAAAAAATGGATGAATCCAGCTACTGGGCACAAAGAGGAACAAAAACAAAATCAGATAAGATCAAAACTTGGGAGGCTCCCATTAGGAGAGAAAGGGGTAGGTAGATTTGCCGCCCAGCAAATAGGTAATAACTTAAAACTAATTTCAAAATCAATAAACTCACCTCAAGAATTAGTTGTTGACATTGACTGGAAAAAATTTGAAAACAATAAGCTTGATCTCATTGATGTTGATGTAGAATACAGACTTCAGTCACCAATTTATTTTAAGGAATTTGATGATACAGGAGTAATCCTGGAAATTTCCGACCTGAAATATCAATGGACTGAACAAAACATTAAAAACATTTCTGGAGCTTTAAAAAGGATGAAAAGTCCTTTCAAAAATATAAATGACTTTGAAATAAAACTTCAATTTACAGAATGCCCAACCGAATTTACTCTATATGAGAATCTCGAATTAAGCGATATTCTTAACAAAGCTCATTATAAGCTTTACGGAATTGTTGTTAAGAACGGGATGTTAGATTTTGAGTATGAAAGTAATCTTCCTGGTCAGGACAAACAGTCAAGGAATGCCACTATTAATCTGAGAGAATTTGGAAATGTTGCTGGTGAATATAACCCTTTTCAATGTGGAGGTTTTATTATTAATTTTTACCATTATAATAAAACGCTCGATAAGAAATCTGGATTCGTAAAAAGAGATATTGATGAGTTAAGCGGAGTAAGTGTTTTTCGAGATGGCATCAGGATATTGCCTTATGGAGAAAAAGGGAATGACTGGCTAGGCCTTGATAATCAAAGAATTCAGGATACTTCTTTTATAGGTAATGACACTATTATTGGCTTGGTTGAAATTGACCAATTAGAAAATTCTACTCTTATTGATAAAGCAAATCGAGAAGGTTTGATCGAAAATAAATCTTATCATCTTTTCGTTTCTTTAGTTTTTGCCTGCGTAGACCTACTATACAAAGAAAAACTTAAAGACAGGCCAGTTACTGAAAAAAAGAAAGAAAAAGAAAAGAAAGATATATCAGATAAGTTCCATGGTATAAAGAAGAATCTTGATAACACTGCAGAAGAGATTACGAAGGATAATCCGGATATGGAGGATGTAGTCATTAAGAATCTAAATGTTGCCAAAGAATCAATAATCGACCTACAAAATCAATTTAATGAAACAGTTGATGATCTTGAAACTTCAAATAAAAGGCTATTCCACCTTGCCGGAACAGGTCTGGCAGCTGAAAGATTTACACATGAATTCTCAAGACTTGTATCTGGAGCAAACGAGTCACTTGTCAGGTTAAGGAATCAAATTGACATGAATAATCCTAAGATAAAAAAAGAAGTAGATATTATTTACGGAGCATTGGAAGCACTTAGAAATGACATTAGACTTTTAGGTCCAGTTTTTTATATTAAGAAAGTCGCACATGAAAAGGACCTGGAATTAAATGAAATTATTTCCAATTCTCTGCTTTTAATGGAAAACAGTTTAAATAAATCAGGAATAAAGACTGAAATAGTTGGGACAAGTTTTAGAACCAGAATGCGTGAAGGATCTTGCATGCAAATATTCGTAAATCTAATTGACAATTCAACATACTGGCTATCAAAAAAAACTGAAACAGACAAAAGAAAGATTAAAATTATCATAGACTCAAAAACGAATTCTGTATATGTTTCAGATAATGGACCAGGCGTTGTAGTCCGATATAGAGACAAGATTTTTGAACCATTCTTTTCAATGAAGGGCGAAACTGGCAGAGGTTTAGGTTTATATATCGTTAAAGAAATACTTGAGGAAATAAAAGGAGACATCTTTTTGGTAAGTAATGACGATTATCAAGGACTACTAGAAGGCGCATCATTTAAAATAGTATTTTCTCACCCAGGAAACGAATTATGAATAATATTCTTTTAATTGAAGAAGATGAAGCTCTCGCTGAGAAACTTATTAGTGAATTTGAGGAAAATAATATAAATGTTTTTTTCTGCAAAGACCGAGAATCTGCAGAATTATATATAAATGATAGCCATCAGTTTGATGCAGTTATTCTTGATTGGTTTTTTGAGAATCCTGAAGACAGTACTGTTAGTAAGCTCATTCTTAAAAAACTAAATAAGACTCATTTTCGACCCGTATTTATCTATACCAATAATAAGCCGAATTATGATCAAACAGCTCCTGAAGAAATAGAATATCCACAAAATCTCATTAGTTGCCACTCCAAAGAAACAGGATATAAAGAATTGATGGCAAGTATCGATGACCTCTTAAAAAATAATATTACTCTTCAAATTGCCGATACCTACAGAAAATCAATTCACAGAACATTTGAGGAGGTACTTTTTGAGCTTAATAATATGCAAAATGTCGATATTGCTAAACTACTAAATAGGATTTATGGTAATGGTGAAAACATTGATTGGAGTAGTGATGTAATATTAAACCTTCTTCACAGAGCTTTGATAAATGATCATAAATTCATCGAGAACATCTCTAGCTTATTAAAAAGGAATAATCCAACAAAATCG
>Ga0182021_10011665_pt1 | contig 10433 bp, 7 predicted proteins | sample 612E3MmetaG_FD_120493 | JGI IMG/M metagenome (GOLD analysis project Ga0182021, IMG submission 120493) | Permafrost microbial communities from Stordalen Mire, Sweden - 612E3M metaG (Illumina Assembly) | ecosystem: Environmental > Terrestrial > Soil > Wetlands > Permafrost | place: Sweden... | reverse complement strand
GCAGCGTACCCGGGCGCTAGCGCGAACAGCAGGGTGCCCGCCGCCGCGACGGCAGCGCCGGCGGTGAGCACGCGCCGCGGGCCCCACCGGTCGGCGAGCACGCCCGCGGGGATCTGCATCGCGACGTAGCTGTAGTAGTAGAACGCGGCGAGATTGCCCAGCGCCGCCGCCCCGAGCGCAAACTCGCTCATCAGTTCGCGCGTGATGACTGCCGGCGCGACGCGCTGGAAGAAGCCGATCAGGTAGAACGCTGCGCCCAGTCCCCAAATCGCGAAGGCAAGGCGCAGCGGCGGATAGGCCGCCCCGAGTGAATTCACGGTGGTCAGTGCGGCGGGTCTTGCGGGAAACAGATTCGGGAACGCGGGATTCGGCCGATAGCCGAAGCGGCACCGGAGATGGGCGGAGCCAGCCTGCTCAGCATTGCTCCCAAGGCAGGCCTTCGTGACGCCAGCCGGTCATGGAATTACGCTGGTGATGATCGTTCAGTTCGCCCTCGAAGCCGTGCAGTACGTTGTACACTTGGGTGAAGCCTGCTCTTTCGAGCGCAGCGCCCGCGTCCAGCGAACGGTTGCCGCTGCGGCAGATGAGCACGAGCGGGCGGTCCACGCTCGCCGCCTTTTTCACGTGGCCGACGAAGTGCGGGTTCACCTCCCAGTCGGGGCCGTCGTTCCAGGGGATCATGATCGCGCCCGTCGGGTGACCGACGAACAGGAATTCCATTTCGCTGCGGACGTCGATGAATACTGCGCTCGGATTCCGGTGCAGAAATTCGTAGGCTTCCTTGGGAGTCAGGTGCTGCATGGTCCGGTTTTCGCTCGCAAAAACGCTAGTATAAGGCCAGCCGCCGCAGCAGGCGAGTCCGCGCCCGGCCGGTGGACAAACGAGGCGGCGGCGGGCTAGAATTCGCTACTGCGCCGATTTGATGTCAGATTGCGGGCGCCGCCGGTTGCGGCCGTGCGAAAAACAAATACTGCTAAAGCGAGGGAACCCGTACCTGGCAGGCAGGGCGGGTTTTTTTATTTGCTGGTCTTATTTTGAGCCGCTGTTTCGGAACGAGTGAAACAGCCCATGACTTAGGGGAGTATGAGGGACAAAATGTGTCGGTGGGGTCCTTCCCTACCCACCTCGCTCTCTTCATTTCGTAACTGACTCTAAATGAACAAAGCCGCACAACTGGAACGCCTGCTCGGCGAGCGCATTCTCATACTGGATGGCGCCATGGGCACCATGATCCAGAGCTACAAACTGGCGGAAGCTGATTATCGCGGTGAGCGCTTCGCCGCGTACGCGCAGGATCTCAAGGGCAACAACGACCTCCTGTCTCTGACCCAGCCGCGCATCATCCGCGAAATCCACGACGCCTATCTGGAAGCGGGCGCCGACATCCTTTCCACCAACACCTTCAATTCCAATGCGCCCTCCATGGCCGACTACGGCATGGAGGATTTGGTGTACGAACTCAACCGCGCCGCCGCGCAGCTCGCACGCGCGGCCGCCGACGCCTGCGTGCACAGGGCGTCCGAGCGGCAGTGTTTTGTCGCCGGGGTGATCGGTCCCACGACCAAGACCGCCTCGATTTCGCCCGACGTCAACGACCCGGGTTTTCGCAATATCAATTTCGACACACTGGTCGCCGCCTACGGCGAGTCGCTGCGCGGCCTGCTCGACGGCGGCGTGGATTTGATCCTGGTCGAGACCATTTTCGACACGCTCAACGCCAAGGCGGCGCTGTTCGCCATCGATTGCGCCTTCGAGCAGCGCGGCCGGCGCTGGCCGATCATCATCTCGGGCACCATTACGGATGCTTCCGGACGCACCCTCACCGGGCAGACGCCGGAGGCGTTCTGGAACTCGGTGCGCCACGCCCGCCCGCTCGCGGTGGGCCTGAACTGCGCCTTGGGCGCAAAGCTGATGCGGCCTTATATCGAGGAGTTGTCCAGTGTCGCCGACACCTACGTCAGCTGTTATCCCAACGCGGGACTGCCCAATCCCCTGTCGGAAACCGGTTACGACGAGACGCCCGACTATACCTCCGGCCTGCTCAAGGAGTTTGCCCAGAGCGGCTTCTTCAATATCGTCGGCGGCTGCTGCGGCACCACGCCGGCGCACATCCGGGCGATTGCGCAGGCGGTCAGGGGCTTGCCGCCGCGCCAGGTGCCGCAAATCGAAAAGAAGCTGCGCCTGTCGGGCTTGGAACCGCTCAATATCGGCGACGACTCGCTGTTCGTCAACGTAGGCGAGCGCACCAATGTCACCGGCTCCAAGGCCTTTGCCCGCCTGATCCTCGCCGGCGATTACACCGCGGCGCTGGCCGTGGCGCGCCAGCAGGTGGAAAGCGGCGCGCAAATGGTGGACGTGAACATGGACGAGGCGATGCTCGACTCGGAAAAAGCCATGGTCACCTTCCTCAATCTGGTCGCCTCCGAGCCCGATATCTCGCGCGTGCCGCTGATGCTCGATTCTTCCAAGTGGTCGGTGATCGAAGCCGGGCTGAAATGCGTGCAGGGCAAGCCCGTGGTGAATTCGATCTCGCTCAAGGAGGGCAAGGACGAGTTCGTGCGCCAGGCGAAGCTAGCGCGCCGTTACGGCGCAGCGGTGATCGTCATGGCGTTCGACGAACAAGGGCAGGCCGACAGCTTCGAGCGGCGCCAAACCATCTGCCGACGCTGCTACGACATCCTGACCGGGGAAGTCGGCTTTCCGGCCGAAGACATCATTTTCGACCCCAATATATTCGCCATCGCCACCGGGATCGAAGAGCACAACAATTACGGCCTGGACTACATCGAAGCGACGCGCTGGATCCGCGCCAACCTTCCGTATGCCCGGGTATCGGGCGGCGTGTCCAACGTCTCCTTCTCCTTCCGCGGCAACGATCCGGTGCGCGAGGCGATCCACACGGCCTTCCTCTACCACGCCATCAAGGCGGGGATGTCCATGGGCATCGTCAATGCCGGCCAGCTCGGCGTGTACGAGGAAATACCCAAGGATCTGCTCGAGCGCGTCGAAGACATCATTCTCAACCGCAGGCCCGACGCGGCGGAGCGCATGGTCGCATTCGCCAATACGGTCAAGGGCGGCGGCAAGGTGCAGGTCGAGGACCTGGAATGGCGCAAACAAAGCGTGGAGGCGCGCCTGACGCACGCGCTGGTGAAAGGCATTTCCGACTGGATCGTCGAGGATACCGAGGAAGCGCGTCAGCAGGCGGAGCGCAGCGGCGGACGCCCGATCCATGTGATCGAAGGCCCGCTGATGGACGGCATGAACGTGGTCGGCGACCTGTTCGGCGCGGGCAAGATGTTCTTGCCGCAGGTGGTGAAGTCGGCGCGGGTGATGAAGCAGGCGGTGGCGCATCTGGTGCCCTACATCGAGGCGGAGAAGCAGAAGCTGGCGCTGGAATCGGGCGAAGCGGCCAAGCCCAAGGGCAAAATCGTGGTCGCCACGGTCAAGGGCGATGTGCACGACATCGGCAAGAACATTGTCGGCGTGGTGCTCCAGTGCAATAACTACGAGGTGATCAACCTGGGCGTGATGGTTCCGGCGAGCAAGATCCTGCAGGTGGCGCGCGACGAGAAGTGCGACATCATCGGCCTGTCGGGACTGATCACGCCCTCGCTCGAAGAGATGGCGCACGTGGCGCACGAGATGGAGCGCGAGGGCTTCACCATCCCGTTGCTGATCGGCGGGGCGACCACCTCGCGCGTGCACACCGCGGTGAAAATCGCACCCCACTACAGCGGAATCACCGTTTACGTGCCGGACGCCTCGCGTTCGGTGAGCGTGTGCTCCAGCCTGCTGTCCGACGGGCTGCGCGTAGAATACGCGCGTTCGGTGCGCGCTGACTACGACAAGATACGCACCCAGCACAAGTCGAAGCAGCCTCGCGCCGCCCTGCTTTCCCTGGCGCAAGCGCGCGCCAACGCCTTCAGCACCGACTGGTCGGCGTACACGCCGCCCGCGCCGAAATTCCTCGGCGTGAAGGAGTTGCGCGATTACGACCTGGCAGCGATCGCCGCGCACATCGACTGGTCGCCTTTCTTCCAGACTTGGGAACTGTCCGGGCCTTATCCGAAAATATTGCAGGACCCGGTGGTGGGCGAAGCGGCGCGCAACGTGTTGGCCGAAGGGCGGGCGATGCTCGAGAAAATCATCGTCGAAAAGTGGCTGGTGGCAAATGCGGTCATCGGATTGTTTCCCGCCAACAGCGTGGGCGACGACATCGAGATCTACACCGACGAATCGCGCAGCCGGGTCGCAATGAGTTTCCACAACCTGCGCCAACAGGCGCAGAAGCCCACGGGCAAGCCCAACTACTGCCTGGCCGACTTCGTCGCGCCCAAGAGCTCGGGCGTGAAGGATTATCTTGGCGCCTTCGCGGTGACCACTGGTATTGGCATCGAGCAGCGGGTCAAGGACTTCGAAGCCAGGCACGACGACTACAACGCGATCATGCTGAAATCCCTGGCCGACCGCCTGGCCGAAGCGTTCACGGAACATTTGCATCAGCGCGTGCGGCGCGAGCTCTGGGGCTATGCCGCGGACGAAACCCTGGACAACGACGCCTTGATCCGCGAAGAATATCGCGGCATACGCCCGGCTCCGGGTTACCCCGCCTGCCCCGACCACACCGAGAAGGGCGACCTGTTCCGGCTGCTGGATGCTCCGAAGCTCGGCATCACGCTGACCGAGAGCTATGCCATGTGGCCCGCGGCAGCCGTGAGCGGATTCTATTTTTCCCACCCGGAATCGCAATACTTCGCCGTCGGCAAAATCGGACCCGACCAGGCAGAGGATTATGCCCGGCGCAAAGGACTGCCCTTGTCGGACGCCGAAAGATGGCTTGCGCCGGTGCTGGCATACGACGCCGTCCGATCCACCACATGACATGAGGAATTTCCTATGAGCATCGTCCGCCATCAGCCTGCAAAAATCCTTTCCGGCGCCGTCGAGGCGCACGGCATGGTCTATGTGGGCGGCACAGTCGCCGACAAGCGCCCGGCTCCGGTCAAGGCGCAGACCGAAGAGATCCTTGGCAAGATCGATGCGCTGCTCGCGCAGGCGGGCAGCCACAAGTCCAAGATCGTCTCGGCGCAAATCTGGCTCGCCGACATCCGCACGCGCGATGAAATGAACCAGGCCTGGCTCGCCTGGGTTGATCCGCACAACCTGCCTGCGCGCGCCTGCGTCGAGGCCAAGCTTGCGACCGCAGACATGCTGGTCGAGATCGCGGTGATCGCGACGTATTAGACCAGTGATGCACGTCCGCGCGGGCGCGCTGATCCTGTTTGTCGCCTGCGCCGCACTCGCCGCTTGCACGCCTGAACTCGACTGGCGCGAGCTGTCGGTACCCGAGGGACGCTACTCGGTGCTGCTCCCTGGAAAGGCGCGCAGCGAGTCGCGCACACTCGCCACTGCCTCAGGCGCCGTGGTTATGACGATGCATGCCTACAGTATGAAACGCGGAACCATGGGGGTAGCCTATATAGACTATCCGTCCGCGGCCCTCGCCGCATTGGGCGCCCGCGAGCAAATGGATGCGGCGCGCGACACGCTGTTGCGCAACATCTCCGGCGGCGTGCGATCCGAGGAGGAGGTCATCATCGACGGCATTTCCGGTCGACAGATCTATGCCGAAGGCCATGCCGGCGCCGATGAGGCAATCCTGAAGGCGCGCTTCATCGTTGCCGGCAGCCGCTTGTACCAGATCGCCTACGTCGGCGCCAAAGACAGCGTGGCCATGGCCGACGTTGATATGTTCCTCAGCTCATTCAAGCTGCTGAAGTAACACTCGGAGTTCCCTGGGCCGCCATCAGGCCGTCCGACACGGGCGCGAGATCGAGCCACTCCAGCGGGAACGCGCCATTTCGCGCCGGCAGCACGCGCAGCTTGGGCGGACGCAGCCCGCGCGCGTAATCCAGCAGGACCTGGAGCTGTGCGGATGTCGCCAGGTCGTCCTTGCTGGCGACGACGACATCGGCCAGCGCGAGCTGACCGATATAGACCTCGCTGGCGGCTAGCAGTGGATCGGCAAACTGCAGCGGGTCGGCGATGCAAATGGTGGCGCGCAGGTCCAGCGCCTCGGCGAGCCAGGGATCGCGCAGGGTGTCGATGACCGCCGCCGTATGCGCCAGGCTCGCCGGCTCGATCAGCAGCCGCTGCGGCCTCGCCTTGCGCAGCAATTGCGTCAGGGCTACGCGCAGGCTGATCTTCGCCGTGCAGCAGATGCAGCCCCCGGCGACTACGCTCACTGTCACGTCCTCGGCGCCGCCGGCGAAGTAGTCCCAGTCGCGGGCGCCGCTCTGACTGGAATCGTTGACCAGAACCGCCCAGCGCTCGCCCCTGGGCCGGCGTGCGAGCAGGCTGAGGATGGCGCTGGACTTGCCGGCGCCGCGGTAACCTGTGATCAGGTTGGTCGGGATGTGCTGCAGCCTCGCTGCCACGGCGGCCGCGCTTACCTGCGCCAGAATCCGGGCGTGAACACCACCAGCAGGGTGAACAATTCCAGCCGTCCGAGCAACATCGCGATGATGCAGATCCAGGTCTGGAAATCGTTCAAGGACGCATAAGTGGTGGCCGGCCCCACCTGATTCAGACCGGGACCGGTATTGTTGATGCAGGCGATGATTGCCGAAAATGCGGTAATGATGTCCAGGCCTGATGCGGCGAGCAACATGGTCATTGCGACGAATGAAGCGACGTAAATCAGGACGAAGGCGAGCACGGCGAAAATGATGTTGTTCTCGACCGGCGCGCCGCCCAGCTTCACCGGCACCAGTGCGCGCGGATGGATGATGCGGGTCATTTCGCGCACCGCCTGGCGCGCCATCAATTCGGCGCGGATCATTTTGATGCCACCTCCGGTCGAGCCGGAACAGGTGCTGAAGCCGCACAGAAACAGCATCCACACCGGCGCGAAAATCGGCCAGAGATTGTAATCGGTGTTGGAAAAGCCGGTGGTGGTGGCGATGGAAACGACGTTGAACGCGGAAAAACGCAGCGCCGTCCAGAAGCCGGGGTAGGTCTGGTTGGCGAGCAGAAAATAGGCGATGGCGAATACGCTGCCGATTACCACCAGCAGATACAGTCCGGCCTCGGGATCGCGCGCGTACGGGGCGAAACTCCTGCGCCGCCAGGCGAGAAAATGTGTGCCGAAGTTGATTCCCGCGAGCAGCATGAAATAGATGGCCACCGCTTCCACCGCCGGCGAGTCCCAGTGGCCGAAGCTCGCATCGTGCGAGGAGAACGCGCCGAGACCTATGGTCGAGAACGCGTGCATCATCGCATCCAGCCAATTCATCCCGGCAACCCTGAAGCTGACCAGGCAGGTGACGGTGATCATCAGGTACACCAGCCACAGGCCTTTGGCGGTCTCGGCGATGCGCGGCGTCAGTTTGGTATCCTTCATCGGGCCGGGCGTCTCGGTCTTGTACATCTGGCTGCCGCCCACGCCCAGGACGGGCAGGATCGCCACCGCCAGCACGATCACGCCCATGCCGCCGATCCAGACGAGAAAGCTGCGCCAGATGTTGATCGAGGGCGGCAGCTGGTCCAGACCGGACAGGACCGTCGCGCCTGTGGTGGTGAGCCCGGAAACGGTCTCGAAGTAGGCGTCGGTAAAGGAAAGTTCCGGCAGGTAGAACAGCAGCGGCAGCGTGGCGAAGGCCGGCAGTACGGTCCACACCAGCACCACCAGCAGGAAGCCGTCGCGCGGCTGCAGCTCGCGCCGCTTCTTCTTCGTCAGCGCCCAAAGCAGCGCCCCCGCCATCGCCGTCAGCAGGACGGCTTCGTCGTAGGCCGTCTGCGCGTTGTCGCCGATAAGTAGCGAACAGACCAGCGGGAAAATCATGCATAGCGCGAAGGCCATGACGACCGCGCTCAACACGTTCAGGACAGCGAAAAATCGGACCATGAGCGGCGCTTTGCCCGGGCTTTATAGAAAGCCTGCGCTGACCTGGAACAGCTTTTCCACCTTGGGCACCATTTTCTTGTTGGTGACGAAGACGATCGCATGGTCCCCGGCCTGGATTACCAGGTCATGGTGGGCCATCAGCACCTCCGCACCGCGCACCAGGGCGGCGATGGTCGTCCCCTTGGGCAATTCGATCTCCTCGATGCGCCGCCCCACCATGCGGCAGGATGCCGCATCGCCATGCACCACCGCTTCCAGCGCCTCGGCCGCGCCGCGGCGCAGCGAATGCACCTCGGTGATGTCGCCGCGGCGGACGTGCGCGAGCAACGAGCCTATGGTCGCCTGCGCCGGGGAGATGGCGATGTCGATCTGTCCCGATTGCAGCAGGTCCACGTAGGAGCGCCGGTTGATCAGCGCGACCACGCGGCGCGCGCCCATGCGCTTGGCCAGCAGGCAGCTCATGATGTTGTTCTCGTCGTCATTGGTGACGGCGACGAACAAGTCCATCTCCGCCACGTTCTCGGCTTCGAGCAGGGACTCGTCGGTCACATCGCCCTGCAGCACCAGCGCCTTATCGAGCCGCGTGGACAGCTCTTCGCAGCGGCGCTTGTTGTGCTCCAGGACCTTTACCGTGTAGTCGCGCTCGAGCGCGCGCGCGAGCCGCAGGCCGATGTTGCCGCCGCCGGCGATCATGACCCGGCGCACCGGCTTGTCCTGGCGGCGCAACTCCTGCATCACCTTGCGGATATTCTGGCTGGCGGCGAGGCAGAACACCTCGTCCCCTGCTTCGACCACGGTGGCGCCCTCGGGCACGATAGGCCGGTCGCCGCGGAATATGGCGGCGAGGCGCACGTCGACGTTAGGTATGTGCTTGCGGATGTCCTGCAGCTGGTGGCCGACCAGCGGACCGCCCTCGAACGCGCGCACTGCCACCAGGCTGACGCGACCGTCGGCGAACTCCAGCACCTGCAGCGCCTCGGGAAACTGGACCAGTTTGACCAGGTATTCGGTGATCAGCTGCTCCGGACAGATAGCGTAGTCCACGGCAAAACAGTCGGCGGCAAACAGTTGTTCGTTGGCCAAATACTCGGGAGCGCGCACGCGTGCGATGCGGGTGGGAACGTTGTACTGGTGCGCCGCAATCTTGCAGGCCACCAGATTGGTCTCGTCGCTTTGCGTAACCGCGATCAGCATGTCGGCGTCTTCGATGCCGGCCCTTTTCAGGACCGACGGGTGTGCCGCGCTGCCAGTGACGGTGCGCAAGTCCAGCCTGTCCTGCAACAGGCGCAGGCGCGCGCCGTCGATGTCGACGACGGTGATGTCATTGGCTTCGGAAACCAGACTTTCGGCCACGCTGGTGCCGACCTGGCCCGCGCCGAGGATGATGATTTTCAACTTTGCCCCTCTGAGCTCATTGCAATATGAGGGAGTACCTCCCCTGGTGCTCCCCTAATTCAGTGGCCATTTCAGCAATTCTGAAGTGGCCACTAAGTATCCTGTCGGCGGCGAACCCGGCTACGCCATGCGGAGCCGCAAGATACAGGTCGGACGAAGCGCATTTTATGCCTTTTTGCTGCAATGCAAAACCGGAGGCTATTCTTCCCGCTTCCCGGTCGCGATTCCCAAGGCCTTGAGCTTGCGGTAGAGGTGGGTGCGTTCCAGGCCGCTTTTCTCCGCCACGCGTGCGATCGAGCCGCCTTCCCGCGCCAGCAGTTGTTCGAAATAGGCGCGCTCGAATGCTTCGCGCGCTTCGCGCAGCGGCAGTTCGAGCGGCAGCGGAACCTGGGTGGCGGCAGCCGGATGGAACTGTGCCGATACGCGCTCCACGTCGGTGGTGCCGATTTCCTCGTCGAGCGCGGTGAGCGCCAGGTTCTTCACCGCGGCCTGCAGGTCTTCGAGATTGCGCGGCCAATGGAATTGGCGCAGGGCGTTCAAGGCCGCAGTGGAAAAATGCCGCGGCGGGCAATGCCGCGCCTCCACCAGTTGCGCCAGCAGAATCGCCGCGATGTCGGGGATATCCTCGGAGTGCTCGCGCAGTGCCGGGAGCACCAGCGACAGTTCGGACAGGCGCGCGAGCAAGGCTGCGTCGAAACCCAACTCGGCGGCGAGGCGCGCCGGCTCTTCGGCAGTGAAGGACACAATGCGAGTCCTGGTTCTTTCCTGCTTGCCCAGGATGAAGGCCAGATTCTTTTGTTGCGGCCGGGTGAGCGCCGCGAGTTCCTCGACGAAAACGAGGCCGTTGGCGGCATGCGCAAGCAAGTCCTGCGGCGCGTCGGCCAGCGCCGCGCCGGCCACGATCCAGGGGGTGTTGGGCTGGTGCAGATAGCGCGCGAACAGTTCCGGCATAACCCCCGGCTCGCCGCGCAACAGCACCGGCATGGACAGGGCGGCGATCTGCGCCAGGCGCCGGCGCAGGTCGGTCAGCACGGCCGAACGGCCGAGGCTGAGCAATGTGAGCCCCGCCTGTGCTTGGCCGCCGCCGTTTCTCAGTGCGCGCTTGACCGTGGCGAGCAGCTTTTGCAGG
>Ga0182021_10011664_pt1 | contig 10434 bp, 8 predicted proteins | sample 612E3MmetaG_FD_120493 | JGI IMG/M metagenome (GOLD analysis project Ga0182021, IMG submission 120493) | Permafrost microbial communities from Stordalen Mire, Sweden - 612E3M metaG (Illumina Assembly) | ecosystem: Environmental > Terrestrial > Soil > Wetlands > Permafrost | place: Sweden... | reverse complement strand
TCTTTTGCGAGTTACGGTATCAGTTGTGTTATGCAATTTTTTAAAAGACGAAAGAATCTTTACCAGCTCCTCATCAGGTTGTTTATTCAATTCATTTCTCAGGGTATTGTTTACAGGTACCGATGACAGTTTATAAGCTTTAAGCACTGCTTCGATATATAAACCTGATCCCCCTGTCATTACCACATTTTTATGTTTTTTGAACAGGCCATGAAGTAAATCTATAACTTCAAACTCGAACATACTTGCGTTGTAATAGTCATAAATGGAATGGGAGGCTATAAAATGATGCTTAACAAGCGATAATTGCTTTTCAGATGGCCTTGAAGTTCCAATCCTTATTTCCTTATAAATCTGACGTGAATCGGAAGAAATAATCTCAGTTACCAATCGATGTGCTATTTCTATGGCAAGATCGGTTTTTCCCGTTGCTGTTGGCCCTAAGATGACTATTAATGTATTTTCGGACATTACAGAATTGAACTTTATTAAATGAAATTATATTTCATTATTCATAAAGCCTTGATTTTTCAAAACATTTAGAAAGCTTTTTGAGAAAAAAACATTATCTTTTTTTGTATATCGAATATCGGTAAAAACCTGGGACAGGGTTTCTTTTTTATTTATTTTTAAAAGATCTTTATAAAAAGACATATTTTCTTTTTCTTCATACAACTTTTTAATAACATCATCAAAATAATCGTTATATTTCTCATAATGGACAACTGCATTTAGAGATAATCGATCAGTTAATCCAGGTGTTTCATCAGGATATCCAATTGGAAAAGCAGTAATGGGAACAACACCTTTAGGGATTTGCAGAATTTCAATAATTTTTTCTGCATTATAAGTTGTTGTACCAAGATAACATATACCTAAGCCATGATCTTCTGCAGCTAAGGCAACATTTTGTGCAACAAGAATGGCATCGATTGCAGCAGCCATGAATGATAGAAAATTGTCGTAACCGGGGAAAGCTTTGTTTAGAGTGCACCATTTATTAAAACGGTTAAAGTCGGCACAAAAAGTGACAATGACAGGTGCATGTTTTACCATATCCTGTTTAAAATGAGCCTCCCAAAGTTTTTCTTTTAATGAAAAATCTGAAGTGACTATCATGCTGTAGGCTTGCATATTCCCGGTAGTCGATGCACGAGTACCAGCAAGAAGGATTTCCTGTAATATTTCTCCTGGTATAGGTTCTGGCTTAAACTTACGAATGCTCCGGTGATTAAAAATAGTTTTAATCATATTTTAGTTTTAATATGAACATCACTTTCATTATCAGATAAAATTAAATTTTTCAATTCCACGAAATCCTCTTAAAAAATCATTTATATGCAACATTTTTTTACCTTCAGCTTGTAACACTTTTATCGGAATAATACCATTTGATGTTGATACATGCAGGAATGAATTTCCGTCAGAATTAATAATGCCCGGATGCCCAATTGGTCTATCAATTGTGAATTCAGCCTCAATAATTTTAACAGAAGTTTTTTGACCTGTTTCAATATTTTGTAAAATAGACCAGGCAGCGGGGTAGGGGCTAAGTCCTCTGATAAGGTTAAATATTGTTTTGCTTTCTTGTGACCAGTCAATCCGGCAATTTTCTTTAGTTAATTTTGGGGCAGTTTTTAGTTTGGATTCAATTACTTGAATTTTATTTTGGTCAATAGGATTGATATTCCCCGATTCTATTGCTTTAATAGTTTTCACTAATAAATCAGCTCCGGCTTCCATTAATTTGTCATGAAGCTGTCCTGCAGTTTCAGCAGGTTTTATTGAAAGGCTTAGATTAGCCAATATTTTTCCGGTATCAATTTCTTTTCCAATAAAAAAAGTAGTGACACCTGTTTGTTCTTCACCATTAATTATTGCCCAATTTATAGGTGCTGCCCCGCGATATTGAGGCAATAATGAAGCATGAAGATTGATGGTTCCCAAACGGGGCATGGACCAAATTTCTTCAGGTAACATTCTGAACGCAACTACGACAAAAAGGTCTGCTTGTAAGCTTCTTAATTGACTAACAAATTTACTATCTTTTAATTTTTCAGGTTGAAGAAGAATGAGACAATTATCAATTGCAAACTTTTTAACAGGTGGAATTTGTATTTTTTGTCCCCTTCCTGCAGGTTTATCTGGTGAAGTTACAACAGTTGTAATATTAAAACCATGTTGTAATAAACTTTTAAGAGATGCAATGGCAAATTCCGGAGTACCCATAAATACAATTCTCAAGCTCATAATAGTGAATATTATAAGTTCAGTTTTTTGTATTTTGCAAGGTTAAGAAAATGACCCATTTTATCGCGTTTGGTTTCAAGATAAAAGCGATTATGAAGATTTGGCTCAATAATTATTGGAAGGTTTTCGACAATTTCTAGTCCGTAACCTTCAAGTCCGATAAGCTTTTTAGGGTTGTTTGTAATAAGTCTCAGTTTCCCCAACCCCAATTCGCGGAGTATATTTGCCCCAACGCCATAATCTCTCTCGTCAGGTTTAAAACCCAGGTCAATATTTGCCTGAACTGTATCACGTCCTTGTTCCTGGAGCTTATAAGCTTTGATTTTATTAAAGAGCCCTATACCACGTCCTTCCTGGCTGAGGTAAAGTATTACTCCTTTGCCTTCTTTTTCAACCATCTTCATTGCAGTAAACAACTGATCGCCGCAATCGCACCTGAGTGAACCAAAAATATCACCGGTGATGCAGGATGAATGAACGCGAACCATGACTGCTTCATCTTTTGTCCAATTGCCTTTAATAAGTGCAACATGTTCATGGCCATTAGACTTTTGTATAAATGGGATAAGATCAAATTCGCCATAAATGGTTGGTAATTTTACTTTTTCCCCTTTTATAATCAAACTTTCATGTTTGAGACGGTATGTAATAAGATCTTTGACTGAAATTATTTTAAGTTTAAACTTTCTGGCTATTTCAATTAGCTTAGGAAGACGTGCCATAGATCCATCTTCATTCATAATTTCTACTAAAACGCCACCGGGTTTTAATCCAGCAAGAATTGATAGATCTACTGTTGCCTCAGTATGCCCGGGCCGGCGCAAAACTCCCTTACTACGTGCCCTGATTGGAAAAACATGTCCCGGTCTGCCTAAATCATCCGGAGCAGTTTTATGATTAATCAGAGCCTTAATAGTTTTTGCCCGATCGTGTGCCGAAATACCTGTTGTACATCCATGCCCGATTAAATCCACTGAAACTGTAAAAGCAGTATTATGAATAGCTGTATTGTTATTGACCATAAGATCAAGTTCCAACTCCTCACACCGTTCTTCAGGCATAGGGGCACATATGAGTCCGCGTCCGTGAGTAGCCATGAAATTTATGATTTCCGCAGTAATTAATTCAGCGGAAGCAACAAAGTCGCCTTCATTTTCCCTGTCCTCATCGTCAACGACAATAACAACTTTACCATTCCTGAAGTCTTCAATTGTTTCATCAATGGTATTTAGTATTAATTTATTATGTTTAGTCATTGAAATGAATATGTCTTTTTTTAATTGTGCAAATGTAAGAAATATGTTTAAATATCTATTGCCATTTTTGGCAGTCACAGAGAATACAGGCGATATGGCTGATTTTGTTTTAAATAAAAAGTATTAAACTGAAATAGCAATTTCTATGTTGTCCTCAGAAAACAAAATAAAAAGTTATTTTTGTGCCGAATTAATTTCAGGTATTTATTTATTATTTCTGGAATCTATTATAAACTCTGAAGTTTGCCAGGAAAATAAAAATATTTTTAGAAGTATAATTTCAAAAATGTCTGATAAAAACCGATATTTTGAATGAAAATCCTTATTCTTGCCAACAAATTTCCGTATCCTCCCCGCGATGGTGGGGCGATAGCCACATTTAGCATGATAAAAGGACTTAGTCAGCTTCATCACGATATTACAGTTCTTGCCATAAATACTTCAAAACATTTCTATGACATTCAATTGTTGCCTGAAGAAGTTAAGAATTTTGCCAGATTTCTGGCAGTTGAGATTAATACCGACATCTCCGTTATCGGATTATTAATAAATTTATTGTTTTCTTCTATTCCTTATAATGCAAAAAGATTTATAAATATTGAATTTGAAAAGAAAATTATTGACCTGTGCATGAATAATCATTTTGATATTATTCAACTTGAAGGATTGTACATGTGTCCTTACATTTCTGCAATAAGAAAAATTTCCAACGCTAAAATATCATTCAGGGCACACAACATTGAATCTGAAATTTGGGAAAGAATGATACCTTCCACAAATTCATTTTTTAAAAGACAATATTTAAGAATTTTATCAAACCGCATCAGAAAATATGAGTTGTCATTTATTAATTCATATGATTTATTGATCCCTATTAGTTTAAAAGATTCACAATGGTTCGTTGATATGGGCAACAAAATGCCAAATGTTGTAATCCCTACAGGAATTGAAGTTTCCACAATGACAAATTCCAGCGATTACGAATATCCTTCAGTTTTTTATTTGGGAGGGCTCGATTGGATGCCTAATCAGCAGGGTATAAAATGGTTTATTGACAATTGCTGGGAAAGTATTTTAGAACAATTGCCTAATTTAAAACTAAATATAGCCGGAAGAAATGCACCGGATAATCTAATAAATTACTTTAGTACAAAGAAAAATTTAACATTTTTTGGAGAAATTCCTGATGCCAAAACAATGTTTTTATCCAAAGCCATCATGATTGTTCCTTTGTTTGCCGGTAGCGGTATGAGAATAAAAATTATGGAAGCAATGGGTTATGGTAGAGCAATAGTAACAACTTCAGTAGGAATGGAAGGGATTTACGCTTCCGATAGAAACGAAATTTTAATTGCCAATACCAAAGAAGAATTTATTAATAACGTAATCGAATTGTCGACCAATAAATATTTTTTTAATCAAATTTGTCAAAACGCTTATAACTTTGCATCCGCTGAATTTAATAATCTGCGAATAATTTCTTTATTATCTGACTTTTATAAAAACAATATTACCTGATGGAAGTTCTATTTTGGATTTCAGTTTTTCTGATTTTTCATACTTATATTTTATATCCTTCTATTTTACGGATTATTGCGATTTATAAAAAACCAAACCGGCTTGTATATCTGCAGGCAGAAGAACTACCATTCGTATCACTGGTAATGTCTGTTTATAATGAAGAAAAAGTAATCAGACAAAAACTCGAAAGCATAGTTCAGTCCAACTATCCTCAAAACCACCTTGAATTTTTGATAGGTTCTGATAATTCATCGGATCGAACGAATGAAATAATTAGAGAATTTGCTATTAAACACAATAATATAAAATTGAACATTTTTGCAGAACGACAAGGCAAAGCCAATATTATAAACCAACTTGCAAAGGAAGCAACGGGTGAGATATTAATTCTGACTGACGCTAACGTAATCTTTACGACAGGGACGATTTATCAACTTGTTAAGCATTATAAAAATGCATCGATAGATATTGTAGGAGGGAACATAATTAATACAAACATTAAAAATAGCGGAATTTCCTTCCAGGAAAAAACCTACCTGGTAAATGAAAACTATTTAAAATATTGCGAAGGAATAATATGGGGTTCAATGATGGGTGCTTTTGGCGGATGTTATGCAGTTAGAAAGAGTAAGTATGCACCGGTTCCAAGGAATTATTTTATGGATGATTTTTACATTACAATGAGTGCATTATCTTCCGGAGGCAAGGCCATTAATGAACTCGATGCCATTTGTTATGAGGATGTTTCAAATATTATTTATGAAGAATTCAGGCGCAAAATACGGATTTCAATAGGTAATTATCAAAATCTCAATTCATTCAAAAAAATGTTATGGCCACCATATAAAGGTTTAGGTTTCGCTTTCCTTTCTCATAAAGTACTTCGTTGGATTACACCTTTTTTATTAATTTCTGCTTATGTTTTTAATTTATTAATAATCCGAATAAGTTCTTTATATGGCATTCTTTTTATCCTACAAACTATATTATTTGTCTGTCCTTTGTTAGATTTGTTTTTAAGAAAATTGAATTTCAATAGCTTGTTACTGCGGTTTATTACTCATTTTTATGCAATGAATTTTTCATTGTTAATAGGGCTGTTTATTTATATAAAAGGAGTAAAAACAAATGTTTGGCAACCTACAAAAAGGTATCAGTAAAAGCAATGCAAAAGTTAAAAATATCAATCAGTCTTTTTAATTGAGATTTTCGGGATTTTAAAATTTGTTACCTTTTTAAATATTTTTAAATAGCTTTCGAGGTTAAGAATAGCTGAATCATTGGTTGCTTTATAAGTAAGAAAAACGCCAATAGGCAATAAAATGAATGATGAAAACCATACTCCAATATATGTAGGAAAATATGATTCCCTTACAAATTTTTCACTGGATAAAGTTATAATATAATAAAGGACAAAAAACACTACCGATATAACCAGGGGCAGACCTAATCCACCTTTCCTGATAATTGCCCCTAATGGTGCACCTATAAAGAAAAATACCAGGCAAGCCAGGGATAAAGTAAATTTCTTATGCCATTCAATCTCATGCCTCTTTAAAAGTTTGGTTTTCGATTTTCTTACAGCAGCCTCATTCGATAATGTACTTTTGGCATTTCGTGCACTATTGAGGGCAGTAATTAGAGAAGAAACTTTTTCACCATCGGACATAAAAGAATAAAAAACCGGCAAACTAAATCTTAATTGTTTTGCTTTTTCATTTTCAGGTTTATTTGGATTATAATATAAATTTATTGGATAGTAACATACAGCTTGAATATTATTTTTTAATAAAAGATAATCATGGTGAAGGTCCTTTTTCAATGAATCGGTAGCGAAGGTTAATTGCTTAAGGTTCATCATTTGGAAATTTGATCGAAATAACCCTTCATCAGTTCTTTGGAAATCAAAACCAGACAATGGGATATTGGTTATCTGTCTGTCGAATTTATCCCTTCTGAAAGGGTAGGAACGAACTGTGTATCTTTTCCGGTCATTATCGGGCATATCGATATAACTTACCCCATTGTATAAAGAAATAACCAAGGTGCGTTTATCGGCAGTCATTTTCATGAATCCGGAATCGGCCAGGGTAACACTAACATTACCTAAATTAGAGGTATGGTCATAAATGCGGATATGATGAAGAAGGTTGCTATTAGCATTTTTTTTGCCAACCCTGATACTGTAATTTTCAATTCCATTATAAAAGATACCTTCCTTGATCTGAAGCTCTGGCCGTTGTTGTTGTATATCATAAAGAAGGGCACGCATTTTCCAATTGAAAAAAGGAAGGGAAATATTAGAATAGAAGAATGCTCCTATGCTAATTAAAACCATTAATAAAATTAAAGGATACATAATACGAATAAGTGAAATCCCAGCAGATTTCAGGGCAATTAGTTCATAATTTTCACCAAGTCCGCCAAACGTCATCAAAGCAGCAAGCAGAATTGCCAGGGGTAACGCTAAAGGAACAAAAGTGGCAGCTGTGTACATTAACAATTCTGACAGAATTCCAAAAGTCAGGCCTTTGCCTACAAGATCATCAATATACCTCCAGAGAAATTGCATCTGAAGGAGAAAGATCACGATAAAAAAAGTAAGCATTAACGGACCGGAAAATGATTTGAGAACAAATATATGAAGCCTTTTCACTATATTATCATTTGTATTTTATAAGAAGCAAAATAACAGAACAGACTGTATTTGCCAAAGTGATATGAATTATAATCCTATAGCGTGTTTCAGTCGCGAAATTTGATTATCCCATAAAACAACCGCATCATCCTTTTCTTTTTCATCAACAAAATCGGTAATAAGTAATGCTAATTCTCCTGTAAGATCATCTGTTTTTAACCGGAATTCAAAATAAGTATTCTCATTTTCTTCAAGCCATTCGAAACGAACCGCTACATTTTCGCGAATATATGTTCTTTCTGCCTTTTGCTTTGTCCCATCCCAAACAAAAGTGAATACCGAACCTTCAATAATTACATTATCGGCAAACCATTCTGCTAATCCACCAGGAGTGCTTAATCTTGGAAATAACAGCCTGGGTGTTGTGTTCATGTTATATTCAAGTTCCAGTTTTTTCTTCATTCACTTTAAGTATTGAGATAATTCCAGATTAACGCAATATAGTAAAATTTATATTTGAAATCCAAATGTTTCAAATTAAAACACCAAAATATTTCATTTAATTGAAAGAATCAAAAGTAAGAATGAATGAATTTGCGAATTAATTCCAGAATATTATCAAAAAAAAGACCGCCAGAAATGACGGTCTCAATTTGTAAGTTTTACTTTTGTTTTACAAGTATTTTAGTTTTTGTATTTCCTTCAGACGATTTAAGCTGAAGAATATAAATACCATTATCCAATCCCGAACCATCCCACTGTATGGAATATCTCCCTTTCTCAAGGGAAGCATTAACAAGTGTGGTAATTTTTCTTCCTGTCAAATCATAAACCGCCAACTCAATTACTGAATTATTAATCAATTCATAGGTAATGGTTGTGGTATTATTAAATGGATTTGGATAAGCTGTCAATTCGAATTTATTGGCAGTAACAACCGGAACATAAACATGAGTTGTAGTGCTAACATCTTTACAAACTGAATCGCTTTGTCCCGTAATCGGATCAGATACCTGGTAGCAAACGTGTTTTGTACCGGGATACACATAATTATGAATGGGAGTAGTAGTGGTTGTATCAGTTGTGCTGTCGCCAAATGACCAACGTAACCTCGACTGATCGCCCAAACCTACACCAATAAAATCAACAGGATATCCACCAGATTTTTTACTATATGGTTTTGACCTGGAACCAAAACCAACCATTAAAGAATCTTTGTTGCTTGCATTTACTAGTTTATAATCGCTGCTCTGGCATCCGGTGGCAGTATTTATTGTCAATGATACCACATACTTGCCAATTGCTGAATATGTATGGCTTATCGGCGGTTTCTGGGTAGATTTTGCTGATAAGTCACCAAAATCCCATTCATAGCTTGTTGGGTTACCTATCGACTTGTCAATAAAAGTTGCTGTTTTCCTTAAGGAATCGATAGTATAAATAAATTTAGCCTTGCAGTTTGTAGTATTGTCTGTAGCAACCTGAACCCATTTGCATTTCATATTTGGTACATTATTATCATTGACTACCGAATGGCAGACATTATAATATCCTCCGGAATTGTACGTATGATTTGGAGTTGGGGTATTGGTTAAATCGGGTGGTACGTTTTCCTCTCCATAATCCCAAAAGTACTTTTCAATTTTTCCCTTTGAATTATCACTGAATTTAACATTTAAATTATTTACCACATAGTTAAAGTCAGATAAACAATCTATACCTTCATTTCCGATAAGTACCGGAGCTTCGTAATAATCCATACAATTATTAGTTGCATCAAAAGTGTTCAGGCTTATCGTATAATAACCCGGATTAGGGAAGACATGACTCGGGTTTGTATCGTTGCTTACAGAACCATCACCAAATAGCCAGAAATACTCTGTGGATTTACCAATAGCTTCATTTTTGCAATATGCTTTCAATTGAGGAATATTTACATAATAACTAAACTTTGCGCTACAGGTAACTTTACCAACCTGAACCTCTTGTTCTGTATAATCCATGCATAATCCTGTTGATACGGTAAGGGAAGCATAATGCAATCCTTCAATAAAAGGATGAGAGGGGTTTGTATCAGTAGAAAATCCCCCATCATCAAATGCCCAATAATAATCAGGATTATCTGCTTTTGATTTATTACTGAAAGTAACTATATTATTTGAATTTACTACGTAATCGAAATCAGCGTGGCATTCTGCTGTTCCTACCTGCAGGAAATTGGCACTGAAATCGGAACAGGTTGAATTCAGTTTTTTAACTGCAAGGCTAACCAGGTAAAATCCTGCCTTAGAATATTGATGGCTTGGGTTTATATCGCTTGAAGTAACCCCATCCCCAAAGTTCCAATAATGTACATCAAAATCTCCTTTCGATTTATCTGTAAATTTAACTGAATCGGTTTTACTATCGATAAAATAGGAAAATTCAGAAACGACACTACATGCCCCCTGGCCTATTACAATCTGAACGCATTTGTTGTCAGAAGTTCCGTCATTATCGCTGAAAACAGTAAGGCAAACATTATAAGAGCCGGGTTGATCAAAATCATGTGAAACATTCTGGTCAGCCTTATAGGTGCCATCCCCAAAAGTCCAGTACCAACCGGTAACATTTGATGACGAACCATCTGTAAAGTCAACCGTTTTATTGTTTCCTTCAATATACCAGGAAAAGTCTGCTTTGGTAAGGGTTTTGGTATTTCCAACGCTTACATCTTTGTAAATTTCATCGCTACATCCGGTGATGTCGTTATAAATCGAGAAGTAAACT
>Ga0182021_10011663_pt1 | contig 10434 bp, 7 predicted proteins | sample 612E3MmetaG_FD_120493 | JGI IMG/M metagenome (GOLD analysis project Ga0182021, IMG submission 120493) | Permafrost microbial communities from Stordalen Mire, Sweden - 612E3M metaG (Illumina Assembly) | ecosystem: Environmental > Terrestrial > Soil > Wetlands > Permafrost | place: Sweden... | reverse complement strand
GGATGCGAGGCTGAGGGACACCACGAGGAGCCCGATCGGGACCCAGACAAGGACGTTATCAAGGAGCCACTCAGCAGAGGGGTCGTCTTGGACAGAGCGCCACAAGGCACCGTAGTAATAGAGCTCAGAAAAGGGGAGCAAGATCAAGAGACACGCGACCAGGCTCGCCAGTGCGGCCAGGACTTGGATTCCCCGCCGCGGTCGCAGATCGGCGACCGGTCGGCGAAGCAGGAGCCCCACCGAACAGGCGAGACCAAGAGCCAGAAGCGCGATCGCGAACGGAGCCCCCACCGGCCGCACATGCTCCTCCGGCGTCATTGTGAAAGCGGCGAGCATGGTAGTGAATGCCACCACGGCGCCGCCGATGGCGCCCGCCGGCGCGAGCTCCTCGACGTGGGCGCGGGCGCGGTGAAGAAACTCCCCTTTCGTCCCAAGGCCTTTGGCAGCGGGCACAATCGACGAGTCCGGGGCTTCGTGCTCACTCATGCCGGCGTTTCCTTTCGGCGTCTCACAGATACTGCGCAGACCGGCTTGACGGTCTCGCTTACCTGTGGTTCTGCGACGATTCTACCCAACCTGTGGCGCGGTTGCGGCAACCGGGGGCTACTGGATGGTCTTCGAACAATGTGACTCGACGCTTGAGAAAGGAAGTGAACGGGCTAGAAGAGCTGGCGGCCTGACCGGAGGACCACATCCCCGGTCCACTTCCACTTCCCTTCGATCATGGCCGTCGTGCGCCTCGAAACGCGGTGCCAGTAGAGAAGCCAAGTAACCACTCCAGCCACGAGAAGGAAAAGGCCGACGAAGAAGACCGACTCCCAAAACGGAGTCGTCAAGACGTCCGAAGGTTGGTCGACAACTATCTGGCCTGGACCGTGGCCACCATTGGCCAAGAGCAGCAATACGATCGCAAGTGACTGAACGGCGCAACTCACCGTCCCCAATGCGAGGAGAGGTCTTCTTGCCGGGACACCCCTCGACCTGGATTCTCTCCCGAAGGAGACGCTGACGGCGGCGACGTTCACGAACTGCCAAACCAGGTTGAAGGGCGGCACGAGCTCAAGCCAGAGCCATCTCGGACTCATTACCCTATTCGATGGCGAGCAGGCCAGGAGAGCGCGGCGCAGAGCGAGTAGGTACAAGACCTGCACGATCAGCCAGCAGAGTCCGGGAACCGTGAAGTAAGGCGTCAGGAAGCTTGTCATGGCTTCTCCCGCGCGTGTGGCGAGTTCATTCTCTGGGCCTCTTTCACTGTACTACGAAAGCGGGCCCTACCGGATTTGAACAACCACAAAGGCCCAGTCGCAAGCGAAAAAACCGGCCGTTCGGCCCGACTTCCACATCAACCGCAGGTCAGGCCGGACCCCCCACCTTCCAACACAGATAGTGGCTCATGAACTCCGTCCCCACGTCCGCCTCCTCGATCAGGAAGCCGGCCCGCTCGAGCAACTGCCGCATGATCCAGTCGAAGGTGCTGAACTCCTGCCTCAGGTGCCGGGCCATCGGCGGGCCGAACGACGCCGGCAGCGCCGCCAACACGCCTGCGCAGTAGGCCGCCGGGTCGTCGGCCATGATGTCGGCGAAGACCACGTCGGAGAGGAAGAACCTGCCGCCCGGGCGGATCATCCGCGCAACGCGGCGCAGACCCACCAGCTTCCACGGATCGGGCAGATGATGCAGGGCCAGCTGCGACACCACTGCGCTCACCGGCTCGCCCTCGTGCTCGTAGGTGAGGAACCCGCCTTTGCGGAACACCGCGTTGGTCAGCCCCTCCTCCTGCGCCTTGGTGGCCGCATAGCTCAGCATGGCGTCCGACACGTCGGCGCCTATCGCCAGCCGGCAGTGCCGCGCCGCCTCTCGAGTGAACGCTCCGGTGCCCGCGCCTATCTCGAGGACGATGTCGTCCGGCTTCAGCCGTAGAAAGTCAAGGATGCGCTCGTGCTCCCTGGCTACGTCGCGGAGCGCAGCCATCCGCACGTCGTAGGCTTCCACCTCGGCGCTGGTCTCGTAGTCGGTGCCCTGCTGGACGCACTCGTCCCACTGCCATTCCGGTGCCATGGCCGGCCGGTCCTTCCTCGTTGGTCATCGCTGCGCGCGGGCTGCGGCCAAGGATACAAGCCCTTCATATCGCACGAAAAGAGCGGCTATTTGTCGGTCGGGCGATACTACGGTAAGGTGCAGGCTGCCTCAGGGCGAGCATTCGCCTGAACAACGAGGCCCCGACGGGGGTTTTCACCTTGACCGGAGCGACGCAACCTAGTGGCTTCTGGATCCTCATCCCGGCGCGGGGAGGCTCCAGGGGCATCCCATATAAGAACGTCCGGCCTCTGGGCGGCAAGCCGCTCATTCTTCACGTGCTCGAATCGTGCCTCCAGGTGGCGCCTGCCAGTTCGATCATCGTGAGTACGGATGACGAGATCGTTGCGTCCCTGGTGGGCGAACGCTGCCGGCTCCACAGGAGGTCCCCCGACCTCTGCAGCGACGAAGCGACACTGGACCAGGTCGCGGTCGAGGTCGCGCGCTGGCTTCTCGACAATGGCGCGACCGGTTCAGACGTGCTGTTCACCATCCAGCCCACCAGTCCTTTTCTTCCCCCCAGCGCCATCGAAGCGGCTTGGACCCTTCTGTCCGAGGGTGCCGGCTGCGTGGTGTCGGTGAGGGACGACACGCATCTGCGCTGGCGGATCGACGATGCAGGCATCCCGCGCCCGCTTTTCGACGAACGCTTGAACAGGCAGTGGTTGCCTCGGTCACTGGTGGAGACGGGCGGTCTCATCGGTGCGCGCCTCGGGGACATCGTGCGCACGGGCACCCGGTTGCAGGAACCGATCAAGCTGATCGAACTGGACCGCACGGCCGGGGTCGACATCGATACGCCCGCCGATTGGGCGATGGCCGAGTTCTATGCCAACCGGCGCCGCATCGTGCTTCGGGCCGACGGCGGCACGAACCTGGGTCTGGGGCATCTCCACCGGATGCTGGCGCAAAGCGGTCCGCCGGCGCTCGAACGAAAGGATCGTCAGAATGATCCTGAGAGCCGCGGACAGGAAGCGGGCGCCATGACGTCTCCCAGCCTGACGATCGGGGGGCGCACGGTCGGCGACGGCCATCCTCCGTTCGTGATCGCCGAAGCCGGTGTGCATCACCACAACTCGGTGGAGCTTGCCAAGCGGTACATCCTTGAAGCCCGGTCGGCCGGAGCGGACGCGGTCAAGTTCCAGACCTACCAAGCCGAGAAGCTGGCCACTCGCTGGGCTCCCACCTACTGGGAAACGTCTGAGCCCACGACCCAGTTTCAGGTGTTCGCGACCCGGTCGCGGCTGCGCGAGGAAGACTACGCGGCTCTCTTCGCCTACGCTGCGGATGTAGGCATCCACCTCTTGTCCACCCCGTTCGATGTCGAAGCGGCCACGATGCTGGCCGGTCTCGGGATGGTGGCTTTCAAAGTCGCCTCCGGCGACCTGACCCACAGGCCTCTGCTCGAACGGATCGGTGGTTTGGGACGGCCGGTCCTCCTCTCGACAGGCGCATCCACGTTCGCCGAGGTGCGGGTCGCGGTCGAGACGCTTCTTTCCAGCGGTGCGCCGGGGATCGCGCTTCTTCACTGTTCCCTGGCCTACCCGACCAGGCTGGCCGACGCGAACCTGCGCAGGATCGACGCCCTGAGAGCACTGTTTCCTGACGCGGTCGTCGGCTACTCCGATCACACCGTCCCGGCGGAGTCGGAGCTGGCCGGTCCGCTGGCCGTAGGGCGGGGAGCGGCGATCGTGGAGAAGCACTTCACCCTGGATCCACTTCTAAGCGGCGATGACCATTACCACTCGGTCGACCCAGCGGGATTGGCGCGATTGGTGAAGAACTGCTCGGATGCCTGGCGAGCGACCGCCGGCTTCAGTGAGATGACGGCCGCGGAAGGGCCGGCCCGAGAGGGGGCACGGCGGAGCATCGTGGCCGCGACCGACATTCCTGCGGGCAAGACGCTGGAGGAAGCGGACGTCGACTTCAAGCGCCCCGGGACCGGACTGCCGCCCACGAGCCTCCACCTGGTGCTGGGCAGACGGACCGCTCGCCCGCTCCGGGCCGATGAACTCATCACTCCTGACGTGTTGGCGGGCGGTTGCTGACGCCCCAGACGGGAAGGCAGAGGACTCAAAGATGGTCGACCAAGAGAGCCTGGGCATCCCCCACTCGATCGTCGGGGGGGTTCGGGTCGCTCCCTTGTCTCGAGCGGACATCTGTTCCATCGTCGCTGATGAATGTCGGAGACTGCGGGCGAAGCCCCGCTCGTCCTGGACGACTCGTCTGCTCTTCTCCACCAACGGGCAGGTACTCTCGCTCGCGGCCAGGAACGCCGAGTTCCGCGATGCCCTCCTGCGGGCGGACCTCGTGCACGCCGATGGCCAGGCGATCGTGTTCGCATCGAGACGCATCCCCGGTCACAGCATCCCGGAGCGATCTGCGACGACCGACCTCATCCACGACCTCAGCCGGATCGCGCGTGCTGAGGGCCTTTCTTTCTTCCTGCTGGGTAGCGACGAAGACGTGAACGCCCGCTGTGCGCAGACCCTCGAGCGCCTCTATCCCGGTCTGAACATCGCCGGCCGGCGGAACGGCTATTTCGACACACGCCAAGAGACCGAGGTCTGCGAGGAGATCAACCGCAGCGGAGCCGATATCCTGTGGGTCGGCCTCGGCAAGCCACGTGAGCAGCTGTTCTGCATGCGGAACCAGAGTTCTCTCCACACTGCGTGGGCCGCCACCTGCGGAGGGTGCTTCAGTTTCGTCACCGGCGACTACCGGCGCGCGCCTCACTGGATGCAGTCGGCCGGGCTGGAGTGGCTGTTTCGAGCCATGACCAGCCCCACGCTCCTCTGGCGGTACGCCACCACGAATCCACACGCCGCGTTTCTTCTCGCCACCAAGACGGCGGCAGGCGATTTTTCAGGCTGAGTGATCGTCCAGGAGCGTCGCAGGCCGCGGGATGACAAGGGCGGCAAAGATGGTGAAGACGACCACCCCGATGGGGGTCTGAAAGATGTTGTGCACGCTGACGAGCACGGTCATCGCGAAGAGCCACACCGCCCAGGCGGCCACCGTAAGTCGGCGGGCAACGCGAGCGGCGGCCGCATACCGCAGAGCGACATAGAACATGCAGACCGGTAGAAGAAGCCACAGCAGCATCCCGAACACGCTGTAATCGTGCCAGAAACGCAGCAGGTCGAAATGCGGCAGCACGCTCCTCCTCTTTTCGGCGCTGCCCGGCGTGTACCCGCCGATGTAATAGGAGCCCCGCATGTCGGACATCAGACCTTTGTAGTAGGAGAGCCGGGTCGGGATGGACCCGAACTTCCATTTGGTGAACTGGAAGACGCGGAGCTGCTGATCGAAGAAGATGATCGCGGCGGCGATGGCAGCCGCCGCCACCGGGGCGATGACCTTCACATACCCGTGCAGGCGGAGACCGAAGAATCGGGCGAACAGCCACACCGCGATGAAGACCACCGCGGCGACGAAGGGGCTCCGCGTTCCGCTCAGGCCCACCAGGGCCAATCCGAGCACGACCGCTGCCATCCTCCACCAGCGATTCTTGATGTTCGTTAACGAGAGCTGGACGATCATGGAGCTCACGACCGCGAAGACCGAGGGGCTGAACAACAGACCGGAGAACCTGTGTTTGGCGTACGTGTCCTTCAGGACCAGGAGCGAGATCAGGGGCATGACCACAAAGAAGCCGATGACGAGTGCCTGTACGAACCGCTCCGTCCGGATGAGACCCCGGTCGCGAAGGGTCGTGAAGACCACGAAGAGCAGACACATCAGCCAGAGATAGACGAGGTCCCGCAGCCCCTTCTGGGGCGAGGGGGAGAGGGCGGTGAAGACCGCCCAGACGATCGATATCGCTCCGGCGACCACAAGCAGCCACTCGAGACGCTCCCGAAGCAGGGCGGCGAGCGGACGCATGGACCTGGTAAGTGCCGCCGTCCGCGCAGCCGAGGCAAAGGCCCGGGAGCCCGAGGCGGCAAATCGCCATAGGCCTTTCACCGGGAAGAGCCACACGAATGCCGCGATGGTGGGGACCAGGGCGAGGGGGCCCGTCCATGGGTTCAGGAACCCCGCGCTGCCTCTGAGTCCGAAGACGTACCGCCCGATCGCTTCGGAGAACGCCAGCAAAAGCACGAGAACGGCGGCGACGTAGGTGGTTCGACGTCTCACAACGGGCCGAGTATAGCTGGCTCGTCGGCGTGTTCGTCGATCGCGGGCCTGATCGATCACGCTAGTGCCCACTCTTCCGCCGCGATCTGGGGATGCCAGCCGAGATCAGTCCGACGAGGCGGTGGAGAGGGCTGTCCTTTCTGCTGACCACTGGGCTGAGGACCGACCACGCCGCCAATCCGGCCACGGCCTCCATCGCGAACCTGAGATACACGTTGGACAAGGGAGCAAGTGACACGAGGTAGACGACCACGCCGACCCCCGCGGCTATGAGCACTCCTTGCTTGTTCGCGCCCAGCACCGCTTTGACCCGCAGCGGCGTGTTCCTTGTGGCGTACCAGATCCCGGGTAGGAACAGGAACACGTTGGCCGCGGTATAGCCGACCGAGACCCCTAGGCCGCCCAGAGGCAGGCCCGCGGCGATGCCGGCGACGGTGACGGGAACGGCGATCAACGACCAACGCAGCTGAGCCCTGGTCCTTCCCAGCGAAACGAACAACCAAGACAACGTCAGGTAGGTGGTGTGAAGAAGGGCGGTGACCCCGAGAACGGCGAACATCGTCACAGCGGGATTCCAGTGCGGGCCCAGAAAGACGGCCACCACATCCTTGGATACGATCATGAGAGCCACGATAGCCGGCAGGGCCATCGTGCCTATGGTCGCCAGGGCCTTCAGGTAGTACCTGGCGTAGCGCGTTTCATCGTCCTGGAGCTTCGACAAGCCGGGGATGACGACGGTCTCGAACGGCGAATGTATACGGTACAGGGGCTGGAGAAGAAGACTGTAGGCCCGGCTGTAGTAGCCGAGTTCAGCGCTGCCCCAGTAGCGTCCTATCAGGACGTTGTCCATGTTGCGGGCGAAGAAGTCGAGCACTCCCACTCCGGTGTAGTTGAGCCCGAAGCGGATGGAATCCCCGGCGCCCTTGAGGCTGCGGGTCAGCCGCGGCGTGAACTGAGGGATGAGCCAAGCACCCAAGGACACCACCAAGGTGTTCAGAAGCGTGAGCACTACGAGCGACCAGTAGCCCAAGCCGAGCAGCGCGGCGGCGATAGCGCACCCCGCGGACATCGCCACCGCAACGATCTGCAGACCGGACAAGAACCCGAACCGCATCTCGCGGGTGAGCAGAGCGCGCTGCTGAGCGCCGAGGCCGCCGATGAAGAAGGCGCCCCCGAGCGCCATAGTGATAGCGGTCAAACGGCCGTCGTGGAAGAAGAGGGAGACCAGCGGCGCGCATAGTATGGTGACGGCGCTCAGGCCGAACCCGGCAAGGACGTTCACCCAAAAGAGCCGGACGACGAGCTCTTCGGCCAGTACCTTGCGCTGTACAGTCGCCATGGACAGGCCGAGGTCCTGGAACAACATCACGAACGTCACGAGTGGCGTCGCCATGGCGACCAGCCCGAAATCCGACGGGCTGAGCATATGCGCCAGCACACTCGTGGCAACGAGGCGCGTGGCGAAGACGACACCCTGCGAAGACAGCGTCGCCGCCGCGCCTCGGACCGAGCGATTCTCGAGATCGTCTCCCGGGTCCGCGCTCCAGGAGCGGCCCTCGTTCACCCGCGTGTCTCCGTCTCGATGTGCAGGAATTCCACTCCGATCCGACTGAGAGCCGAGCGATACGCCGACTGGTAGCCGGCGCCCCCGCGCGGCGCGAACGCCACACCGTTCAGAGGCGCCACCACCTTCGTCCCGGGCAGGAGGAGCACCGCGGTCGCGAGGGCTGTGGAAAACGCCCCCGCCACCAGGTCTACTCTGCCGAGGGCAAGGTACAAGAGCTCCACCGGCAGTGAGGCGGGGACCACGCTGATGGTGGCCGGGCGCGCCGCATCTCGGATGGCGTCGGCGCGTCGCAGAGCATTCTCACTCGACTCGGCGGGGTGGGGTTTGACGAGAACGTGCTCGACCCGGTCGCCGGCAAACCGGGCCAGGGACCGCCACAACGCCAGTTCTTCCTCGAGCGATCGTACGATACCGGTCTCGAGCAAGGGCTGCGTCGTGATGATGGCCGTCGGCACAGTGGCAACGAAGCCTACATCCGCCTGCTTGAGGGAGCGCACGTACGCCGAGGAAGAAACATCAAGCACTTCCATCTTCGAGCGGTCCGGCCGGAACGGGAACGCGCCGGGGAACAGGGAGAAATACCGGCCGGCCCGGCAGTGGCTGAGACCCCGGCTGTTCCAGTAGGCCTTCCGGAGGAAGGGCTTGTACACCATGTTCCGGTAGATCACGCGGGTGGTCTTGGTCGAGGGGCTGCGCTCGACGTATGACCCGATACCGTCTTCAAAGAGCCACAGCGACGGGGGGCCGAGCAGCGAGGCCAGTAACTGATGCCTCCAGTCGGTGTCGTTGCCCATCATTGCGACCGTGCACGCGGGGCCTTCCGGGTAGTGGTCCCTTACCCACTCGCTGACCAACCTTCGGCCACGTAGCAGTCCCCGTTCAGAATGAAGGGCGGGAAAGGGCCGCACCGCCGTCCAGTACGCCGGCCGCACCAACCGGTCTGAGTCATCAGTGGCGGCCCGAGCCCCCAGAATGAGCTCGCAGTCGAAGCTCGGATCTTCGCGGCGGGCGAGTTCCAACACCAGATGGGCGAGGATAGTGTGTAGTGGGGTCACACAGAGCGCTACCCTCAACTCGGCTCCTGTTCCGACCGCGACCGGTCGAACGAACGATCCAGGCGTCTCGCCACCTCGGCCATTGTAGCCGCATCCGCCGCTTCTTTACTGATTAGTGACCTCGTGAGATCGCCGATCATCCCGTACCCATGCGGCTCTGTGTTTCGTTTGAGTCAGGTGTTGGGTACAGACAATGAGCTTTGCTTTCCCGTTGAGGGCCCCTAGACTGAGGGTCTGGGGCTTGGTGGACCGCATCGTTCACTTCGCCACGAGGAGGGGTCATGGCATCTGCGACTATGTCGATGCCGGTCAACAGGACGATCTGCCTGCCCATGCGGAAAGCTCGAGGCTCCTGGCCAGCGCGAACCGAACGAACCGCTTCGGACAACAACACGTAACCGCGCCGTCATGCGTGTTTCCGGCCGAAATCCTCGTATTCATCCGAACGTTTGACCGAAGGAGTACGAAATGACCGACCGCGACTACTTCAACTGGGTCGAGAGCCAGCAGCCCCCGACTGTGCAGCCCCGTAACGAGACGACCTCGCGAGAGTCGACAGGGCGCAGACCGGCACGTCGGGGATCAGTTAAGCCTGCGCTCCTTGTCGCTGTGGCGCTGGTGGCCGTCCTTGTTCTTCTCCTCCCTGGTGTGGCGCTCGCCGCTACGCCACCCAGCGTCACCTCGATCAGCGCCACTTCCGGGCCGACCGTGGGCGGAGCCACAGTGGTGATCGCCGGGACCGGGTTCACCGGGGTTTCGGGCACCTCGGCCGTATTGTTCGGGACCATTCCCGCCGCGAGCTACACCGTCGACTCCGACATGCAGATAACCGCTGTCACCCCGGCGCACGACTACGGAGCCGTCCATGTGACGGTGACCGGCAGTGCTACCAGCGCGGCCGACTCGTACACGTTCATGGTCCGCTATGACCAGATCGATTCGCACTTCACGCACACCGGGACGTGGACCGACTACGCCAAGACTACCGCGTGGGCTGGTAGTTACGGCCGGTCGAACACCAGCGGCGCCTCGGTGAGCGTCACCTTCACCGGCACGAGGCTGGACTGGATCGCCATGAAAGGTACGACGACCGGCAAGGCCGACGTGTACCTGGATGGGGTCTTCCAGACGACGATCGACCTCTCCGCATCCACTGCTGTCTACCAGCAGGACGTGTGGTCCACCCAGGAACTCACGAGCGGTGAGCACACTGTGAGATTCGCCCTTGTCTCCTCCGGCCAGTACCTGGTGATCGATGCCGTAGATGTCCTCGGCTACCTGGGCGGTAGTACTCCGCCCCCGGTTTCCGGGCCTCCCACCATCACCTCGGTCACGCCTTCATCGGGACCGACCGCCGGCGGATCCACGGTAGTCATCAAGGGCACCCGGTTCACCGGCCTGTCGGGAACTTCGGCCGTGTTGTTCGGCAGCACGCCGGCCACGAACTACACCGTGAACTCGGCCACCCAGATAACCGCCGTCACTCCCGTGCACGACTCAGGAAGCGTGGACGTCTCGGTGACGGCTGCCGGCGGGACCAGCTCCGCCGCCGCCGCCGATCTGTACACCTTCATGGTGCGCGTCGACCAGACCGATGCG
>Ga0182021_10011662_pt1 | contig 10435 bp, 7 predicted proteins | sample 612E3MmetaG_FD_120493 | JGI IMG/M metagenome (GOLD analysis project Ga0182021, IMG submission 120493) | Permafrost microbial communities from Stordalen Mire, Sweden - 612E3M metaG (Illumina Assembly) | ecosystem: Environmental > Terrestrial > Soil > Wetlands > Permafrost | place: Sweden... | reverse complement strand
CTACTGCCTCGTGGACCAGGGCTTCGTGAAGCGGAACTCCGAAATCAGCGTCAAGGAACACGTGGCGCAGATCGCCAAGCAGCTCGGCGACGAAGTCACCATCCGCCGGTTCGTGCGGTTCCAGGTCGGCGAAAGCGCGGTGTAAACCGGAGCGCGGGGCATGGCTCCGCGGTGTCCGTTTTGTTTTCACACGCGGCTTTGGTTTGACGAATTGTCTGCGGGCTGTTAAAAATCATCCGCGATGCCGCGCGCGCTTCCAGTTTTATGACGACTGCCAAAAAACCAAAATATTCACGCATTCTGCTCAAGCTTAGCGGCGAGGCGCTGGGCGGCGAAAACGGCGTCGGCATTTGCTCCGAGGCGGTGCGCCACATGGCCGGGCAAATCCGCGAGGTGCGCGAACTGGGCGTGCAGGTCGTCGTGGTGGTCGGCGGCGGAAACATTTTTCGCGGTGCGTCCGGCAGCGAACACGGCATCGAGCGCGCCACCGGCGATTACATGGGAATGCTGGCCACGATCATCAACGCGCTGGCGTTGCAGGACGCGTTGGAAAAACTCGGCTCGCCCACGCGCGTGCAAAGCGCCATCGCCATGGCCCAGGTCGCCGAGCCGTTCATCCGCCGCCGCGCGGTGCGGCACCTGGAAAAGGGCCGCGTGGTAATCTTCGGCGGCGGAACCGGCAATCCGTTTTTTTCCACTGACACCGCCGCCGCCTTGCGCGCCAATGAAATTGGGGCGGAAGTGATTTTGAAGGCGACCAAGGTGGACGGCGTCTATGATTCCGACCCGAAGAAAAATCCGAAGGCGAAACGTTTCTCGCAAATCACGTATCTCGACGCGTTGCAACGGCAGCTCAAGGTGATGGATTCGACGGCGTTCTCGCTTTGCATGGACAACAAAATGCCCATCATCGTTTTTGATTTTTTCAAGCCGCACAATTTACGCCGCGTGGTCATGGGCGAAAATGTGGGCACGCGGGTGACGGGGTAAAATGGCGGATAGGAGATGGAAGTTGGGCTTTGGGTAACGCAAGCCCGCCATTACTTAAATGTTTTACCCAACTCCCAACTCCCAACTCCTGATACGATTTCTCAACGTTAATCAGATCAAAACTAAACGCCCCTCGCCCCGCCCAAGCGGGGAGAGGGTGGTCCGCGCAATGCGGGACCGGGTGAGAGGTTCAACAAAATCAATTAAGTTCAGGTTATTACAGATAATGGGTATAATTCCCCATGCCTGAACTCCCCGAAGTCGAAGTGCTCGCGCGCCATTTGCGCCCGTTGATTCGCGGGAAAACCATTCGCGGTGTGAGCGTGCGGCGCGCAAAAGTGCTGAAGCCGACTTCGCCGCAAAAATTCCGCCGGACTTTGCTCGGCGCGAAATTCACCGGCCTGTCGCGGCGCGGTAAATATCTCCTGTTTCAACTCTGCGCGCCGGGCCGAAAAGAGCCGGTGACGCTGCTTGGACATTTGGGCATGACCGGGAGGTTTTTTCTGGCGCGGAAAAGCGAGCAGCTGCCCCGGCACGCGGCGGTGGTGCTCGATTTGGGCGGTGAAAATTTCATTTATGAGGATACGCGTTATTTCGGCCGGTTGACGCTGAACATTTCGGCGGTTGAAAAACTGGGGCCGGAGCCGCTGGGCGATGACTTTCAGCCGGCGGCGTTTGCGGAGTCGCTTAAACGGTCCCGGCAGGCCATCAAGGTCCGGTTGTTGGACCAAACCCTCGTGGCAGGCATCGGCAACATTTACGCCAGCGAAGCGCTGTTTCGCGCGCGAATTTCTCCACGATTGACGGTGCGAAGACTGAGCCGGTCGCAGGTTACGCGGCTTTGGCGGGCGATTCGTGAGGTGTTGGCCGAGGCCATCGAGTGTGGCAGCACCGTGCCGTTGAATTTTGGCGGGGGCAAATCGGACGGGCTTTTTTATTTTGGCCGGGCACCGGGCGCTATGGATTTTTACGAGGAACGATTGCGGGTTTATGGCCGTGCGGGGCGGCCCTGCCCGGGTTGCGGCGGTTCAATAAAACGCATTAAACAGGCCGCGCGGAGCACGTTTTATTGCCCGCGCTGCCAGTTTGCGTGACGAATCGGATTGACGCGCGGTTCATCGGTTTGTAGATTAATCCTCCGTTTGGATTCCAGAGCAGCTCACTGGTAGAGTCCCGACCAGTCGGGATTAACCGTTGGGTTGGAGGTGGAAAGCCAAATAAATGTTTGAGTTCCAGAGTAGCTCAATGGTAGAGCGCGCGGCTGTTAACCGTGATGTTGTAGGTTCGAGCCCTACCTCTGGAGCCATTCCTAACTGCGTGTGCAGCAACGGGATTAAGCGGTTTCAGGGTTCAGTGGACACCAAAACGGACACCAGTTTTACTACTCCGTAAGAATTCGGTTTAACCGGCTTTAACTCGCCGCTTACTCCGTAACTCCTCGGAACCGGCTTCATTTATCCTCGCGGTTGCGTGAAAAATATGAAAACACGTTACCGCTTAATCTGTCGTGGCAGCCGAGGTGGAAAGTTTTATTGCGTGGATACCGTGACCGGCCACCGCACCAGCCTGCTCACCAGCAACGAAGACGAGGCCCGGCAGCTTGTCGAAGCCAAGAACAATTCGCACCGACAGCCAACGCTGAATTTGCAACTTGCTCGCGCCTATCTAACCGCCACCGACCCGGCATATATGAGCCGCACCTGGCAGACCGTCATGGACGAGATTCAGACGCATGGAAAAGAGCCAACCCGAATTCGTTACATCAGCGCCATGAAGACCCGCGCCTTCGACAGCATACGCCACAAGAAATTGCTGGAAACCACCGTGGAGGATTTTCTGGCTATTCTAAAAAACAAACAAATATCCGTCGGCCATAACCTGAGACGCCTGCACAACCTCGCCTTGATGCTTGGTTGGCTTCCGGTGCCCCTGCTGGCACCCTGCCTCTGGCCCAAGCCGCAACCCAAGGCACGGCGTGGGATCACACTGCCCGAACACCAGCGCGTCCTTGACGCGGAGAAAAACGCCGAGCGAAACCTGTATTACCAACTGCTGTGGGAAATCGGCGCGTCACAGAGCGATGCCGCCAACCTCACCGCAGAGAACATTGATTGGCCGACCCGGGCGCTTTCTTATTTTCGGATGAAAACCGGAGAGCACGCGCAGATGTCCATCAGTAACCGGCTGGAGGCCATTCTAAACCAACTGCCGACCGATGGGCCGCTATTTCCGACCATCTTCAAAGCCACCACCAATGACCGTGCCGCCGAATTTCGCCGCCGCTGCAAACTGCTGGGGATTCAAGGCGTTTCGCTTCACAGCTACCGTTACTCATGGGCAGAACGTGCAAAAGTCGCGGGAATGCCGGAACGATTCGCGCAGGAGGCTCTGGGGCACAACAGCAAGGCAGTGCATCGCGCATATGCAAAACGGGCGCTGATGAAAATTCCATCGCTGGAGGATTATGAGCAACAGGTAACCACGAAGGCCAAACCGGTGACATGATAATCTTGACTGTAATTTTTTCAGGCTCTTTTAAACTGTCCCAACAAAAACCACCTTGGGGAACCCCGTGCAAAGAAACGTGAACGCGCCAAGGAGGTGGTGGTAAAACCCTCCTGCGCGGCGGTGGGGCGCGTTCCACGCGCGCCGCGCACTGACTGAATAAAGCGCGACCAACCGACGGCGGACTGGTCAAAACCGTTACCGCGCGTTCTTTGCGCCGCTGTGTCTCTCTGGTGGTGAAGGATTCACGACCAGACCATTGTCGGGGCAGGCCGAGTCAGCCGAGTTGGCGGCGTAGTCTTTCAAGGGGAAGCCAAGCTCGGCTGTCTCGGCGCTGGGGGTTTGTTACCCTGTTAGAATTCGGCTTAACCGGCGATAACTCGCCCACTACTCGGTAACGCCTCCGCCCCGGCTTCATTTATCCTCGTGGTCGCGTGAAAGCAGCGGAAAACTTCGTGGCGGATCGTCGTGTGGTCATCGCCAGTTGATAGCACATCGCTACCAAGAAGTTCAGTAGCAGGCCAGTTGACACCAGAACGGCGGCAGGGTTCGGACGGTGTCGGCATTGGGCTGGGAGCAGTTCGGAACGTGGTCACACAGGACGGCCCCGAGGGTTGGGATTGGCGTGGGAGCGCGCGGAGCGCGCCCCACGCCAACCCATCCTTGTCCGAGAGGTGTGCCCAGACGCGGTGCAGATCAGGTCAAAATGAATCAGGCACGCCTTCCTTGTCTCTTTGTAACATCTCAACTGAAGGTAGCTACCTTTACGCATGGCCATGAAGCGGCAATCACTGAAACTGGATGAGATTGACTGGCAAGTTTTGCTGGGCCTCGCCGCCGATTGCGGCTGCGAGTATCGCGGCACACCGTCCTGGCGTCGGCTGTTCGATGACATCGCCAGCGGTAAACTGTCCGTGGTCAACCGCCCGGACAAACGCGTGCGCGACTTCCAAGCGAAGCAGCGACAGCCCATGATCGAGCAGCGGCAAAAACAGCAGACGGCGAACTGGACGGCACGCGGCGAGCGCGACCGGTTGCGGCAGGAACAAAACCGGCGTGCCGCTGGCATCCCGCCGCGTGGCGCACAAGAGGCGCTGGACGAAGCGACGGGCTGCCGTGATGAGTTCGGCAGGCTGACCGACCCCGGATAAAAAATCGGACAAGCATCGAACGGATTTCGGACGAACTTCGTCCAGAGTTCGGATAATTCTCGGACAACTCTCGTCCGCAAAATGAACTAACAGCGTTAGACGTAAGGCGTGCCGTCTGGAATGGCGCTTGTTACGGCTGCCCCTTGCTCTGGCAAGGAGAACAGCGTCCGTCATTAAATCAGGTTTCCTTCCATCGTCGGTGCGTCACTTCACCAGCGCAACCTGGCGGCATTTTTACCGGCGGCATTTGACGCACGCCACAGATTTTTTCCTGGCAGCCAGGTTCACCGTCAGAGGCGGGGTAAGTGTCATGGCATACTTTCCACTTTTAGCCGCTCACTTCCGCTCGTCCTGGTAGTGACATTGCCGGATGATTTCGGCGGCATATATGGCTCACGTTGAACGGTGTTGAGTTGCGTTGATCCGGGGCGTTGAATGCCGTTGAACTCGTCAGCATCCTTCAACCCATTTCAACAGTGCTTCGCCGTCGCACCTGCACCGCCTCTACTGACGTAAGGGGATGGTGTCTATCCGCAAAACAGGTTTCCAAAGCGTTCACTCCAACGCCGTTTCCCGGTCGCCGTGAACGTATTCAACTACCATCGTAGCCTGGGTGTTGAAGATAGATATAGAAAATGGCCATGCCTCATTGTGTGCCTGTTCATTGGACTGATTGGATATTCTCGTTGGCTGTCTCAAGTTTTGCGCGATTTTCCGCTTCCGATATTTCCGAATTGGATAGATGCTTTCGAACTTTTGTCAAGTCAGCGTCCGCTTTTGAGCATCCGTTCTGACTGGCGAGGAGAAACCATTTATATGCTTCAACTAAATCCTTCTGAACAATGTTTGTGCCAGCAATCTTGTAACCATCACGATAACATTTTCCGATGAACCATTGTGCTTCTGCATGTCCGTCTGTTGCTGCCTTTTTATACAATTTGATTGATTCATTCAAGTCGCGTGCCACCCCTATCCCTTCTGCATAACAATATGCGAGTGAAAATTCTCCATCCTTATTTCCAGCATCAGCCGCCTTCTTAAACCAAGTAAATGCTTCATCACGGTTCTTCGTTAGCCCGACACCGTTGAATAGACAATTGCCATAGGCAACCTCAGCCTCCGCATTTCCCGCTCGTGCTACGATTTCGAAAAGCGATGCAGCTTTATGCTTATCCTCAGGAACTCCATCACCTTCCAGATAGATGTTTGCAAGCGTCAACTGTGCCCTGAAACATCCTTGATCACTCGCCTTCATGCACCACCGAATGGCTTCTTTTACATTTACCTCGGTGCCTCGCCCTCGTCTATAGCACACACCAAGCCAATACTGCCCTTCACTGTCGCCAGCCTCTGCCGCTCTTTTCGACCAAAGAAATGCTTTACCAAAATCTGTAGGCACTCCCTGACCGTACAAGTACGCAACTGCTAGGCAAGTTTGTGCTTTCGCCTCTCCATTTGTGGCGGAGCGTTCAAACCAAAAAGCAGCCTTAGCAAAATCACGCACCACTCCCAGTCCGTCCCGATAACAGACCCCACAGTTGAATTGGCCTGTAGCATTGCCGGTGTTTGCCGATGCCTCATACCACTTGGTTGCCAAACCAATATCCTTTGGAACCCCTTCACCGGTCATGTACAAATTTCCTAGACTCAATTGTGCCTTTGAATATCCGTTTGAAGCCGATGTCTCATACCACTGAAGAGCTTTGCCAATATCTTTTTGAACTCCCTTCCCGTAAAGGTACAAGTAGGCAAGTTTGCATTGAGCTTCCGCGCAGTTCTGGTCGGCTGCCTTTTGGAGCCATGTTGCTGCCAGCCCAAGATCCGTTGGTACGTTCGTCCCTTCATAATACATCTTCCCAAGTTCCAACTGCGCATGAGCGTCACCTTTTTCAGCAGCCTTCTTGATCTCGTCAATGTTCGCACACTGCGCCACACTACTAGCCAGAACAACAAGAATAACGATGATTAATGAATGTGCTCTCATATTTAAAATTGGTATCCGATTTGTACTCCATATATCGGCTTTCCATAAGATCCCCAAGGATCATTGCCACCCCAAGGGCCACATGTGAAATGAGGTTTAGGATTTGGGGGAGTATTGAACCAATTCACTATTGATTGAACCCAACCCCACAACAGACCATTCGGATCAATGCCATCGAGCGGGTCATTGCCGACAAAATCAAACAGGTTGGGATATTCCAGCAATTCCACCGGCCAGTTCGGTGCATAATTACCTTGCCCGCTCAGCAGGATGTTGAAAAATGTCAATGTCGATATGCTGTCTCCCGCATAGGGCGTGTGCGCGTTTCGCAAGTAATCCGCCATGTTGATGCTCCCGCTTTGAATGGCCATTGCCAGGAAATACTGCATTTCCGAGTCATTGATATTGAGCCGGAGCTTCCTGATGAACAGGGGCTGGCTTACCAGATGCAGCGTTTCAAACCCCGGTTCATCCAACGGGTCACGATTTGGCCATTTACCCAGACCCGATGCGGTTTTGTAGGCACAAGCCCGCGAACCGGGCGTGAACATTGAGCGGCCACGGCGTCGCCGTGAAAGGCGACCCGATGGGGTGCCCGAAAAACCCCAGACGCGAGTTTTTGGCCAGTGGGGTAAGAGTTGGGTAAAAGTGGGGTGTGGCCGGTGGTCAAGGAGTGGCCTGAAAGTAGCCTGTGGCCGGGCGGCTGACTCCCGGTCAGCAGCTAAAGAAGTGAAGCAACTTTGAGCGCCCTCAACCACGCGCCAAGATTACACTTTTTGCGGCGGCAGTGGAAGCGGTTTTTCGAGTTTTGCCGAGGGGTGGCAGCGGGCGTGAACCTCTTGCAGTTGTTTGATGCTGACCTCGGTATAAATGGCCGTGGTGTCGAGTTTTTCGTGCCCCAGCAACTGCTGGATGAACCGGATGTCGGCTCCGTTTTCCAGCATGTGCGTCGCGCACGTGTGCCGCAACAGGTGGCACGACGCCACACGCCCCGTCACCTGCTTGATCCACGCGGCCACCATGCGGGACACCACGTCGGGATTGAAGGCGCCGCCGTAGCCGGTGAGGAACAACGCCTGCGTGCGCGTGTCCAGGCACAGCCGCGGACGCACTTCCTTCAAGTAACGTTCCAGCCAGGCAATGGCGCATTCGCCCACCGGCACCATGCGGTCTTTCTTTCCTTTGCCCAGCCGGACGTGGATGGTTTTGCGTTCGGTGTTCAGGTCGGCCAGTTCCAGGCGGCACAGTTCGGTGCGCCGGATGCCGCAACTGTAAAAGAGTTCCAGCATGGCCCGGTCACGGATGCCGAGCGGATCGCTCACATTGGGCACGGCCAGCAGTTTTTCGATTTGAGCCAGGGAAAGCACTTCCTGGGGCAGCCGCTTTTCCATGCGTGGCAGTTCCAGTTCGCTGGCCGGGTTGTGCAGGATGACGTTCTGGCGGGTGAGCCAGCGGAAGAAGTCTTTCAAGACACTGAGCCGGTTGCGCTGCGTGCTCCAGCCAAGCCGCTGGCCGTTGGCCTTGGTGCAACGCCAGAGCCAGCGCTGATAACTTTCCAAAATCGGGCGCGTGATTTGCCCGGCGCGCGTGAGGTCGCGCTCGGCGGCCCAGGCAAAAAAAACTTTCAGGGCATCGTGCCGGCCTTCCAGCGTGCCTTCGGCGTAGTTGCGGGACGCCAGCGATTCAAGGTAGCCGTCACGCCACAAGGCGAGCGCGTCGGGCGCGCTGCGGTCAAAGTGGTCGTGGTGGCGCTCATTGCCGCCGCGTTGCGTCTTCGCGCGTCGCGCGAGCCATTCGACAGCTTTGATTCCTTTGGGTGCGGGCATGGTTACGATGCAAAATTACGGTTACGATGCGGTGTTTTTCGGCGCGTTCCTGATGTGCGAACCCGTTACCCCGTCAGGCTCGCGCCAAGGCGTTGACGGCCAACGGCGCGAGGGGTAACGGCCCCGTTTCGACACCCCCCGTTACCTGCCCGTTTTGCCCCGACACCCCCCGGCAAAAACCCGTGAGGTTGGTTTTGTAGTCGTGGCGGAGTTTGGCTACATCAATCAAGCCGATGTGCGCGACGGCTTCGGGCGCGTCCAGGTCAAAGAGGATTTCATAAACGAACGCGCTGCCCAAACGTCCGTGCCGCAACGTCAGATATTCGAGCGCCACGAGTCTTTCCAGATGCACGCTCACTTGCGTCAAGCTCCACCCGCTGAGATCGCGGATTTCTTTGCGGCTAAAAGTGGTGGCAGCTTTCGCGCCGCGTTCCTTCCGCTTCTGCTTCATCAACTCGCGGATGTGCGCGAGCAAGCGGCGCGTTTGCGGCGGCAGTTCATCGAGCGAACGACCGAGCATTTCCGGCGCGAGTTCGTTCGTCAGCGCGATGTCATCGAGCGTGACTTCGATGAAGCGTTGTCCGCTTGGAAGCGTTCGCGTTTCCCTTTGGTGCTGGTGAAGCAGCGCGATGGCGTCAATGAGCGTGAGATATTTTTCATGGTCGCGCCGGTTGCGTGTGCGCGCCGTGGCGAACGTCAGCGCCGGCGCGAAGGGATTGACGACGTGGAGCGGTTGCAGCAACCGCTGCGCGTTGCGGAGTTGTTTCAACAGGTCTTTCCGTTCCTCGTGCGCGACCAGGCCCGCCAGCGTGCGGCGCTCGCGCTGCACGCGATGAATGCGCCCGGTCTGCTCGGCGCTCTCGTCCACCGCCAGCGTCAGGCAACGGTTTTGCAACTCCTCGTCCAGGTCAATGGCCGTGGTCGTCAAAAAAATCATCACCGGGCCTTCAACGTGATATTCCTGCGTGACCATCTTGCCGGTTTGCGGGTCTTTGCCGGTGCTGGCGATGGTCAACTCGCCTTCGCTCTGCAGCAGTTTCAAAGCGTAGCTGGCGCGCTCGGCTCCGGCTTCCTCGACCACGGCGAGGATTTTGTGTTTGAGACTCGTCTCGCCCAGGTAGTAAAGCGATTGGCCCGTCATTGCCGAGTATTTGACGCGCTCCTCCTCCGGGAAGAATGACAGCACCGCGTCCATCAAGGTTGTTTTTCCGGCGGCGCTGGCGGATTGAATGATGATGGCCAGCGGCCTTTCGAGCTTGCGGCTCACGCCCGCGAGATAGGCAACGAGCGTGTTGCTTTCTTCGCCGATGATGCCGGCCTGGTGGAACGCTTCGCGCAAGCGCCCGATGAGATTCGGCTCGCGCAACCAGGTCAACGCCGCTTCACGTTCCTCCGGCGACAGCGTGACGGCCGCCGTCACGTTTTCAGATGGCTTCGCCAGTTCCATCTGCGCTTGCTCGACAGCAAGCAGCAGGCGCGCAACGTCGCGTTTCAACAAGTCGTTGGTGAGTCCGGTTTCCTCGGCGGCGCGTTCGATGAACCGGCGGCGCTCCATGTCCCGGCACAAGTCCACCTGGTCTAAATGAAAGCGTTCGCCGTGACGCAACCGCAACGCGATTTTCAGCGCGTCCGTGCCGATGGTTTTTTCCAAACCGCTCACGCGATACTCGCGGCCTTCAACCTCAAGGAACCAAGCGTCCCCGCGTTGCTCCAATGTCGGCACTGGCGAAGCCGGTGGCCGTGCGCAAGCACTTTCCTCTTTAGTCGCCGGTTCTTGTGGGCTGCTAACAGAAGCAGCTAATAAAGAAGACTGCGCCTGCACCTCCGCGTATGGGGCGGGAATAAACGGCTCTGGCACCCAGCCCACGCCCGTTTCCAGCGACTCTTTATCCACGATGGGCAACGGGTCGCCGGTCAACTCGTCCACCACCATGGCAACGTGCTTGCGTGGCTCGACCGGCGGCGAAGCCGCATGGGGT
>Ga0182021_10011661_pt1 | contig 10435 bp, 8 predicted proteins | sample 612E3MmetaG_FD_120493 | JGI IMG/M metagenome (GOLD analysis project Ga0182021, IMG submission 120493) | Permafrost microbial communities from Stordalen Mire, Sweden - 612E3M metaG (Illumina Assembly) | ecosystem: Environmental > Terrestrial > Soil > Wetlands > Permafrost | place: Sweden... | reverse complement strand
CCGGTGGGGTTTCGACAATTGCCGACATAGAAAAACTCCTCGCAATTAAAGATTGTTCGGTTTACGGCGTTATCATCGGTCGTGCGCTATATACCGGAGCAATTTCTCTGGAAGAGGCGATTAGAAAAAGCAAGAATGTCTCATAATTGGTTGTATTGGGAAGGTGGTAATTATGTCTGATTGCATATTCTGTAAAATTGTGAAAGGGGATATTCCCTGCGCAAAAATTTACGAAGATGATAAAGTTTTAGCTTTTGATGATATTCATCCAATGGCGCCGGTGCATGTCATCATAATTCCCAAAAAGCATATATCGACACTCTTGGATATCGATGCCCAAAACATTGCTATTGCCGGTGATTTGATTTCTACTGCCCAAAAAATTGCTAAAATCAAAGGGATTGCTGGAAAAGGCTTCCGCACGGTAATCAATTGTAATGCCGAAGGAGGGCAGGTAGTGTTTCATTTACACATGCATGTTTTAGGCGGCAGGAAACTGCAGGATGAATTAGGTTAATCTATACTTAATCTATACTCGTAAGGTGAGAATTATGGATATCAATGTAAAAATAAATGCGGAAATGGTAATCGCTGCCAAAGCCAAAGACAAAATCCGGCTTTCGGCGATCCGGATGTTAAAAACAGCGGTGCATAATAAAGAAATTGATTTAATGCGGCCGTTAAATGAGGCTGAAACTTTGCAGGTACTCTCCGCGATAGTCAAGCAAAGGAAAGATTCCATTGAACAGTTTGCCAAAGGCGGTAGAATTGATCTGGTGGAAAAGGAAACAGCCGAATTAAAAGTTGTGCAGGAATTCATGCCTGCCCAAATGTCGGATGAAGAAGTGGAAGCCATAATCAAAAAGGCGATTACAGAAATCAACGCTGTCTCTGTCAAAGATATGGGCAAGGTGATGAAGGTGCTGATGCCGCAACTGACAGGTAAAGCCGACGGTAAGATGGTGGGCGAAAAAGTTAAAGCGCTATTGTCTCATTAATTGGTTCATTTCCCGGTGAAATAATTAAGCAAGATTAAATCCACGGCAGGTAAAAATACTTAAGTGCGTTTTGATGACAGTAAGATTGAAGAAATCAAAAGCAGGGTAGATATTGTTGAGCTTGCTACTGAATACCTGACTTTGAAAAAAGCCGGCCGGAATTATTCAGGGCTGTGCCCTTTTCATCAGGAAAAAACGCCTTCTTTTACGGTGAGCCGGGAAAAACAGATATTCTATTGTTTTGGCTGTGGTGAGGGAGGCAATGTCATCACGTTCCTGATGAAAATTGCCAACAAAACATTTCCTGAAGCGATAAAAGAATTAGCGGAAAAAGCAGGAGTTGTATTGCCGCCTAGGCTTACCGGAGGCGATGGCCGCCAGAAGGATTCTTTACGGGAAGGCATTACTGATTTAAATTTGCGAGCAGCGCAGCATTATGCCCGCAATTTATATTCACCCGCAGGTAAAATAGCGCAGGATTATTTACAGGCACGGGGAATAACCGCAGAAACAGTAAAACAATTCCGTCTGGGCTTTGCACCGGATACGTGGCGTTCTTTGGCAGATCACATTGAAGGAAGCGGCCTGTCTTTAAAAATGGCCGAACAAGCCGGACTGGTCATTGCTGGTAAAGAAGGTGGTTTTTATGACCGCTTTCGCGGGCGGCTGCTTTTTCCAATTGAAAATGTATCCGGCGAGGTTGTAGCGTTTGGCGGCAGAATTTTGGAGAAGGGTGAGCCGAAATATCTGAATTCCCCGGAGTCACCTGTTTACATAAAGGGCAGGAACCTGTATGGCTTGAATAAGACGAAGGAGGAAATCCGCAAGAGAGGTTTTGCCCTCATCGTCGAAGGATATTTCGATTTGATTTCTCTTTGGAATGCCGGTATTGGCAATGTTGTTGCGTCCCTCGGGACAGCGCTGACCAGAGAACATCTTGAATTGTTGCGGCGTTATACAGTAGAGGTGGTGGCGCTTTTTGATCCCGATGAAGCGGGCAGAAAAGCGTTGGACCGCAGCCTTGAACTTTTTTTAGCGATGAATATACGGGCAAAAGCGCTGGTTTTGCCTGGTGGGCTCGATCCCGATGATTATGTAAAAAAATTCGGCAAGGATAAGTTGGAAGAATTGATTGCCAATGCACAACCATTGAGTGATTATTATATTGAAAATGTTTTAGGCGGCGGAAAGACTTTTGAAGAAAAACGCGATGTCTTCAGAACCGCTATGGATTTTATCAATAAAATTGATAATCCCATTGAAAAAAACTTATTTATCAAGCGTATTGCAGAAAAAACAGGTATTAATCAGGAACTGCTCAAAAAAGAAATTCATAAAAATGAAACACAAATAAAACCGAAAATAGCTATCCAGAAGAGCTCGCAGGTTCAAATTGATCCCGTGGAGATAAATTTAATACGTCTTCTGCTGGAGTATCCGCAAAGAGCAATTGTGGCGGAAAAGGAAAATATCTTGTATTTTTTTCTGCAGCCACAGCTAAAGGTTTTGGGTGCAAAGATTATCGACGCGTACAAGCTGCTTGGTTTTGTTGATCTTGGTGTAATCCTTTCGGCAGATGATGATGCGCCGTTGCGGGAAAAAATATTTCAATTAATGATGGAAGCGCTGCCGGCAGATGACGAAATGTTAGAGAAGATTTTTGCTGATAATATAAGGAAGATCAAGAAAAAGTGGTACAAAGATCAACACCGCCAGATCAAACTTAAGTTGATGCAGGCCCAGGAAAAAGGAAATCAAGAACTTTTAAATGAGCTATTGCAGGAAAAAGAAATATTGCTTATCAGAGAAAGAGAATTACATTAAACAAATAGAATAAATTATTTGGGAGATACCAAATGGCTAAAGAGATGCAATCAGACGAATTTAAAAAGTTAATTTCATTGGGTGAAGAGAAAGGTTTTCTAACATATGATGATGTCAACGATATGTTGCCGCCCGATGTAACTTCTTCCGACCAGATAGATGATATAATTATGCTTTTCGGAGAAAAAAATATCGATATTATTGATACTGAACAGGGCGAAAAATTGATTATGAAGAAAACTCCGGAAGATGTGCCGCCGACAAAATTTCCGGAAGCCTTAGCCTTGGCACCGGGAACAGGTAAAACCGGTGATCCGGTGAAGATGTATTTGCGTGAAATGGGAATGGTCTCACTTTTGAGCAGGGAAGGGGAAGTGGAAATTGCCAAGAAGATAGAAGAAGGCGCTCGCGAAACGATGTCGGCAATTTTCCGGCTCTCCGTTTCTATCAATGAAGTCCTCAATATTGGCGACAAATTAGTATCCGGTGAAATTAGAATTAAAAGCGTTGTCGATAATGTTGAGGATGAAGAAGGCTTTGTGGAAGAAGATGAACATAAGGAAAGAGTTTTAAAACTGATAGGCAGGATCAGGCTTTTCGATGACAGGAATGGGGTATTGCAGGAGAAGCTTAAATCGAAAACGATGCGCCCCAAGCAGCGCGAGTTATTAACGGCGGAATTGGAAAAAAATACTAAGAATATCATAACTCTTTGCCGGAAGGTTCGGTTCAGTAAAAAACAAATTCACCGGTTTATTGCCCGTTTGCGCTTCTATGCTGATGAAATTGAAAGAGCCGAAAAAATTATTCTTCAATATAAAAAAGAGACCGGTTTGACTATGTCCCAGCTGGAAAAAACCTGGGTAAAAATGAAGAAATCCAAGCTCGATGAGAAGCGTGCGGCTAAAGAAGCACATGTTTCCGTTGATTTGCTGAAGAAAAGTCAAATAGCTATTGCCGAAGCACAAAAGAAGATGAAGCATATAGCCCGGGAAGTGGGTATTCCTACGGTGGCTATAAAAACAATTGTGGATTCCATTGAGGATGGTGAAAGCAAAGCGGAAATGGCTAAAAGAAAACTGGTGGAAGCAAACTTGCGTTTGGTGGTAAGCATTGCGAAGAAATATACCAACCGCGGTTTACAGTTTCTGGATTTGATTCAGGAAGGAAATATCGGGCTGATGAAGGCTGTGGATAAATTTGAGTATCAGCGTGGTTACAAGTTTTCTACTTATGCGACTTGGTGGATCAGGCAGGCAATTACCCGTGCTATTGCCGATCAGGCGCGGACAATTAGAATTCCTGTTCATATGATTGAGACAATCAATAAATTGATCCGGACATCGCGCTACCTCGTGCAGGAACTGGGACGCGAACCGACTCCGGAAGAAATTGCCGACAAGATGGAATATCCGCTGGAAAAGGTTCGCAAAGTGTTAAAGATTGCCAAGGAGCCTATTTCTCTGGAAACACCGATTGGCGAAGAAGAAGACAGTCATCTGGGAGATTTTATTGAAGATAAGAAAATCATGTCTCCATCGGAAGCTACAATCAACATGGATTTGGCCGATCAAACACGAAAGATACTGACCACACTGACTCCGCGGGAAGAAAAAGTATTGCGGATGCGCTTTGGTATCAGCGACAGATTAACTGCTATGGGTGAAGATGAGAAGGGTGTACCAACTGAATTAATAGAAACATTATTACAGGAGCCTGAACTTGTGGAAGTGCCGGAAGTAAAAAAGACGAAGAAAACAGCAAGAAAGAGGGCGGCAAAATAGTGTTGACAAACAGCTGGTTTGGGTATATCAAAACATGCCCTGATGCAAGTTGGTAAAGGAAATGGCAGGGCCCATAGCTCAATTGGTAGAGCCACCGGCTCATAACCGGTAGGTCCCTGGTTCGATCCCAGGTGGGCCCACCAGAATAAATTAAAATGAAGAATAATGGTTAAAGGAATGAAAGATTTTTTCCGGGGAAATGAATGCCCGGCAGTTATTGTGATGACTGCTGTGAGGAGACGACAAACGTCATCTATCCCTGGCACAGATAACACAGAGAAGAACCGGTCTGTTTAAAAATGCACCCCTAGAAGGTGCATTTTTTTTATCCTAAAAAAGAAGGAGAAGATTATTGAAAGAGCAATTATTATTATTAATAGAACTTCAGGAATGCGATTCTCAGTTGGTGAAGATTGCGGGTAAGAAAAAAATACTGCCGGAGAAAATAGACAAACTCGATGAGGTGTTTCGCAGGTTTCAAGAAGAAATCGCCCTGAACAAAAGAAAATATGATGAGCTCAAGGCGCGTCACACCGAAAGTGAAAATAAAATCAAAAAAATAAATGAAGGCATGATCAAGACCAAAGAACGGCTTCTGGAAGTCAAGAACAACAAAGAATACCAGGCCATGCTCAAGGAAAACGAGATTGCCGAAGCAACGCGCGGTGATGTTGAGACAGAAAGCATTTCAATACTGGATGAATTAGAGAAATTATCTGTCCTGGTGAAAAAAGATCAGGTAACTTTGGATGAGTATAGAAAAAAATATGAGGAAGAGAAGAGGCTGATTGAAGTCGATTTAAATTCTATAGATACAGATTTCGTAAGCTGGGAGCAAAAGCGCATTGGCTTGATAAACAAAATTCCTGCAGATCTTCTGTCTCGATACGAAAGGATTAAGAAAAGAAGCAACGGCATTGGTGTTATTTCGGTTTGGAAAGCAGTCTGTAATGGTTGTCACATGAATATTCCTCCGCAACTTTATAATGAACTGCAAAAATCGTCAGAACTTATTTCCTGCCCCAATTGCCACCGGATCATGTATTTTCAAAATATGGAGTAGTCTGTCTGGATTTTATGGAAAAACAAAACTACCGGCTCTATAGCGATGGCGCCTGCCGCGGTAATCCCGGTCCCGGTGGTGCCGGTGCAGTTACCACAAATGCCGAAGGGAATGTGATCTGGGAAGGTAAAAAATATCTCGGACACTGCACCAATAATATCGCCGAATATGAAGCACTCATTTTAGGTTTGGAAGGAGCACTTGCTCATGGCTATAAAAAACTGGATGTCTATATGGATTCCGAACTTCTTGCCAAACAAATCAACGGCTCCTACCGTGTCAAAAACGAAAAATTGAAAGTTTTGATGCAGAAAGTCCGCAGCCTGCTTTCCGCTTTTGACTCCATTGAGGTTAAACACGTTTTGCGCTGCCACAACGCCCAGGCTGATAGGTTAGCTAATCTGGCGATTGATACTCATAAATAAAAGTACCTGAACACAGCTTGAAAGAAAAATCAATTGAGTGTAAGCTTTAATTCAGGCTGGAGAAGATCAGATGATCGCCGGCAGAATTTATCTGCCGGAGGAAAGTCCGGGCTCCACAGGGCAGGATGGTCGCTAACGGCGACTGGGGGCGACCCTAAGGAAAGTGCCACAGAAAAATACCGCCCGGGCGAAAGCCTGGGTAAGGGTGAAAAGGCGAGGTAAGAGCTCACCGTTTCCTGGGTGACCGGGGAAGCCAGGTAAACCCCATCCGGAGCAAGACCAAATAGGAGAACGTTTAAGGGCGGCCCGCCTGATGTTCTCGGGTAGTGTCGCTAGAGGCAGCAGGCAACTGCTGTCCCAGATGAATGATCATTACCGCATGGCGGGTAACCAAAATGCGGGACAAAACCCGGCTTATGATCTTCTCTATTGCCTGTACCAACCAATTGTAGTTCCGATTCGCGTGAATATTAAGGAAATATATTTATACGCAGTTATCTTCGATTATAGGAGGTAGTTTATGAAAACGGCAATGAAATGCATTGCGACAGTACTTGCCATATTCATGCTTTGTGTGCCGGCTTTTGCCGAAAAGAAGGAAATCACCGCTGAAGGCAAGTATGTCATGGGGGATCTCGATTCTAAAAAAGATGCCAAGACGCTTGCTCTTATGGACGCCAAAAGAATGGCTTTAGAAAAGTCCGGCACTTATATCGAGAGTATTTCCGAAGTTAAGAATTTCCAACTGACAAAAGACCAGATCAACTCCGTGGCAGCGGGGATAATGTCTGTGGAAGTAACGAAAGAAGACTGGAAGATGTCCGGGGAAAGCGTGGTCCTTCTCATTTCCATCCGGGCAACGATAGATACCTCGAACCTCCAGAAACATATTGCAGAAATGCAAGACGTTCAGAGTTCCGAAAATTACAAGGATATTAAGAGTCAGCTTGCAGCCCTGCAAAAGGAATTGACCGATTTAAAGTTGCAACAGGCAGCGATGAAGGAAAAAACAGCACCCACTCAGGCAAACAAAGAGAAACATGAGGGTATCATGAAAAAGATATCCGCCTTGGATTATCTGGAAGAAGGCAATTCATCACTGCGCGTTCAGCGCTGGCAGGAGGCAATCACAGCTTACAGCCAGGCACTGGCTATCAATCCGCAATTGGCAGATGCCTATGCCGGGATGTCTTTCGCCCTGCAACGAACGGGACAGACCGAAAAAGCCCTCGCTGCGGTTAATACTGCCCAGAAGATAAATCCCCAATCGGCCTTTAGCCACATGTCGATGGCAAGAATTTTATTTGATCAGGGGAAATATGATGATGCCCTGGGATCCATCAATAGAGCTATTGAACTATGGTCTAAGGCTTCCTATTACTATCTTCTCCGGGGAGATATACTCATTAAGCTCCGGAATCGAGAGCTGGCGCGCAAGGACTTCGACCAGGCGTGCAAAATGAAACTCCCTTTAGCTTGTCAGAGATCCGCCTGGCAGTACCGGGAAGATGGCAATGATGCTCTGCGTATTCAACACTGGGATCAGGCAATCGAAGCTTACGAACATGCACTTGCTTCCGACCCAAAGTACGCAGATGCCTATGCCGGAATATCTTTCGCCTTACAAAATAAGGGGCAGACCGAAAAAGCCCTCGAAGCAGTTAATACTGCCCTGAAGATAAATCCGAAATCAGCATTTAGTCACATGTCCATGGCGAAGATTTTATATGATCAGGGGAAATATGACAATGCCCTGGAATCTATCAATAAAGCTATCATATACTGGACTAAAGCACCTTATTATTATCTTCTTAGAGGTGATATCTATACCAAACTCCAGGACAGCGAAATGGCTCGCAAGGACTTTACGCAAGCCTGCAAAATGGGCCTTGCCCAGGCTTGCCAGAATGCAAAAGTCAGGTAACAAAATTCTGTGTTCTGAGCCCAAAATAAAAAAATCCCCTGCCGCAATAACCGGCAGGGGATTTTTTAGTTAATTTATTTGGTCAGGCCTAATTCTTTTTCTGTTTTCAAAATATCCACAGTTGTTTTTATGACAGTATCAGAATTCAGCGAAATACTGTCTATACCGCACTGGACTAAAAATCTGGCGAATTCGGGATAGTCACTGGGTGCCTGTCCGCAAATGCCGATTTTTTTACCCATCTTGTTGGATTCAGTAATGGCCATACGGATCAGTTCTTCCACCGCAGCGTTTCTTTCATCGAAAATATGGGAAATCTGTGCAGAGTCTCTATCCAAACCGAGAGTGAGCTGGGTAAGGTCATTGGAACCAATGGAGAAGCCGTCAAATATCTTACCGAATTCTTTAATCAGAATTACGTTGCTGGGGATTTCCACCATCATATAAATTTCGAGGCTGTTTTTACCCTGGACCAGTCCTTTCTGCGCCATTAAGTTGATAACGTTCTTTCCCTCAGGCACTGTGCGGCAGAAAGGAATCATCAATTTAACATTAGTGAGGCCCATTTCGTCGCGCACTTTCAGCATTGCTTCACATTCCAGTGCAAATGCTTCACGGTAACGGGCATCATAATAACGTGATGCTCCGCGGAAACCGATCATGGGATTTTCTTCGTCTAATTCGAAGAATTTACCGCCCAGCAGGCCGGCGTATTCGTTACTCTTGAAGTCACTCATGCGCACAATGACATCATTGGGATAGAAGGCAGCGGCGATTTTCGCAACACCCTGCGCCAGTTTATCAACAAAGAAGTCACTCTTCTGAGCATAACCATGGGTAAGCTTATCAATTTCTTTACGGATGTTGTCATCAGTGACTTTCTCAAAGTGAATCAAAGCCATGGGATGAATGGCAATGAAATGAGTAATGATGAATTCCAGGCGAGCCAGGCCGATGCCATCGTTAGGAACTGCTGTCAGTTTAAAGGCATTGTCGGGATTGCCAACATTCATCATAATTTTTGTTTTCGGACGGCTCATTTCCTGGGCATTAATCCGGTGAATATCGTATTTTAAGATTCCTTCATAAACATTGCCGACTTCACCTTCCGCGCAGGAAACCGTGGCCTCCGGGACATCAAACAGAACTTTAGTTCCACTACCGGTGCCGACGATACAGGGTACACCTAATTCCCGGCTGACAATGGCCGCATGGCAGGTGCGCCCGCCTTTGTTCGTGATAATGGCCGAAGCAATTTTCATGATTGGTTCCCAGTCCGGGTCGGTCATGTCGGATACCAACACTTCGCCTTTACGAAATCTTTTAATATCATTGACGGATTCAATTACATGCACAGGGCCGGCGCCAATCTTCGAGCCAACACTGGTTCCCGTCACGATCGGTTCTTTCTTATCCAAAAGGACATAGCTTTCCAGCACATTAAGATCTTTTTGTGATTGGACAGTTTCCGGTCGGGCTTGCAGGATAAAGAGCTCGCTGGTTTTGCCGTCTTTGCCCCACTCAATATCCATGGGCTTGAAGTAGCCGGCCTTTTGCGAATAATGATCTTCAATAATCATCGTCCATTTGGCCAGTAGAAGGATTTCGTCTTCATTTAGACAAAAACGGTTTCGTTCCTCCAGAGTTACAGGATTAATGACTGTTGATTCGCTTTCCGTTTCGGAGGCATAAATCATTTTAATTTCTTTGGTGCCCAGCTTTTTCTGAATGATCGGCCGGAATCCTGTTCTCAATGTTGGTTTGAATACATAAAACTCGTCGGGATTGACTGTTCCCTGGACGATTGTTTCGCCTAAACCATAAGCGCCGGTAATCAGGATGGCCTCTTTGAATCCTGTTTCCGTATCAATGGAGAAAATAACACCGGAGGAGGCCAGATCGGAACGCACCATTTTTTGGATGCCAATGGAAAGTGCAACCGACATATGGTCGAATCCTTTGTCCACGCGGTAGGATATGGCGCGATCGGTAAAGAGTGAAGCAAAACATTTTTTACAGGCGTTGATTAAAGCATCTTCGCCGCGGATATTGAGGAAGGTTTCCTGCTGGCCGGCAAAACTGGCGTTAGGAAGGTCTTCCGCAGTAGCAGAACTACGGACGGCAACATCAGTATTCGGGCCGTATTCTTCACAAAGCTTTTTATAAGCCTTAATAATTTCTTTACGCAGGTCCTCGGGAAGTTTTGCATCGTAAATAAGCGAGCGGATTTTCTTGCCTCGTTCCGACAGGTTTTTCATGTCGTGAGTATTCAAATCGGAAAGAAGCCGCGTTATTTCGGCGGTAATACCAGTTTCCGATAACAGGTGACGGTAAGCGTACGCCGTAATAGCAAAACCATCCGGAATGTTAACGCCCTTGGAAATAAGTTCTTTTCTCATTTCGCCCAGCGAAGCATT
>Ga0182021_10011660_pt1 | contig 10437 bp, 10 predicted proteins | sample 612E3MmetaG_FD_120493 | JGI IMG/M metagenome (GOLD analysis project Ga0182021, IMG submission 120493) | Permafrost microbial communities from Stordalen Mire, Sweden - 612E3M metaG (Illumina Assembly) | ecosystem: Environmental > Terrestrial > Soil > Wetlands > Permafrost | place: Sweden... | reverse complement strand
TGGCTTCTTAACCTCCTTCTTGTGAGTCATTCCTTTTGCCATATGTTATTTTGAGGCGAAATTAAAATTTTGTTTTCTTCATGGTCTGGCTCCTTGTCCTTCCTCATCCGAGGACCTGAAGAAAATAATATTTTAATGTAGCCGGTTATTTTAATAATAAATATATTATATCACCTTCTAACTATTTCCAAAACCCGGAAAATAATTTATACTGTGTATATGAGCGACGAAGATGATAAAAAAGAAGAAAAAAAAACAAAAGAGCCGGTCTGCCCCCGTTGTGGTCTGCGTTCCTATGATGAAGTTTGCCAAGCTTGCGGAACTCCTATTGTTGACAAGAAAGACGACGAAGAAGAAGATTACGACTGGCGCGAGAAACACAGGTAAATTTTATTTTCCAACTTCCCATTTTGTAACCTCAATACTTTGCGGTTTTTCGTTGTATATGTATGTGAATGTTGCTTTGCTTTGTATATGTCCATCTTCATATGTCACTTCCCCAGTACGCGTTTCCGGTACGACATTTATAGATACGACATACCAAGAACCACCAAGGACTGGTTTGTCGATAGTAATAGTTTTGATATTATCTCGGATATATTTTTCAACAATTAATTTCTCATCCAAGAATTCACAATCGATTTGACTCATTTGGTCAAGATAAGAAAGTTTTGTTTTATCTTTATAAACATATACACCATCCCCCCTGTTTACCATTTCTCCGAATCCAACCGTCGCGCTTCCGTCCCCGAATTCTATCGCCAATTCTTCTTTGACTTTCATACCTTCGGCAAGTGAATTCCACCAGACGTCTGCATGACGCGCCATAATCTGCTGGTCAAGAGGGCCGACAGTTCCGGCAAAAGTTCCAACCTTGGAATCTTTCTCGGCGGGGAGATTATCAAACTCACCAGAAACTAAATTCCCAAATATTTCCAGCTTAAGCCAGGCGACATCATATAATCCACTTGTTGTTTTGGTTGAATCGTAATAGCACATCTCGATGGGTTTTTTACGCGAAATTTTTTCAATTTTATTAGTATTATCATTTTCGATTACCGGTAGCTTTTCTATATTTAGTTTTGCACTTAAAACTACTCCCTCAACAGCAATGAGTATAAATATGAGGATTATAATTATAACTTTTTTTGTTTTACTCATATACTCTAATTATATCACTTAATGGAAAATAATGTTTAGATAAATAATTTTGCGATTCGAATTTCTTCGAAACTCATTTTATATCCTTCTTTTTCAAGTATTAATTTGATTGGGTTTAATCTGCCTATTTCATCTCCTTTCAGTTTTTTATTTATCGTTTTGACCAAGTCGATATGCTTTTGCTGTGGACGAATATGCACGATATTTGTCTCCGGATATTGCGAAACGATTTCTTCTATGTGGTGAGTTATCGTCCCTTGTGTCAGATTCCTTTCTTTGGCGATTTCCTTTACCGAATAACCTTTATCGAGCAATTCTTTGGTAATTAAAATTGTCGGGACTTTCGTTTCTACAATTCTCTTGTTCTTAATTTTTTTATTTCCCGATATTATTGTTCCTCCCAGCTTCAAAATAAAATCTTCCTCCAGTTTTTTCTGTTCATCATTTTTTAATTTCTTAAATAATAGTTCATTCTGAAAACTTTGATTCTTCAAATCTTGGTCGAATTCCAAAACTTTCGGGTCAACTCGAAGTGCCTCAGCATTAAATCCAACTAAGCTTATCCCTTCCAAAGTTCTGACTCTTGAAAGAGCGACATAACCCATGCCATAAGAAAAACTTTTTGTCAGGTCTATCTCGGCATTATCAAGCGACATTCCTTGGCTTTTGTGAATGGTGATTGCCCAAGCCAGGCGAAGCGGTATTTGCGAAACCGAGGCCTTAACTTTCCCATCCTCTTCAATAGCCCATATTTCCGGTTTTAGGCTTATTTTACGGCCATTATAAAGCTCTATAATCGGGTTTCCACCTTCCTTTTCAAACCCGATAATCTTACCTCGAGAGCCATTCACATAGCCATTTTCAAAATTATTCTTAATACACATTATTTCGGCACCGACTTTCAGTTTTAATTTTTCATGAGCCAGGCAACTCTTTTTCAATATCTCCACAAGTGGTTCCGGACCAGTCGAAGTCATAATGGAAATTCTTTCTTCATTATTGATAAGAGAAAGTTCAATATTATTTATATCGTCGACATTTATATTGTGAGTGTAAAGTTTGGTTGCTTTTGCGTCGCTCTTCAGCTTGGCACCGATACGACTTCTTAGAAGTTCATAATGTTTCTCTTGCATTTCACCCGAGCGGATTGTGTTTAGGATTTCCAAAAGCGTGTCGTCTTCTTGGCGATGCTGTTCCTCGATATAGCAAATTGCCGGATTCAATATTTGCCATGACTTGCTGGCGAAAACCATTCCACTTTCATTCTCCTCATTAATTTTGCTTATCGGTGGCAATTGGAAAAAATCACCGGATAGAATAACTTGCAATCCACCAAATGACTTATCGTTTCTTTTGAATCTCCGGCAGACTTTCTCCACCATTTCAAGCTGGCTGCCGTGGAGCATTGAAACTTCATCAATAATTAAAACGCGAGCTTTTTCAAACCTCTTCCAAAGATATTTCTTATCCTCCAGCTGTTCCAATTCTTTTTCACCAAGAAAATTTTTAATTCCGATTCCACTCCAAGAGTGTATGGTCATGCCGTTCATATGGGTGGCGGCAATACCGGTCGAAGCCGTGACTGCCACGGGAATGTCGTGACTTTGTAGATACGAAATATATTTATTGAGGAGATAAGTTTTACCGCTTCCGGCACTGCCAGTCAGATAAATATTCACTCCGGTTTTCATAATTTGAAACGCTTGTTCTTGGGTCATACGCTATAGTATAACAGATTTTATTAAGCTTGACTTAATTGATTAATAAGGTTATTGTAATATTGAATACGAACCCCTAATAATATATTGAAACAGAGGAACTGCAATAAACGTAGCAATTGCTGCAAATTAAACACCTGAGATTCGGGTGTTTATTTTTTATTATATTTAAATAATAGATAATAAAAAACTACCTGTGCAAAGAAAAATTCTGAGTACTACTCAGAATTTTTCTTTTTAAAATTTCTATTTATTTAAAACTGCCCGTGTCAGAGGTCCAACTATTCCATCCCCTGCTAGTCCACTGGCAATTTGGAATTTGATAACTGCGGCTTTGGTTTTTGGCCCAAAGATTCCATCAACTGCTAAAATTCCATATCCTGCATTGTTTAGGAACTTTTGAAGTTCCATAACTTCATTGCCATTGAACCCATCTTGAGTAATAGTGTGAAGTTAAAATGTTCAGCACCGAGAACTTGCCCGCCGGTTATAACAGTTCCGCTACTAGAAATTCTAGGAATACTACCACCTGAAGAACCACTACTATGTTTATGAGCTTGAATTACATTCACTGTTCTAGTTACTTGGTTAGCTTTATTACCGGCAGCATCAATTACATCGTAAGTAATTGTATAAGTACCGACAGTTGTAGTATCTACCGAGCCACCTACTTCAATATTTAGAGTTATATCATCGTCAACATCATCTGTTGCTGTAGCTCCAGCATCCAGATAGGTATATCCAATAGTCACGGTCACAGGATTATCTCCAAGTAGAGTTATAACTGGATTAGTTGTATCTTCTACGGTTGGTATAGTATCCACTGATTCATTAACTGTAATATTGAAAGTATCTGTTCCTGTATTTCCAGCAGAATCTGTAGCTGAACAGGTCACAACTGTAGTTCCTAATGGGAAAGTTGAACCTGAAGGAGGAACACAAGTCACTTCTGGGGTTGCAGGATTTACATCTGTTGCACTAGCAACATAATTAAGTATGGCTCCAGAACCACTTGTGGCTTCTACTATATCATCAGGAACTGTAACAGCCGGCGCAGTTTTATCAAAAGTAACGCCACCGCCGGTAACCGTTGTTGACTTTCCTGCATCATCTTGAGCAGTCATTGAATAAGTAAGTGGACCTTCAGTATCGCTTGCTTGCATGTCGTAATAGATATAGAAACGTGTACCCTCCGCATTCTGGGGCGTATAGCTAGGAATACTGTGTCCGGCAATTTCCCAACTTTGTGGGTAAACACGCTCGTTTGATTCAAAGTCAACACGAACTCTGTCACCAACTTTGGCAAAGTCATAGGGGGAAGGATCTTGTCGACGAAATGTACCTGTGATTACGGGTGGAGTTGTATCAGGTGCTTCACAGGCATCACCAATTCCGTCACCGTCGGTATCTGTTTGCTCTGGGTTAGCAACAGCAGGACAATTATCGACTGTATCTAATACACCATCGCCATCGGTATCAGTTGATGGAGGAGTTGTATCTACAACTAAACATTGACTACCATCTAAAGTATAACCACTCGGACAAGTAGGCGGCGTATAAACTATTTCACACTGAGTTTGACTATATTCTAATAGATCTAATAGAGGATAATCATCAGTTGGGCAAACCGATGGGGTCTGATTGTCATCAAGATTGCACATACCGCTTCCATCAAGAATAGATTCATTGTTAGCACAAACTGTTTGTACCAGAGTAATACACTGATTTCCTGATAGAATACCATCTGCACAGGTTGGCGTAGGTGCATATACAAATTTTAAATTCATCCATTGTCCCATTTCTGCCTGTATGATTTCAGTTCCACTTTGACTAGCATAAAATAATCCTGCGGGTTGAGTAGTATTTGATTCTGTTAAACCATTAGCAACACAAACATACCAAGTTGGTAACCAATCTCCTAAAATAGCACAGTCGGTATAATTATTGCTTAAAACTAAATTTCCGGGTGAATTAACATTAGGTAAAGTATTTTCTGCTTGTGTTGTATAAATTGTATCACTTCCATGCTGTAGAGTATTAGCAAAAATAAAATGAGAAAATCCTAAAAGAAAAATAAAAGAAAACAAAATTGTAATAATATATTTTTTCGTCATAAAAATTGGAGTAGAAAATAAATAAAATTTATTTTCTGTGTTAATAATAATTAATAAAGAAAACCAAAAAATACAAGAATTTATTATATACCTTAAATTTTAAACCAAATTTTAATATAGTCAACGGAAAAGGTGGATATTGTGTGTATAACATTAAAATCCAAAATACCCTTATGTGAATAAACGCCTCTTTACAATAATAAAGGCATGTGCTAATGTAAACGATTATTATTCAGGGGAAAAAATCGATAAAAAGCCTATATTTATATGAACGAATTTAACGCGATTATAGAAAAAGAATTGGCTCACGGAGTAAATCTTTCAATTATTAACTTAATTGATGAGATTATAAAACATGCGTCTATAATAAATGCGTCTGATATTCACTTAGACCCACAAGAGAAAGCTGTTCGTTTGCGTTTTCGTATTGATGGTGTTCTTGAAGATTCTCATCCCCTCCCCAAAAATATCCATGGAGAAATAATTTCAAGAATAAAAATTCTCTCCAGACTTCGTACCGATGAACATCAAGCTACGCAAGACGGGCGCTTTCGATATATCTTTCCGGTGACGAATGAATTCATTGACCTTCGTGTTTCTATTGTTCCGACATATCACGGCGAGAATGCCGTTTTGCGATTGCTTTCCGATAAAGCGGAAAATTTCAGTTTGGAGAATTTAGGCTTTAGTGATAGTGATACAAAAAAAATAATCGCTGCAATGAAAAAATCAAGCGGAATGATTCTCGCTACTGGGCCGACCGGTTCCGGGAAAACTACGACTCTTTATACTCTTATCAAAATGTTGAATCATCCCGATGTTTCGATAATTACGATTGAAGACCCGATAGAATATTCAATTGGCGATATTGAGCAAATACAAGTTAATTCCCATTCTGGGCTTACTTTCGCTAATGGGCTACGTTCAATATTGAGGCAGGACCCGAACATTGTTATGGTCGGGGAAATTCGTGATGCCGAAACGGCAAATATTGCCGTAAATACAGCACTTACTGGGCATTTGCTCCTTTCAACTCTGCATACAAGCGATGCAGCTACAACCTTGCCACGCTTGCTCGATATGGGTGTCGAGGAATATCTAGTTGCTTCAACAGTCTCAATCGCTATTGGCCAACGCTTGGTACGAAAAATCTGTTCACATTGTAAAGAAAAACATAAGATGACCCCAGCCCTTAAGGAAAGTTTACAAGATACATTAATTGGAAAGTTGATGTATGACGGCCAAGTATATTTTAAAGGTAAAGGTTGTGACAAATGCAACAATACCGGATACTCGGGTCGAGTATGTATAAATGAAGTTTTGGTCGCTGACGAAGTTATCCGAGAAGCGATATTGAGGAAAGCTTCAGCAAGCGAAATTAAAAATTTAGCCGTCAGTCGGGGCATGACTACCATGTTCGAAGATGGCTTTAAAAAAGTCGAAGAAGGTATCACTACAATAGAAGAAATTCTACGTGTAATCCACGAATAATAATATTTAATAATATGGAAATAAAAAAATACATAAAGAATAATAGTTCCGCTTTGAAAAGTTCCGTTCAAAAAGGAGGAGTATCCACTACTTTGTTTTTCAATAATACAACAAACAGATTTGAAAAAAATAAAGAATTATCAAATATAAAATCTCCCAAAAAAAGCACTTCATCTTTTTCGAAAATGTTTAGTAATTTTAAGAGTTCCTCTTTCTTCAAAATGACATTGAAAGAACAGACTTTTTTCATAAAAAGGTTATCATTCCTCTTGAAAGCAGGTATACCAATACTTGAAAGTCTAACGATGATTCGGGAACAAACCAGGCAGAAAGGTCTCATTACCATTTTGGATACGGTTATTAATGATGTTTCAAGTGGGCACAATCTGTCCACTAGTCTTGGAAAATTTCACAAAATATTTGGTGATTTCTCAATAAATATTATTTCCTTCGGAGAATCTGCAGGAATTTTAAGCGATAATCTCACCTATCTTGCCGAAGAATTAAAAAAGAAAAACGCTTTACAGAAAAAAGTTAAAGGTGCTTTTGTTTATCCGGCTGTTGTCACCTTTGCTACTCTTGGAATTACCGGATTCCTGATGGTTTATCTTTTCCCAAAAATTTTACCGGTCTTTTCCAGTTTGCACATGACTCTTCCCCTTTCAACAAGGATAATTATGGCTTTCAGTGATTTCTTGATTCATCACGGACTTGAACTAGTTCTCGGCATTGTAATTTTCATTCTTGTTTTTATTTTTACATTAAAAAAAGTTAAAATATTCCGCTTCTATTTCGATAAATTATTGATGAAAATTCCGATGATCGGAGAGGTTATAAAACATTACAATTTGGCAAATACTACTCGTACGATTGGATTACTTTTGAAAAGTGGTGTGACTTTCGGCGAAACGCTAGAAATAACAACAAGAGTATCAGGAAATCTAGTATACAAAAGAGAATTTGAAGCTATGTCCGAAGCTGTCAATCGAGGAGAACGAATATCAGTTTATCTTGCAAAAAATAGAAACCTTTTCCCGGAAGTCCTAACTCAGATAATTTCAGTCGGAGAACGCTCCGGAAACTTATCAAATTCTTTCATTTATCTTTCCGAACTTTACGAAAGCGAAGTGGAAGAATTTACAAAAAATATTTCGAATCTTATCGAACCTGCGCTGATGATTTTCATGGGTGTCCTTGTCGGCTTTATCGCTATTTCAATTATCACACCGATTTATAGTATTACTCAAAATTTACACGGATAAAAAGATGAAAAAAGTTGAATTAGAAAAAGGGTTCACGTTAATGGAAATGCTGGTTGTCATCGGGCTTGTCGGTGTAATCGCAACGATGTCGTTATTTATAGATATAAATAGTTTCCGAGGAGATGCTTTCCGTTCCGAAGTAAATAATCTTGGTCTTGCTCTCCAAACTGCCCGAGCCGATGCTCTTAATAATATAGACCAAGAGCAACACGGTGTCGCTATCAATCCGGCGGGATATGAGGGATATGTTATTTTTGAAGGTAATTCTTACGATGAGAGAGATAGCTCAAAAGATGAAGATACGAAATCTTCCTACGAAGTGACATTCAGTCCAACATCACCGACGGAAATTACTTTCGAGCAATTAAGCGGCGATGCTGAGGATACGGATATAACCATGATAGACCCAAATCGTAATATTACAGCAGTAATATCAATAAATCATGAAGGAAAAATTAGTTGGTAAAAATAAAAAAATTTACAATTATCAAACATCGGGATTTTCAACAATTGAACTGATGATTGCTTTTGCTCTTATTTGTATTGTTCTTGTTGGAGCGGTAAATGCGAATTTTTCGGCCCAATATTGGGGAATAACCTCGCAAACTGCCAACGAAGCGCTTTATAAAGCAAAGACTACGCTTGAAGATTTACGTTCTCTTATAAAACAAGATTTTTATCAAGCGGTATCTTCGCCTTTGACTGTGTCAAAAGATCCTTCCGACTCAGCTGACGCTTCATGTATAGCCGGCGGATTGTGCTATTATGTTCAAAAAAATATTACTGATTTATCTTCTTGCTCAAAATATGTGGAAGCCAAAGTAGAATGGCAAGTAGCCAGTTATCCAACAACGACAACAAAACTTTTCACTTACCTCACGAATACCCCGGAAATTATTGCCCGCGGGGGTGATTGTGTTTTAAATCAACCGAGTGGCGATTGGGAGAATAATACACCGGAAAGTATAGGGTCATTACCATTTGCTCCAGGGAAGCAATTTACTGGTATTGATGTGCTTCATAAAAAGATTTATACAACAAGTAATATAAGTCCATATTTTTCCATATATGATATCCCGGAAGCGGTAGGTCAAAATCCTGTTCTGGTTAGTTCACCGACAGATATTGTAAAAGTTCTCGGGGTTCCGGTAAAATTAAATGCTGTTGACGTTGAGGAAGACTTGGCTACCGGAAGAACTTATGCTTTCGTGGCCGTAAATGCGACAACCAAACAACTTGCCGTTATTGATGTGACAGACCCAAGTACTCCAACACTTGTTGCGCAACGTGACCTCCAAAATGTTGACCCTCTGGGTTCATCTCCGCAAGGATGGCATTTGTTTGTTTATGGAGGTCGTTTATATATGACAACTCGCTATACTTCGGGAAACGAATTTCATATTTTCAATATTTCTACGCCGACCATTCCAACCGAAATAGGAAATGGTTTTAAACTTGACCGTACGGTAAATGATATAATTGTCCGCGACCAAAAAATTTCCGGTGTTACCCATAGATTAGTTTTTCTTGCTGCTGATTCCGACTTAAAAGAACTCGGCATTTTAGATGTGACCGGAGATACAATAACGGAACTTAATTCAGTTGACCTTCCTGGTAGTCAAGATGGTCTTAGTCTTTCTCTTTTGGGTAATAATTTATATTTCGGGCGTCAATCAAATACCGGAGGTCCAGAACTTTATGTATTTGATGTTACTAACCCGGAAAGTTCTTTAACCCCTGAATCCGAACAAGGTGAAGTCGGAGCCAGCATAACAAATATTGAGGTATCAGGTAAATATGCATATATAGAAACAAGCAAAAGTGGACAAGAATTTCAAGTTTGGGATTCCGATTATTCTACTTGGACAGGAACATTGAATGTCGGTCGTTTTACAAGTTATAGTTTTCCCCACTTAGCCCCTCTTGGATTTGATATAGATGGAGATTGGATTTATGCCATTAGCCAAGACTTAACAACCGATAAGTTGGGAGTAATATACACACCATGATAAAAAAGATAAAAAATCAACAAGGATTTACATTGATGGAAACGATGATATACATTGCTCTTTTCGGCTTACTTATGACCGGAGCTGTAGTTGGAACATATAATCTTGTTGAAGGAAGTAATCATAATGTTGCAGCCGCCGGAATACAAGAAGAAGGAATTTTCCTTAATCGTAAAATCAACTGGGCTCTTACCGGCGCATCCGATGCGACCGTCTCCGCAAGTGGTGATACGGTTACCATAACCAGAACGGACTTAGGTGCACAGAGTCCCCTTGTCATAAGTGGCAATGGCACTATTATGACTATTGCTCGTGGCGTTGGTGTACCGATACAGTTAAATAGTGACAGATATCCAGTTTCGAATGTTAAATTTTCATATACAGCCAGTGCAAACGGTAGGCCCCCATCTGTTTCGGTAAATTTTCTTATCGGAGATAAGCCATTTAATTTTAGAACTTATTTAAGAGAATAATATGAACCACAATAATAAAAAACAAGGAGGATATATAGCTTTGATGGCAACCATTATAATTTCGCTAATCCTTTTGGTTATGGCGGTAAAAGCCAGTTCTTCCGGTTGGTCCTCACGTTTTAATGTCCTTGGAACCGAAGCCAAAGAACAAGCAAATGACTTGGCTGAAGGGTGCGCCGAACAAGCACTGGCTACCCTGCTCACTGACC
>Ga0182021_10011659_pt1 | contig 10437 bp, 7 predicted proteins | sample 612E3MmetaG_FD_120493 | JGI IMG/M metagenome (GOLD analysis project Ga0182021, IMG submission 120493) | Permafrost microbial communities from Stordalen Mire, Sweden - 612E3M metaG (Illumina Assembly) | ecosystem: Environmental > Terrestrial > Soil > Wetlands > Permafrost | place: Sweden... | reverse complement strand
TCACGGCTGCCAGCAGGCCCAGCCCCCTGTTGTGCAAAAGGGTGGCGAAAAGGGCACCCGCCCAGGCTCCAGCCAGCATCTGGCCCTCGATGGCCACGTTGATGACCCCTGACCGCTCACACAACACACCCGCCAGCGCGCCGAGGATCAGCGGGATGGCCAGGAAGATGGACTGTTGCAGAAGTCCGAGTAGGTCCAGGGTGCCCCCCTTTGTCCCGCCGGTCGCCGCCCAGCACAAGAAGGCGACCATGAAGCAGAAGCCGGTCACCGACAGCACCCACCTCATCGAGCGCTTGCGGAACCCGCGGAAGATCTGAAACAACCCGAGGGCGATGACGAACAGACCGAGCACGACTGCGGTCAGCCGGGCCGGAAGGCTCAGGTTGGGCACCTTGATGCTCGCTCCTGCTGGTGCGAGCTGGAATGAGGCGTCATACCCGGCCCGCGAGCCCAGGCCCAGGAGTAGGACGCAGACCAGGCCGATCATGAAGATCGCACTGCCGGTGACGATACGACGGCGCTGGCTGACAGGGACCTCGACCACGGTGTGAACGACGATTTCCGGGGTATCGGCTTCCATCGGTGGTGGAGACGTCGGCGAGCTCACCCGTTCCATCCCTTCGCGAGCTGCGTTCCGAGCCCGCCGGTGGCGGCCCGAAGATGGAAGATGGACCGGATCAGGGCGGGCGCCGCGATGAAGAGCACGATAAGCGACTGAATAACCTGGACGAGGTCGATCGGGATACCCGTACTGGACTGCATCTGCACACCACCTGCCCGAAGGGCGCCGAAGAGCAGACCAGCGAGCACGGTGCCCCCAGGGGTGGCCCGGCCCAGCAGGGCGACCGTGATCGCGTCGAAACCGATGCCTGCGTCGATGTCCTGGGTGATCGCACTGTTGGTGCCGAGTATCTGTGACGCACCGGCAAGACCGCACAACGCGCCGGCGATCAGCATCACGACGGTATAGCTGCGCTCGACGCTCATGCCCGCCGTCCGGGCCGCGAACTGGTTGGCGCCGACCGCTCGAAGCTGAAAGCCGAGGGTGCTTCGAGAGAGCAGCCACCACACGCCCAGGGCGGCCAACAGGGCCACGAAGAGGCCGGCGTGGACCCGCAGCCCGTTGCCCAGCAATGGCGGCAGCTGGGCGTTGCTGTCAACCACGTTGCTGATCGCCTGCCCGTAGGGCGGACGCTGGAAACCTCTCAGACCCAGCAGGAAGGCCAGCAAGTTGAAGGCAATGTAGTTCAGCATGATCGTCGTAATAACCTCATGCGCCCCGGTGCGAGCCTTGAGTAACCCTGCAATTCCACCCCACAGCGCTCCCCCGACGATGCCGGCAATGACGGCGACGATCAGGTGGAGCACGACCGGCAGGTGCCACGCGAATCCCACGTAGCCGGCGAAGATCGCCCCCATGATGATCTGACCCTGGCCCCCGATGTTGAACAGGCCGGCGCGAAAGGCGAGCCCGACCGACAGGCCGCCCAAGATCAGCGGCGTGGCGTTGACGAGTGTCTCGGAGATCGGGCCGAGAACACCGGCGAGGGTGCCCTTCGATGCGGTTGCCGGGTTGTAGATGGCTCCCTCGAACAGCGAAGCGTAACCACCTCCGATCGCCCGTGCGGCCGCGCTGAAGGTATCCATCGGCGCAGAGAAGAAGTACTGTGCCGCAGCCCTGGTCGTGGGATCGGCCACCGCGATGAGCAGCGCGCCGACCACGATCGCCACCAACAGAGCCAGCAACGTCAAGACAGCGGTGTTGCCGTAACGCACGGCATCCAGCATCCGGGTGCCCAGGCTCGGTCGTGCCGCCCCGGCCGGCGTCACCGGTGGCACTCCCCCGGCGGCCGGCTGGTCCGCCCTGCGCGGCTCGTCCTGGCTCACGGCGCCTCTCCTGCCGTCCCCGAGGCGGGCCCGCCCTGAGCCGGCTCGTTGCCAGCCCCTGCCATCAGAAGTCCGATCTGCTCGGCCGACGTGCCGGCGGGGACCTCACCGATGATGCGACCGCGATACATCACGGCGATGCGATCGGCCAGCGCGAGAACCTCATCGAGCTCGCTGGAGATCAGCACCACGGCTGCGCCGCTGTCACGCTCCTCGATGATGCGTCTGTGGACGAACTCCTGAGATCCCACATCCACACCCCGGGTGGGTTGAGCCACCACCAGGATCCGCAGCGGGCGAGATAGCTCTCGGGCCAGGACAAGCTTCTGTTGGTTGCCCCCCGACAAGGTCGAGGCGTTCGCATGGATCGAAGGGGTGCGGATATCGAACTCTTGCACGCGGTGCTCGGCGTTGTCGCCGATGGATTTGAGATCCAGCGACATCCCCTTGGCGAACGGCGCCTGGTCAAAGATGTCGAGCACCAGATTCTCCGCGATGGTAAAACCCGCCACCATCCCGTCATGTGAACGGTCTTCGGGAACGTACCCGACCCCCCGCGAGAGGATCCCGTCAACGCTTTCCCCGGTGACGTCATCGCCATCTATCCGAATCCGTCCAGCGGTGGGTCTGTTGAGGCCGATCAGAGACTCCGTCAGCTCGGTCTGACCATTGCCCTGGACCCCCGCCACGGCGTAGATCTCTCCGGAGCGGACCGAGAAGCTGACGTCGTCGACGGCGACCTGGCCGTTCTGGTTGACGACCCGCAACGACTCGACCTGCAGGACCGGCTCTCCGGGTGTCGCGACGCCCTTGTCGACCGTCAGCAGTACTGGGCGACCCACCATCATCGATGCAAGCTCGGCTGAGGAAGCGGAGGGCAACGCCTCCCCAACCACTGCTCCGCGCCGGATAACGGTGATCCGGTCGGCGACGGCCCGAACCTCGCGCAGCTTGTGGGTGATGAAGACGATCGACGTGCCGCCGTCGCGCAAGGCTCGCATGACCTGCATCAGGTCATCGGTCTCCCGCGGGGTGAGCACGGCAGTCGGCTCGTCAAGGATGAGCACGTTGGCGTTGCGGATCAGCGCCTTGACGATCTCGACCCGTTGCTGCACACCAACCGGCAGGTCGGCCACGAGAGCATCAGGTGGGACGTCCAGACCGTAACGAGCGGACACCTCGGCCACCAGACGTCTGGCCTTGCGGTGGTCGAGGAACCCGAGGCGACGGGTCTGCTCATGGCCAAGCTCAACGTTCTCGGCGACTGTGAATACGGGTATCAGCATGAAGTGCTGGTGGACCATGCCGATGCCCGCGACCATCGCGTCGCGTGGGCCCCTGAAGGCTACCGATATGTCGTCGATCAGGATCAGACCGTCATCAGGCTGGTACAGGCCATACAGGACGTTCATCAACGTGCTCTTGCCGGCACCGTTCTCGCCGAGCAGAGCATGGATCTCGCCGGGCCTGATCACCAGGTCGATCCCATCGTTGGCGACCACAGGGCCGAAGCGCTTGGTGATACCTCGCAGTTCGAGCTTCAGCGTGACCTCCAGATCCGGTTCCGACGAGAACCTGAGGGGGAGCACCGAAGCGCTCCCCCTCAGAGCGCTACCTCACGTGCGCCGCACTACTTCGGCTGGCTGGGCGAGGTGATGACGATCTTGCCCGAGATAATATCCGCCTTGACCGTGGCGAGCTCGGCCTTGAGCGTGGCCGGGACCTTGCTGTCGAAGTCGTGGAAGGGCGCCAGGCCGGTGCCGTTGTTCTTCAGGACGCCGATGTAGCTTCCGGTCGGGAACGTGCCGCTCGATGCTGTCGTCGCGTACTGGGTCACCGAGTCGGTGAGGTTCTTGGTGACGCTCGACAAGAAGTACTTGCAGTACTGAGCGGCGCTCACGCAGCCGTCGGTGTCGACCCACAGGAGACTGACGTTTCCGCCCGCGGCCTGGGCTGCCGCACCCGAGCCCAGACCGGTGCCACCAGCGACCGGGAAGATGACGTCCGCGCCCTGCTGAACGAAGGCCTGGGTGATCGAACGGCCCTTGTTCTGATCGGTGAAGGACTCGGCGAACGTGCCACCCTTCTGGTTCTTCTCATCCCAGCCCAGGACCTGGACGTTCTTGTTCTTGGTCTTGTTGTAATACTGCACGCCCTCCCAGAAGCCATCCATGTAGATCGTCACCGGCGGGATGTTCAGTCCGCCGTAGGTCGCGACCTTGCCGGTCTTGGACATCGCGGCGGCGAGGTACCCACCGAGGAAACCGCCTTGGGCAGTGTTGTACTGAAGACCGTAGACGTTGGGACCAGAGGATCCGCTGTCGATCTGCGCATACTGCTGCTTGGCGTTCTGTTTCGCGGAGGCCTTCACCGCGTCAGCCATCAGACCGCCCACAGCAATGATCGTGTCGCAGCCCTTGTTGACCTCAGCGGTGAGGTTCGGGGCGTAGTCGTTCTGGGAGTTTGAGGCGACGTAGGAGATCGCGATGTTGGGATCGGCCTTGTTGGCCGCTTGGAGCCCCGCCCATGAGGACTGGTTGAACGAACGGTCATCGACACCGCCGGTGTCAAGCACCATGCACGCCTTGAAAGCCTTGCCGGCCGCCGAACTCGCTCCGCCACCGGCGGACGTACTGCTGGCCGTGGTGGAGGCGGGCTTCGTACCGCACCCTGCCAGAGCCATGGCGGCAACCGAGGCGACAGCCACAAACTTCATCGATGATCTCAAGGCGCTCTCCCTTATATGCACCACATCCGCGATATGCACCAAACGGCGCACTTTTTGTGACTCTACCGCCCGCTTCCGGACTCTGCGCGTCGGCTCACCGGGTAGCACCCGCAACGTTATCCGGCAGCATTCTGGGCCCCGACCAGGTCGGTGTCAGTGGGGACGATGCGCCATCACGACGCCCAGCAGCAGCCGTGCGCCGGCGGCGACCGCCCGCTCATCCACGACCAGATCGCCCTGATGCAGTTCACACGTCCTGCCACCGGGGGTTCGCGTCCCCAGCCGCGCCATAGCCCCTGGAACCTCCTGCACGTACCAGGCGAAGTCTTCGCCGCCTAGAGACTGCAGGGTCGGTGTCGGGGCTCCAGGCCCGAGCATCAGCTCGGCGGCGGCGCGCAACCTCGCCACCGACACGGGGTCGTTGACAACAGGCGGCGCCCCCCGCAGGTGCTCGATCATGGCGGAGACGGCATACGGGCTGATCACCGCGTGGACCAGCTCCTCAAGCAGCGGGCCAATATCCCGCCAGAGGTTAGCGTCCAGCATCCGCAGTGTCCCGCTGAGCGCCCCCGTGGAGGGGATGACATTCTCTGCCGCCCCCGAGTGGACAGTCCCCCACACCAAGGCGACACCTGAACGCGGGTCAACCCTGCGAGACAGCGCTGCCGGCACGTCGGTGATGACCTTGCCGAGCGCATAGACCAGGTCCTGGGTCAGGTGCGGGCGCGACGTGTGGCCACCGCGGCCGCCCAGCGTCACGGTGACCGAGTCGGTAGCCGAGGTAATCGGGCCGTCGCGCAGCCCCACCTGACCTACGTCAAGAGCGGGATCACAGTGCAGGCTGAAGATGGCGTCAACGTCTTCGATGCCGCCTTGGGCGATCACCGCCAGCGATCCCCCCGGCGTGACCTCCTCGGCCGGCTGGAAGATCAGACGCACGCCAAGCCTGTGCGCCGCCAGGGAGTCGGTCTGCTGCTGCAGGGCCAGCCCCGCGCCCAGAACAGCCGCCACATGAAGGTCATGCCCGCAGGCGTGAGCGATCCCGTCGTTGAGTGAGGCGTACGGCAGGCCCGTCCGCTCAGCCAGCGGCAGCGCGTCCATGTCCGCGCGCAGAGCCACCCGGTATACCGGATCGACCGGCCCGATATCGGCGATCAGCCCGGTGCCGGCCAGTTTCCGCACCCGAACGCCCGCCGCGGTGAGCCTGGCGGCCACCTGGGAGGTGGTGCGCGTCTCGGCGTGCCCCAGTTCAGGATGTGCGTGCAGATCTCGGCGGAAGGCGATGAGCTCGTCCTCCAGCGCGTCCACCCACTGGCCGAGGGGCGGCAGGCCAGAGGCCTCAGAAAGCGTCATTTGGGACGTACGTGCCCCAGACGTCTCGCAGCGCCTGGGCGACCTCGCCGCCGGTGGCGTGAGCAGTCAGGGCCTCCTTCATGGGCAGCAGGAGGTTTCCCGTGCCGCCGGCTGCGGACCGCAGGGCGTCCAGCCCGCGCGATACCGCGTCGTTGTCGCGTTGACTGCGCAGCGCGGCAAGCCGCTCGCACTGGTCCGCCTCGATCTGTGGGTCGGCGCGCAACAGCTCGAAGGGCTCCTCCTCGTCGAGGGTGAACTTGTTAAGGCCCACCACGGTGCGCTCACCCCCGTCAATCTCCAGCTGGACACGGTAGGCCGAGCGCTCGATCTCGGCCTTCTGGAAGCCCTGCTCGATGGCGGCCACCGCGCCGCCCTTGTCCTCCACCTGCTGCATGAGCTGCAGAATCGAGCCCTCAAGGTCATCAGTCATGGACTCCATGACGTAAGACCCCGCGAAGGGGTCGACGGTCTTGCAGACGTCGGTCTCAAACGCGATGACCTGCTGGGTGCGCAGGGCAAGGCGCGCGGCCTTCTGGCTGGGCAGAGCCAGGGCCTCGTCGAAGGAGTTCGTGTGCAACGACTGGGTACCTCCCAGAACGGCGCCCAGGCCCTGCAGCGCTACCCGCACCATGTTGACCTCGGGCTGCTGTGCGGTCAGCTGCACCCCGGCAGTTTGGGTGTGGAAGCGCAGCATCTGGGACTTGGGGTTCTTGGCCCCGAACTCGTCCTTCATGATGTGCGCCCAGATCCGACGGGCCGCCCGGAACTTGGCGACCTCCTCTAGCAGCGTCGTGCGGGCCACGAAGAAGAACGACAGCCTCGGAGCGAAGTCGTCGATGTCCAGGCCTGCGGCCAGCGCGGTGCGCACGTACTCCTTGGCGTTCGCCAGGGTGAAAGCGATCTCCTGCGCAGGGGTGGCACCGGCCTCAGCCATGTGGTAGCCGGAGATGGAGATCGTGTTCCAGCGCGGGAGCTCTTTGTGGCAGTAGGAGAAGATGTCGCTGATCAGGCGCAGCGACTGCTTCGGCGGATAGATGTAGGTGCCCCGCGCGATGTACTCCTTGAGCACGTCGTTCTGGATCGTGCCGGTCAGCGCCGTGCCAGCGATGCCCTCCTGCTCGGCAGCCAGCTGGTACATCAGCAGCAGCGTGGCAGCTGGCGCATTGATCGTCATCGAGGTGCTGACCTTGTCTAGCGGCAACCCGGCGAACAGGGTGCGCATGTCATCCAGGGAGTCGATCGCCACCCCGACCTTGCCGACCTCACCGCTGGCGATCGACTCGTCGGAGTCATAACCCATCTGGGTGGGCAGGTCGAAGGCCACCGAGAGGCCACCGGTGCCGGCCTTGACGAGCTGGAGATAGCGCTCGTTGGACTCCTTGGCGTTACCGAAGCCCGCATACTGGCGCATTGTCCACGGCCGGCCCGTGTACATCGTGGGGTAAACCCCGCGCGTGAAAGGGAACTTCCCTGGCGACCCCAGACGCTCGGCGGCGTCGAAGCCGTCAAGTGTCGACTCGTCATACACCTGGGCGATGGGTAGATCGGACTCACTGAGCGCGACCGGGGTTTCAGCCATGCTCTAAGCCTAGTGATCCGCTTCGGCCCCGGCGGGGCAGGGTAGCCCCAGCGGGGGCAAGGTCAGGTCAGGTCCGCGCGTCCTGAAGCCTTGAGCAGGTCCACGAGGGCTTTGACATCCTGGGCACGGGCACGGGTGGTGACCAGAACGGCGTCCGGGGTATCGACCACCACGATGTCCTCCAGGCCGAGCACGGCGACGGTTCGCCCTGAGCCGGGGACGACCACACCGGTCGTGTCCGCGGCCAGGACAAGATCGAGGTCCCCGAGGATCTTCAGCCCACTAACCGCCGAGACGTCGGGCAAGAGGGAGCCCAAAGACGCGAAGTCGCCCACGTCATCCCAGGTGAACGGCCCTGGCACGACGGCAACGCGACCCGCCGCGGCGGCCGGCTCGGCCACCGCGGTGTCGATGGCCATGCTGCTCAGCCCCGGCCACAACTGCGCCAGGCGCGCCGGCTCCGCGGCGATGTCACGCAGCCCGGTAGCCAGCGCGGGATGGAACTCAGCCAGCAGGTCGAGCAGCACCGTGGCCCGCACGACGAACATCCCTGCGTTCCAGTGATATTCGCCAGTGTCCACGAATGCCCGTGCGGTCGCCTCGTCAGGCTTCTCCACGAAGGACCTAACCTGCCGGCCATGAGGGGCACCCGGGATCGCCAGAGGGTCGCCGACCCGAATGTAGCCAAATCCGGTCGCCGCGAAAGTGGGTTGGATGCCGATCGTCACGACATAACCGGCCCGCGCGATCGTGACCGCCTCCCGGACGCAGCCGGCGAAGACCTGCGGCTGGTCGATGATGTGGTCCGCCGCGAAGGAGCCGATGACGGCATCTGGGTCACGGCGCTCAAGGATCGCCGCCGCGAGCCCGATCGCCGCCATGGAGCCCCGCGGCGAGGGCTCTGCCACGAGGTTGCCCGATGCCAGCCCGGGCAGCTGCACCTGCACGGCGGCCTCGTGCAGGGCGCCGGTAACGACCATGATGTGGTCACCGCACAGTGGCTTGAGCCGGTCCCACGTCGCCTGCAGAAGAGAGCTTCCGGCGCCCGTCATGTCGTGCAGGAACTTCGGCGACGACGAGCGAGACAGGGGCCAGAGTCGGGTTCCCGCGCCTCCCGCAGGAATTACAGCCCACAAACCGTCAACGGCCCAGGGGTCCCCCTCGGGTGCAATCGCCGTCATGTGCCCGTGGTCCGTGTGGTGGTTCCAACGCCGTCAGCCATGCCGCAGACGGTACAGGCGATGCCCCCACATCGCCGCAACGGAGTCACCTTTGGACCACCACCATCCATTAGAGTCTCCTGTGCGATGTTCTCACGTCGGTATTGCGCACGCGTCCTCGCGATGAGCCTGACGCTCACCGCGGCTGGCTCATGCTGGGTCGCCGCACCTTCCTTCGCAGGCTCAGCTGAAGACCCCGTCGGCGGCTCCCAGCTGGCCGCACCAGGGGTCATCGTGGACCTCAGGGCGGGCATCCCGCCACCGCCCGCGATGCCGGGAGAGTCGTACCTGCTGGCCGACATGGACACGGGGCAGGTCCTGGCCGCCAAGGCTCCACACGCCCGCCACCGGCCGGCGAGCACCCTCAAGACACTCACGGCCCTGACCGTGATCCCGCTGCTGGACGCGAAGACGAGGGTGCGAGTCAGGCCCGAAGACGTGAACGTCGACGGGACCCGTTTCGGCCTCCTGGCCGGCACCTCATACAGTGTCGGCACCCTCTTGCAAGGGATGTTGATCACCTCGGGCAACGATGCCGCGAACGCTCTCGCCCGCGCGAATCAGAGCGTGGCCGTGACCGTGCAGGAGATGAATGCCATCGCGCAAGATCTGCATGCCTACGACACCGTGGCCAAGGACCCCAGCGGTCTGGACCAGGCCGGCCAGCACAGCAGCGCCTACGACCTGGCCCTGATCGGTCGTGCCGCGATGAAACTGCCCGACTTCCGAGGCTGTGTCCGTACCAGGCAGGCATCCTTGCCCGGCGGCACGTCCGCCCACGGCACGCCGAAGCCAGGTTCCCAGGAGGCCAACCACAACACCCTGCTCTTCAACTACCCAGGCGCGATCGGCATCAAGAACGGCTACACGGTCGCGGCAAAGTTCACCTTCGTTGAGGCGGCCACGCGGGCCGGCAAGACCTACCTGCTGACCGAGATGGCCAGCCCCGACGGAAGCTGGCATCCCGCTGCGGCGTTGCTGGACTGGGCCTTCGCCTACGGTCCCTCCGTGGCCCCGATCGGCGCACTGATGAATCCCGGCGATCCCGTCATGCCCAGGCCAACCCTGGCGGCAGGTGCTCGTCCCCAGTTGCCAGCGATCTCTGGCCCGGCTAAGCCGGCTGCGGCACTGTTGGGGTGGGCCTTCGCCTCCGGTCCGCCACTGGCCCCGGCCGGCGCCAGCGCACTGGCCGATCCTGGCGATCCGGTCATGCCCAATCCAACCCTGGCGGCAGGTGCTGATACGCGCATCCTGGCGATGGCTGCCCCGGGCAGGTCGGCTGCGCCGTCCTCGCCCACGCCCTGGATCGCCATGACCGGCGTCGGGATACTGGCCTGGGTCGGGTCCCTTTCCTGGCGCAACATCTCCAGGCGACGCCACTGACGCGGATTCATCCCGGTGCAAGCCATGGATCTGCGAGCCTCAGGCCAGCGCTCCGGTGGCCGGCCGGCGGGCCCAGCCGCGCGATCGCGCACTTCACGGCAAGGCGTGGGAGTCGTTCGTCCCTCCCGCACCAAAGCCGAAGGTGCCCACCGGGCGCCAGACAAGATCGTCTCCGTGCTCGAACAGGTCGAATGCGCTGACCCGGAATGAGCATTCGTAGGAGGCCAGCTCGTTGAATGCACGGTCCATCGCCTCATCATCGACGTTGTGGGCGATCGTGACGTGCG
>Ga0182021_10011657_pt1 | contig 10438 bp, 8 predicted proteins | sample 612E3MmetaG_FD_120493 | JGI IMG/M metagenome (GOLD analysis project Ga0182021, IMG submission 120493) | Permafrost microbial communities from Stordalen Mire, Sweden - 612E3M metaG (Illumina Assembly) | ecosystem: Environmental > Terrestrial > Soil > Wetlands > Permafrost | place: Sweden... | reverse complement strand
TCGTCGCCGAGGCGCGTGAGGAACATCATCATCTGCTCGGGGGTTGTGTTCTGCGCTTCGTCGAGGATGATGAAGGCGTTGGACAGCGTGCGGCCGCGCATATAGGCAAGCGGCGCGATCTCAATGGTGCCCTTTTCGACGAGCCGGGCGACGTCCTCTGGCGCGAGCATGTCGTTCATGGCGTCGTACAGCGGCCGGAGATAGGGCAGGATCTTCTCGCGCAGATCGCCGGGCAGAAAGCCGAGCGCCTCGCCCGCTTCAACCGCGGGCCGCGCAAGCACGACCCGCTGCACATGGTTCTTGAGCAGGGCGGAGATCGCGGCCGCGACCGCGAGATAGGTCTTGCCGGTGCCCGCCGGCCCGATGCCAAAGACCACCGGGTTCCTCTGGATCGATTGCAGGTAGAGCTTCTGTCCGACCGTTTTCGGCACAATGCTCTTCCGATTGGTGGAAATGACGAGCGGCTCGGAGAATAGCTTGCGGATCTCGGGTCCGTCGCCGCGGGCAAAACCCTCGAGCAACTGGCCAAACTCCTGATTGCGAAGCGTCAACCGTTGCTGCCGTCCGTCGTTCAGGAATATGAAGAAATCCTCGACCCGCGCGATGTCGGCATCGGCTCCGTCGATCTTGAGCCAGTCTTCACGGGTTGCGAGCTTCACATTGAACACCCGTTCGACTGCGAGCAGATTGTCCTCGCGCCCGCAGTAGAGCTGATTCAAGTGGCGCGGGTTCTGATAATAGAGGGTCTTGGAGGGCACAGGAGATTACGCGGTGGGGTGGGCGCGACCGGACAGGATCCCGCCGATCTCGCCCGCAGATTCAACGGGGACGCGACGTCCGCGTCGCGCCCGCCCATGGAAAACGCGGCGCGGCGTCGCGTCACCCGCATACGGTCTGGAGGACAGGGCCGTTCTCATTGTGAGACTCCCGGGGCTGGCGGGACTCCGATTGCGGTTCGTGTTTTCAAGCGGCGGTCCCCGGGGGGCGGATCTTGCCCGCCAGAACACCGGGCAGGACGGCAGCCAGCCGGTCGTAGGTTGATGCGAGCGCTTGGGGTAGAACACGCGTTTCGCCAACGACCGGCATGAAATTCGTGTCCCCGATCCAGCGCGGCACGATATGGGCGTGGAGATGCGGGATGCTGCCGCCGGCCGCAGAGCCGAGATTGAATCCGATGTTGAATCCGTCTGGATTGACCGCGGCGCGCAGCACCTGTTGCCCGATGAGGATGATCTCCGTCAGATCCGCGCGTTCCGCCGGTTCGAGGTCCCCGAGGTCGGCGGCAGCCTTGAACGGGACGGCAAGCAGGTGGCCGGGGTTGTACGGGAATCGGTTCAAGACGAGATACGAGAAGCGGGTGCGGTGGAGGATGAGTGCGGCGTGGTCGTCGCCGAGCTTTGGAAGTTCGGTGAACAGCCGGTCGTTGCGCGCCGGCTGATGCGTTTCGATATAGGCCATCCGCCAGTACGCGTGAAGCTGTTGCATGGATGCAGGGGGGGGCACTGTAGGGGAGGCCCGGGCGATGTCAAAACACGAGTGGCGGGAAGCCCCCGGGCCCCCACCGGGGTGGGACTTGACATCACTTGGAGCCGCCAACACCCTTGACCCAATTCAAGTTCACTTTGTATGAAGTGGGCCTTCGGCCCGCTTTTTTTTTCCACAAATCAATCCATATGAGCAGCGAAATCCTTTCCGTCCTCGAGTACATGGAGAAGGAAAAGGGGATCAGTCGGAACGACATGATCGCCGCCATCGTCAACGCCATCAAGACGGCGGCCCAGAAAGGTGTGAACTCGGGGCAGGAACTGAAGATTGAGATCAACCCCAAGAACGGGCAGCTCCACGCATGGACCCTGCTCAAGGTCGTGGATTCCATCAGCAACCCGAAGACGGAGATTCACCTGGAGAAGGCGCAGATTCTAAAGCCAGGCGCCCAGCTCGGCGAGACGCTGGAAAAGGAGGCGGATCCCTCGTATCTCGGCCGCATTGCCGCCCAGACCGCCCGGCAGGCGATCATGCAGAAGCTGCGGCAGTTCGAGAAGGAGAGGATCTACGACGACTTCAAGGATCGTGTCGGCGACATTGTCACCGGTACCGTGCGCCGCCGCGAGCGCAGCGACCTGTTTGTTGATCTTGGCAAGGCGGAGGCAATGATGCCTGGCAAGGAGCAGGTGCCCGGCGAGGATTATGCGCCCGGTGAGCGAATCCGCTGCCTGCTCTTGGAGATCGAGAACAGCAGCCGCGGTCCCGAGCTGATTCTCAGCCGGGCAAGTTCGAAGTTCGTCCGGCGCCTGTTTGAGCTCGAAGTCACTGAGATTGCGGACGGAACCGTCAAGATCGAGGCGTTTGCCCGCGAACCGGGATATCGGACCAAGATCGCCGTGTCCACGTCCGACCCGAAGGTCGATCCGGTGGGCGCCTGTGTCGGCGCGCGCGGAGCGCGGGTGAAATCGATCGTCCGCGAACTCGGCGGCGAGAAGATCGACATCATCCGCTACTTCACCGATCCGCGCGATATGGTGGCCGAGGCGCTCAAGCCCGCTGTCCTGCGCAACATCATCATCGATGAGAAAAACCGTCGCGTCGGCATCGTTGTGTCTGAGGAAGACCTCGCCGTTGCGATCGGCAAGAAGGGCCAGAACGCCCGCCTGACGTCACGGCTCATCGGCTGGAAGCTCGACATCATGAAACTGCAGACGGTCGCCACGACGCTGGAGCAGAAGAAGGGCATGGCGGCCTCCGGTCTGGCCAAGATCCCCGGCATCGACGACGCCACCGCCCAGCGCCTCGTCGCGACGGGTTTTGCCTCCGTCGAGCTGTTCGACGGGGTCGAGTCCGATGATCTGGTTGGCGCAGGCTTCACAGCCGCGGAAGCCGGCGACATCCTCAAGAAAGTCGCTGCCTACGGAAACAACCAAAAGTAGTCTCTTTCCACCGCTGACTTCGCACTTCCTGAACCGCTTCTGATGAGTATCCGTCTCCACGAACTCGCCAAGAAACTCGGCATGGACAACAAGGACCTTCTGGCCTTGCTGAGAGCGCGCGAGTATCCCGTCAAGACCGTCTCCAGTACGATCGACAAGATCACGGCGGAGGCGCTGGAACAGGAGCTGGCCAAAAAGCCGGCCGAATCCGGGGCAACGGCTCCGACAGCGCCGGCTGCAGGCGGCGCAGGCGAGGTCGCCAAGGCCGAGGCTTCCAAGATCGAGGCGCCAACCACGCCCTCCGGCGACGAAGCGCAGAAGCCGCCGGGATTCACGACGCGGGTTCCTTCCGGGGTGTTCGTTCGCTCGGCGCTGGATGTCGCGCGCGAGAAGGAGGAATTGGCCAAGGCAAACCGTCCCCAGGTAGTGTTCCCGGCCCTCCGGCCGGCGGCCATTCCGGGGATGCGGGTGTTGCCGCCGCTCCAAAGCCGGCCCCAGGTCGTGCCGGTTGCGGCGCCGCCGGTGCGGATTCCTCCGCCACAGGTCGCGCCGCCGCCGGTTCGCCCGGTCGCCCCGCCTCCAATCCCGGCGCCCGTTCACGCCGCCCCGGCGTATCCGTCCCCGTTGCCTCTCCCCGGGCTGCAATCCGGTCCGCCGCAGCCGCCGATCTCGCGGCCGCTGCCTCCTCCGCCGATGCCGGCCGCCGCTTCGACGCCTTCCGTCACGGTCACGGCATCCGGCGACATCAAGATCATCCATTTCAAGCCGCCGGTCATTGTGCGCGACTTCGCGACGGCGCTGGGCCTGAAGCCGTTCAAGCTCACCGGCGAACTGATGGAGATGGGAATTTTCGCCGGGATGAACCAGAGCATCGAAGAGGCGGTGGCGATGAAGATCGCCGAGCGCCACGGCTGCATGCTCGAAATCAAGCACCGCGGCGAGACGGTCGTGCCGGTGGCGCCCAAGGTGACAGTCGTGAAGCCGGTCGAGGACGAATCCAGGTTTCTGCAACCGCGCCCTCCGGTCGTCTGCATTCTCGGCCATGTCGACCACGGAAAGACCTCTCTCCTCGACGCCATCCGGAAGGCAAATGTGGCCGCGGGCGAGGCGGGCGGCATCACGCAGCATATCGGCGCCTACCAGGTGGAATTCAAGGGGCGGAAGATCACCTTCCTCGACACTCCCGGCCACGCGGCGTTCAACAAGATGCGCGCCCGGGGGGCCAGCGTCACCGACATCGCGGTGCTTGTGGTCGCGGCCGACGACGGATTCATGCCGCAGACCGACGAGGCGCTGAATCACATCCAGAGCGCAAAGGTCGCGCTCATCGTCGCGGTCAACAAGATGGACATGAAGGGCGCCAATCTCGAGAGGGTCAAAGGCCAGATGCAGGAGCGGGGCATTGCCCCCGAGGATTGGGGCGGCGAGACCATCACGGTGCCCACGGCGGCCGTAAAAGACCAGGGAATCTCCGATCTGCTCGATTACATCCTCCTTCAGGCCGATGTGATCGAGTTGAAAGCCAACCCGAAGGCGGAGCCGACGGGGGTGATCATCGAATCGCAGATCGACGTCGGGCGCGGCCCGTCCGCGACGGTCATCGTGCAGCGCGGAACGCTCCGCACCGGCGATGCGATTGTGTGCGGCGCCCATTACGCCCGGGTGCGGGCGATGTTCAACGAACAGGGAGAGGCCGTAAAGGAAGCCCCGCCGTCCACTCCGGTGAAGATCATCGGCTGGTCGGGCACGCCCGACAGCGGCGCCACGTTCAAGGCGGCGAAGAACGCCCGCGAGGCCGAGCGGCTGGCCGAGGAGGAGCAGGACCGCCGGAACACGGTGACGGTGACGCTCGATTCGAAACCCAAGGAAATCTCGGTCGAGAAGCTGTTCGCCGAGATTGCCGCCTCGCAGCAGAACACGCTCCGGGTCGTTCTGAAGTGCGACGTGTTCGGCTCGATCGAGGCGGTTCGCAACATCCTCGACGGGATCAAGAGCCAGAAGGTGACGCTTGAGATCGTTTCCGGCGAAGTCGGCCTGATCGGCAAGAACGACGTGCTCATGGCCGGCGCGGCAGGGGCCGTGATCATCGGCTTCAACACGAAGCTCGAGAACGGGGTCACGCCGCTTGCCAAGCATCACGGGGTGCGGATCGAGACCTTCGAGATCATCTACGAGCTGGGCGACAAGGTTCGCGAGATCATGGCCGACCTGCTCCCGCCGGATTTGCGCGAGGTCAAGCTCGGCGCAGCCGAGGTCCGCCAGATATTCCCCGTCTCAAAGGGATTTGTCGCCGGCTGCCTGGTCACCGAGGGAAAGATCACGCGCAACGCACCGGCGCGGGTGCGCCGCGGCCGGGATGTCATGTTCGAGGGCAAGGTGGGCACGCTCCGGCGCTTCAAGGACGACGCCAACGAAGTGCGCGCCGGCCTGGAATGCGGCATCCGTCTGGACGGGTTCGACAACTATCAGGCGGGCGACGTGCTCGAGTGCCTCGAGATCCAGAAGGTCCGGGCGTCATTGTGATTTTCGAGCGTGGATCTTCGGTTTTCGATCCGGCTGCACGGCCCGGAAGATCGGAAATCACAAATCGAAAACCCGAAATCGAATGAGCAACCGCACGCTGCGCATCAACGAGCTCGTCCAGCGCGAGATCAGCGCCTACCTGCACACGCGCTACCAGGGCGAGGCGGTCCGGATCACGATCACCGCAGTGGTGGTGTCGCCCGATCTTCGCGACGCCCGCGTGTTCTATTCGGTGGTCGGCGGAAAGGCTGCGGCGGAGGACGGCGGTCGGTGGCTGCGGGAGAAATCCGGCGAGATCCGCCACATCGTCGGAAAGACCGTTGTACTCAAGAACGTGCCCAGGCTTGAGTTCGTTCCCGATGCCACGCCCGAGCGCGGGACACGCGTGATCCAGCTGCTGGACGAGATCAAGTCGAGGGGAAGCCCCGCGTCCTAGCTGGAAACGGTTGATCCGATGGAGACGTTTTATCCCGACCTGTCGCCGCGGTTCGCCCGGTTCCTGCGGGAGATGGCCGGCCGGAAGATCGCGGTGATCGGCCACGCGCGGCCGGATGGCGATTGCATCGGCTCGCAGGTGGCGCTGGCGCGTGTGCTGCGCGCCCTGGGGCATGAGGCGGCCTGCCTCAACCCGGATCCAGTGCCGCGCCGGCTGCGGTTCCTGGTCGGAGACATGGTGTTCGCGGCGCCCGCCGGCTTTCCGGCGGAGGAGTACGCGGCGGTGTTCGTCGACTGCGCCGACCACGACCGGGCCGGCCAGGCGGTCAAGGCGCTGTTTCCCGCGCCGTTCGGCGCGATCGACCACCATTTGTCGAACGGAGGTTTCGCCCGGCACAATTTCATCGACGCCGGCTCGGCTGCGACATCGGAGATCCTCGCGGGCGTGCTGCTGGACAACGGGCTGCAGGTGGATGCGCTGACCGCCCAGAATCTCTATGTCGGCATTTTGACCGACACGGGGCAGTTCCGTTTCAATTCCACCTCGCGCCGCACATTCCTGCTCGCGGCCGAACTGCTGGCTCGGGGGGCCAGGCCCTCGGAGGCTGGCTTCGAGCTTTATGAGCGGGAGACGGCGGGGAAGCTCCGGTTGCTCGAGCGTTTCCTGTCATCGCTGCGCTTCGAGTGCGGCGGGCGCGTCTGCATCGGCGTGCTCCCCGACGGCGTCTTCGCGGAGACGGGCAGCCTGCCCGAGGACACCGAGGGGATGGTGGACTACACCCGTGCGACCGACGGCGTGGAAATTGGCGCGTTGATCGAGGAACTGCCCGAGGGCATCAAGGCGAGCCTGCGGGCGAAGGATCCTGCCTGCCGGCTGGATCTCGTCGCCGGCCAGTTCGGAGGCGGCGGGCACGCCTGTGCGGCGGGCCTCAATGTCCGGGGGGAAAAGGCCGCCACCTTCTATCCGCGACTGCTCGCCGCGCTCACGGAGCAGTTGCGCGCGGTGGATGCCGGTCGGCATGATTGATGGGTTCGCTTTCCGGGGCCGCTCATCCGTTCGCGGTTGAAACCGCGCGCGGTTCACCCGATGCTTTCCCTCCCATGCTCGGAAAACCCAAGGAACTCGAAGGCGTGCTGCTCGTCGACAAGCCCACCGGATTCACTTCGCACGACGTTGTGGCGCGGTTGCGCCGCAAGCTCGCGATGAAGCGCATCGGCCATGCCGGCACCCTCGACCCGATGGCCACCGGTCTGTTGATCATGCTGATCGGCAAGGCCACGCGCATTTCGCAATACCTGACCAACCTCGACAAGGAGTACGAGGGCACGATCGAACTTGGCAAGATCACGAACTCCCAGGATGCCGACGGCGAGGTGATGGAGACGCGCCCGGTGCCGGCGCTGACGGAGGCGGAGGTGCGCGCGGCGATGCAGACGTTTCTCGGAGACCAGTACCAGACGCCGCCGATGTTCTCGGCGATCAAGGTGGGGGGCGTGCCGCTCTACAAGATGGCCCGCAAGGGCGAGGAAATCGTGCGCGAGCCGCGGTTCATCCGGGTGTCGGCCTACGAGCTGACCCGCTTCGCCCTGCCGCACCTCGATTTCCGCATGCGCTGCAGCAAGGGCACTTACGTTCGCACGCTCGCGCATGATCTCGGCCAGAAGCTCGGCTGCGGCGGGCATCTGTGCGCGCTGCGCCGCACGGCGACGGACAGGTTCCGGATCGAGTCCGCTCTGCCGCTCGATCAGATCGAACAACTGCCCGTGACGGAGATCGAGAAACGCCTGCTGCCGGTCTACGATGTGGTTCCGAGCGTCGTCGGGTGAGAGCTGTTCAAGCCGGAACGATGCAAAAGAATCTGACCACGAAAAACCTAGCGCGGCTCCGCCGCAACCAAACTCGATCCGCGGAGTTCATCGCCACAGAAAGGCACCGGCCTTCGCGCAAGGCTTCGGCCCGGCAGGCAAGAACGCACCCCTATCTCGATTAAACTGATGGTTCATCCGTGCCATCTGCGTAATCTGTGGTTCAATTCCGATCCGATTTAACCGCAGATACCTCAGATGGTCGCAGATCCCAAGCCATGGCGAACTGCATCCCGCTCAACCTGCATGCCTTCCTATTTCGTGCCTCTTTGCGGCCAGACTCCCCGTCGGTGCGTTTTGGCGTCACCGAGGGGAACCCTCTACAAGATGCACGGTTTTGAGAGATAGTATCACGAAGTCAGAGCCCCAAGACCCAAGCCTTGCGTAATGAAGATCTCACCGGGAAACGGGTCAGAGAATCGCCGGTCCTTTCTCCGCTTTCGTCTTTTCGTGTGTTTTGTGTGTGTCGTGGTGACTATCCGATTACCTGTGTCCGACTTGGCCGGATTCCTGTGGCCGGATACGTTCTTCGCCAGGACTCGCCTCAAATGAACCTTCCTGCACTGTTCAATGACTTGGAGCGCGTCGCCCTTCCGCCGCGCCCGCTGCATCTCGCCATCGGCATGTTCGATGGAGTGCACCTCGGACATCAGGCTGTCATCGAGTCGGCGGTTCATTCGGCGCGCCGCAGCGGCGGGCTGGCCGGTGTTCTGACCTTCTGGCCGCATCCAAGTGCCTTGTTCAATCCAGAGCGGCGCACGCGCATGCTCATGAGCCCCGGGATGAAGGCGCGCGTGTTGCTGCGGCTCGGCGTGGACGCGATCATCCAGCAGACGTTCTCGCCGGAATTCGCGCGCATCACCGCCGAGGGTTTTCTGCCGCATTTGCAGCGCCGCCTGCCGCATCTGGCCGGCATCTACGTGGGGGAGAACTGGAGGTTTGGCGCTGACCGCCGGGGGGACGTGAGCCTGTTGCTGGCGGAGGCGGGAAAATGCGGGATGCCGGTGCTGAGCGTGCCGCGGATTCACTGGAACGGCGAGCCGATCAGCAGCACGCGGGTCCGCGACAGCCTGGAGGCGGGGCGCATGGAGGAGGCGAACATGCTGCTCGGATACTCGTATTTCGCCGAGGGCGTCGTGATCCCCGGCCGGCGGTTGGGGCGGACGATCGGTTTCCCAACGCTCAACATTCCCTGGCAGCCGGAGCTGCAGCCGCGTTACGGCGTCTATGCCGTGCGTGTCGCCGGCGAGACGGCTCCGGCGCCGGCGCTGCCCGCGGTGGCCAACTACGGCGTGCGGCCGACGCTGGGTGAGGCAGGCAAGCCGCTGCTCGAAGCGCACCTTCTCGGCCAATGTCCGTTTGCGGCCGGCAGCAATGTCACGGTCGAATGGCTGAAGTTCCTCCGGCCGGAATTGAAGTTCGAAAGCGTGGAAGAGCTCCGCGTGCAGATCGCGCGGGACCGGGCGGACGCGGAGGCGTATTTCCGGGTGCAGGCGTTGGCGGACGCATAGTGCGGATCCCTGTGTGGCGGCGCGGCGTCCCGCGCCGACGGAGCCTGGCGCTGCTATTTCTTCGCCGGGTACCCGACCGTCTGGGCGAGAATGATCCTGCGGCCCGCCGGGAGCTGCATTGCCCTGGCCAACGGGTCCCTGTTGATGCTGCCGCGGACGACGGTGGCCAGGCCCTCCGAGGCGCAATACAGGTAGACGTTTTCGCTGATCAGCCCCGCCTGGATTCCCCCGTTCATCGCCTGATCCTCGGCCGACCCGCCGCTTGCGCGGGAAACGTAGATGAGGTTGACCGGAGCGGTCGCGACATAGGATTGCGTGCCGGTAAAGGCGCGCAGGTCCGCCGGGACGACCGGCGCCAGGCGATGGTCCTTCGCTTCGTAGAGAAACACGCCACCGGCCAAGGCGACGTAGACGTCCATCTCCTGGCGGTTCATTGCGGAAGGCGCGGTGCGCCTGCCGGAATCCGGCCGGTTGACGCCCCAGGCGGCCCAGAGCAGGTTGGATAGGATCTGCAACGGCAGCGGATCGGGCGCAAACTCACGCTGGGAGGCCCGTTGCTGCAACGCCTGCATGAGCGGCTTGCCGCCGTCGGTTTGCGGCGCGGGCAGGGTGATGGGCTGGAGGTCCGCGGCGCGGAGTGCGGCGCAGAAACAAACAATGGCGAGGAACAGAATCGTTGATTTGCGCATGACTGAATCGAAGCAGACGAAGAAACTAAACGCCGTGCCGTGACAAGCACGGTCATCTGCCAGCGTGGCCGAATCACAGCCAGACTCAATCATTTACAGGAGACCGCGGAGGAAGCGGAGCGGATGAACGAAGACTTCGATCCAATCCATTCTCCGCGGATCCATGGATTGGCACGGATGAGAGCACAACAACCCGCGACAGGCCCTCCAAAATGGAGCAGCCATTTTGTTTTGGCAGCGCGAAGGACGAAGTCCGGCGCGCTGCCAGGGATTTTTGCTTGCGCCTCGGGGCCGGAATGCTGCTTATTCGACCCTCTTTTTTGGCCGGGCTCTTAGCTCAGTTGGTTAGAGCGCTTCCTTGACATGGAAGAGGTCGCTGGTTCGAGTCCAGTAGAGCCCACCATCCGTCGCCCGGACGGGCAGTCTCATGTGCGAACTTGTGACAATTGACACCGGCAATAAGTCTGGAACAGGGCTGAGGAGGGTTGGG
>Ga0182021_10011656_pt1 | contig 10438 bp, 5 predicted proteins | sample 612E3MmetaG_FD_120493 | JGI IMG/M metagenome (GOLD analysis project Ga0182021, IMG submission 120493) | Permafrost microbial communities from Stordalen Mire, Sweden - 612E3M metaG (Illumina Assembly) | ecosystem: Environmental > Terrestrial > Soil > Wetlands > Permafrost | place: Sweden... | reverse complement strand
TCCGGCACACCGGTGACCATGAAACGTTCATTTTTACCACGCGCGAACGTCCGGCACAACCACGCCCTCGACAACGACAACAGGAGTCGCGAACGGGGGCGGACGGCAGCAGACGCGGGCCGAATCGTTGCCGGACTTATCCCCATCGCTCACCCCTTCCTTTTTGTGCCTTTCTCCCGCCCCCGTTTCCCGCGTAGGGTCTCCCGCGTCAATGAGGTGATGCAGCCCATGATTGCGGCGCACGAAAAACAAGATCGGGCGGATGGAATGCCTTGGGGGTGGGCCACCTGGAGGACGACGTGGCTTTTCGCCGTGGCCGTGCTCCTGGCCAGGATCGTCTACCTCCAATGGCTCTGCCCCTACGAATTGGCGGGCGACGAAGCCCACTACTGGGAATGGTCGCGTCATCTGGATCTTTCCTATTACAGCAAGGGGCCGGGAGTGGCATGGCTGATCGCCGCGTCCGTTGCCCTGTTCGGAATATCCGAGTGGGCCGTTCGCCTGCCCGCCGTTCTGGCCGCTTTCGTTGCCACGTTGGCCTTGGCGAGGCTGGCCACGGCGGCGGCGCGAGGAGACGAACGGGCCGGATTCGCCGCCGCGGCGCTTTTTACTCTGGCGCCCATTTACGTCGGGTCCGCTCAGTTCATGACCATTGACGGTCCGTACTATGCCTGCTGGATCGTGGCGGCGCTGGTCACGTGGCGTATCTGCGAGGGGGACGGACCACTCTGGCGTTTTGCGGTTCTCGGCCTCGTCATGGGAGTCGGCATCCTCTTCAAGTACACGATTCTCCTGCTCCTGCCGGCTTCGATCTTCCTGATTCTATTTAGAAGTTCACCGCCGTTGACGCGCGGGCGCCGCGCCGCCGGCATCGGCCTCCTGCTGGCCGCGATGCTGCTCGCCGCCAGCCCGGTCCCGATCTGGAACCACCGCGTGGGGTGGCCCACCCTGGCCCACCTCATGGGACATGCCGGATTACCGGGTGGGGACATCGCGCCGGAGCGAACCTGGCTGTACAACCCTCTCTGGACCCTCGGGTACCTTCTCTACCCCGTCGTGGTTCTCGGGCCTCCGGTGACGATCCTGACGATCCAGGCGCTCCAGGACGCCCGGCGGAACCGGACGTGCGACCCCGCCTTCTGGCGGGCGTGCGTCTTCGCCCTTGTCACGGCGCTTCCCATCCTCTTCTTCTATCTGCTCGTTTCGTTCCGCACCGATATCGAACTGAACTGGGCCGCCGCCGGCTACACCGTCCTGCTGGTCCCGGCAGCCCTGCTGACAGGCCACCGCTCTCTGGCCGCTCCCGCGGCAAGATCGGCGTGGCGCTGGTCCGTGGGATTTGGCGTCGTGTGCGCGATGGTCATTTCTTTTGGCAAGTGGCCCGTCGAGAGGCTCGTCGAACTCAAGATTCACGGGCATCGCATCGAGCCGCCGGCCCTGTTCCGCCGGGTGAGCGGCCACGCCGCCATCGCGCGAAGCGTGGAAGAAGCGGCGCGCCGCGCGGAACGGCTGGCCGGGAAACCGGCGTTCATCGTGGCCAGCACCTACAGCCGCGCCAGCCTCCTCGCTTTCTACCTTGCGAATCACCCCGCGGTCTATTGCGCCAGCCCCTTTATGGGAGGACGAGAGTCCTCCTACGACTATTTCAAAGACACCAGCCTCGGCGATCCTTCCTTGCTGGGAGCCCCGGCGGTGATGGTGGGAGCGTCGGACTGGCTCTGGGACGAGTCTCTTTACTTCGGCCGCCTGGAAAGAACGCGGGGGGAAGGCCCCCTCTTCGTGGGATTGGATTATCGCGGTCCCACCTACGAACCGCGTCGGCCCTAGAGCGGACAAGTGTTTGACGACACACCTTCCGGACGGCTATAACTCCCCCCTTGAAAAGAGAGGATGATCTTGCGGATCGTTTCCCGATATATCCGTGATGGGTTCCTATTGACGTTCCTGTTGACCCTGGCGGTCTTCACCTTCGTCATGTGCGTTATGGTGCTCTTCAAGATCGCCGACCCTATCGCCATGGGCGGGTCCTTATGGTTGATCTTCAAGATATTCGCAGCGGGACTTCCCTCGGCTCTCGGATTCTCGATTCCCGTCAGCATTATCACCTCGGCCCTTCTGACGTTCGGAAGACTCTCCGCCAATGGGGAAATCACCGCAATGAAGAGCAGCGGCATCCGGATGCTGCAAATCATTCAACAGCCCGTGATCTATGCGCTGCTTTGCACCGCTCTCTGCTTGTATCTCAATTCCGAGATCATCCCCACGACTTACCATGCCCGACGCGAGGCGCTCCGCCAGCTCGGAGCCGAGACGCCGCTGCAATTGATCGAGGAAGGCCGGTTCATCAGGGACTTTCCGGGCTATACGTTCTATTTCGGTTCCAAGAAGGATCAGACCATATCCGACGTGATCATCTACCAGCACGAAAAAGGGCATCCGTCCAGGACGATCCGCGCGAAGAACGGAACCGTTCGGACATCCGAGGACAAGACCAGTCTCCTGATTGACCTTTTCGACGTCCGGATCGATCCCTTTTACGAGGATCGGCCGGGGCCGGGGACGTGCAGCCAATTTCCTCTCATCATCAACATAGACCGGCTGGGAGGCGAGCCGCAGACCGTCAAGAAGAAAAGCGATATGACGATTTTGGAACTGCAGGACGCCTTGGACAACGCCAGAGCGCTGTACCCCGAACTGGATCCCGAGAAGCTGGAGTGGCAGAAAGCGTCGTTACAGGTCGAACTGCACAAACGCATTGTTCTCAGCCTTTCCTGTCTCGCCTTTGTGCTTCTGGGTGTTCCTTTGGCGACGAAGACGCAGCGAAAGGAATCCACCATCGGCATTGGCATCAGTCTGGCCCTGGTCTTCTTCTTCTACCTTTTCGTCATCATCGCCGAGAGCCTCTCCAAACACCCCGGATGGCAGCCGCATCTCATTGTCTGGATTCCCCCGGTTCTCGCCATGAGCCTTGGTTCTTACCTGATCCGCCGCTGCGACTGACCGCCGCGGCGATGGCGTGCGCCCGCGGACTTGCCTTGCGAAGCAACACAGGAATCCGAACCTCGAAACCCGCCCGCGCGACACCATTCAGAATAGGTTCACTACCGCATCATCGGCGCGAATGTTCATGATGCCTCCGGAGTGAGATGATGTTTCCAGTCGGTCTCGGGAGTGATGGGGCGCGCGCCGGCCTGGATGAGAGCGGCGTTTGCCGGGTGATCGAAGGTGTACAGAGGCTTGCCGACGGCAAGAAGTTCGAGGCTTAGGACCTCGATCTTGCTGCCGGGGGCGGCGTGAGGCACGATTACGGCGGCGGCCATATCGGCGACGACGCGATTGCGTTTCACCGACGTTTCGGCCGTAACGCGGCGGACCGTCGCAGGAAACGGGGCCACGAGGAGAAGACGGCCTTCGGCCACGGGTCTCTGGAGCACGGGCGGAATGCGAGTCAACAGGCCCCGCGCAAGACACATAGTGACGGGGTTCGGGGAACGAAGAAGAATCCGTAAACACTCCTGTTCCATCGGGGAATGGAAACCGCTGATAACGTGGACGCCCAGGTCGCGAAGGTTCTGCATCAGGTCGTAGGTTGTCAGGATGAGCTTGCCGGGGCATTTGACGGAACAGAGTAGCGCGAGGCCGTCGGCCGCATGTTGACCGTCGCCGCGGCCATGTTGTGCGTAGAATTTCATCGAAGGTGTAGCCGTTCAGGTTGAACGCTATCCCCCCATCTCCAAATGACGGGCATGGAGGAACTTTTCCAGTTCGTCCTTCGACGGCAGTTCGACAGCGTATTTCGAGACGAAAAGACGGTTGTCCATGCTGGCCGTAGCGTACTGCACCAGGGCGTGATCTTTGCCCGTGCAGAGCAGCAGACCCACCGGTGGATTGTCCCCCGGCGCCATCATGTGTTTGCGATACCACGTGACGTACGTGTTGAGTTGCCCGAGGTGCTCATGCCGGAACTTATCCACTTTCAGTTCCACCAGAACATGGCACTTCAGAATACGATGATAGAAGACCAAATCCACAAACCCACGGGTGTGGCCGATGGAGATACTCTTCTGCTGCGCCTCCAGGCAGAATCCGTGGCCCAGTTCCAGAAGGAACTCTCGCAGATTGTCCACCAGCGCCGCCTCCAAGTCAGCTTCCGCCACGGCATCTTTCGCCCGAAGACCGAGGAACTCGAAGATGTAGGGATCACGAATGGCGAGTTTGGGTTCCTCCGTTTCCACCCCTTTCTTCACCATTGCCGCCAGCTTCTCCTTGTCCTTCGACAGACCGGAACGTTCGAAATACAGCGTGGCGATCTGCCGCTTCAGTGCCCGCACGGACCAATTGCCCCGGATGCACTCTATCTCGTAAAAGGCGCGTTTCAGCGGGGCATCAATCTCGATAAGTTCGGCGAAATGACTAAAGGATAGGCTGTTCGTAAGCGTTTGCCCCGGGAGGGCCAATTGTGGAGCCACTGTCTCCATAATTGGTTCCGCCAGCCCGGAAACGCTCTGCTCAGATTTGGCGGACAGTGTCCGCCAAATTGGATTGGGCAGGAGTGCTTGTCCTGATTTGGCGGTCACTGACCGCCAAATCTCGGGATACGCCGATGCGAACTGCCGGCAAAGGCGGAGGTACCGGGCCGTAAGGTCGTTGAGTCCACAACCGCCAAGGCGCTCTGCAACTCTATCCAACAGGGCCTCCCCATACTTTGCCCGGTCGGCGCCCTGCTGTTCGTATTCTCGAACATACCAGCCGATTGTCCAGTTCCGTAGTGTTAGACTCACGTTCACGGCGCGTTTCGCCTCGGCGGCGCAGTGCGCATGCACCTGGCGAATCGCATCCACCAGTGCGGTGAAATCCAAAACAGCCCCGGCAACAGAACGGGGCCTACGCGCGGCGAGTTTCCCCTTCGCGGGCATGGCTCAGTCCTCCTCTGCCTCGCCGCCATCGCGGCCGAGGCGATACTTGATGTCGTAATTCAGGATGAAATCCAATTCCTCCTCCGTGAACCCGTAGTGCTTCGACGGTGTGCGCATGCCCTTGGAGAGTTGGTTCTTCATTTGATCAATCCTCTCTCCACATCACGATAGGCATTCTGAGCCGCATTCTTGACCGGGTCGGGGACGAGCGGGAACGTGGTCAGGATGTAAGCGAATTCCTCCTCGGTCAGGCCGTAAAGAGGGGCGACCAAGCCGTCCAGTTCCGCCCGGAGTTTCGCGCGTTCGACCGGCTCCGTCGCGCCATCCTCGTGGCTCTTCAACCCGACCTCTTTCGCCAGGTCATCGAACTCCGGCGTCGTGCAGATCAACCGCGCTGCCCGCTTCACGATCGGCCAGAAGGCCGCGTCTTTCTCGGTCAGTCGGGGGACGGGGAGTTGGTAAATGAAAAACATGGTCAAGTTCTGAGAAACGGTCGACCGCAACACAAAGTCGCACACGAAACTGTCCAAGGTAGCCGTCAGGAATAGAACGTTCTTCCCATCCGTGGGTTGCTTTGTGGCGTTAATAGTATGACCGAAAAACGTACGCGGCGGGAGGACGGTGGCAATCATTGTACGCTCGTTTGTGCTTGCCGCAATCGAACGGTGCCCCATCCGGTACCCTTGGTATCCCAGCACCTGCCCCATGTCCTCCGCCCGGCCAAGCAGTGCCATTCGGCCGGCTTTCTCGTCAATCCAATACCGTGGGTGAGCAAACTCGTGGTCAAACTGCCAGATCATCTTACCCTCGAAAAGAGGTAACCGATCATTACCCGGTTCCCTTTTGAACAACTTGCTGTCGCCCGTCATGTGAAACTCGTTGCCCAAAACGACGTCCCATCGATCTGGAAGTGTCTCCCCCAATCGAGGGTGCCTCAGCACTTTCTGCATGATGGTCAAGTCGACGGGAGTTTTGAACTCCACAACCGACAGCGAGTCCGGCGACAGGCGGCGGACTAGTTCGATGGAAATGTCTATGGCCCCTTCATGCGGAAAACGTTCTAGTTCGGCCACGTCGTGGCGCATGAATGCGGCGGGGAAATGCTCCGTCTTGCCGCCCTTTTCGAAAGAGAGAACAAGGAACTTGAAACTGCGGTGGACGCCTTCGAATACTTCCTTGCGGTTCTCAATACAGAACAACCCGGTGATTCGGGTTTGGCCAAACAGCATTTCCCGCAGTTGCTTGGTGCCGAGGTCGGTGTAGATGCCGCTAGGGATGACGATGCCGCAATAGCCGCCATCGCGAAGCAGGTTAAAGCATTGCTCAACAAAGAGTTTGTATAGATTGATGTCCGTGCCGGCCTTCTTGCCGTCTACGATGCTGATCTGGTTCTTGTACTGGGGAGCGGATCGAAAGAAGGCGCTGACATGCGGATATTCGCTCTGGTATTTCAACCACGCTTCACGTGTATCTCGGTCCTTGAGCAATTTGGCCTGTTCTTTTTCGAACTCCTTGATAGTCATCTTCTTCTTGCTGACCAGGTCCGAGTACTCCTCAAAGAATTCCTTGGCGTTGGGCTTGAAGATCTCCCATGGCGGATTGGTGATAATGGCGTCGAAGCCGCCGTTGCCGATGATTTGATCGAATTCGTAGCCCCAGTGGAAGGGTCTGAGCGCCTCGATGTCGGCCTCGACAAGAGCGCGCCTGGCGGGTTTGCCTTCCCTGTTCTTCTTTTCATCCCAAGTCGCCTCCTCGAACCGGATGTCGAGGGCATGGAACTGCGCAAGCAGGAGGCGGTTCAGAATGGTTTTGGCCGCCATCTTCTTCTGCTCGATTCCGTCGCGAAGGTGCTGTAGTTCCTCGCCGTAACCCGTGGCGCGCCGGTATAACTCGATCAACTCGTTCTTTTCGTTCAGGAGTTCCTCGAATTTGCGGTTCTGGACCCGGGCGACGTATTCGCTTTCCTTCTCCCTTCGGGTCTTCGCCACCTTGGATACAACTTCGAAGCCCAAATCGCCTTCACGAACCTGGTGGCGCAACACCATGCGTTCCTGTTCAGCCCGGACGCCGGCAAGGGCATCGAATTTCGCAGGGTCCACATGCAACGCCCCGATCAGCGAGTTGCCGGCCATGATGTTGAACTCGATATTCGGGAGTGGTTCCAGGTCATCCACCGAATTGGCGGAGGCAACGAGAGCGAGGAAGAGGCGGAGTTTGGCTATTTCGATGGCCTCATCCATAATGTCTACGCCGAAGAGGTTGTTCGTGATGATGCTGCGCTTAATAAAGTAGGCAACACTCTTGTGCTCTTTGTGGGTCTTTCGCAGCCAGTCCTGAAGACTGCGGTCGCTCAGAAACTCGATCCTTCCGATGACGGCGGAATAGACATTGATCAGGGTCTTCATCGCCGACACCAAAAACGCGGCGGAGCCGCAGGCGGGGTCGAGTAGGCGGAGATTCGGCAAAACGTCGTGGATGAGTTTCTTGCACAGCGGCGCGTCAAGAGCGAGCAGAAGGTCGCCAATGCTGTCAAAGGATCGGGCGCCCTTCCCGCTTCCGCCTGCCACCCCATCCAGAATCAGACGGTGAATGGTGCGTTCGCACAGGTATTCGGTGATTTCCGGGCGCGTGTAATAGGCGCCGAACGCTTTCTGGTTGATGTATTTCTCGAAAATGTACCCGAGAACGTCTGGATTGATCTCGTTATCGCCCTCTCCCGGAATGTCGTTCAGGTTCCATGAATACCGCTCGAAAAGTGCCAACAGGCCCTCGAACGCGCTATCGGGTATCGCAATCTTAGGCCACCGTTCCTCAATTGGATGCGACAGGAAGAGTCCGCCGTTAAGGTACTTGATCTTGCCAAGGCGCGTGTTGGCTTTGTCGCCGCGTTTGTCTTCCGGCTTGGCAAACCCCTCGAAGAAAAGGAGTTTCAGGAACTTCTCGAAATACAAGTCTCTCCCCTCGGCGCGACTTTGCGCTAACTTGTTCTGCAGGTAGAGGCCATCGCCGCCGCCCAGGAAGAACTTCCGCTGGAGGAAATAGATAAACATCAGCCGGTTGAGCAGGACCGAGGCATACCAGCGCCGGTCACGGTCGTCGTCAATGCCCTCGATGAGATCGATGAACACGAGGTGTTGTCCCTGAAATTCGTTGTAGAACTTCTTTGTGACGCGCTCGATATCGAGGGCTTGCTTGAGCCGGTCAGCGACTTCGACAATGGAGATCTTGCCATCCGCATCGAGTTCGCCGATGTCTACAACCATTGCCGCGAGTTTGCTCAAGAAGAGGTCGCCGGGCTGACCTTTGACATACAGGTGATCGCGGGCGTGGGTCTTGCCGGACTCGCGTTTGACCCAGTGCCAGAGACTCTGACTGCGGGCGGCATCGGTGAAGATGAGGAGATTCTCGTAACAGATCTCGGTTACCTGCTTATGGATGGCGGCGCGAGTCTTGGCGTCGGGGATAGTCCCTTCGGCAGTGGTGATTTCAAACACGCCAATGCCGGACAGGCGGGCGACGGGTTGTCGAGAATAGGCAAGGTCCTTGACCTTCCCGGCCTCGACCTTCCTGTTTGCAGGCGGTTCCCAGCCAAGTTCCTCAACAAATAGGCGGCCAAAATCGAAGGCTTGGAGGCGTTCGCGAGTAGAGCTGATGTTCAGGGACATAGGGAAAATTATGAAGGATGAGTTATGAATTACGAAATCCGAAATGTTCTGTTTTCATACTTCATCCCTCATCCTTTCTTATGCCAAGGGAACAGATGATTTTCGGTTCGCGGGCTTCGACATCGTCCTTCGCGATGCAGAGCCGGTCCTCCTCGTGGAGGGAGAGGACAAGGTCCACGAGTTTCTCATCGCTGACGCCAGCGCGGAGTTCACGGTTGAGCAGGTCCCGCGCGGCCTCGGACAGCGGCGACTCGTAAATGGCGTCAAGGGCCTGATGGAGGGGTTTGATGTCGAACAAACTGTCCTTCACGTCATCGGCGTAATTCTTGAGCCGCTCGTAGACGCGACGGCGCGCACTGGACGGTTTGCCGAGTTGGCCGCCGGTGGTGACATGTTCAGCCTGGATTCCGCTGACGGCCGCCTTGACGAGAGGATGGTGATTGGACAGGCGCGGGAGCGTGCTGGTGGCGGGTTCGCAGGCGGCAGCGCGCAGGATTTCGTGCTGGCTTTCCGTAACGGTGTGGCCCTCTTCGTTCACCCAGGCCAGGGCGTCATTGCCATCGGCAGTCCGGACATAGACCATGACGCCGGGTTCCTGTTTGGGGCCCGTCGCGGCGCCGGTTCTGGCGGGGACGGCGGACAGGGCCTTGGTCGAGAAGACGACCCCGGGCAGATCGGGGATTGTTTTTTTCAATAACGGATCGGTGTCGCACGCGTTCTTCCAAATCTGGTAGGCCAGTGACGCGAGATCCACTTCTTCATCGGCGGGATCGTCCAGGACGCTTGATTTTTCGGTGAAGAGGTCGCGAATGACCGTGTCGTGCTTTTCATCCTCGAAGAAGGTCTCGTCAGTGCCCACCACCTCGGCATTTTCGTGGAGCCGCTGGCGGACGCGTGAGCGCAAGCGGATGACGCGTTCGACTCCATCGGCCGGGACGAACGAGTAGCAGAGAATCTCCTCGGCCTTCTGGCCGATACGATCCACACGGCCGGCGCGTTGGATGAGTCGGATGATAGCCCACGGCAGATCGAAGTTCACGACAATGGCGGCATCCTGAAGGTTCTGACCTTCGCTGAGCACATCGGTGGCGACCAGTACGCGGAGTTCTTCAGCGGGCGAAACGTAATGGGGCGTCCCTTGATCCCTCGCCTTATTACTGTCGGGACTGAAGCGGCGTGCGAAGGAGGAGGGATCGTCCGCGTCGCCGGAGACGCCTTCCATCTTTTTTAGGCCCCGGTCCTTCAACTGTTCCGCGAGATAGGTGACGGTGTCGGCAAATTGGGAAAAGACGAGAATCTTCTGGTCGGGATGCTTCTTCGTCAGGAGTTTATGGAGTTCGGCCAGTTTGTGATCCTTCTCGGGCAGCCACTGGCCCGCGAGTTCGAGAATGGAAAAGAGGCGCTGGGCGTCCTGCTGGAGATGTTTTGCCAAGTCTTCGACAAACACGTCCGGCCGCAACCACTCGAAATTGCGGAAGTGTTCGGCATGGAGCGTTTGATAACCAGCGGCTCCGGCCTTGGCAAACTCGTCCAGGGACTTGGCCGTGATTTCGGTCAGTTTCGGCACCTTGGTTCCGTCCTTGCGGAAAAGATCCTTCTCGTTGTCCTGATCCTCGTTACGGGTATCGAACAGGGAGGAGTCCTGGGTGCCGACGGGAAGCGGCAGGCCCTTCTCCAGGGCGTGGAGATAGATATAGTTGCGAAGGATATGGCGGCGCACAGAGAGGAGAAACGAATGGCCGCTGCTTTCGAGCCGCTTGAACAGGTTCGTGCGACAGAAACCTATGAGCCGTTTGCCGGCCCGGGAGAGATTGTCCATCACCTCGGCTTCATCCTGGGATGGCGGCGCATCGAAAG
>Ga0182021_10011655_pt1 | contig 10438 bp, 9 predicted proteins | sample 612E3MmetaG_FD_120493 | JGI IMG/M metagenome (GOLD analysis project Ga0182021, IMG submission 120493) | Permafrost microbial communities from Stordalen Mire, Sweden - 612E3M metaG (Illumina Assembly) | ecosystem: Environmental > Terrestrial > Soil > Wetlands > Permafrost | place: Sweden... | reverse complement strand
TCCGCGCAATACATCCGAGATGAACTTCGTAGATATCAAGTCTGGCTCGACAGTACTATTCACCGCAGCACAGCAAGCTGCTGCATGGGATAAGTATATCAATCAGGATAACTATTTGAATACGCGGCGAGGCCAGTATGCCGAGCGCGGCGGTGCATTCATTCCAATGATTTCCCGTGCGGACGTGAGTATTGTTCAATCAGTGTTTGCGGATATATTGGAGACAAAACAAACGCTGGAGATCAGGCTTGACATACTGAACATTGGCAACATGCTGAAAAACAGCTGGGGCCAATCGCAGCACTTCGTGAATCCGCAGCCTTTAATCGTTGCTACCAATGCTCAGGGTGGTCCGGTTAGTTCTTCCGGTCTACCTCAGTATACCATGCGCGTTGTGAATGGTGCCCTTATGGATCATACATTTGATAAGAACGCAGCTTTGAGCGATGTGTACAGCCTTCAATTGAGCCTGAAGTATTTCTTCTAGCAGTACACTTGTGGATATGAACCGCCCCTGCTCATTGTCGGGGGCGGTTTTTTTTTGTTCTGTTCGTGGATACGGATCGCTTGAAATGGATAATGGATCAACGGAACTTGATTCCATCAGACTCGAGGGCATCTCTTCATAAATCGATTAATGAAGGGTTTACTATTATAGGATGTGCTTCCTCTTTTTGTTGTTTCATCGGATAATCTGGATTTAATAGTTTCGTACTCTGTTCTAGATTGCCCTCTTTCTGAACCAGCCATGCAAGATTCGCAGCTTCTTCATGTTGAATGGCGGAACACTATAATTGAGGATGGAGGCGTGTGATGGTACGATTTATTTTTAAAGGAAATCAGAAAACGGAGACAGGAAATTAGTGTCGGCTTTTAGTGCTGAGAACTGTGTTCATTCTTACTTTTGATATTTGACGTTGTTCTATCCCGCCGTTAAAACTTCATTGTCAAGCTTATGCCGGTTCCGAGTGGCGAGATGTTTGGCAGAACATACACTTGAACTTTTCCATCTCCGGAGTCCAAGACAGGAACACCTTCCGGATGTGCGGCAAGCATTCCAAAATAATATCCAATGAACAATCCGAGCGGGTAATCACTCACCCAGTGAATACCGTTGCTGAGCATACCAAGTGCAACAAGAGTGGTGAATGTATATCCGGCCGGACGAATCCAATTCACATCGGGATAATTTTCCGCAATAACAATGACTGTTGCGATAGATGTACAAATATGTCCGGATGGATATGCGTCGAATTGCGGGACCCTCCGATGATAATCAATTTGATTTGGTAAAATTTTCCACACGCCGAACGGCGTCGTACGTACAAACGGACTTTCGCGGCCGGTCAAATGTTTGAGTACTTGTATTACTGCTCCGGATGCCAGCACCGCCTGTACAATCTGACTGCCCGTGCGTAAAGCTTTTTGATCTTTGAAGAGGAGACCGTATGCACCAAACGAACCGGCAAGCGCAAATTGCGTTGTTCCATCGCCGATGTTTGCACAGAAATCACTCAGATTTTTTGCCGATGTTGAACTGTGATAAAATTTTTCTGACGGCGTATACGTGATGTCATCAGTAAGATAGGTTGCAAGCGTCAGTCCCCCTACGAAAAGCCATTCGTTGACGCGTTCTTTCCGAAAAGAAATATCGTACCAGCGTTCCCAATCGCGCGGAATATTTGCGATCATCGTGTACCATTGAACATTTTCTGGTTCAACTTTGTTTAAAATGGAAATAGAATCTGGCGCAGATAATTTTTGTGTTTCTTGTGCTTGGCTCGTGTAGAGACCAGAGATGGTTACACTGAGAACCTGCATTCCTATGAAAATAAGTCGTCTCATACTAAGCTTTAAAATTTCACGCTGAGAAGTAAACCGTATTGGTGTTCATCTGCCTGGGGCAGAAGAGTAATACCGCCGGAGTTGTAATTTAACTTTTCTACTAATCGCGTGCCGTAATGTCCGATGATGGCACCGACGAAACAATCGCTCAACCAGTGCGTACGCTCCATCACTCTACTGACGCCAACCAATGAAGCGAGAGAATAAGACGTGTACGATACCCAAGGTTCTGTATAAAAATCGGATAGAGTTGTTGCAGCTGAGAATGCGGTTGTTGTATGACCCGATGGGAAGGAATCAAATGCGGCCAACCCACGTTTCCCTCCTTTATGTTTATCGAAATATGCAAAAGGTCCATACCAGAACCCGCCCGGCCGTGTTGCATCGCTCGGACGTTCACGCCCGCATAGATATTTGAACAATTGAACAGAAACCCCTGTAAGAAGAAAAGATTCAATGCCAATCTTGCCAACTTCAAATGATTTCTTATCTTCGAAGATCAATCCGTATCCGACAAATCCACCAAATAAACCGGCAGAAAACGCACCGTCGCCCAAATTAGTAATAACCGGGCTTGCTTTTCGAACGAGTGCATTATTTTCTCGCCAACTATGAATTTCATCGTAGATATCTTGATCATAATGAATCAGGAATGCAGTCATAGTTACGGCGCCAGCAACTCCGAGAACAATCATCGTCGATGATGATGTTGTCGCTAAACTATCGGCGATAATGGAATTTGAAGTTTGCGAGAAGCAAAAGAAAAAAAGGATAATGGTAAGGGCTATAACCTTAATTGCTGTTGTAACCAAGCAGATGAACTTTCTTTTTTGACCCAATTGAGAATTCTGAATTGTTGAAACTAACAGTAAATGTACTTACTAAAATAATAAGTAAGTATATAAAAAACAGCGGGAAAAGAGCGGGTCATCCATCTCTTTACTGCCTGGTTTAATTTACAGCAATTTTATGAGATGTAATACTAAAATTCGATTTCGATTCCGCCAACAGGAAAAAATGTGAATTGATACACTGTCTCGCATGTGCCGTCGCTTCTGTATTCATAATAAAAAACATTCTTTGTGTTAAACAGATTCATCAAAGCGATATAGACATTGATATTCCAATTTTGCATATAGAATCGGCTGATCCATTGAATATCCAAACGGCTATAATCCGGATAACGAACAGAATTAATTCGGCTGGATGTTTTCCATGCTCCACGCGACCATTGAATTCCGCCTTCCCATACTTGCTCGCTTGTTGTCCAATCATGGGGTGTAAATGGGCCGCCCGATTGGTAACGATATTTGCAACTAATCTCTATTTCATCCGAGAGCGGGAGAATATACAAAGGATATTTAACGAAGAAAGGTTGGTCATTGAGCCATGAACGAACGCCCTTCACAATTTTACCACCGACAAGATTTACAATAATTGGATAATCGTACTGAGAAGGATATATTTTCCCTTCTTGACCTATACGCGGGTCGAAGTCCTCAGTTTTTGAAAGCGAAACGCTCATCGTCCCGTAATAATTGGTCACCTGTTTCTTTTGAATAAAAAATTCCAAACCATATGACCGTCGTTGCCCGACTGCAAGACTTGTATCGGAACGATATGTCATGTCAGCAGAATGAATAAATTCTTGACTTGTTGCAATGTTGCTGAATTTCTTGTAATAAGCTTCCAGGCTTAGCTTAATGCCGTCGTCTAAAATTTGTTGTATTCCAACTACGACATGGTTTGCGTTTTCGTTTGGAAGTTCTTTATTAATACCGCGATTGAGAGGATCTGCGTAATACGGTAACGGTTGTACCTGCCAGTACTCACCAGCAGAAAGAGATATTGTAGTGGTTGGCGGAATAATTTCATAGGCAATACTTCCACGCGGGCTAAATTGTCCCTGCTTGGAGTAGGTGAAAAAGTCATATCGCAAACCAAACGTTAAATTTAACTGCGGCATAATGTGGTACTTATCGCTCACGTAGGCAAACCACTTGCTTGCTTCTCCAAAACGGATATTATTCTGTACGTTTCCATCAGGCTGCGAGATGATAATCGTATCCGGAGTGCCGTTACCAGAATTTGTTTGGATATAACGGCGTGTATCTCTCGCAAACCATGCTGTCCCCGTCCAATGATTCGACGTTTGAAACTGTGCACCTGCCATCAAGTCATGTTGCGGATGAATTTGATAGAAGATATCATATTTCAATGCATAAAAAGCTTCATCAGTATGTTCATTGAATACGTTACGGTTATGAATCGGTTCGTATGATACTACTTCGCCAGAATTTCCATACGTGCGTTTCGTAAAATTCTCTTGCACATCAGTATTGTACTGATTACCAACCGTATAAAGAGAGAGCACTGAATACCCTTCCCTGCCCCACAAACTCTTCAAGTTGATACCAAGGACATATTGTTTGTTGTGAACATCTACATTTTGCAAACTAGAAAAATCGGTCGTGTTTGCTTGTTGCGGGTTTGTTTCTTTTGGATCACCCTTAATATAGATACGGCTGTCACCATAGATGCCGTTCAAAGTTATTTTTTGCGTTGGAGATACATCATACACTATTTTTGTTTGAGCATCCCAGTATTTCGGAATTGCAGTGAGAGAGAGCGCAGACATTCCAATAAGTTGATCAACGAACTCCAGCAAACTCTGCCGCGCTGAAAAAATCCATGAGCCTTTGCCGTCTGCGAGTCGGCCTTCCATCAACGTACCGATTCCTGCCATATTGAAACCAGTATTAGAGGCAAATCCTTTATTCCGGTCTCCTTCGCGAATAGTAATATCCATTACCGACGATATCTTGTCGCCGTACTGCGCCGGAAATCCGCCGGCAGAAAACTGCACGTCTTCTACAAGATCAATGTTCACCATATTAATAGGTCCGGCAGAATTGAATTCATTCGGATAATGATTAATGGAAGGAATTTCCATGCCTTCCATCACTGTCAGGTTTTCGTACGGCGCACCGCCGCGCACTATAAGTTCATTCACATTATCATTCGAACTGGCGACGCCGGGCAGATTCTGCACAACACGCTGCACATCCATTACAGAGCCGGGCTGGCGTTTCACTTCGGCACGATCGTAATTGTTCACACTTAATGGCGCTAATTGATTATTTCGACTGAAATAATTTGCCTGTACAGTTACACCGGAAATTGAGACCGCTTGCTCATTCAGCTTGATTGTTACTTTCGTACTACGTCCCGTCGAAACAACGATGTTGGTTAAAATAATGCTTTCATAGCCGATAATCGTAGCTTTCAGACTATATGTACCGACGGGGATTCCGTTAATACTAAAATTTCCAGAGACATCTGTTACGGCACCGAAAGCTGGTTGCTGCACAACCTGCACGTTAACGACAGGTAAAGGTTCCTGAGTTTTTCCATCTAAAATATGCCCAACGATATCGCCTTTAAAAGATTGTGCGAAAAGTCGTGATGCAGTAAGGCAGACGAAAATAACGAATATAATACGCCCCATAATGGTCGATTGATTATTCTACACTGATTTTGTAATTAGTGAAAATGGCTCGTTGGTATTTTACACATCAACCTTTTTAAGCTCGAGATTTTCCCAGTAATCAAGAAGAGCATCCATGACAGCGTTGACGCGTTGAAATCTTAAAGTATCTGAAAGCATCTCTGTCGCGGATTGAACATACCGCCCGGGGACTAAATCGTTCTGACATTTTTCTGCCAACGACTTGATGGTGAGCGGCGTGGCTTCAAGATGAAACTGTAAACCCAAGACACGCTCGCCAATACAAAAAGCCTGATTATCGCAGCCCTCACTCCACGCAAGGTGAACCGCATGTGCCGGAAGATCAAACGTATCTCCGTGCCAGTGAAAGACTTCCATGGGAGAAGGAATGATATTTTGCAAGCTTGTGTTTTTACTCTGTGTCAAACACTCAATAGGGAACCAGCCAATTTCTCGATTTCGATTTGGAAATACTTGAGCCCCGAGAGCACTTGCAATCAGCTGTGCACCAAGGCAAATTCCAAGAACAATTTTCCCATGTTCAATTGCTTCAGCAATGAATTTCTTTTCTTTGGGCAGCCACGAATACGTTTGTTCATCGTTTGCACTCATTGGCCCGCCCATAATAATCAGCCAGTCAATTTCATCAACTTGTGGAAGATACGTGTCTTTGTAAAATTTTGTTGCGGAAATATGAGCGGACTTGGCCTTTATCCATTGCTCTATACTTCCCAACCCTTCGAAGGGAACATGCTGAAAATAATGGATATGCATTTCTATTCACCGCCCGGTTCTACACAAATCAATACTGAAAGGAAAACTTTAAATTGTCAATAAGCTAAAATTCTATATCATACGGTACAATTAATTTTTTGCCGAGTTTTAATATGTCTTTTGGAATAGGACATGATTTTCTATTTTGAGTATTAAAATGCACGGCCGTCAATAACATCACCGCGGCAACATCGCCAGTGACATCGTTTCGCATCTCATGAATAAAACGCACAACCTTCTCTTTGATTTCAAAAACACCTGAGCGTATCGTAACAGTACTTCCGGCAACTATCTCAGATTTATAAATAATGTTTTGCTGAAGGGCAGCAATACCCATATGTTTTTTGATAAAATACGAATTATTTAAACCCAGCATCGAAGCAAACTGCCAAGATGCTTCATCAAACTTACTGACGTACCAAACGACATTCATATGGCCCATGATATCGCAATGCCATGGATGCACAACACCGCGATATGTAATTTGCAGTTTCGTCATGTATGTTACTCCAGAAAAATGCAGGCAAGATTATTTATTAGGCATTTAGAAAATATTGCAGCCTAACAGTAATGGTAAAAATATTATATTATACAAACATACCGTATTTTGATTTGTCACAACGAACGATTGATTATTCGATGCTTTCATCGCCTCTTATCTGCACTCGCCTTATTTTTCCGCTGATAGTTTTTGGAAGCTCTGTGACAAACTCCACAATTCTCGGATATTTGTACGGTGCAGTTACTTTCTTTACATGTTCTTGCAGCTCTCTGGCTAATTTATCATTTGGTTGATAGTCTTTTGCGAGAACAACGGTTGCCTTCACGATCTGACCTCGCTCAGGATCTGGAACAGCAGTAATTGCGCATTCCAGTACCGCCGGGTGTTCCAAAAGAGCGCTCTCCACTTCAAATGGACCGATTCGGTAGCCAGAACTTTTAATAATGTCATCAGCTCTACCGACGAACCAGAAATAACCATCTTCATCACGCCATGCCGTATCACCGGTATAATAGATACCGTTCTGCCATACTTTTTTTGTAAGTTCTTCATCCCGAAAATAGCCGTCGAACATACCTACGGGTTTTCTTTTCTTCGTATAAATCACAATCTGCCCAATTTCACCCGCTTCACATACCTTGCCGTCTGAATCAATAAGATCAATATCATACCCCGGTGACGGCTTTCCCATGGAACCCGGTTTTGGTTCCATCCACGCGTACGTTGCCAGCGCAACGGTACATTCCGTTTGTCCATATCCTTCCATTAATCGAATGCCGGTAGTCTCATGGAATTGTTTGTATACCTCGGGATTTAATGGTTCGCCGGCAACGACACAATATTTCAAGTGTTTCAAATCATAATGTGTCAAATCTTCTTTTATTAAAAATCGATAGATGGTAGGGGGCGCGCAAAACGAGGTTACGCGGTACTTTTCAATGATCTTCATCAAATGCTTCGGGACGAATTTGTCGTAATCGTACGTCATAACAGCACATCCCGACAGCCATTGACCATATATTTTCCCCCAGGCTGATTTTGCCCATCCGGTATCTGCAACTGTAAAATGGAGGCCGTTGTCCTGTACGTTTTGCCAGTATTTTGCGGTAAGAATATGTCCAAGAGGATACGCGAAATTGTGATTCACCATCTTAGGCATTCCAGTTGTGCCGGACGTAAAATAGAGAAGCATTGGATCCTTTGTTGTTGTTTCTTCAACCGATTTACGATCAAATGTCTCCGGACTTCTTTCCATTTCTTCGGTGAAGTTTATCCATCCTGCACGCGATGCACCTATCAAAGCTTTATTCTGTAACATTGGTGATTTCGTTTCCGCTTCTTCCACGTGCTGTACAACATCAGGTTCCGGTACACACACAATCATTTTTATGTCCGCTGCATTGTTCCTATATACAATATCTTTCGTGCGCAGGAGATGCGTAGCAGGAATTGTAACCGCGCCGATTTTATTTAATGCCAGCGTGCAGAACCAATATTCATAACGCCGTTTCAAGATAAGCATCACGGCATCACCTTTGCGGATACCGAGGGATCTGAAAAAATTCGCCGCTTTATCACTGAAACGTTTCATTTGCCCGAATGTAAACGTTGCTTCTTCTCCTTTATCGTCACACCACACCATCGCAATCTTCTCTGGAGTTTTAAGAGCAATCTCGTCTACCACATCGAATGCAAAGTTGAAATGTTCAGGTATATGAATCTCGAATTTAACGAAAAATTCCTGATACGAATTAAAATCTGTTTGTGAAAGATATTTGTCAAGCATAATCATTCTCTTTTATTTTCATGTTTATAAAACGACTGCAAGCATTTTCACTGTTGTTTGATTCATCGCTTTCATCGCATGACGGTAGCTTGAATCATAATAGACGGAATCGCCCGCATTCAAAACAACCTCGTGGGCGTCGATGATGATCTTCATGGTGCCTTCTATGACATAATTGAATTCTTGTCCTGGATGAGAATTAAATTCCATCGCTGCAGGTTCGCTCTCCGGTTCAATTCGGACAATAAAAGGTTCTGCTTTTTTATTGATAAAATTAGACGCAAGACTTTCGTACTTATACTGTTTACGTCTTTCCACGCTCAACCCTTTATCTTTGCGTACGACGCAATAAATATGAAGTCTGGGATTCTCTCCTGTGAGAATTGCGGTTAGTTCAATGCCGAATTTATGTGCTACCTTATAAAGAAATCCAACGGGAATATCAACCATCCCGCTCTCGTATTGAAGGATTAAATCCACTGAAATTCCTAATTCTTTCGCCAGTGCGGCAGCTGCAATTCCAGAAATTTCTCTTAATTCCTTTAATCGCTCGGCTACTAATTGTATTTCTTCTTTCATGGTATCGTTTCTTTCCAAGTCGTTCTCGTTGATGATCAATGCTGGTAGATTGAGCTATGCTTCACAAGTAAGATGTTGATAATTTACGTGATAAAACGAAAAAAAACAATTTGAAAATTCTCCAGATCAATTCAACATTTTTTGTAAGACATGCACATCTAAAAGCTTGCCAAATTTCCGCCCAACCTCTTTCAATATTCCAATTTGTATGAAATTAAATTTTCCATGCACATAAAGACTCGCATCACTTTCACCGGCTATGCGTGCGATGAGTGTATGAAACTTTAATTGTTGAGCCTCTTTGACAAGCACTTGCAAAAGTGTTGTACCGATTCCTTTGCCGCGGTATTCAGATTTGACGTAGAACGATGTCTCTGCAGTATCGTCATATGCCGGGCGGTCAGACCATTTGCTCAACGATATCCAACCGACAACAATTCCATTTAGCTCAGCAACCCAAATAGGATGTCTGTGATCATGAGATTGAAACCACTGGAATCGCTCGGTTGTAACCTTCGGCTCAGTGTCAAACGTTGCCGTTGTAGTGAGAATTGCCTCATTATAAATCTCCGTAATGGCATTCACGTCCGACAACTCTGCTTTTCTCACCACAAGTGATTTTTTCATATAATAGTCTCCCTTCGCCAGCAGGGTTATCTTTACAATAAATTCTGCTTTTGCGGCAGTATAAGCAACTCTATCTTGTGAAAACTTTTCAGCTGTATGTAATTTCAGTTGTTGATATTCTTTTAGAAGACGCGGATGCTCACTCAGATAATCTCGAAAGAACAATCTATCCCAGTGTTCAAATTCGCTCTCTACCATATGAATGTGATGTGTGCGGTTTCCGTGCACATCTCGTTTGATGAACCATGCATAGAATGGCGGACCGTCGTTGCCATGCGTGGGTCTCCAAAAGTATTCATATCCTTGCGCAATGAGGATCGGTACAACAACCTTCTTGGTCTCTTCAAGAGAGGTTACCTCTGCCAGGATGTCGATAATTGGTTTTGCGGATAAACCGGGAATTGCCGTACTACCGAAGTGCTCGATTCTCTTAATAATTTCATGCGGCAGGCAGGCAAAAAGATGCCGCTTCTCCTCTTCAAACATCTTTGGCCATTCAGAGGTATATGGAACAATCACAACCTCTTCCTGAACCGCTCGCTTTATTCTTTCTTCAAGAGAATCGATACTGTTCATTGTACTGGTAATGCAAATCTCAACTTCTCAATATCTTTTATTCTTTTTAAGTTTTTTGCTGTTTCTTCTTCGCTGCAGGAAAAAGAACATTGTTTAATATCAACCGGTAGCCGGGTGAATTTTTGTGCAGATTCAAATCGGTAGGCGGATCGCCGACGGCATGTTGGTAATCTTCCGGATCGTGTCCGCCGTACCAAGTGAATGTGCCGCGGCCGAAATTACCATGAATATATTTTACTTC
>Ga0182021_10011654_pt1 | contig 10438 bp, 8 predicted proteins | sample 612E3MmetaG_FD_120493 | JGI IMG/M metagenome (GOLD analysis project Ga0182021, IMG submission 120493) | Permafrost microbial communities from Stordalen Mire, Sweden - 612E3M metaG (Illumina Assembly) | ecosystem: Environmental > Terrestrial > Soil > Wetlands > Permafrost | place: Sweden... | reverse complement strand
TCAGAAGGGAGTTCTCGTGGCCAGGTTGTTGATTTGCGCCGGGGGGACAGGCGGGGGAGTATATCCCGCCCTGTCGATCCAACAGGCACTCACTGATCGTTTGGAGTCTATCCTCTGGGTAGGCGGAATTGGCGGGATGGAAGCCCAATTGGTTTCTCGCCAAATTATTCCATTCCGTTCTATTCCGGCTGCCGGTCTTCATGGCGTAGGTCTCCGTTCACTGCCCGGTAATTTATTCAAACTGGCGCAGGGAATCTCTGCATCCGCGCAAATTATACGAGAATTCCAACCTGACGTTCTGCTCTTTACCGGAGGATATATAGCTGTTCCTATGGCACTTGCCGGCAGAAACATTCCGCAGTTATTATATGTCCCCGATATTGAACCCGGTCTTGCAATCAAAGGTCTCTCCCGTTTTGCAGACGTTATTGCTTTGACTGTATCCGAGTCTAAACAATTCTTCCCTGGCAAAAGAAATATTGCCGTAACTGGTTATCCAATTCGCAGCGATCTCAAGAAAATTTCACGCTCCGCGGCTCGCAAGCAAATGGGCCTTAGCAATAATTTACCCGTCCTGCTGATCGTCGGCGGCAGTAAAGGCGCTCGCCTCATCAATCAGGCAATTCAACACAATCTGACCGATCTGTTACGCGATTTTCAGGTAATTCACCTTACCGGTGAACTGGACTGGCCGGAAATTCAGGCACAGCAGGCTCAACTACCCGCAGAACTGGCTTCGCGACACCACATTTTCCCCTACCTTCACGAAGAAATGGCTGCGGCTTTTTCCAGTGCCGATATTGTCCTTTCACGTTCTGGAGGCTCTACATTAGGCGAACTACCCTTTTATGGATTACCTGCAATTCTGGTTCCCTACCCCTTTGCCTGGCGCTATCAGAAGGTCAACGCTGATTACCTTGTTGACAAAGGTGCCGCGCTCATGCTGGAGAACTCGCTGCTGAAAGACGCATTAATGCCCACCCTTCACCAATTGGTGTCGGATCAAAAAAGACTCGCATCCATGCAGACGGCCATGATGTCTTTGGCCTGCCCGGATGCAGCCGCCAAAATTGCCGACCTGGTACTGGACCTGGCTGCTGCAGCAAATGCTAAAAAGAAGGTGCGGGCATGATCAGTTTAAATGTATTGCTTCTGATCTTTGTAGCGCTCTTTGCCATCATTGGAGCCATGCGCGGCTGGTCCAAAGAATTACTGGTCACCTTCAGCGTTGTTCTGGCCATGTTTTGCTTGAATGTTTTGGAAAATTACGTACCCTTTTTCAAAGAAACTTTCGCCAAGGGCACACCCGAAACCGTATTTTGGCTGCGCACCATCATTTTGAGCAGTCTGGTCTTTTTTGGCTATCAGACTCCTAAGATTCCGCGCCTCTCCGAAAGTGAACGCTTTTTACGTCATTTGTTGCAAGATTCGCTGCTCGGTTTCTTCATCGGCGCATTGAATGGTTATTTGATCTTTGGATCATTATGGTATTACTTGCACATTGCCGGTTATCCATTCGCATTTGTAAGCGCACCCGATTCAGCTACAACAGCAGGCCAGGCAGCCTTACGTCTTATTTCCGCTTTGCCTCCCGTTTGGCTTTCAGCCAGCCCGACGATCTATTTTGCAGTAGCTGCTGCATTTATTCTTGTTCTGGTGGTATTTATCTGATGACACACATTCACTTGATTGGTATTGGTGGTACTGGCATTTCTTCCATCGCCCGCGTCTTGCTCGATAAAGGCTACACGGTGACTGGCTCTGACCGCATTCTCTCTCCGCTGGCGCTGGATTTGGAGATTCGCGGCGCGCATGTATTTGAAGGCCATGATGCCAAAAACATCCAGGGAGCTGATATTGTGGTACGTTCTTCAGCCGTTCCGGATACCAATATTGAAGTGATCGCCGCCCGTGAGGCCGGCATACCTGTTTTGAAACGCTCGGATTTCCTGGGAACCCTCCTCAATGACCACACTGGCATTGCTGTTGCCGGTACGCACGGCAAAACAACCACCACCGCGATCACGGCTTTTTGCCTGGATCAATTGCAACTGGATCCTTCCTACATCATTGGCGGTGTTTCCAAAAATCTCGCCGGGAACGCTCATGCCGGTCAGGGAAAATATTTCGTTATCGAAGCGGATGAATACGACCGCATGTTCCTCGGATTGAACCCAGAAGTGATCGTACTCACCAACGTTGAATATGATCACCCCGATTGCTACCCTACCCCTGCAGACTATCTGCAGGCTTTCGTCGATTTTATCCAGACCCTGAAACCCAATGGTCTCCTGGTTGTCTGTGCAGATTATCCGAATAGCACTACTTTATTGAATGGCAAACCTACCTCAGCTCACGCTTTTACTTATGGTCTCTCAAAAGCATCAGATTATCGGGCCGTGAATCTAAAAATCAACCAGATGGGTAGTTACGACTACGATGTCACCCTACGCGGCTCCCCTCTTTGCCAGGTTTCCCTGCAAGTGCCAGGTGAACATAATGTTCGCAATTCTCTGGCCGTGATCGCCGCTTTGCATGCTCTGGGTCTTCCAATCGATGATGCAGCCAGACACATGGCAAAGTTCACCGGTACCGGCCGCCGGTTTGATGTGATCGGCGAAGCCTGGGGTGTGACTATTGTGGATGACTATGCGCATCATCCGTCCAAAATTAAAGCTACTTTGAGTGCTGCTCGTTCCCGCTTTCCGGGTCGCCGTCTGGTTGCTGTCTGGCAGCCCCACACTTACTCCCGTACCAAGACGCTGGCAGCAGATTTTATCCTTTCTTTGTCCAATGCAGATGTCACTGTTGTCACCGAAGTTTTCCCGGCGCGCGAACCGGTCGAGGCTTTTTCCTCTGCCGAGCTTGTTGAAAAAATGACCGGGAATGAGTCGTATTACTGTAAAACCATGGATGATACCGTTGCATTTCTTGAGAAAAAACTGCTCCCCGGTGATGTATTGCTCGTCCTCTCTGCCGGGGATGCCGATCAGGTCTGCCAGCGTATCCTTCGTATTTTGCAGGAAAGGAAGAGTTGAAATGACAGTGACTGTTGCCAACCCTACCCAAACTACCCGGATCGAGGTCAAGTACGACTTCGTCGTCAACGAGATTACTCGTATCAAAATTCCTGCTCAGCAACAAACAGAGCCGCAGAATTTTCGTGATATGAGCAAGATCCAGCGTCAGCTCATCGTAAAACGCTTGATCGATCATATCGACAATATTTAAAGGGAATTGAAAATGACTGAGAAGTTAGCTCTTGAACTGCAAAACCATTTTGGTGACCGCCTTCAGACGGACGTTCACATGGCACGCTACACCACTGCCCGCGTGGGTGGCGCTGTGCGCTGGTTTGCAGAATCGACCACTGCTGCTCAGTTAGCTGCTGATGCCCGCTTCCTTTGGGAACTGGCCGTCCCCTTCCGCATCCTGGGTAATGGCTCGAACATCCTGGTGAGTGATCACGGCTGGCAAGGCATGATGCTCTCAAATCAAGCCAAAGCCGTTACTTTTGATCTCAACCCAACTCAGCCAATACTGAAAGCTGAATCGGGTGCTGCCTTGAGCGCTGTCGTCAGAGCCGCAACCGAACGGGGATTGAGTGGATTTGAATGGGCGGCTGGAATTCCGGGAACCGTTGGCGGCGCAGTCTATGGAAATGCCGGTGCACACGGCGAAGATACCGCCCAGATTCTGGCTTTGGCAGAAATCTTGCACCGTGTAAAGGGTATATTGTCGCTGACCAGCGCTCAGATGGGTTACCAGTATCGTTCCAGTACTTTCAAGCGTGAGCCCGGTCAGGCAGTCATTTTAACAGCGTCGTTTAATTTGATCCCTTCCACCCCTGCTCTTGTAAAAGAAAAGGTCGAAGGGTTCAACCTCAAACGCCGCAGCTCGCAGCCGGTTGGAGCCAGCATGGGTTCCACCTTCAAGAATCCCGCGAATGATTTTGCGGGTCGCTTGATCGAAGCTGCCGGATTAAAAGGAACAAAAGTGGGCGGCGTTGAAGTAAGCCCGGTTCATAGTAATTTCTTGATCAACGATGGCAGCGCTTCTGCGCAAGATTACCATCAGTTGATTTCTTTGGTTCAAAAAACAGTAAAAAATAAATTTTCAGTCGATCTTGAACTGGAAATTGAATTCCTTGGAGAATGGCAGGATTAAAGGTATGGCAGAGAAAATGAACATCGGCGTAATTTTTGGTGGACGATCTGGAGAGCACGAAGTCTCTTTAATGAGCGCACGTTCGGTACTGTCTGTTTTGGACCCCGCTAAATACAACATTATTGAAATTGGCATCACACACGAAGGCGCCTGGTATACCGGTAAAGAGGTTTTGGCAGCCTTTGAAAAGAATTCCATCAAAGACCTTGTTCCTGCTGTGCTTCTGCCGGAACCCCGTCAAAAAGGTATGCTTTATTCTTTGCGCATCACAGCATCCGGTACTGAATTGGCACCCATCGCTCACCTGGATGTGATCTTCCCGGTGCTGCACGGTACCTTTGGTGAAGACGGTACGCTGCAGGGTATGTTGGAATTGGCAGATGTGGCTTACATTGGTGCCGGTGTTTTAGGCGCTTCCGTAGGCATGGACAAGATCCTCTTCAAAGATGTCATGATCGCCAATCACATCCCTGTGGTTGATTCTGTCAACGCCACTCGCGCTGAGATCAAGACCTCCATCGATGTAGTGATCGCCCGCATTGAAAAGAAACTAACTTATCCGGTCTTTGTCAAACCCGCAAACCTGGGCTCGTCCGTCGGCATTACCAAATGCCGAACCCGTTCCGATCTGCTGGAAGGCCTGATGGAAGCAGCTCAATATGACCGCCGCATCCTCATCGAATACGGCGTCAACGGCCGCGAGATCGAAGTGAGCGTATTGGGCAACGAGTCCCCGCGCGCTTCGGTTGCTGGTGAAATTCGCCCTTGCGACGATTTTTACAGCTACGAAGCCAAATACATCAATCCGGATTCTGAATTGCTCATCCCCGCCCCAATCGATGCCGAAACCATGAAAAAAGTGCAGGAAATTGCCGTACGTGCCTACACCGCCATCGATTGTGCCGGTATGGCCCGCGTGGATTTCTTGCTGGATCGTGACACGAATGAGCTCTTCTTGAATGAAGTAAATACGATCCCCGGTTTTACCAGCATCAGCATGTACCCGAAGCTTTGGGCAGCCAGCGGGCTGGACTATCCGAAACTCATCGAAAAGCTCATCGATCTTGCCGTCAGCCGAAAAACTGACCGCGATAACACCGTACGCACTTACAGGAGCGAAAAATGACGACTGAAAGTAATCGCCCGGGTAATTCCCGTTCAGATCAGCTTCGCCAAAAACGCCAGCAATCCAGCCAGACGCGTGTAAATACAACGCGCCAGCAGGTCTCACGCCCTGCCGCTCAGGCTCGTACTTCGGCGACTCCTTACCGGCGTACTTCGCCCTATGCCACCCCCAACATGGATGGTGTGCGCACTGCCCCGGTTCGCAAGCTGCATTATGCGCAGGGTGCCAACGGCGTTGAAATTCGCATGCCCGCTCTACCTGCCCTGAACTTCAACTGGCAGTCAGCATCACTCTTCCTTGCCTTTTCGTTGTTGATCCTGGTCGTCTTGCTCACCAGCCTCGATACCTTCCGCGTCTCAGCCGTCAAATTAAGCGGCGCCCAACGCGTCACGGCGGCCGACGTCACCCCTGTGGTAATCAGCGCCAACCATTCCATTTTCACCCTGGACCGCGCCAAGACCATTGCGGCTGTTCAGGCTGCTTTCCCGGAATTTTCTGCGATCCAACTAAAGATCAGCTTTCCCAACACAGTTGATCTGACGGTCAAAGAACGCCAGCCGATCCTGGCCTGGACTTCCAACAACCAGACGCAGTGGATTGCTGCAGACGGCGTAGTCATGCCAAACCGCGGCGACGGCGGCACTCTGACGACCATCCAATCCAGCGTGGCAGTTCCCACCGGAGCCGCCGCAGTAGCTGCAGCAGACACCACGGATGCAGCATCAACTACCGCTTCCAGTACCTCGGCCGCGGCAAGCACAAAAGCCGCGCTCAACCCGCAGCAGATCGATCCGCAGATCTTGCAGGCGGCCATCAGTTTGAGCGCTCAATTACCCTCAGGCGCCACCCTGGTTTATGATCCCGTTTCCGGCATCGGTTGGAACGACCCACAGGGCTGGCAGGTTTATTTTGGTCTTGATTTAAGCAACATCGCTTTCAAAGAAGCGGAATATCAGGCAATCAGCGCACGTTTGCAAACTCTGGGCATCAAGCCCACCATTATCAGCGTCGCTTATGTTGATTCACCGTATTATCGGACGGAGTAGTTATTATGGATGCACCTATAGTCGTAGGAATTGATATTGGAACCACAAAAGTTTGCACGCTGGTGGCCCGCCTCGAAGGCGAGACTGGCATGCGCATTCTTGGGGTGGGCATTGAGCCCTCTCAGGGGATTCGCAAAGGCACAGTGGTGGATGTGGTGGCAGCTTCACAGGCCATTGCCCGCTCCGTCGAAAAAGCACAGCGTACATCTGGCCTGGAGATCACATCTGCACTCGTCAGCCTGGCTGGTTCGCATGTAGCTTCTGTCAATTCTCGCGGAGTAGTGGGAATCAGCGGTGGCGTAGTTCAGGAAGAAGATATCTATAAAGCCATCGATCAGGCCCGTGCCGTCGCCATCCCGCATAACCGCGAGATCATCCACGTGATCCAGCGCGGCTTCAACCTGGACGGTCAGGAAGGCATTCGTACTCCGGTAGGCATGTTCGGTTATCGGCTAGAAGTCGAAACGCACATCATCACTGCCGCCGAAGCCACTGTCGAAAACATCCGCCAGTGCGTGCAGGCCTCCAACATCGAAGTCAGCCAGTTCGTCTTGAACCCCCTGGCCTCCGCCGAGGTAGTTCTGGATAAAACCGAACGCGATATGGGCGTGGTGGTTTGTGATATCGGCGGCGGTACCACCGATATGGCCATCTACATCAACGGCGACGTCTGGCACACGATGGTGCTGGCGGTCGGCGGCAATCACGTTACTCAGGATATTTCCGTGGGCTTGCGCGTCAGCCCCGAGACTGCCGAACAGATCAAGAAACAATACGGTTACGCTCTGCGCAACGAGGTTGCTGAGGACGAATTCTTCACCACCCGCGCTTACGGAGAAGACGAACCCATCCAGGTGAGCCGCCGTGACCTGGCACACATCATCGAAGCCCGCATGGAAGAGACTTTCCAACTGCTGCTGCAGGAGATCAAACGCTCCGGCTATGACGGTCTGCTCCCTGCCGGCATGGTCTTGACCGGTGGAACCAGCCAGCTACCCGGCCTTCGTTCACTGGCCAGCAAGGTCTTGGGCATGCCAGTTCGTTTGGCCCGCCCCGAAAATTTGGTCGGGCTCGTCGACCAATTGAATTCCCCTTCCTATTCCACCAGCGTCGGCCTGCTCAAATGGGCTGAACTGATGGATGAGAACCTGGCCCCCGTTCAAACCCGTGCTCCGCGCCGCGGCGCCCAGCATAGTTTGAGCATGCCAGCGGTCAATTGGGAAGAAATTAAAAAGTGGTTAACACGGCTCTTGCCGTATGATGATTGACCAGTCAGTAGACTGCTGACTGGCTTTTTAAAAGTTGTTATATAATTATGGAGGATAATACTATGGAGACTAACAATAAAGCCCTACAGAACGAAGCATTTGCCCGCATCAAAGTCATTGGTGTAGGCGGCGGCGGTTGCAACGCTGTCAACCGAATGGTTGATGAAGGTTTGCACGGCATCGAATTTATCACAGTTAATACCGATGCCCAGGCCCTCGTCATGTCGAAAGCCCAGACGAAAGTTCGCATCGGTGATAAAACCACCCGCGGACTCGGCGCTGGCGGCAACCCTGAGGTCGGCCGCAAATCAGCCGAAGAATCCTCAGAGGAATTATATGAAGCCCTCAAAGGTGCGGATATGGTCTTTGTCACTGCCGGTCTCGGCGGCGGCACAGGCACCGGCGCGGCTCCCATCGTGGCTCAGATCGCCAAAGAAATTGGCGCTTTGACCATTGGTGTAGTGACCCGCCCCTTTACCTTTGAAGGCGCCCGCAGATTGGCCTCTGCTGAGCAGGGCATCGCGCGTTTGAAAGAACACGCCGACACCCTGATTGTCATCCCCAATGACCGCCTCTTGCAGATCGTCGACCGCAAAGCATCTTTGCAGGATTCCTTTAAGACAGCAGATGATGTGCTGCGCCAGGGTATTCAGGGCATTTCCGAGTTGATCACCGTCCCCGGCCTCATCAACCTCGATTTTGCCGATGTGCGCGCCATCATGTCCGAAGGCGGAGCCGCCCTCATGGCCGTTGGCCGTGCCAGCGGTGAAGATCGCGCTCAAAAAGCCGCTGAAGCAGCCATTTCCAGCCAACTCCTCGACACTACCACCGACGGCGCCCACGGTATTTTGTTCAACATCACCGGCGGGCCGAATCTGTCCCTCTTCGAGGTCAACCAGGCCGCGGCTATCATTAAAGAGACCGCACATCCCGATGTCAACCTCATCTTCGGTGCTGTCATCGACCCCAATATGGGCGATGAGCTGCGCATTACCGTGATCGCAACTGATTTCGATCACACCGGCATGCGCTCCAGCATGGTCAGCCGCACCCCTTCCCGCTTGGAAGAGACCCGCAACGTGCAGAAGCCGCATTTGAATGACGAGGTCGAAGTCGGCACCGATCGTTATGCCAATAACGATTTCGCACCGCGTATTGTTGACCCCAAAGACATCGACCTGCCCTCCTTTATGCGCAGCTGGCCGCAGAACAACCATTAACAGCCAGGCGTGTCTTTGATCGCTACTTAATTCTGGTCCTCCATGGTACACCAGGGTGTCTGGGTTCGCTTGTTAAGCACCCGCACTCTGTCGATCCTGACAATCCGGCTGGCGGCTAGTCCCCGCCAGCCTTTTGATTTAATCCCCCTTTTCATCCATTTTTTGTCTTATTCCTTGTCCCATTTTCCAATGTATTTTTAAGTTTTCACAGAAACCCTTGGCACGTTTCGGTATTTATACGTGAGAATGCCTGTATCTTGGGGTATTTTAAGCACCGGAAATTATTTTTTCATCTTTAATTAGGACAATTTTTGCCTTCTTTTTTTAAGGTTAAAAATCGTTTTTCAATCTTGAATCACCTGTTCATTTGTGCTATGATTATCTACGTACATATACGGCGTATATGTTACCAGACCCCTATATATGGGGGTCATCTTTTTCTGAGCATACCGCTTCAGCCAGTGGGTGGAAAAGGCGGTCGCCCAAGAAGAAAATATTCAAGGAGTTCATCATTGCGTTGTCCTTACTGTCAACACGACCAATCCCGTGTTATTGATACGACTCACGATTCTCGCGGTGGGGTGCGCCGCCGCCGTGAATGTGAATCTTGCGGGCAGCGTTTTTCCACCTACGAGCGCCCCATCCTGGCCACGCCGCTGATCATCAAACGCAACGGTACCCGCGAGGAATTCAACCGCGACAAACTGCTCGAAGGCATCCGTGTCTCCTGCGTCAAGCGCCCAGTCTCGGCTGCCGTCATCGACCACCTGGTCGCTGAGATCGAGAACAACCTGCAAAAAATGGGCCGTGAAGAAGTCTCCTCGCGCATCATCGGAGATATGGTCATGGCTGGTCTCAAGCAGGTGGACCAGATTGCCTACGTCCGCTTTGCCATCGTTTACCTTCATCTTGACGATTTAAAGTCTATTCGTGAAGAGATCGACCAATTATTGGATTCATAATAAGGAGTTTTTACCTATGGCTACACAGTCCCACTCAACTCAATCTTCTCTGCTCGAAACCACTGCCCTCCCGCTGAATCTTCCCCCGGTAGATTTGACGGAGAATGCCCGCCAGGTGCTGCTCAAACGCTACGTGCGCCACGGTGCGAATGGTCAGCCTGTCGAGACCGTGGAGGAGATGTTCTGGCGTGTGGCTGTGAATGTGGCCAAAGTGGAACTGGAGCGCGGCGCGGATGTGGATGCCCTGACGCAGCGCTATTACACCCTGTTAACCTCCAAACGTTTCTTCCCCAACTCACCCACCTTTACCGGCGCCGGCACCCCGCTCGGACAGTTGGCCGCCTGCTTCGTGCTGCCCATTGTGGACGACATGGGGCGCGACCCCGCCGGCATCTTCCAGACGCTGCGCGACGCAGCTCTCATCCAGCAGACCGGCGGCGGCAACGGCTTTTCCTTCTCGCGCCTGCGCCCCAAGGGCAGCCTGGCCAAGACCTCTGCCGGGCAAGCCACCGGCCCCATCGGCTTTTTGCGCGTCTACGATAACGCCTTCGGTGAGGTCGCCCAGGGGGGCACCCGCCGCGGCGCCAACATGGCCGTCTTGCGCGTGGATCACCCGGATGTGGAGGAATTCATCACCTGCAAGACCAAC
>Ga0182021_10011653_pt1 | contig 10438 bp, 9 predicted proteins | sample 612E3MmetaG_FD_120493 | JGI IMG/M metagenome (GOLD analysis project Ga0182021, IMG submission 120493) | Permafrost microbial communities from Stordalen Mire, Sweden - 612E3M metaG (Illumina Assembly) | ecosystem: Environmental > Terrestrial > Soil > Wetlands > Permafrost | place: Sweden... | reverse complement strand
GACGAGTGGCTCGCACTCAGGTGAGCGTGCCATACGTTCCCGGCTAGGGAAGGTCGAGAAGTTCGAAACCGCTGGCGGGGTCGCGTTTCCGCACGGCGGCGTTGCCGGTGATCTCCGCCAGGACTACCTCGCCGGTGAGCCAGGTCTCGAGGCCGGCTCGGGTGCAACCCACCGTGGCGCCGCCTTCGCGCCCGCAGGCGGCGTGCATGTGCATCACGGGCTCGCCCGTTTCGTTGGGGAAGAGAGTCCCCACGGCGAAGGTCTCGTGAGGAGCATCCAGGGCGTGAAAGAGCGGAACGATCATGTCCGAGCGAGTGGCGTCCGGCCCCACCACCAAACTGGTGCCCGGCGCTCCGCCTCCCACGTAGAAAGCCACGCCGCGCTCCACGCGGTGTTCGCGGGCGAAGGCCTCCATCGTCGCGTTCAGGGGCTCGCCGTCCTCCAACTGTAGGATGAAGACGCGGCCCAAAGAGCCCTCGTTGTATTTCATCGTCGCGCCTTTCTTACCCGGAGGTTCCCGGGGTTGCTTCCATCGGTCACTCGCTCGTAGTATGGCCGTGGCACTCGCTGGAGTGCAAGAACCGGAGAAAGGCGGACATCATGGCTGACACGATCGGAGCGCCCGGTCGTCTGGACGGCAAGGTAGCGGTAGTCACCGGTGGCGGCGGCACCAACAGCATCGGGCGGGCGATCTGCCTGCGTTACGCGCGGGAAGGAGCGCGGGTGGCCGTGCTCGACATCAACGGCGAAGGCGCAGCCAAGGTGGCCGACGAAGTCAAAGCCGCGGGCGGGATCGCGATGCCGGTGACCTGCGACATCACCGACCTTGCCCAGTGCGAGGCTGCGGTGAAGAAGGTGGCGGAAGCCTTCGGCGGGCGCATCGACATCCTGGTGAACAACGCGGCCTTCTTCGGCGGGATGGGCGCATGGCGGGCGTTCGACGAGTGGACGGTCGACGAATGGGACAACATGCAGAACGTCAACGTACGGGGCATGTGGTTCATGGTCCGCGCCGTCTCGCCCTATATGAAGGCGCAGGAGTACGGCAAAGTCATCAATCTGACCTCCTCCACCTTCTTCGAGGGCGTCCCCGGCTTCATCCACTACACCACCAGCAAGGGCGGGGTCATCGGGTTCACCCGATCCATCGGCCGGGAGTTGGGTAAGTTCGGTATTCGCGTCAACGCCATCGCCCCGGGATTCACCATCTCCGACGCCCAGCTGGAGCTCACCAAGGACTCCCAGGAGTGGTACTCCCGCAACCGGGACGTGCAGGCTCTCAACCAGCGTAACGAAGTGCCCGAAGACCTGGCCGGCCCGGCCTTTTTCTTGGCCTCGCCCGACAGTGACTTCATGAGCTGCCAGACGCTGCTGGTGGACGGGGGCGTGACTCCTCACTAGAGCGAGCGCCCGGGCGAATGGGGCGGACCTGCGTCTGGTATCCTGGCCCGCATGACCATGCCACTCCGCCCATTCGGACGTACGGGGGAACAGGTATCCATCCTGGGCTTCGGGGCCATGCGGCTCCCGTTCCTCGACGGCAAGCGCGAATGTATCGACGTTCCGCTGGCCACCGAGATGCTCCACTACGCCCTGGATCACGGCGTCAACTATGTGGACACCGCCTTCCCGTACCACGGAGCCAGCTTCGACGAAACTCCGGGCAACAGCGAGGGCTTCATCGGTGATGCCGTGGCGAACGGGGGATACCGGGACAAGGTCCTGCTTGCCACCAAACTTCCCCCGTGGGTGGTCAAGTCCCGGGAGGACATGGACCGCATCCTGAAAGGCCAGCTCGAAAGGATGCGCACCGATCGCATCGACTGCTACCTCGTGCACGGCATCGGCGAAAAGGCCTGGAGGAAGCTCGCAGACCTGGGCCTCGTCGACTTCCTGGACAAGGCGAAGGCAGACGGCCGTATCCGCTATGCGGGGTTCTCCTTCCACGACGACCCCCCGACCTTCGCGCCCATCGTGGACGCGTACGACTGGGACTTCTGCCAGATCCAGTACAACTTCCTGGATGTGGACTACCAGGCCGGCGCCGCCGGGCTTGCCCATGCGGCGGACAAGGGCCTAGCGGTCGTCGTGATGGAGCCGCTCAAAGGAGGCCGGCTCGCGTCCCCGATACCCGCTCCCATCCAGCAGATCTGGGACTCGTATCCGGTCAGGCGCAGTCCGCAGGAGTGGGCTCTCGACTTCGTGTGGGACGATCCTCGAGTGAGCCTGCTGCTCAGCGGCATGAGCACCCTGGAGCAGGTGGTGGACAACGTCGAGTTGGCTTCGCGGGGCGCCGCGGGATCGTTCAGCGTCGAGGACCGGGAACTCGTCGCCCGGGTGCGGCAGGCCTACATCGCCCGCACTGCGGTCGACTGCACGGGCTGCCGGTACTGCACGCCGTGTCCGCAGGGTATCGACATCCCGGGCATCCTCTCCAGGGTCAACGACGCCGCGCTCTTCGATAGCTGCGAGGAGGAGAGGCGGGGTTATCACATCGCCATCAGCCTCAAGAACACCAAGCCGGCCACCGACTGCAGTGAGTGCGGGCAGTGCGAAGAAGCATGCCCTCAGCAGCTTCACGTCATCGAGGAGCTCAAGAACGCGGCCCGGCTCTTCGAATAGCCGGCCTCGCGTCGCATGGCCTTCCACCAGAGGTTGCGCGCCGCCGTCCGCCGTGCTATCAGTTACGTCGACAGTATTCTAGTGAACACTAACCTAGAGATCGATCATGGCTGAGGCAGTGAAGACATCCGAAGAGCGCAAGGCGAAATCGGGTCGGATGACCGGGCCGGAGCGCAAGGTGCAGATCGTGGACGTGGTGCTCAGGCTCGTGCACGAGCACGGCGTGGAGGGCACCACCACCGCGCGGATCGCCCGCGCCGCCGGCGTCACCGAACCGACGCTCTACCAGTATTTCGATAGCCGGCGTGACATGCTGCTGGCAGCCTTGGACCTCGTGTTCGCCCGGGCCACGGAGGCGGTGCAGTGCTCGCAGGAGAGCAACGCGGTCGAGTGCCTGCGCAAGGTCGGCGAGTACCACACCCGGGAGACCAAAGCCAAAGCCCTCCGCTTCGTCGATCCCATGTTCGAGTTCGTCGTGGCTCCCGCGGAAGAGGGCCTGCGCGAACGCGTACGGGCCGGTAACCTCGAGATCCACGCGCTGCTGGCCGGCATCGTCGAGGTCGGTATCGTGCAGGGATGCATACGGGCCGAGGTCGACCCGCAGAGGATCGCCTGGCGCATCATGGGCTTCTACTGGTTCGAGGACGTCTCCATGCTCATGGACTTGGGGGAAGTCGTGTCCGGTGGAGTGTCACAGGACACCTTCAACGCCATCATGGCCGACATATCGGCGTCTGTTTCGGAGAGCTGACCACTTACACCCTCCCGCTCACCTGCCCCCGCGGCCGCGCACAGCCTTCCCCGTTCGGAGCGTCTTGAAATGTTGCGTCCGCTGCGATATAAAGGTTAGTGGTCGCTAGGTTAGCAAACGCTACTGTAGCAATTGCTAACTAGACAGGTAACGTTTTGATCGAGTGAAGGGGGAGCTGATGGAAGAACGCAAGACTCTCAGTCGCCGGGAGTTCCTGAAGATCGCCGGCGTCACCGGCGCGGCCGTGGGCGCGGCCGGAGGGCTCGGCGGAGTACTGGCGGCCTGCGGCGGCAGCACTACGACCACCACAGCGGCGGCCGCGACGACGACTACCGCAGCGGCCGCGACGACCACCACAGCGGCGGCCGGCACCACCACTTCGGCGGCTCCCACCACCGTTTCGACGGCGGCGGAGACCGGCCGCGTGCTCAAGTTCGGCACCGTCTCCCCGCTCACCGGCGCAGCCGCCGACTTCGGTATCCCGGACAAGTGGATCCTCGACAAATGGAAGGCCGCGGTCCCGAACGGCATCCTATGCGCCGACGGCAAGATGCACCCCGTCGACATCCAGATGCAGGACAGCCAGTCCGACACCAACCGCGCTGCTCAGGTGGCCGGCGACCTCATCCAGAACAACAAGATCGACATGATGCTGGTGTCCTCCAGCCCGGACACCGTCAACCCGGTGGCCGACCAGTGCGAGACCTTCGGCACTCCCTGCCTATCCACCGACTGTCCGATGGAGCCCTTCTACTTCGGCCGGGGCGCCACTCCAGACAAGCCGTTCAAATGGACCTACCTGGCGTTCTGGGGCAACTACGAGCTCCTCGCACTGACCAAGGTCATGTGGGCGCAGCTTCCCAACAACAAGGTCGTGGGCGGCGTCTGGTCCAACGAGGTAGACGGCGAAGCGCGGCGGACGGCCATCACTGACTTCTGCAAGCAGAACGGCTATACCCTTGTGGACGGCGGCAAGTACCAGGTGGGTACAGAGGATTACACCTCCATGATCAGCCTGTTCAAGAAGAAGGGCGTGGAGATCCTCTCCGTGCTCGCCATCCCGCCGGACTTCGTGAACTTCTGGAAGCAGTGCTTCCAGCAGGGCTACAAGCCTGTCATCGCGGACATCGCGAAGGCCACGCTGTTCCCGAGCGCCATGGAAGCCATGGGCGACATCGGCTTCGGCTTGGTGGGCCCGCAGTGGTGGCATCCCAACTTCCCGTGGAAATCCAGCCTCACCGGCGAGGACTGCCCGACCCTGGCCAAAGACTTCGAAACGACCACGGGTAAGCAGTGGACTCAGCCCATCATGCACTATGTGACCTTCGAATGGGCCGTGGACGTGTACAAGCGCGTGACGAACGTGGACGACAAAGCAGAGATCATGAAGGCGGTGGCTGCCACCAAGATGGCGGACTCCATGGCCGGCCCGATCGACTTCACCCTCCCGGTGGCTCCGAACAGCCTGCACATCGTCCCGAACGCGGTCGGCACTCCTCTCTACGAAGGCCAGTGGGTGAAGTACCCCGCGGCTCAGTGGCCGTACGACACCAAAGCATGGACGTTCGACATGAAAGTGGTCACCAACACCATGGCACCGCAGATCCAGGTGCAGGGTCCGCTGGAAAAACTCCCGTGATCCTAGCGTGAGCTAGCGTCAGCGTGGCCCCGGTCGCCGTCAACATCGAGCTCTACGGAGTCGTCAGAGACATAGTCCGCGACACCAAGGTGGAGCTCCTGCTCGACGGCGGGGAAGAAGTGACGTTCAGGAAGGTCCTGGAGGGCCTGGCCGCGACCTACGGCCCGGCCCTCCAGGACCGCCTCTTCAACCGGTACGGTCCCTCGAGCTTCGTGAAGGTGTTCGCAGGAGGGAGACTGGTGACAGATCTCGACCAGCCGCTGCCGGACACAGAAGGCAAGGCCATCCGGATCATCGTGTTTGCAGCGGCGGGTGGCGGATAGGAGAAAGAACGATATGAAAGCCGATCAGGTGAAAGAAGACGTCTGGATAACCAGCGTTTGTGCCAATTGCTTCTCTTTTTGCCCGATCAAGGCGCACCGGGTCGACGGGGTGGTGGTCAAGATCGAGGGCAACCCCGACGACCCGCTCACCCAGGGCCGCATCTGCGCTCGGGGGCTCGGCGGCATCAACATCCTTTACGACCCCAACCGGCTGGACTACCCGATGAAGCGGACCAACCCGGAGAAGGGCCGAGGCATCGATCCCAAGTGGCAGCGCATCAGCTGGGACGAAGCCCTGGACACTATCGCCGAGAAGCTCAAGAAGGTCCGCGCCGACGACCCGCGCAAGTTCGTGGGCAGTTTCGGCGTCAACGGCGGGCCGCAGGCCTACACCCTGGAGGCCTTCTCCGTCGCGTTCGGCACGCCTAACCTGTTCGTCGGTGGCGCCGGCAACCACTGCGCCAGCGGCAAGCACTTCATCGGTGGCCTCACGCACGCGGCCTGGGTGTCGCAGCCGGACTTCGGCTACTGCAACTACTTCCTCAACTTCGGGGTGCCGGTGGGCACCGGCGCCTACTACGGCGTCAACGCCATGGTGCGCAAGCTGGCGGAGGCCCGCTCGCGGGGCATGAAGCACGTGGTGATCGACCCGTGGATGGGCATGCCGGCCCAGAGCTGCGACGAATGGGTGCCGGTGATCCCGGGCACCGACGCGGCTGTGGCCCTGGCCATGACCAACCTGCTGCTGAACGAATACGGCATCTTCGACCACGAGTACCTGGCCCACGAGACGAACGGCCCGTACCTGGTGGACGACGCCGGCCGTTACATCCGCGACGCTGCGGGCGACAAACCCCAGATGTGGGACGCGGTCGAGAAGAAGGCCAAGCCGTACGACGCGAAGTTCACAGAGATCGCGCTTGCGTTCGAAGGCGACGTGGACGGCAAACACGCCCGCACCGCCTTCTCAGCGATCAAGGAGCACGTCAAGTCGTACACGCCTGAGATGGCGGCTAAGCTCAGCAGCATCCCCGCCGACACCATCCGCCGGCTGGCCAAGGAGTTCGGCGACGAGGCCCGCATCGGCGAGACCATCACGCTGGACGGGCACACCATGCCCTTCCGGCCGGTCGCCCTCGCCTACTTCAAAGGCCCCCAGGCGCACAAGCACTCGGCTCAGACCTCAGTCGCGCTGGAGCTGCTCTCCTCCGTGGTGGGCATCCGCTCGACCCCAGGCAGCTATATCGGCATCAACGCGCGGTCGATGGGCCATCCCGACAGCGGGTTCCCCAAATGGTCGCCCAGCGACGGTCCCGACGGCCTGCTGGTGACCGGCCGCTGGGTGGTGCCGCCCTCGCAGCCCTGGCCGCCGATCTACCCGAAGAAACCCCATGACCTCGGCTTGTCGGAGCTCATCCCGCCGGCGTCCGGCAACACGCCGATGCTGCCGATCGTGGCCCAGAACCCGGAGAAGTACGGGATCGACTACAAGCCCGAGCTTCACATCATGCTCAACACCAACTTCGCGATGACCCTTTCTGACCCCGAGGTGGTGGAAGGCTTCTTCAAGAACATCTTCACGGTCAACTTCAACATCTTCATGGACGAGTCGTGCGAGCTGTCCGACATCGTGCTGCCCGACTGCAGCTACCTGGAGCGCCTGGACATCAACGCCGACTGGATGGCCAACGGGTGTGCCGTGGACTACTGGTCGTACCCGCTGCGGCAGCCGGTGGTGGCCGAGCCGATAGCCGAGCGCCGGCCTTCCGCGGCGGTGCTTCTCGAGTTGGCCGACCGTATCGGCATGACCCCGGACATCAACTCGGTCATCAACGTGTCCTTCACCTTCCGGGAGCCGCATCTGCTGGATCCCGAACGGAAGTACACGGTGCCCGAGATAGTCGATGCCCGGTATAAGTCCTGGTTCGGCGACCAGTTCGGGCTCGAGTGGATGAAAGAGCACGGCATCCTCGTATGGCCCAAGAAGGTGGAGGAGGTGTACTGGCACAACTTCGTGCACACCCGCATTCCCATCTACTTCGAGCACTTCCTCACCTTCAAGTCAGAACTGGAGGCGATCCAGAAGGAGACCGGGCTTTTCCCCGACCTCGATCTGGAGGACTACCAGCCGATGCCTGATTGGCGGCCGTGCGAATCCCACACGGAGACGCGGCCCGACTTCGACCTCACCGCCATCTATTTCCGGGTGCCGTACCAGTCGTTCAGCATGACCGGCAACAACGGCTTCCTGGACGAGGTCTCCACCATCGACCCCTACGCCGAGAACGTGAACATCAACGCGGCCACGGCGGCCCGCAAGGGCATCAAGGACGGCGACTGGGTGGAGTTGGAATCGGCCGGGAACGGCAATAAGGTGCGGGCCCGGGCGCGCGTGACCCAGGCGATCCACCCGGACGTGGTGGGCGTCTCCGGCCACGGCGGGCACTGGGCAAAGGGGCTGCCCCTGGCCAGCCGGCCGGGCAAGGGCGTCAACTTCAATCGGCTGCTGAAACAGGACTTTGCTCACATCGATACCCTCTCTTTGAACCTCGACCTCTGCGTGAAGGTCAAGGTCTCAAAGGTGACAGGGCCCTAGCGGCAGGCCATCGGCGACACGGCCTGCGGAAAGGAGAAAAGGGCTCTTATGCGCTATGGAATGGTGATAGACCTCAAGCGGTGCATCAGTTGCTACGCCTGTCAGATGGCGTGCAAGACGGAGAACGGGACGCCTCCGGGCGTGCTCTACGCCTGGGCATACCGGGTGGAGCAGGGGGAGTACCCGGACACTCGCCAGGTGTACCTGCCGATGCTGTGTAACCACTGCGACGAACCGGGCTGCGTGGACGTGTGCCCCACCGGGGCGACCCACAAGCGGGAAGAGGACGGCATAGTGGTGATCGATGCGGATGCGTGCGTAGGCTGCCGCGCCTGCATGACGGCCTGCCCGTACCACGCCCGCTACTATCTGGACGAGATCCGGGGCTACTACCCGGGACAAGGACTGACCCCGTACGAGAAGGCGATGTACCCCGAGCACAGCAAGCGCACCGTCGAGAAGTGCAACTTCTGCATGGATCGCTTGGCCGAGGGGAAAGAGCCGGCCTGCGTGGCCAACTGCCCGGCGGTGGCCCGCATCTTCGGTGATCTGGACGACCCGGACAGCGAGCCGAGCCGGCTGATCAAGCGGGATGCCGGCTATCAGCTGCTGCCCGAGATGGGCACCGACCCGTCCGTGTACTACCTGCCGGCCGAGCGTCCGGCGAAGGCCAAGGAGTCGCGATGAGCCAACCACTTGCTCTCTACCGGGACCTCGAGGCCGTCTACCGACCCCAGCGGGTATGGGCTGAGGGGCGGGCCGGCGCGCTCGTAGGAGCCCACTTCCTGTCGGGCGTGGGAGCCGGGGGCTGGCTGCTCGGACTGGTGTTGAACATTCCCCTGCTGCTCAGCCTGTCGCTCGCTGCTATCGCGCTGAGCGGCGTGGTGCACCTCGCGTTTCTTGGGCATCCGGAGCGGGCTTGGAAGATGATCAAGCGGCCGTCGAGCTCGTGGATCAGCCGCGGCCTCTGGGCCATCATGATCTTCCTGCCCACCGCCGCGCTCTACCTCGCCGGCGCATACGGCGCGTGGGGTACCCGGGGCGCGTTCGGCATCATCATGCTGGTGATATCGGTCGTTGCGATGGGCGGCATCTTTCTCTACAAAGGGTTCGTATACGCGGTCTCGCGGGCGGTGGCTCTGTGGCACTCGCCTCTGCTGCCAGTGTCGTATATCGCCGTCGGAGTGCGGGGCGGGGCGGCGGCCGGGCTGGTCGCGCTGGCGTTCGTCGACGGACCGGGGGGCCATCTGGTGCAGACCTGGTGGATAGCGGCCACCTGCGCCACGATCTTCCTGTTCCTCATCGAACTGGCCATGGGGCAGCACGACAGCACCATCGGCCGGTCGCTGCATCTGTTGATAGGCGGTGACCTGGCCGGCGTGTTCTATGTGGCCGTGGTGGGGCTCGGGGTCATCGTGCCCGCGGCGCTGGTGATAGCGAGCTACGCGGCGTCCATCGGGGCGGCTGGGCTGATCATCGCAGGCATCCTGTCGCTGGCCGGGGACCTGTTCTACAAGTACTGCATGAACACCGCCGGGACCTACGTGCCCTTGGTACAGGCTACCAAGCACTGACCTGTGCGGGGCTCGACCCTGTTCGTGGCGCCCTGCGCGGTTCCGGAAACCGCGCGGGGCGCCCGACGTGCAGGGTCCACCGGGTGCGCAACACGCGTCCGCCGGGCACTGAACGTGCGGCGCGTCCGCCCGTCCGAGCGGTACTCTAGGCCGGAGGAGGCAGGTCGGCCGCGTGATGAAGGCCGGGGCCGGCCGGCGCTGGCAACGAGACGACTGATAGCGGAGGACACGTATGGGCAAGGTAGGCTTTCTGGGCATCGGGACGATGGGGTCGCGCATGTGCTCCCGGCTCCTAGCGGCCGGGCACGACCTGACGGTGTGGAACCGCACCGTTGAGAAGACGGCACCGCTGTGCGAAAGCGGCGCCACCCTGGCCAGCACCCCGGCCGAAGCGGCGTCAGGGAAGGACATCCTACTCAGCAACCTGACCGACTACCCGGCACTGCTGAGCGTCATCTCCAGACCGGGAGGCGTGCTCGAAGCCGATCCCCTGCCCCCGATCTTCGTGGATTTCGCCACCATCTCGCCGGCCGAGTCGGCCAAGATCGCCGGATTGCTCGAAGCCAAGGGCATCGCCTTTCTGCGCGCCCCGGTGAGCGGCACGGCCAACGTGGCCGAGAGCGGCAAGCTCACCCTCATGACCTCCGGTGACAAAGCCGTGAACGACGCGGCCGATCCGTACCTAGCCGCGCTCGGCCAGATCCGCTACTACATGGGCACGGGGGAGAAATCCCGGTATATCAAGCTCATCCACCAGATGCTGATCGCCGGCGTCATGCAGATCTGGGGCGAGGGCCTCGTGATGGGCGAGAAGGCCGGGCTGGACTGGCGGCTGATGATGGAGGTGCTCAGCAACAGCGCGGTAGGGTCTCCCGCTGTCAAGGGCAAGATCCCCACGCTGGCCGAGCGCGTCTACGATCCACCGGCGATGAG
>Ga0182021_10011652_pt1 | contig 10438 bp, 11 predicted proteins | sample 612E3MmetaG_FD_120493 | JGI IMG/M metagenome (GOLD analysis project Ga0182021, IMG submission 120493) | Permafrost microbial communities from Stordalen Mire, Sweden - 612E3M metaG (Illumina Assembly) | ecosystem: Environmental > Terrestrial > Soil > Wetlands > Permafrost | place: Sweden... | reverse complement strand
AGGCCACGTAGGAGCGCGAGTTCATCGAGCGCTTGCCCAGCTCGATCATGTCCTTCCCGTCCGAGATGGCCTCCCAGACGTTCGCGTCGGGCGGCAGCGCGTCGCGGCTCTGGTCCACGTAGGCCAGGCTCACGGTCTCGCCGATGCGCAGCGTGCCGGCGTCGGGCTTCTCCTGCCCGGTGATCATGCGGAAGAGCGTGGTCTTGCCCGCGCCGTTCGCGCCGATCACGCCGACGATGCCGGCGGGGGGGAGCTTGAACGACAGGTCCTCGATGAGCAGGTTGTCGCCGTAGCCCTTCCGCAGGTGCTCGGTCTCGATGACCACGTTGCCCAGGCGGGGGCCCGGCGGGATGTAGATCTCGATGTTCTCGAGCTTCTCGCGGCCCTCCTCGGACAGCAGCTTCTCGTAGGCGGCGAGGCGGGCCTTGCCCTTGGCCTGGCGGGCGCGCGCGGCCATGTGCACCCACTCGAGCTCGCGCGCGAGCGTGCGCTGCCGCGCGCTCTCCTGCTTCTCCTCGACCGCGAGGCGCCTGCGCTTCTGGTCGAGCCAGGAGGTGTAGTTGCCCTCCCAGGGGATGCCCGCGCCGCGGTCGAGCTCGAGGATCCAGCCCGCCACGTTGTCGAGGAAGTAGCGGTCGTGGGTCACGGCGACGACCGTGCCGGGGTACTCCTTGAGGAAACGTTCGAGCCAGGCCACCGATTCGGCGTCGAGGTGGTTCGTGGGCTCGTCGAGCAGCAGCAGGTCCGGCTCCTGCAGCAGCAGCCGGCAGAGCGCCACGCGGCGCCGCTCGCCCCCCGAGAGCGTCGTCACATCCTGCTCGGGCGGCGGACAGCGCAGCGCGTCCATGGCGATCTCGAGGTGGCGCTCCAGCTCCCACAGGTTGCCGGCGTCCATCTTGTCCTGGACCTTCGCCTGCTCGTCGAGCAGCCGGGTCATCTCGTCGTCGTCGAGCGGCTCGGCGAAGCGCGCGCTGATCTCGTTCCAGCGGCGCACGGTGGCGACCTTCTCGGCCACGCCTTCCTGGATGTTCTCGAGCACGGTCTTCGCCGGATCGAGGACGGGCTCCTGCGTCAGGAAGCCGACCGTGTAGCCCTTGCCGAGGAAGGCCTCGCCGATGAAGTCCGGGTCCGCGCCCGCCATGATGCGGAGCAGGGAACTCTTGCCCGCCCCGTTCAGGCCGAGCACGCCGATCTTGGCGCCGTAGAAGAACGAGAGCCAGATCCCCTTGAGGATCTCGCGCTTCGGGGGGACCACCTTGCGGAGGTCCTTCATGGTGTAGATGAAATCGGGAGACATCGTGCCTCGGAAGTTGAGGGGCGGGGACCGACCAGCGAGCGGACGCGGCGGGACAGGATGCGGGATGGCGGGGGCGGGCGCAAGGCGGGTACGCTGCGTGTATGCTGCGGGTGCCAGGACCGTCAGGAGCCGCCATGCGCGCTTTGCGAGCCATCTCCATCCTGTTCGCCGTCGTCGTCACGATCCTGTGCGCGGCGCTGGACGCTCGGACGCGCGGAGGAGCGGCGTGGGGGTTCGTGGGCATCGCCCTCGCCGGCGCGCTGGTCCTCGTCTTCCGGCCCCGCGCAGGCCGGACCCCCGGCGCAGTCGCCCCGCCCACGGCACTCGACCTGCTCCGCACGGGCCTCGTGCTCGGGTTCACCGGCTTCGGTGGCGGGCTCGCGGTGCTCACGCAGGTCGAGCACCGCCTGGTCGGCCGCGAGCGCTGGATCACGCCGGAGGTCTTCCTCGAGTCCGCCGCGCTCGGGCAGAGCCTCCCCGGGGCGATCTCGACCAACACGCTCGGCTTCGTCGGCTGGCGCCTCGCCCGGCTGCGCGGCGCACTCGCGCTCGAGGGCGGCTTCGTGCTGCCCTCGTTCCTCATGATGGTCGCCTTCAGCCTGCTCTACGCGCGGCTGCGCCAGCTCGCCGTGGTCGCGGGGCTCTTCCACCTGCTCAACCCGGCCGTGGCGGGGATGGTCGGCGCGATGGCCATGAAGCTGGCGGCTCAGCTCGTGCGCACGCGCGAGGGGGAGCCCGCCGGCCTGCGCGGTCTGCTGCGGGATCCCGCGGCGCTGCTCGTCGCGCTGGGTGCGGCGCTCGGCGTCGCCGTGCTGGGGTTCGGCGTTCCCGAGGTCGTGCTCGCGGCGGGGCTCCTCGGCGTGGCGCGCCACCTGATGCGCAGCGCGCGCGGGACGGCCGCGCTGCTTCCCGGGGCGCTCGGATGGCTCGGTCTGGCGGCGATCGCGCGGGATCCGCTGCGCCTCGCCGCGCTGGGCGAGCTGCAGCGCATGGGCGAGCTGGGGAGCGTGTTCCTGCGCGCCGGGGCGCTCACCTTCGGCGGGGGCTACGTCATCATCCCCGTGCTCGAGGCCGAGTTGGTGCAGGGGCGCCACTGGCTCACCGCGCAGGCGTTCGTGGACGCGATGGCGCTCGGCCAGGTCACGCCGGGGCCCGTCGTGATCACCGCGACCTTCGTGGGCTACACCCTGGCCGGCCTCACCGGCGCGCTGGTCTCCACGGTCGCGGTCTTCCTGCCGGCCTTCGTGCTCGTGGTGCTCGTGAGCCTCTCGCTCGACCGCTTCCGCCGCTCGCCCGGGATCCAGGCCTTCCTGCGCGGCCTACAGCCGGCCGTCGTGGGGCTCATGGCGGCGGCGACGGCGACCCTGGCGCGGCACGGCGTGCAGGATGCGCCCGGGGCCGTCGTGGCGGTGGCCGCATTCCTGCTGCTCTGGAGGCTGCGCGTCAACCCGATGTGGGTCGTGCTGGGCGCGGGCGCGCTCGGCGTCGCGCAGGCGCTGCTGGCGCGCTCCTGAGCCGGGCCACGAGCCGGCTTCGGGCGGGCCGGCGGCTCATCCCGCGGAGCGCCGGGCCGTCCCTCGTCCCCCGGATCCGCCGGCGACCCCCGGTGGCGGGCCACCAGGAGTGGGAGGTGGCGTGGGGCGCCGCCTCGAGGACGCCGACCGATCGAGTGCGCCTAGCGGACGGGGGCCGCCTGGCGGAAGCCGCGCTTCGCCAGCCACCAGATGGCCGCGACCAGCAGCACGACCGGAAGGGCGGGAAGGAGCGCCATGAGCAGGAGCGGGATCCCCACGAGCGCCGCGATCACGAGCCCCACGGTGAGCAGGACGGGCAGGAAGAGAAGAGCGCCGAGGGCCTTGAACGCGAAGCCCAGCAGGCGGAACGGCAGCAGCACGATCCAGAAGATCATGGCGGCGACGCCGAACAGCGCACTGACGACGGCGAAGACCACGAAGGCCGCGAACCCCAGCGCCAGCAATCCGAACACCTTCCTGCCCTCCGTTCGCGTCCCGGGGATCGGCCCGGCTGCCGCCCGGGTACCCGCCTTCTGCAGGTCCGGGCCCTGGCAGGCCGGGTGCTCGCCTCCGGGGCGACGCTTCTTGAAGGCTACTACGGCGGGGGGCCGCGCGGGGTTGCACGCTGCCCGACCGCTGCTAAAGTGGCTGCATCCCAAGAGGGTATGCGCGGGGCGGTGCCACAACCGAGCCGGACAGCGCCCCGAAGGAGCCCGGCGTAGCACCCGGAGGTGAAGATGGCAGCCACCCGAATCACCGTGAAGCACGACGGCTCCCTGCGAGTCGAGGGCGACTTCGAGATCGTGGATCCGGAGGGTCGTTCGTTCGGCCTCGTGGGGCGCTCGCACGTGGGCCTCTGCCGCTGCGGCCAGTCGCAGAAGAAGCCGTTCTGCGACGGGACGCACAAGACCTGCGGATTCCACTCGCAGGTCGTCGCCTTCGACCTCGAGCCGCCCGCCCCGAAGCCCGGGTCGTGACGCGGAGACCCCGATGAGACGCTTCGCCCTGGTCCTCGCCCTGCTTTCTTGCCTCGTCCTGGCCGCCGCTCCTGCCGCCCGGGCGCAACGGACGTTCGACGAGGTCGTCATCACGCCCGAGAAGTTGGCCGACGGCCTCTGGATGCTCACCGGGGCCGGTGGGAACCTGCTGGTCTGCACGGACCCGGACGGCGTGCTGCTGGTGGACTCCCAGTACGGGCCGCTCGCGGCGAAGATCCGCGCCGTGGTGGACTCGCTTTCCGGCGGCGAGGCGTTGCGCTTCGTCGTCAACACGCACTATCACGGCGACCACGTCAGCGGGGACTCGGCCATGGCCGCGGCGGGGGCCACGATCGTGGCCCACGAGAACGTGCGGCGCCGGATGAGCGCGGACCAGTTCAACGAGACCTTCGGGCGCGCCATTCCCGCGGCGCCGGTCAGGGCGCTGCCCGTGATCACCTTCGGCGACTCGCTGTCCTTCCACCTCGGCGGGCCCGACATCCACGTCTTCCATCTGCCCCCCGGCCACACCGACGGGGACGCCGTCGTGTGGATCCCGGCCGCCGACGTGCTGCACACGGGCGATCTGCTGTTCAACGGCACCTATCCGGTCATCGACGTCTCGGCCGGCGGCTCCATCAGCGGCATGATCCGCTCCCTCGACCTCCTGCTGCCCCTCCTCGGGCCCGCGACGAAGATCGTCCCGGGGCACGGTCCGCTCGCCGACCGCGCGGCGCTGCTGCGCTTCCGCGGCATGCTCGTGACGGTGCGCGACCGCGTGGCGAAGCTCGTGAAGGAGGGGAAGACCCTCGAGCAGGTGACAGCCGCGAAGCCCCTGGCCGACCTCGACGGGGTCTGGGGCCAGGGCTTCATGAAGCCGGACATGTTCCTGAGGGTGGTCTACACGGACCTGGCGCGGACGAAGCCGGCGAGGAAGGCGGCGCGCTGAGGACGGCCGGCATCCGCGCGTTCCTGCTGCTCCTGCCCGCGGGCCTGAGCGCGCTCGGTCCTGGGCGCGCACTTCCTGCGCCGGGACGACCTGGCCCTGGTCGCGGTCAGCCTCACGCTGTTCGGATTGCTCTTCGTGCGGCGGCAGTAGGCCGCGCGCGACCCCGATGCCGGCGCGCGACCGAATCGTGCGTCGCGTCGTCTCCGGCTCTACGCCAGCGGACCCGGCGGCGACTTCGACGACGGCGCCTGCGTCGGTGTGGCAGCCGGTCTCTGCGGGGCGGTCCGTCCCTGCCGACATGGCTGCGCGCGGCTCGCGCTTTCCCACTGGATGGTGGGATGCACGATGCCGAAGCGCTCAGAAAGATCCTGACCGATGCGCTCAGTGAGCCCGTCGTCCAGCGTGGCGCAGTCCGTGACCAGGTGAGCCGTCAAGGCGGTCTCGGTGGTGCTCATGGCCCAGATGTGGAAGTCGTGCACGTCGACGACGCCCTGCACCGTCTCGAGGTAGGCCCGGACCGCCGCCGGATCGATCTGCCCGGGCACGGCGTCCATGGCCAGGTCGAGCGACTCCCTCAGGATGCCCCAGGAACTGCCGACGATGAGCGCGCTCACCAGCAGGCTGACGACGGGGTCGAGCCACGGCCAGTGAGTGAAGACCAGGGCCACCCCGGTGAGCACGACACCGAGGGAGACGGCCGCATCCGCCGCCAGGTGCGTCGCCGCGGCGCGCACGTTCAGGTCGTCGCGACGGTCCCGTCCCACGAGCCACGCGCTCAGGCTGTTCACGACGATGCCGACTGAAGCGACGGCAATGACCGTGGGCGCTGCCACAGGACCGGGATGGCGGAGGCGCTGCACGGCTTCGAGCGCGACAGCTCCTACCGCGATCAGCAGCACCACGGCGTTGGCCAGCGCCGCCAGGATGGTGGAGCGACGCAGGCCATACGTGCGCCGCGCGCTCGGCGCACGCCGGGCGAGAAGGATCGCACCCCAACCGAGCAGCAGGCCGAGCACATCGCCGAGGTTGTGCCCGGCGTCCGAGAGCAGGGCGAGCGAGCGGGACCTGAACCCGAACGCGACCTCGAGGACGATGAAGGTGACGTTGAGCCCCGCGGCCACGAGGAAGGCGGTGCGGACACCGTCCTGCGGCGGATGTGCATGGTCGTGCGTCATGTCGTCCTCACGGCTCGCGCCGCCTGGAGATGCACGCGGTCGCTCAGGAGAGGATCTCCTTCAACTGCTCCACCGAGGGCACGCGGCCGAAGAACTTGAGCTCTCCGTTGATCGCGAGCGCGGGGGTGGACATGATGCGATAGCCCATGATGACGTTGAGGTCGGTGATCTTCTCCAGCTCGCAGTCGAGTCCGAGCTCCTTCACGGCGCGTTCGGTGTTCCGGTACAGCCTCTCGCAGTTGGCGCATCCCGGGCCGAGGATCTCGATCCGGATCATCGTCGTCTCCCTTCGGTACCGCCCTCCGGACACCGGAAGGCCTCGGGTCACAGCAGCCAGTTGAACAGGTAGCCCACCAGGACGATCCCGGCCGTGACCACCCCGAGGAACACCGCGATCAGCGCGGGCTTGAGCACCTTGCGCAGGATGATGGTCTCCGGCAGCGACAATGCGATCACCGCCATCATGAACGCAAGCACCGTCCCGAGCGCGGCGCCCTTCTCGAGCAGCGCGTGGACGACCGGGATGATCCCGGCCGCGTTCGAGTACATCGGCACGCCGATGAGCACGGCGAGCGGCACCGACCACCAGGCCCCCCGGCCCATGATGGACGCCATGAAGTTCTCAGGCACCCATCCGTGGATGCCGGCGCCCACGGCGATGCCGATCAGGACGTAGGGCCAGACCTTGCCCACGATGCCGCGCACCGCATCGAGCCCGCAGCCCAGGCGCTCCTCCCACGTCGTCCGGTGGTCGGGCAGCCCGGCGTCGCCCGGGGCCATCGAATAGACCCAGGGCTCGACATGGCGCTCGAGCCGCAGGCGACCGATGACCCAGCCCGCGACGATGGCCACGGCCAGGCCAGTCCCCAGATAGAGAGCCGCCACCTTCCAGCCGAACATCCCGAACAGGAGGGCGAGCGCGACCTCGTTCACCATGGGTGCCGAGATCAGGAAGGAGAACGTCACGCCCAGCGGGATGCCCGCGGTCAGGAAGCCGATGAACAGCGGCACCGCGGAGCACGAGCAGAACGGGGTCACGATGCCGAGGGCGGCGGCCAGCACATTGCCCACCGACTCTCTCTTGCCGGCGAGGATGGCGCGCGTGCGCTCCGGGGTGAAGAAGGAGCGGATCACGCCGACGCCGAAGACCACGAGGGTGAGGAGCAGCAGCACCTTCGGGACCTCGAAGACGAAGAACTCGACCGCGCTGGCGAGGTGCGTGCTCGCGTCGAGTCCCAGCAGGTCGCGCGTGAGCCACGTGGCCGCCCGCTGGAGCACGCCATAGAGCGCGACCCACAGCAGCAGGGCGCCCGCAAGGGAGACGAGCAGGCGCGGAAGCCGCGTCGGGGAGGCGCTCATCGTGGCTTCACGCCGCCGGCTCGTGGAAGCAGCGCCGCCGGAACCAGAGCGCCACGTTCACCAGGCCGATGAGCGCCGGCACCTCGACCAGCGGCCCGATCACCGCCGCGAAGGCGGCGCCGTGGTGGATGCCGAAGGTCGCGACCGCCACGGCGATGGCGAGCTCGAAGTTGTTCGAGGCGGCGGTGAAGGAGAGCGTCGCCGACTGCGGGTAGCTCGCGCCCACCCACATGCTCATGAAGAACGAGAGCACGAACATGACCACGAAGTAGATGAGCAGGGGGATGGCGATGCGCACCACGTCGAAGGGCAGCTGGACGATCTTCTCGCCCTTGAGCGAGAACATCACGACGATGGTGAAGAGCAGGGCGACGAGCGTGATCGGGCTGATCTTCGGGATGAACCTGCGCTGGTACCAGTCCTTCCCCTTCGCGCGCAGCAGCGTGAAGCGGGTGATGATCCCGGCGAGGAAGGGGATGCCGAGGTAGATGAAGACGCTCCGGGCGATTCCGGCCATGGTGATGTTCACGACGACGCCCTTGAGGCCGAGCCAGCCTGGCGCGAGGGTGATGAAGAAGTAGGCGTAGAGCGGGAAGAAGAGCACCTGGAAGATCGAGTTGAAGGCGACCAGCCCCGCGCAGTACTCGCTGTCGCCGCGGGCCAGGTCGTTCCAGACGATGACCATGGCGATGCAGCGCGCCAGGCCGATCAGGATGAGCCCCACCATGTACTCGGGCTGGTCGCGCAGGAACAGCACGGCGAGGCCGAACATGAGGATCGGGCCGACCACCCAGTTCTGCACCAGCGAGAGCGCGAGCACCCGCCCGTTGCGGAAGACGCGGCCCATCTCCTCGTAGCGGACCTTCGCCAGTGGCGGGTACATCATGAGGATGAGCCCGATGGCGATGGGGATGGAGGTGGTGCCGACGTTGAAGCGGTTCAGGAAGGGCACGACGCCGGGGAACCGCCAGCCGCCGCCGACCCCGATCGCCATGGCGAGGAAGATCCAGAGCGTCAGGTAGCGGTCGAGGAAGGAGAGCCTGCCGGCGACTCCGGCGTGCGTTACGGGCCGCGCTGCGTCTGCCATGTCGTGACCTCCGGGTGAAGCGTCCTGCGTCAGCTCGTGGTCCCGTCCGTGGCGCAGGCGGGCGCCGCCTCGCGGATGAGATCCAGGACCAGCAGCCCGATGCGGTCGCGGACCGCCCGGATGCCGTCATCGTCGAGGTGCTTCGGATCGGGCAGGTCCCAGTCCCGCCGATGCCGGGCCGGCAGGTTCGGGCAGGCGTCGCCGCAGCCCATCGTGACGACGTAGTCCCAGCGCCCGGCGGGCAGCTCGTCCAGCCCCTTCGAGCGCTGGATCGAGAGGTCGATGTCCCGCTCGCGCATGAGCTGGATCGCGCGCGGGTCCACCTGGCCCGAGGGCCGCGAGCCCGCGCTGAACGCGGCGACGAGCCCCGGACCCAGCGCGCGCGCGAAGCCCTCGGCCATCTGCGAGCGGCAGGAGTTCTCGACGCAGACGAACAGCAGCCGGGGGAGAGGCTCAGGCATGCGAAGGCCTTCGTGAGCGGGACGGAACGCGCGCGGACGAGGCGCGCCGAGGCGGACGGAACGTCTCGATCCGGACGAACCGGGCGGGCACGCGTTCTGCCGGAGGCAGGGCGCACAGCGTCTCGACTGGGACGGCCTTCACTTCGCGCAGACGGCGGCGGTCCTCGAGGATGCGTGGCTCGCGGTCGAGCGGACCGCGCAGCAGGGCGAGCACGGCGCGGGCGTAGGGGTTGCGCTCCTCCGTGGCGAGCGCATAGTGGATCCAGCGGCCGTCGCGCCGGTCGGTGACGAGCCCGGCGGCCTTGAGCAGGGTCAGGTGCTTCGAGACCGTCGAGGGCGCGAGCCCCAGCACCGCCTGCACCTGGCAGACGCACAGCGGACCGCCCTCCAGCAGCTTGAGGATGCGGGTGCGGGTCGGGTCGCCTGCGGCCTTGAGCGCCGTCTCCAGCTCACGCAGCATGATCACCTTTCCATTTCGCCATGTGACGAAATGTAGTATCATGGCGCCCGGTCGTCAAGAGGCTCCGGGTTCGCCAGGTCGCCCCGCCGTCCCGGCTGGCGTGGCGCCAGCGGGACCGCGCCGCTGCGGAGCCTGAGATCGCGGGGCTGCCTGAACCCTGAACGTCGAGTCCAAGGAGGATCCCAGTGACAGGTCGCACCGGACGCATCGCGCTGTTGCTCGTGAGCCTGGCGCTCATCGCGGCCGTGCCCGCTCTCGCCCGCAAGGCCCCGAAGCCCGCTCCGTCCGTCGCGCTCCCGCGCCTCGTGGACCTGGGCGCGGGGAAGTGCATCCCGTGCAAGCGCATGGCCCCCATCCTCGAGGCGCTCAAGGTGGACTACACCGGCGCCGTGGACGTGCAGTTCATCGACGTGTGGCAGAACCCCCAGGCCGGGAGGCCCTATGGCATCCGGCTGATCCCCACGCAGATCTTCTTCGACCGGGCGGGCCGCGAGCGGTTCCGGCACGAGGGCTTCTTCGCCCGCGAGGAGATCGAGCGGATCTTCAAGGACAGTCTCGGCGTGGCTCTGCGCCCCGTGGCGAGATAGCCGGACCGGGGACGCGTGGACACCCTGGAACGCCTGAGCGAGGCGCTGGCCTCGGTCATCGCCCACAGCCCCGCGCTGGCGCCGCTGGCCGCATTCCTCGGCGGCGCGCTCACGGCGCTCAATCCGTGCGTGCTGGCCATGGTCCCGCTGATGGTCGGCCTCTCGGCCGGCCTCGTCGGGCGCGGTGTGACGGAGCGCCCCTGGCGGCGCACCCTGGGATTCTCCCTGCTCTTCGTCGGGGGCTTCGCGCTCGAGCTGGCGCTGCTCTTCACCGTCTTCTCGGGCGCAGCGGCGCTCCTGAGCGCGCCGTGGTGGCGCTACGTGCTCGTGGCCGTGTGCGCCGTCACCGCGCTGCACCTGCTCGGCTGGCTGCACCTGCCGTCGATCCCCCTGCCGCCGGCCGCCGCGCGCGCCGCGGGTGCGCTGGGCGCGCTCACGCTCGGTTTCGTCTTCGGCATCGTCTCGCTGCCCTGCACGGGACCCGTGCTGCTGCTGCTGCTGGGCCTGGTCCCGCGGCTCGGCGCGGCCGGGGCGGGCGCCCTGCTCTTCGCCTACGGGCTCGGACACTCGTT
>Ga0182021_10011651_pt1 | contig 10438 bp, 6 predicted proteins | sample 612E3MmetaG_FD_120493 | JGI IMG/M metagenome (GOLD analysis project Ga0182021, IMG submission 120493) | Permafrost microbial communities from Stordalen Mire, Sweden - 612E3M metaG (Illumina Assembly) | ecosystem: Environmental > Terrestrial > Soil > Wetlands > Permafrost | place: Sweden... | reverse complement strand
TGCTGCTGGCGGTACTGGTCAATGATCGCCGGCTGGTGGGCTCCAGCTTCTTCCGCACGCTGTTCTACCTGCCGACGGTCATCCCGATCGTGGCCGGGGCGATCATTTTCAACGGTGTCATGAACGCCCAGTCCGGCTGGCTGAACCTAGTGCTCAAGGCCCTGGGCATAGCCGACCCGCCGCGCTGGTTTACGGACCCAACTTGGGCCGGGTTTGCACTCAACCTGCTCGCCATCTGGGCGGTGGGCAACGCCATGGTCATCCTGCTGGCCGGCCTGCAGAGCGTGCCGACCGAGCTCTACGAGGCCGCCACCATGGATGGCGCCGGTCCGGTCACGCGCTTTTTCTATATTACTTTGCCGATGATCTCGCCGGTTATCTTTTACAACCTGACCATTGGCGTCATCCTGGCTTTCCAGTACTTTGTCCCGGCATTGTTGATCGGCAGCGCGAACGGCGACCCGCAAAAATCGCTGCTGTTCTTCCCGATGGTTTTTTATCGCGAAGCATTCGTTCTCAGCCAGATGGGTTATGCCTCGGTCCTGGCGATGGTCATCTTTGTGATAACCATGGTCGCCACCGGGTTGTTATTCTATTTTGGTCAGCGGCTGGTGTATTACGCCAGCGGCGATGCTTCCTAGACAGGAACAACTCCGACATGACAACTACACCCCTTCCCGGTGGCTCGCCCGCCAAACCCGTTAACCGGAACTTGTTGTACTATGCGCGTATAGCGCTCACCCGGATCGGCGTGAATGGCCTGGGGTTGCTGATGCTAGCAGTCTTTCTGCTGCCGCTGGGTTATGTGTTCGCCACATCCTTCAAGCTCGATTCGCAGATGACCACTCAGGGCGCACCGCTATGGCCAGCCGCGCCTTCGACGTACAACTATCAAGGCAAGGATTATCCGCTCTACATCGTGCCCGGCGCAGGCGGCAGCACCCAGCGATTGGCGCTGGTGAACCCATACCGTGAAAACAGCGATATGGTCGACCCCGCCCATCCAGAAAAGGGTGTGTTCAATGTCACGGGGCGCTGGCGCACCTGGCAGCCGCTCTACCGGTTTGCCCCAACCCTTAAAAATTTCATCGACGCCTGGGAGGAGGTCAATTTCCCTCGCTTGTTCACCAACAGCCTGCTGCTCGCAGGGATCAGCACCATCGGCACGCTGATTTCCTGTATCCTGGTGGCCTATGGCTTCACGCGCTTCAAACTGCCTGGAAAAAACATCCTGTTTATTTTCCTGATCTCGACGATCGTATTACCACCGCAGGCCACGATCATCCCGCTCTACATCCTGTTCAGCAAGTTGCATTGGACCGGCACCTGGCTGCCGCTGCTGGTGCCGGCCTTTTTTGCGAATGCCTACGACGTCTTTCTGCTGCGCCAGTATTTCATGAGCATCCCCAGGGAATTGGACGAGGCAGCCATGCTGGACGGCGCCGGCCCTTTGAGTACCCTGATTTTGATCATCATTCCACAGGCAATCCCGGCCATCACCGCGGTTACCATCTTCCACTTTTTCTTTGTGTGGAACCAGTACTTTGAACCGCTGGTTTACCTGCTGGGCAATGAAAAGCTGTACCCCATCTCCGTGGGTATCGGCGCCTTCGTCACCACGTACGCCACTTACCCTGGCCGTTCAGCGGCCACGGCCGTCCTGGCCATGCTGCTGCCAGCAGTGATGTTCTTCCTGGCTCAGCGTCAGTTTATGCAAGGCATCGTGGTAACAGGCGTAGAAAAGTAAAAAAGAGAATGCAATGTGAGCAGTTGCAGTGATTGGCGGCGGATCTACCTGGTTTCCTGGCCGGACATCTGGCCTTTGTCGGTGGGCTTGCAGAAATTCAATTCATTGTGTGGATGACAGCCCAACCTGGTCCAGACAGGCGCATTGATCACTCTGGTACTTCCGTGATCATATTCTTTTTAGCCCAATGCATTTTCTTGCAGGGCATCGTCTTTGCGGGCGTGGAAAAATAATGACTATGAACAAACGAATTGAAGAGCTGATCCGAAAGATGACCCTTGACGACAAAATCTCCATGCTGGCAGGGGCGGATTTATGGTATTCGATACGCCTTCCGCGATTACGGATCCCTGCTTTTAAAGTAACGGACGGGCCCAATGGCAGCCGCGGCGCACAAGGCGGGATGGGACCAACGTCGGTATGCACGCCTGTTGGCATTGCTTTGGGAGCCACGTGGAATATCAAGCTGGTTGAAAAAGTTGGTGAAGTTCTGGGAGAAGAAGTCAAGCAAAAAGGGGCGCACATTTTGCTTGGGCCCACGGTGAATATTCACCGTTCGCCTGTTGCTGGACGCAATTTTGAGTGTTTCTCAGAAGACCCCTACTTAAGTGGCGAATTGGCTGTTGCTTACATCAAAGGCCTCCAAAGCAATGGAGTGGGCGCCTGCATCAAGCATTTCGTCTGCAATGAACAGGAATTCGAGCGCACGACCATCAGTTCAGAGGTGGATGAGCGTCCTCTGCGTGAGATCTATTTAGAACCTTTCCGGAAAGCGATCAGCGCGGCACGACCATGGGCAGTGATGTCGTCTTATAACCGGGTTCGAGGTATTTTTGCCAGTGAAAACGACTACATCCTGAAGACCATCCTCAAAGATGAGTGGTCATTCGAGGGTATTGTAATGTCCGACTGGTATGGTACTTATACTGAAAATGTCCCTGCCGGCGGCTTGGACCTGGAAATGCCGGGTCCGGCTCGTTCGATGAGTGCGGATAATGTAAAACAAGCACTTGCTTCGGGTAAGTTGACCGATGCTGGGCTGAACGATAAAATTCGCCGCCTGCTCCTGGTCATCGAAAAGGCAGGTTTATTTGAAAACCCGGAACTTGGCGGCGAGAGAGGTGAGGATAGACCCGAACACCGCAAAATTATCCGTCAGGCCGCGCAGGAAGCAATTGTCCTGCTTAAAAACGAGAGTAATATCCTGCCCCTCGACGGAGTCAGGTCTATTGCCGTAATTGGGGAAAACGCCCGCTGGACCCAGATCCTGGGAGGCGGCAGCTCGATGGTTGTGCCTCATTATGTGATATCCCCGTTGGATGGGATCCGCGCCCGCGCAGCAGGCAATGCAAAAGTGGCGTACGCTCCGGGATGTTTCATTCATCGTACCCTGCCCCCTCCTGACTTTGATACCTTGTCCACCGCGAATGGAGAATGTGGTCTGTTTGTCGAAGTGTTCGACAACCTTGATTTTTCTGGCGAACCGGCGTTTACCCAAACCAATAAGAATGTCCAGTTCGGTTGGTTCAGCCAATCGGTTCCTAACGTTGACCAGAGTCGTTTTGCGGTGCGGTTATCGGGATTCTTTACACCCAAGGAAAGCGGCCTGCACACCTTTGGGCTGAGCACCATTGGGCGTGGGCGACTTTATATAGAAGGCAAAGAGGTAATTGACAACTGGACGGTTGCTACTCCCTACGTTGAGAAAACGATCGAGCTGCAAATGACCGCCGGGAGGCGTTACTCTGTGAAAGTGGAATATAACTGGGTAGGCAACCCCATGTGGCGTTCCCTGAGCCTGGGCCATGTGCCTCCGCAGGCTGCAAATATGATGGCGGAAGCCCTGGAATTAGCCAGATCCTCAGAGGTGGTGATCCTCCTCGCCGGGCTAACCCCGGAATGGGAAGCGGAGGGATTTGACCGGGTGGATATGAAACTCCCAGGGTTCCAGAACCAATTGATCGAACAAGTCGCAACCGTAAATCCCAATACCATTGTGGTGCTTAACAGTGGTTCACCCGTCGAAATGCCCTGGCTCGATAAGGTCCGCGGGGTCGTACAGCTTTGGTACAACAGCCAGGAACAAGGCAACGCTCTGGCGGATGTTCTTTTTGGTGATGCCTCCCCTTCCGGTAAACTGCCAATTACATTCCCAAAGCGTTTGCAGGATAATCCGTCCTATATCAACTTTCCGGGGGAGGGGGGCAAAGTTTCCTACGGGGAGGGCCTATTCGTCGGATATCGGTATTACGATAAGAAAGGGATCGAACCGCTCTTTCCTTTCGGCTTTGGCCTTTCCTATACCTCTTTTGAATACAGTAACCTGCGACTCAAGCCTGAAGAGTTCAACATCGCCGATGGCCTTACTATAAGCCTGGACGTAAGGAATGTCGGCAACCGGCTCGGCAAGGAAACTGTTCAATTCTACGTATGTGATGTGCGTTCAAGCCTGATGCGTCCCGAAAAAGAGCTCAAGGCTTTTGTCAAAGTATCTTTGAAGCCAGGCGAGAGGACAACGGTCACAGTGCAATTGAACAAAGAGGCATTCTGGTTCTATGATGCAATTCACGGTGCCTGGATCACTCAGCCCGGTGAATTTAAAATTCTCATCGGCGCCTCCTCACAAGATATTCGCCTGACGGGTGAAGCAAAGCTCGTAGCCAACGATGTTCGCGTTGATGCCCGTCTGCACACTGGACTTAAGCTAAAGGCCATTCTGGACGACCCCCAAGGCTATGCAATCTTTTCCAGACATTTTGGCGAATGGATCAAGGCCCCCGATTTGCAAAAGGTGCTTGAAATGACTCTGGACGAGATTGCTGCATTTGCGCCTGATGTAGTCACTCCCGAAAAACTGTCTGCCCTGGTTGAGGATCTCTCAAAGGTTTAGCAGAAATTATCGGCATTCGTTGACAATTTGTAGTGTTATCAAAAGCGGATATTTGCTCCATTGCTGGACCGGATCGATATTCACGTCGAAACGCCACGGGTGGATTATCAAAGGCTGAGCAGTGATAGGTTGGGTGAATCCTCTGAGTGCATTCGTGCCCGGGTAGAGACGGCACGTCAGATACAGTGCTGACGATTCTCGAATATGAAATCAAGTAATGTGATCTCGAATGCCGATATGCGGATCGGTGAGGTGCGATTGTTTGCAAGCTTGCCGAAGCAGGGGAAAGCCTAATACGGGTGGCGATGGGACAGATGAACCTGTCAGCGAGAGGGTATCGTCGGGTGCTTAAGCTGGCACGAACGATCGCAGATCTGGCAGGCTGTGAGCAGATCCAAGCGCCACATCTGGCGGTACGTACAGTATGCCTCGCGGAGGCGCATTACCTCTGGCAGGCTGAAGATTATGTGAAGCAGTCTGCTCTCGGCTTTCAGCCCCACATTATCACAGTAGAATGGAGTTATGATAAGGAAAATAGACAATTTGTTGGAACTTGAGTGGAGGATGGAGGATACCGATGGGATGACCTGCTCAGGCAATCGGAAGTCGATTACGAGGTATTTGCAGAGGAACATTTCGGAGGTATGAATGTGCGGGATTTTTGGATACGTTGCAAATAAGGAAGAGCTGCTTGGACCGATCTTGATCGAAGCAGCGCAGCGACTCACTTATCGTGGGTACGACTCGGTCGGCGCGGCGACATTGATGAATGGCACGATCGATTTGCGAAAGGATGTGGGCAAGATAGAAATAGTGTCGGAAAAGTACAACTTCTCCGAAATGCGCGGACAGCGCGGCATCACACAATTACGGTGGGCGACATTCGGTGAACCTTCGCAGGTCAACAGCCAGCCGCATTTGGATTCCGATGGCGATATGGTTGGTGCCCACAACGGCAACGTAGTGAACAATGTAGAGTTGCGCGCGCAGTTCATCGCCGAAGGCATGACTGTCCGGTCGCAAAACGATGGCGAAACCTGTGTTCACGCAGTCGAAAGGTATATCCATCGCGGCTATGAATTCATAGACGCGATCCGGTTAGCCTATGGCGACTTGCAAGGCGATTATGCGTTTGTTATTGGGCGTGCAAACGATGACAAGTTGTATGCGTTCAAAAAAGGATCGGGCATGGTGGTGGGGCTCGGTGAAGGCTTTACTTGCGTTTCGTCGGACATGCCTTCGATATTACCGCTGACGCGCAACGTGATTCGGCCACAGGATGGAGAGATTGTTACGCTGTGGGCAGACCGTGTGGAAGTGCGCTCTGTCAAAGATGGCAAGTTGATTGATCGGAAGGCTGAGATCGTTACAGAGTCGATGGATGAGGTGCAAAAGGGCGGGTATCCGCATTTCATGTTGAAAGAAATCCACGAACAGCCGCAAGTAGCACGCCAGCTGTTGCACCTCCTTGAAGGGAGTTCCGAAGTCGCAGGTTACATCGAAAAGATGAAAAAGGCGCGGCATTTGTATTTCATCGCGTGCGGAACCAGTTATCACGCCTCGGCGCTCGGATCGGTTTACTTCGGACAGATTGCTGGAAAGTCAGCCATCCCGGTGCTGGCGCCGCAATTCATCGCGCAATTTGCACCCGCGGTTTCATACGAAGACGTGGGTGTGTTCGTCAGTCAATCGGGTGAGACAAAAGATGTTTTGAACGCGTTGGAGATTGCCGAGACGCGCGGTATGTCTTGTCTTGGCCTCGCGAATGTGATCGGATCCACACTGACGAAAGCCGCCTCGTTCTGCCTGCCCCTGTGCTGTGGCTACGAAATCAGCGTCCCCGCCACGAAGACATTTACCAATCAGGTCATCACATTTTTGTATCTCGCGTATCGCATGGCAGGACGTGATACGTACGAGTTGGAGCGCATCCCGGAGCTGATGGAAGCTACGTTGGATGCGATTGGTCCACGGGTGGAATCGATTGCCAGAGAGATCAACGGATGGAACGATATGTATTGCCTGGGTTACGGGGCGACCTACCCCATCGCACTCGAAGGTGCATTAAAATTGAAGGAGATCACTTACGCTCATTGCGAAGGGATGCTCTCGACTGAATTCAAACACGGACCCCTTTCGGCAGTAAGCAAAGGATTCCCGATCTTGTTTGTCGCGGGTCCCGATGATGTGCCGCTTATCATCAGCGGAATCAACGAGGTCAAAGTCCGCGGCGCACGGACAATCGTGATAGCGGAGGCAGACGAGCGCCTGCGCGCCAACGCTGATGATCTACTCGAGCTGCCAAAATCGGACGCAAATATCTGCCCATTGTTGGGAGTTATCCCGTTGCAGATGCTGTCGTATCACATGAGCGTGATGCGCGGATTCGACCCCGATTTCCCAAGGAATTTGTCCAAGACGCTGACGGTGGATTAAGACAAGACGGTGGTAATTATCGATATACGGGCTGCACCCCTTCGGGCTGCGGGCCCGTGTCGGGGCGAGATGGCTTGTGTACCATCGACCGTGACGAAATATCAAAAATGAATTTCCAGTCCATTGCTGGACCGCATCGATATTCACGTCGAATTGTTGCGGGTGGATTATCAAAAGCCTAGCAATAAACGTTTGGGGGAAACTCTGGGTGCATCGCGCCCGCGGTGAAGCGGTTCGTCAGAGGCAGTGCTAACGATTTTCGAATATGAAATCTACCGACGATATGGCATTGGCATCCCACCTCGAATTCTCTATTTTGCCAGCAGCATCCCGATAAAAAACAGTATGCTGAAAATCAAGGCTAGTTGACTCGTACCGGCCAGTGCAGCGTTGAGCGGCTTGCCGAACTGCGTTGACACCTCACGAATGCCCCGCCAGGCCAGTGGCAACGAAACCCATGTCAGCAACCCCCATGCAGGTATGATGTGGGTCGCCACCAACAACGGCATACCCAGGAAAGCCAGGGTAAGGCAAAGGATATATTCCGCTTTCGCAAATTGTGGACCAAACCGTGCCGGCAGTGTGAACTTTCCGGCGACACGATCCGTCTCGATATCGCGCAAATTATTAACAACCAGGATGGCCACGATAATCAAGCCCAACGGCAGAGACATCCAACCAGCCGCCAGGCTGACGGTTTTCGCCTGGACGAAATATGTGCCTGTCACGGAAACAGGCCCAAAAAAGAGAAAGACGAACACCTCACCCAGAGCATGATATCCAAGCGGGAACGGACCGCCGCTGTATGCAACGGCGGATACAATGGCCGCCATTCCAATCCATAACACAACCCAACCCGCCATAAAGACCAGATACAAACCCAGAACCGCTGCGAGGGCAAATACAGCCCATGTCCCGGCTTTGACTTGTGCCGGAGTCAACAGCCCGGATTGAGTCACTCGCTGTGGGCCATGCTGGCGTTGGGCATCGGCCCCGCGTTCATAGTCGAATACATCGTTGGCGAGATTGGACCCGGTTTGCAGGCATAGTGCGACCAGGAGCGCAATGAGAGCCAGAAGGAGGCGGAAGTGCCCGTCGTAAAGGGCCAGGGCACTTCCCATCAGAACTCCTGCCGCCGATGCAGGTAAGGTGCGCGGGCGAGCAGCCATCATCCAGATCTGCCAGCGTGTTAAAGGCTTCGGTTTCGTTGAAATCATCCTTGTCCCTTTTCGGTGGAATTGCGGTAGTATATCATTTCGAACTATATGAATTTCAATAAGGCCTCCCATGTCTCAGTTGAGCGGTGATGAACGCGCCCGGTATGTGCGTAGCGTATTCAGCCGCATCGCATCGCGCTACGATTTAATGAATCGATTGATGACGGGTGGACAGGATATCCGCTGGCGGAATGAAGCCATTGCGATGTTGAACCTGATGCCTGGTGAGTGCCTGCTTGACCTGGGTGCCGGCACCGGCGACCTGGCGCGGGAGGGTCTGAGGCGGCAACCAAGCCTGCGCGTGGTTGCCGCCGACTTTACGGTGGAAATGATGCGTGCAGGTCGGCAGGGTATTGCACTCGATTGGTCTGCTGCGGATACCCTTCAATTACCGTTCCCCAATGCAACCTTCGATGCAATCGTTTCCGGTTTTCTGATGAGGAACGTGGGCAATTTGTCTGTGGCCCTGCAAGAACAATTCCGTGTGCTCAAACCTTCAGGCCGGATCGTAATCCTGGAAACGACCCGACCGCGCCGGAACCTGATATCTCCCTTTATCCGGTTTTATATGCATACGGTCATCCCGTTACTTGGTACGCTTGTTTCCGGATCCAGAGACGCGTATACCTACCTACCAGACTCGACCGAAGGATTTCTCCATGCTGATGATCTGGTAAAGCGCATGGAAGAGTCGGGTTTTAAGAATGTGCGATACCGTTACAAGATGTTTAATACCCTCGCGATCCACTATGGAGAAAGGGATGTTTAAGTTATACCCATGCCGGCCACTTACAGAGTACTGCGTAATTATCCAAACTAATATTTTGTTTTTTACCATATAAAAGATGAAAGACAGTTTAGAGATTTATGCAAGAAGCAGTAGATCACCTACTCCCATCCGAAAGGGTTTAGCGGAGCGTCCGTCCATCGAGAAGATTACGTAGTAAAAGGCACGGGTTGATTTTGGATTCGCGAAGGCGTATCCGCTATGTTGATCCTGTCGGGTCGTTGGGTTTCCTCAGGGAGTAAAGCAATCACGCTTGAAGCACCTGATTTAGCGCGGGGAGATGAGATATACTGGGCTTATGAGCCTGCAAAAACCCACGCTCGACCCATTGATATCCGCGAATGATAGTAATGAATATTTCAACTCCATCAGCCATTTGATCGGCGCGATATTATCCATTTCGGCGCTTGCAGTTTTGGTCACTTTGGCAGCCATTGACCACAAGCCCGAGCATGTCATCGGCTTTGCAATTTATGGTACGAGTCTATTCCTGTCCTTTCTGTTCAGTTGCCTCTTACATTTCTTTTTGCTCTTTGGTAAATATCTGCGCGTCTTTGGAATTCTCGATCATAATGCTATTTACCTGCTCATCGCGGGAACGTACACTCCGTTTTGCCTAACGATCTTCAACGGAGCAACAGGCTGGGTTATATTCGGCATCATCTGGAGTCTGGCGGTTTTCTTTATTACCCTTAAGTCCATTTTCTTTTCCCGGATCTCTGTCCTGATTTCGAATATCAGCTTTTTGTTAATGGGTTGGATCATTATTTTATTAATCGGTCCCATCCATGCCCAGCTCGGCATGGAAGCCATCTCATTGCTCATCGCAGGCGGTCTCTGTTACACCATCGGTGCTCTGATCCTTGCAAACGGAAAACCGAATCCATTCCCGCCGCATTTTGGCAGTCACGAGATATGGCATATATGTGTTTTGGCAGGTAACACATTCATGTTCCTGGTCATGTTGTTTTATGTACTGCCTTACCCAAAGGGATAGAAACACGCCGATTGAGGCAGAGAATCTGCTACGTGTTGGGTGGTCAAAATGCTACGATCTGCCTTTCGTGCAAATGATCGAATGGAAAGTATCTTTATTTTATTATCTGCCATTTTATTTCCTTCCATCGTTTAATGGATGGTAAGATCCAACCGAATGATATAACCATCCTTCCAAAATCTCTTCCTTCTCTGGAGGAGTCTTTGTTTTGGTCAGAAGGACAGGATAACCAAACCAGGGATATAGAGCTTTTGTAGTACCCCTTGGAGATTAGCCTGGACGACAACCGATCCTTTCAGAATTTGCAGTCAATATTTATCGCTGTGCCGCAGACCAGACAGCGGATTCTCTCCAATATAAAGAT
>Ga0182021_10011650_pt1 | contig 10438 bp, 7 predicted proteins | sample 612E3MmetaG_FD_120493 | JGI IMG/M metagenome (GOLD analysis project Ga0182021, IMG submission 120493) | Permafrost microbial communities from Stordalen Mire, Sweden - 612E3M metaG (Illumina Assembly) | ecosystem: Environmental > Terrestrial > Soil > Wetlands > Permafrost | place: Sweden... | reverse complement strand
GTTTAATTTGCAGTCCTTCACATTAACCCCTTATAGCACCGCAATTCTTATTCCAAGTAAACTTCTAAAATCGCGCCTTCAGGATTAACAAGAATTAACAATAATCCAAACACCAAACCCTTGCAGACACAGAATTGAGAATTCACGACAATCATGGTCTGAACTAAATCTGAAAATTATGCGATATAATTGAAAGTCAAAGCCGTAAAGATTTAAAAGGAATCTAAACTATATTTCGCCTGCACCAGAGTGAAACGCAAAAATTATCATAAAAATCAATTCCATGAGATTAAACCTAAAGAGAGAGCGGGATCGTGACCTTGAAAGTTTGCGTCGTTTATCATTTCTCAAGAGCCCAAGGAATGGAGCACGTCAATGCTATTCTAATAGATGAACTGTTAAAAAAAGGTGCAGATGTTGTCGTAGCGACCCTCACAAAAATTGACGTCGTTAAGCTGTTTCGCGAGAAATTTGATGTAACCTTGTGCAGATCACCGAAAATTTATTCTCTTTTTCCCGCCAGCGTGACATCACTGCCTATTTTTCAACCTTTTTGGAATTGGTTTTCCATGTTGAATTGCATAAATCATGAAAATCCAGATATAATTTATATCGATGGTTATTATTACGCAATACCTAAATATTTTAAACGAAAAGCGAAAATCATTGTTTATGATAATGAACCAGTACCTGTAAACGAAAAAAGTGAAGCCAAAATAGAAAAGAAATTCCCAATCTATGTTCGTGTCTATTCCAAATTATTTGATTATTTGCTGAAAACAATCACAAATAGAGAAGGCGTAGACAAAGTTATTTGTAACTCACAATTTAGTGCCAAGTTATACGAAAAAACCTTTAAGAAAGTTCCAGAGGTTGTCGTGCCTCCAATATGCACTGCAAAATTTTCAACAGGAAATAAAGAAAATCTGGTTACGTGTGTCGGTGTTTTTACACCTAGAAAAAGATTCGAGAGAACCATTGAGGCTATTGCGTTATCAAAGAGCAAACCTAAGTTAGCAATAATAGGCAGTTTGCCTCCAGGAGGAGATATTTACATGTCGTATCTAAAGCGACTAAGCAAACAACTCGGAATAGAAGAACGAGTTAGCTTTTATCCAAATTCCAATTTTACAGAACTTCGAGAAATAATCTCCCGGTCGAAGATTTGTGTTTCTAACGGCATCGAATATTTTGGAATAGCCCTTGTTGAACAAATGGCAGCTGGATGCGTACCGGTTGTCTATAAGTGGACGGCGCCATGGGAGGATATAGTGGCTGAGGGGAAATTTGGTTTTGGCTTTGAAACTTGCGAAGATCTCGCTAATATTATCGACCAAATTTTGAGCAATGAGGGATTACAAACTAAGATGAGCAATATTTCTAGGATTCGAGCTCAAGAGTTTGATGAGCAGGTCTTTCGAGAGAAAATTACCAACCTATTGCTTTTTAAGAGCTAAACCTCTTTTAATTTTCGTATGAAATGTTTTTTGGCTTTATCGGGTTAACGCTTATAAGTTATCCTATGACAACAGAAGCTAACAACTTTCCTCTTTGATTCTCGAAAATAAAAACGAAACTTGAATGATCATTTTAACTGATACAATTCTGGCCGCATTAAAAGCTTCAGCATAAAAATAGATTATTCTATCTTTGAAAGAATTCTTTCTTTTTAAAAAAGGAAAACAATGACTTAAAACGAGGTGAGAAGACGATTAAGATGATTACGCAAATTGCTAGAGTTGTCCCTGAAATTGTCAATCCTAAATAGTAATAACTTTGTGGCTGATAGTACAAGGTTATTTCAAAAGTACCGTTCTGTTTGCTGGCTATTTGGGATGGATCTATATACCAAGCATTGAGATACCCATTAACAAGGTAATGATCGCTATTAGGCAATGCTTTTTGGAATAGATAACTAATATCTCCTGGTGTAAAGCTTGTTTTAGAATTTGCTTCTTGCACACCTACAGCCGGATAGTTCGCTATAATATTGCTGAATAATGCGCCATTGTCAATGTAGGCACTCCATTGTGGGTCATAGTCTTCGGAGAAGATTAAGAAGAAGGGCTGAGTTGCGTTTTCTATTTTAACTTGATAATTTGTGGGATTAATTTCCTGGAAGACAACCTGAGGAGTTGCGTTATTTTCATTAAATGTTTGATTATAATTTAATAGTGAATTCCATTGACTATTAGAGGTGGTTGAAGAAACGAAGAAGGAATTATTAACTGTAGTATTACTTGAATTTATTGATGAAAGTAGTTGCGTTGAAGATCCTTGAACGAGGGTAATGTTCGAAGAGAGGTATATGTGAGGTAAGAAATAGGGACTAGAAAGGTTGTATAGGTCAAAATCACTATAATTATGAATTAAAGATATGTATCCTTGGTCTTGCAAGTAGTTGATCTTATCTTGGGTTTGATTAATGAATTGACTCGCCACATCTTTATGATATATCAAATACTGTACATTAAACAACGACATCAACTTGATTATCCACGTAGAATTGTTTGGAGCATTATTCCATTCTTGCCAAAATGGAGTATTTGCATCATTAGCTTCAATACTTGGCTTACTGAAAAGTTGGGGTGTCGGGTCAACTCCTATGACTTTCCAGCTCGGATAATTTACCCAGCCCACACTATTTATAACACTGTAGGGTAGATCTAAAATTTTGTCTTGCCTCCCGTCTTGGCTCAGGATTTTTGCAGCGTCGTAATAATCTGTCGGTACTTGTACTAGATAGCTATTGTTTGATGTCAGATAGTTAGTTCCACCACTAAAACTGACACTGTCGCGTGATTGTATTCCACCAACAAAGAATGGGTATGTACCAACTATAATCAAAATAAAACATGTGAAAACAATTTTTCTAATATGCGCTTTGACTAACCGGTTAAGTTTCAAATACATCTTCGTTGGCTTGTGAGGCTTGATACCGTTGGTGTCTGAGTACACATCGCGTAGCCCTATATAAATAATAATCAAAAAGAAAAATGGCAAAAATACCAGTGTTTTATCAGGACTTCTAAGCGTATTTAAAATTGGTAAAGAAAATATTTCTACTGCTAAATTATTAGAAATGATTCCTTGGCCTTTCGCTGTAATAAAAATTGAAATTAACGCCAAAAGCAAAAACGACAAAGATAATTTGGTAATTTTTTTAAAGGAAAGAAAAAGCAGTGATAGAAAAGCTATAGAACCCAAAATAAATAAAAAGGAAAAATTGGAAACAAAATAGGCCACGTTTGGAACCATAAAGAACTGAGTTAAAATCGAGGTTCTCTGATAGAGAATCCAAACACCTAAATTAAATGTGGAACCGCTACTCATCATATAAGAGAAGCCATAGCTCGTAGCTTCAATAATAGGTACAATCGTCCACATTGTTGCTGCGAAAAATATTGATGTATAAGCAATTAATTTGTATAATACTCTACCTTTATTCAACTTAAAAATAAACATAAAAAGTAGAAATAAAATCGTAAAAAGAATTAAAGAAACGCAGAAAGCAAAATTACCAAATGCGATGTTAGATAAAAAAAAGACTACACCTAATCCCAAAAGTTTTTTATTAAATACTTTTTTGTCAATGAAATATGAGTACGTCAAACCGAAAATTATTGGCAAAAGAGGATACAAAATCAAAAACGGCGAGTATCCCCAAGTATAAGTGAAAACATACAAAGTGTAGGGATTTATAGCATAAATAATAGAGAACAATATTCTAAGCTCAAAAGTTCTGCTAAAATTATGATTTGTAAATCGCTTTGTTGCCACAAAGAAAGATATATAAGAACTAGATAAGAAAATGAAAAAAAATAAGAAAGATTGTGAACTTTGTGAAATATTTATCAGACTCAAGAGATAAAATGGAATATAAAAAATTAAGTATGAGAAATTTTGCAAAACTCCTCCGAAATTACTCGCAGAATTCCATACATAGAAAAAATGTCCAAAATCATTTTTCAGATTTATATATTGAATAATGTCGCCGCCGGAGAAAACATAACCTTTTGGAAAGATATTGATCGCAGAAATAAAAGCAATCAACAGGAAAACACTCAAGAAAATTAGTCTATTCCTACTGCTTTGTTCAGTAACCATTTTTACGCTTAATCCATGTCTTTGATCCATATCAATAGCCTAATATGATTGTAGCTAAGTCACTGAATGCTATGCAAAGTAAGGTTAATGTCTATAAAGGTTGCTTCTCTTTTGCTAGTTTCACGTAGAAACTGAAACTAGGAGGCTATTTCGAGCTTTCCGCCTGAAGCATATGAGTCATATTTACATTACTACAAATTTTAAAATTATGCTATTGCCTTTAAGCAAAATATAATTTCCTTGCCCAAAATTCTTTATTGGCACATCTTATTTTTGGGCCTGTTGTTCCTGCAATCACGATCTAGCAAATATAGTTTTTTTGTAAATAGTTCAGAAGTTAACGAAAGCTGATAAATCCTCAGGTCGCCATAAAACAATATCACTAAGAAGTCCTTTAAATTTGGCACACCGCTAAATATCTTTATATAAATCAAAATTTAAAAAGGCTTAAGTTAGAAAAATATAATTAGTGTAAATTGTTTGACGGAAAGTTCGAATCCTCAAATAAGCGTAATAATTCCAACAATGAATAGAGTTGACTATATCGCCAAAGCAATCAAAGCGTATTAAACCAGACTTTTCAAGACTTTGAAATTCTTATCATAGATAGAAGCTCAACAAACGCCACGAAAGATATTGTAAGAAATTTTACAGATGCTCGAATACTATATTTTCCGCAAAAAGGCAAAAAAAGCTTATCAGGAGCGAGAAATATAGGCATTAACCAATCGCACGGGGAATTTATCGCGTTTCTAGATGATGATGACCTGTGGATGCCAAGAAAGCTTGAAAAGCAAATTGCTCTGTTGTGGCAAAATGAATCTTTTGGTCTAGTTTATAGTTCTTCTATTTATGTAATTCAATCAGATGGGCGGATTATTGGTCTCTATAATCGATCAACTTCTGATGGTAACTTTTACCCTCAAATTCTAGAGGAACCCCTAATCGGAAATTGCAATGGCGTTCTAGCAAGAAAAAAATGTTTTGAAACCGAACTATTTGATGAAAATTTACTGGCTCTTGAAGATTGGGATTTGTGGACCAGGTTAGCCACGAAATTTTTTTTTAAGCATATTGATGGACCACTTGAAGCATACCGATTACATCAAAGGAGGATGACCAGAAGTTACCAACAAATTTTGCTAGCTACTAAAACAATGTTTAACAAACTTTTTACTGACATACATTCTTCCCCTAACCAGTATGAGGCATTTAGACGCGGGCATCTATGGCTTGGACTTGCGTATCTTCAGTCTGGCGACGAAACGCATGCTAGGACAGAGTATACAATTGCAATACGAATGAACCCTCGTTCTGTAGGCAACTATCTTCGTTTTCTATCATCTTTTATTGCTCCACAGCCATACAATTCAATTCAAGTACTCCTTGAACACAAAATGATGGATTCCACACGCCGTAAAAATAGATTATTGCCTTGAATTCTTTTTCAACTTATTTCCAGCAAAAATTTTTTGAAACGCTTTATGATATACCTCGTCCCACGTATGCGTGGAGGCAAATTTTATCGCACCTTGCCTTAGCTCTCTATGCATTTTTTCATTGTCCAAAATTAGCAAAATAGCGTTAATTAAGTCATTTTTGTCATATTGAATGGCTATTCCCGCTTTTGATCTTTGTATTTCCATTGCGACTTCAGGAACTTTAGTAATTACTATTGGAACACCGCAACCCAAGTAAACTTTTGGTTTACCTGGATCAGCGTACCAAGTGAAACTGTTTGCATCAGGGACATAAGGGGCAAGCCCAATTCCACATTTTGAAACTATTTCCTCAATTTTATCATGATCCTCTATATACCCAAAAAACAATACATTGTCTGATAAACCTCTCTTTTTTACTTCTTCTTTGAAGTAATTTTCAAGGGGGCCAGTTCCAATAACCAAGAGTCGTACTGAAGGAACTTCCTTAACTAATTCAGGCATTACTTCAAGAATCAACTCGATTCCTTGACCTTCCCTCAGGTGGCTTAGAAACGCAAGGTCAGTTCTGTTTATTTGCTCGAATGGCAAAAATTTGTTTTCCACGCGAGTGCCAGTCGGCACAGTTGTCTGATTAGTGCCATTTCTACTGATACCCCGCTTTTCGCGGGCACTACTCATTGCAGGTGATAGATTCCAAGTGTAATCTGCGTGACGAACGGATATCTGGTCAAGACTTTGGTATAAAGTGTTTAAAGCTTTGTTATTGAAACGTGAAGGAACATAATCAATAACATAAAAAATCACTGTTTGCGCGAAGCCGATACGTTTGAGGAACAACCCAGCTATGGCATTTAGAGGATTGATTCCTATATAGATATTAAATTTCTTTTTAAACTTAAAGATAAAGTAAAAGCTTGAAAAGAAATCTTTGAGGTACATCAACACATCAGGACCATTAGTTTTGGGAAATGTTGCTCTCGCTTTTGGAATTCCCTTTTCATACAGGGTTGCGATTGATTCTTTTTGGTTAGCATAAGAGAAGGGATGCCCAATGAACATCAAGCTGGAGCTGTGTCCCTTTAGAAAAGCTTCTAGTTCCTGTGCATGCCCTGTAAAAGCCACATGAGAAACTATCACAAAAGATAATTGAGATAATTCACGTTCTATTGAGTTGTTGGCGCTCTTAACAGAAATTGCCAGACACCTCTAATATAATTAAACCTATAGTAGCCAAAGCGAAGACGCTGATGATTAGTTTAATTGTTTTAACAGAATTCATTTTTATACCATTCGATTGTCTTTTTAAGGCCAGTGGTTAAATCTGTTTTTGCGTCAAAATTGAACTCTTTTTTTGCTCTGCTCGTATCCAAGCACCTTCTCGGTTGACCGTCTGGCTTTGAACTTTGCCAAATTATTTTTCCTTCAAATCCAGTCAATTTAGCGATTAACCTTACGAGTTGATCAATCGTAATCTCTTTTCCAGTGCCCAGGTTCACTGGGTCAGGTTTATTGTACTCTTCCGTGGCCGCTATAATTGCTTCAGCAGCGTCGTCAACAAACAGAAACTCCCTGCTTGCTTTGCCGGTCCCCCAAACATCTACTTCTTTTTCGCCATTTTGAACCGCTTCAGTAAACTTTCTTATTAAGGCAGGTATAACATGTGAGGACTCTAAGTCGAAATTGTCTTTGGGGCCATATAGATTGACTGGAAGCAGATAAATAATGTTCATTCCATATTGCTTTCTGTAAGCTTGAGCCATTACTAAAAGAGCTTTTTTGGCAATTCCGTAGGGAGCATTTGTTTCTTCAGGATACCCATTCCACAGGTCATCTTCTTTAAAGGGCGCAGGAGTAAACTTGGGATAAGCACAAACAGTCCCGACTTGAACAAATTTAGCGGTTTTTTTTAATCTTGCAGCTTCCATAAGCTGGGTGCCCATCATAATATTATCGTAAAACAATGTACCAGGATACTTTTGATTAAATCCGATTCCGCCGACCCGAGCTGCCAAATGAATCACAACATCAGCGCCACTTACGGCTTCTAAGCATGATTCCCATTTTCTTAAATCCACATCTTTACTTCTGGGTATTCTAATCTGGTCTTTAGAAACGCCTATTTTATTAACCAAGTTATCGACGATATGTGAGCCTAAGAATCCAGCGCCACCAGTTAAGAGGATACGCTTACCGCTCCAAAAAGTCATTAATCGACCCTCCACCAACGATTAGGAAATTGTTTGCTCAAAAACTTGTCGCCTTCTCCAATAGGTGTTAAACCGACTTTTCTCATTTCAGCATCCATCATTATTTTAACTAGATTGGCAAATCTCACTTTAGGTTCCCATCCTAAGGATTTAACGATTTTTCTTGTGTCAGCAACTAAATTCTCAGTTTCAGTTGGTCTAAAATACCGTTGGTCAATTTTTACATATTCTTTCCAGTTAAGACCAATATAAGCAAATGCAGTTTCGATAAATTCTTTTACTGAATGTTGCTCTCCTGTTCCGACCACAAAATCGTCTGGCTCATTTTGTTGTAGAATTCGCCACATCATTTCGACGTATTCTGGAGCATAACCCCAATCTCTTTTCGGTTCAAGGTTACCAACAAACAAAAACTTTTGTTTCTTCGTCAAGATATTAGCTATGCCCATTATAGTTTTTCTAGTAACAAATATTTCGCCTCTTCGAGGAGATTCATGATTAAATAAGATCCCATTACTGGCAAAAACATTGTATCCTTCGCGATAGTTTTTTGCCATCCAGTATGCATAAACTTTGGCGACTGCATAGGGGCTTGTTGGGCTAAAAGGTGTTTCTTCATTTTGAGGGGGATGAGCTCGTCCAAACATTTCACTGCTTGATGCTTGATAAAATTTTATTTTATTTCCTGTACGCCGAATTGCTTCAAGAATACGTGCGGTTCCTAAAGCCGTAACATTACCTGTATACTCAGGCATGTCAAAGCTTACTCTCACGTGACTTTGCGCACCCAAATGATATACTTCTTCTGGTTGAATCTTATACAAAATATTGGAAATTTGTTCTGAATCGGATAAGTCGCCGTAATGAAGGAAAAGTTGAGCGTTAGCTTCATGAGGGTCTACATAGATGTGATCAATTCGGTAAGTATTGAAAGTACTTGCTCGCCTAATTAGCCCATGAACCTCGTAGCCTCGGGAAATTAGAAACTCGGCCAAATATGAACCATCTTGCCCTGTTATACCTGTTATAAGAGCTTTTTTCGCCACTCTTTTCCACCCCTCTTTTCATTATGAATTATTAAAAGTAAACATAAAGCTATTCCCTGTTTCGAACGTACTTTATGGCAACTCTAAGCCTTAAAAAGTACATAGCTACCGTTAACAGCGGATGCTTAATCAAATTCTTCCATTTCCCATTCTCAACGAAAACTCCGAAAAGCCTGTATCGAAAACCTGTTTGCTTTGCAGTTTCAGAGTCTTCCTTACCCCATTTGTTAATGTATTTTTGAATACCATCGGTGTAGTAACCTTTCTTTTCTAGATATCGCTTCATATTAAAACGACCCTCATTGTGACAGAGGGCAACATCAGCAATTCCTGTCCGACCAACGTTTCTTATTTTTCTATCAAAATCCCAATCTTCCGGTCCAATGAGAGCTTCGTCAAATCCCTGCACTTGAAGGAACAAGTCTGTTCGGATAAATCTTACAGCGTCAATAACTGTACCAGTATAGAAGCCTCTCTCGAAATCTCTAACTTTAATCCAGAAACCATCGCCAACTATTTTTTCAGGAACATAAAGCGCATCAACATTATAATTTTTGCATTTGGTAACACAATCTTGAATTAAAGCCGGTTCCAAAATCATGTCAGCATCCAAATAAAGCAGGAATTCGCCCTTTGCAACTTTAGCGCCATAATTTCTTTGTGCTGATCTTTCATTTCCTTTAAAATAGACAGTTAAATTATATTTTTCTGCGAGTTTTGCAGTTTTGTCTTCAGAAAAGTTGTCAACCAAAATAATTTCAATGTTCTTAAAACTTTGGTTTTTAATTGATTCAAGACAGTTTTCAATGTTTCTCTCTTCATTTTTGGTTGTTATGATAACTGAAACTAATGGTTCTTTCTCTGTGGTCATTTGGTAAATTGCTTACACCTGCTCAGTGTCTTTGGATTTTCCAAAGTCTTTTACGTGTCCTATTACTTTTGCTGCGCCCTTAACCGAGTACTTTAAATCCTTAAATGATCGAATTCGCACCACCTGCTTAAGCATGTACTTTGGTGTCAGGAACACTTTGTAAATTTCATCGCATAGTTTCATTACTTCTTCAGGCGTCATGTCAGGGGTATTCATGACGGGTTCTTTCATATCGAAACGTTCGTAATCCTTGGGGTCAACTCGGAACCATCCATTCGTCACTGCTTCAGCATACAATTTACTTCCAGGATAGGGAATAACTACAGTGGATTGCAATGTGAGAGCCCAACCTTTCTGCATCATTGTCTTTGCGACATTCAGGGTGCTTAAAGCATCTTGGCGGTTCTCCCACGGATAACCTACCATTATGGTTATGTGGGGCTCTAATCCTTCTTCTTGAGGTATTCTGACTTCATTCATGATATCGTCGATTTTTGTTCCTTTATTAAGTCTGTCAAGCGTCGCTTGGCTACCGGATTCAACACCAAAGAGAAGCATTCTGAAACCCGCCTTCTTCATTAACCTATAATCATCCCTTGTTAAAGCGCCAAACCGCATGTTGCAACAAAACTGAATCTTTTTGTTGTAACCACGTTCGATCATTAGGTTGGCGAAACGCCTTAGCCATTCTCCTGCTGGAAAACACCCAGTGTCATCAAACACTGACTTAACACCATAATTTTCAATTAATAGTCCAATCTCATC
>Ga0182021_10011649_pt1 | contig 10439 bp, 6 predicted proteins | sample 612E3MmetaG_FD_120493 | JGI IMG/M metagenome (GOLD analysis project Ga0182021, IMG submission 120493) | Permafrost microbial communities from Stordalen Mire, Sweden - 612E3M metaG (Illumina Assembly) | ecosystem: Environmental > Terrestrial > Soil > Wetlands > Permafrost | place: Sweden... | reverse complement strand
CCGCGTCGTGGCAAGCGTCGACGAAGCGACGGAAGCCGGCCGCGCCGCCGAAGCGTGCCGTCACGGCATACAGGCCGATGGGCTGGTAGCCCCAGGAGCCGTCGAAGGGGTGCTCGCTGACGGGCAGCAGCTCCACGTGGGTATAGCCCATGGCGTGCACATACGGGACCAGTGTCGCGGCCAGCTCGTCCCAGTCGAGGAATCGGCCACGGCCGCCCTGGGAACCGTCGTCCACCCGGCGCCAGGACCCCAGGTGCACCTCGTAGATGCTCATCGGCGCGTCCAGCGCGTTGGCCTGCCGGCGCTGGGTCGACGCGGGCACGACGTCGGGCAAGCGGGCCACGACGCTGGCGGTGGCGGGCCGCAGCTCGCTTTGCAGCGCATACGGGTCGGCCTTGAGTGGCAGCACGCGGCCGTCTGCGGCGCGCAACCGGTACTTGTAGCGCGCGCCCATGCTCACGCCGGGCAAGAAGATCTCCCAAACGCCGCACTCGCGGCGCAGCCGCATCGGGTGGCGTCGGGCGTCCCAGGCGTTGAAGTCGCCCACGACGCTGCACTGCGAGGCATTGGGCGCCCAGACCGCGAAGCTGGTGCCGGCGACGCGCTGCAGCGTGCGCTGCGTGGCGCCCAGGACCTCGTAGGGGCGCAAATGCGAGCCTTCGCCCAGCAGCCACGCGTCCATGTCGCCCAGGACCGGGGGGAACCGGTAGGGATCGTCCAGCAGCACCGAGCTGGCGTCGTGCCAGCGCACCTGCAGCCGGTATTCCGGCACGTGGTCGCCCGGCAGACGGCCCTCGAAGTAACCGTCGGCGTGGATCCGGTCGAGCGTGGCGAGCAGTTCGCCGCTGTGCGCCTCCAGCACGGCCACCTGCTCCGCGCCCGGCAGCATCACGCGCAGCCACAGCTGCCCTTGGGCGTCGGGATGAACGCCTAGCACTGAAAACGGATCTGGGTGACGCGCCTGGCGGACGAGCTCGATCTCTGGGTCCATGGGTTCAGGGTCGTCGGGAAGCGGGGCCGTCCGATGTTAACAAGACCGCCGCGCCGGCCTTCTCAGCGGACTTCGGGCTCGACGTGCCAAATGTCTCGCGCGTACTGCCGGATGGTTCGATCCGACGAGAATGCGCCCATGCCAGCGACGTTGACGATCGCCCGCTCGGCCCACTGGTCGCTCTGGCGGTACAGCGCGTCGACGGCGCCCTGCGCGCTCACATAGGCGTCGTAGTCTGCCAGCAGCAGGTAGTGATCCCCGCCCCACAGCAGCGAATCCACGACCCCGCGGTAGCGGCCGGGCTCGTCGGGCGAGAATACCCCCCCGGCGATCGCATCCAGCACCGCCTTGAGCGCGGGCAGGTTTTCGTACAGGCGCATCGGCTGGTAGCCCGACAGCTGCAGCGTGCGCACCTGCGGCGTGCGCAGCCCGAAAATGAAGATGTTGTCGTCGCCCACATTCTGGCGGATCTCGATGTTCGCACCGTCGTCCGTGCCGATCGTCAGCGCGCCGTTCAATGCCAGCTTCATGTTGCCGGTGCCCGACGCCTCGGTACCGGCGGTGGAGATCTGCTCCGACAGGTCGGCCCCAGGCATGATCGCCTCGGCCACCGACACGCCGTAGTTCGGGATGAAGACGACCTTGAGCAAGTCGCGCACGCGCGGGTCGTGGTTGACGACCGTGCCCACGTCGTGGATCAGGCGGATGATCGTCTTGGCCATCGCATAGCTGGAGGCTGCCTTACCCGCGAAGATGACCGTGCGTGGCACCCAGCCCTTGCCGCCGGGGCCTTCGGGCTGGGCGAGGATCGCCTGGTAGCGGGTGACGGCGTGCAGCACGTTGAGCAGTTGGCGCTTGTATTCGTGGATGCGCTTGACCTGAACGTCGAACAGGCTGGCCGGGTTCACGCGCAGGCCGGTCTTGCGCTCGATCAGCGCTGCCAGCCGGGCCTTGTTGGCGCGCTTGATCGCCATGAATTCCTCGCGAAACGCCGGGTCCGTCTTGTGCGCATGCAGGGCGCTCAATCGGTCCAGATCCAGCCGCCAGTCCACCCCCAGCGTGCGGTCGAGCAATCCGGCAAGGCCGGGGTTGGCCTGTGCAAGCCAGCGCCGCGGTGTCACGCCGTTGGTCATGTTCGTGAACCGATCGGGCCACATGCTGGCGAAGTCGGCGAAGATCGTCTGCACGAGCAGGTCCGAGTGCAGTGCCGAGACCCCGTTGACCTTGTGACTGCCGACGATAGACAGGTTGGCCATGCGCACGCGGCGTTCGCCGCGTTCGTCGATCAGCGAGACCCTCGCGGCGAACTCGCCGTCGCCGGGCCGGTGGCGCCCCGCCAGCTCCATCAAGACCTGGTTGATGCGAAAGATGATCTCCAGATGACGCGGCAGCACGTGCTGCATCAGCGCCACCGGCCAGGTCTCCAGCGCCTCGGGCATCAGCGTGTGGTTGGTGTAGGAGAACACCTGCTGGCACATCTCCCAGGCCTGCTCCCACGGCATCTGGTGCTCGTCGCACAGTACGCGCATCAGCTCGGCCACGCCGATGGCCGGGTGGGTGTCGTTCAGGTGGATCGCCACCTTCAGCGGCAGGTTGACCAGCGTGGCGTGTTCGGCCAGGTGGCGCTCGATCAGGTCCTGCATGGACGCGGCGACGAAGAAGTACTCCTGGCGCAGGCGCAGTTCCCGCCCCGCCGGCGTGCTGTCATTCGGATAGAGCACCCACGAGATGTTCTCGTACTCGTTCTTGGCGCTGGCGGCGCGCGCATAGTCGCCGGTGTTGAAGGCGTTCAGGTCGATGTGCGCGGGCGCGGCGGCTTTCCACAAACGCAGCGTGCTGACCTTGTCCGTGCCGTGGCCCGGCACAACCATGTCGTACGCCTTGGCCATCACTTCGGCACTGGGGCGCCACAGCGCGCGCGCGTCCGTGCCGTGACCCACGTGCTCGACCCAGCCGCCGAAGCGCACGGGGTACTTGATGGAGGCTCGCGGAAACTCCCAGGCCGTTCCGTCCTCGAGCCATGGATCGGGATGCTCGATCTGCATGCCGTTCTTGATCTCCTGCGCGAACATGCCGTATTCATAGCGAATGCCGTAGCCGAAGGAGGGCAGGCCCAGGGTGGCCATGGAATCCAGGAAGCACGCCGCCAGGCGACCGAGGCCGCCGTTGCCCAGCGCGGCGTCGGGTTCCTCGTCGGCCACGTCCTCGAGCCGCTGGGCGTGGGCGGCCAGGGCCGTGGCGGCGTCGCCGCGCAGGTCCAGTGCCGCCAGGGCGTTGGACAGCGTGCGACCCATGAGGAACTCCATGGACAGGTAGTACACGCGGCGCGACTTCGCGTCGGTCTGCGCGGCCTGGGTGCGCACCCAGCGCTGGGACAGCCGCTGGCGGGCAAGTTGCGAGACCGCCTGGAGCAACTCCACCCGTACGGCCTGGCCAGGCATGACGCCGACCTGGTCGAGGAGTTCGTCGTCGATATGGGCTGCGATGCTGTTCGTCGGGGGTTGAGGTTGGGCACTCACAAGCGGTTCCTTCACGGTCGGATTTGCGACGGCGCCCAGTGTGGCATTGGCGGCGCCCGTCGGGCAGCGATCCTGCAATTTTTGCGCCCGAGGCGTGCGCCCGGCGGTCCGCCCGGACGTCCCGGACACAGTGCGGGGCAGTCCCGGCCGATGCGCAAGGTGTCACACTGCAGGACGCGCACGGCGGTCACCGGGCTCGCCAGGGGGCGCGCGATGGAGCCACAATCGAGGGACCACGAGGAGACACGGCATGACGTCGGACGAATTGGCCCTGAGCCTGGATCTGCCCAAACGAGCGGTTGCGCTGGTGCTGGCTGGCGGCCGGGGTTCCCGGCTGAAGAGCCTCACCGACCGGCGTGCCAAGCCGGCTGTGTATTTCGGGGGAAAATTCCGCATCGTGGACTTCGCCTTGTCCAACTGTCTGAATTCGGGCATCCGGCGCATCGGCGTGATCACCCAGTACAAGTCGCACAGCCTGTTGCGCCACGTTCAACGCGGCTGGGGCTTCCTCAAGAGCGAAATGAACGAATTCGTCGACCTGTTGCCGGCCCAGCAGCGCACGGACGACGAGAGCTGGTACCGCGGCACGGCCGACGCCGTCTACCAAAACCAGGACATTCTGGCCAGCTACGGGGCGGACTTCATCGTGGTGCTCGCCGGCGACCACATCTACAAGATGAATTACGCGCTGATGTTGGCCGACCACGTGTCCAAGGGGCGCGACTGTACGGTGGCGTGCATTGCCGTGCCGCGCGAGCAGGCCAGCGCGTTCGGCGTGATGGCAGTGGATGCGAACCACATGATCACGGACTTCGTCGAAAAGCCGGCCGATCCCCCGGCGATGCCGGGTGACGCGACCCGCTCGCTGGCCAGCATGGGCATCTACATCTTCAACGCCCGATATTTGTACAAGGAACTCGAACGCGACATCAACGACCCCGATTCCAGCCACGACTTCGGCAAGGACATCATCCCGCGGGCAGTGAAGAACGGACGGGCCGCGGCGCACCCCTTCGCGCTGAGCGCCGTGGGCACGCGGCGCAACGAGGAGCCGTACTGGCGAGACGTCGGAACGATCGATGCCTACTGGGACGCCAACATCGACCTGACCGCGACCGATCCGCTGCTCAACCTGTACGACACGCGCTGGCCGATCTGGACGTATCAAGCGCAGTTGCCGCCGGCCAAGTTCGTGCACGACCAGGAGGACCGGCGCGGCATGGCGATCGAGTCCGTGGCCTCGGGCGGGTGCATCGTCTCTGGCAGCGTCCATCGCTCAGTCCTGTTTTCCAGCGTGCGGGTGCACTCGTACACCCACGTGAGCTGGTCGGTGCTGCTGCCCGGCGTGCAGGTCGGACGTCGTGTCCGTCTGACTCGCACGGTGGTGGACCGCGGCTGCTCGATTCCTGACGGGATGGTGATCGGCGAAGACCCCGTGCTGGACGCGCAGCGCTTTTACCGCTCGGAAAACGGTATCACGCTGGTCACCCGGGAAATGCTGGAAAAGCTCAATCCATGACGGCGGGCTGGAGGGTCCTACAGGTCGGCGCGGAGATCTTTCCGCTGGTCAAGACCGGCGGGCTGGCCGACGTGCTGGGGGCCTTGCCCCAGGCGCTGATCGGGCTGGGCGCGGACGTGCGGCTGTTGCTGCCGGGGCTGCCGGCCATCGTGGACGCGGTCTCGCACCAGCGGGTGGTGTGCGAGATCGGTGCGTGCTTCGGGGCGGCGAGGGTGACGCTGCGCATCGGCAAGATGCCGTACAGCAAGGTGCCCGTGTACCTCGTGGATGCGCCGTACCTGTACCGCCGCCCGGGCAGCCCCTACCAGGCGAGCGATGGCAGCGAGTGGGCCGACAACCTCCAGCGTTTCGCCCTTCTGGGTTGGGTGGGTGCGCACTTGGCGTCGGGCGAGCTGGATCCGACGTGGACGCCGCAAGTCGTGCAGGCGCACGACTGGCATGCCGCGATGTGCTGTGCCTATATAGAGGCCCATCCGGTGCGCACGGCGGCCACCGTCTTCACGGTCCACAACCTGGCCTACCAGGGCCTGTTCGCCAGTGGCGATTTCGCCTTGCTGGGGCTGCCGGCGCGCTTCATGGTCTCCAGCGGCTTGGAATACCACCATCAGCTGTCGTTCATGAAGGCGGGGCTCAAGTTCGCGCAGCGAGTGACCACCGTGAGTCCGACCTATGCGCGCGAGATCGCCACCCCGGAATTCGGCTTTGGCCTGGACGGTGTGATCCGCGGTCGTGGCAGCGACGTGAGCGGTGTGCTCAACGGCGTGGACGAGTCGGTCTGGAATCCCGCCACGGATGCCGGGCTGGCGGCGCGCTACAGCGCCGAGCAGCTCGCCGGCAAGGCCCGCTGCAAGCAGTCCCTGCAGGCCGAACTGGGGCTGACCGTACGGGCCGACGTGCCAGTGTTTTGCGTGGTCAGCCGGCTGACATCGCAAAAGGGCCTGGATCTCGTGCTTGCGGCGCTGCCGGCCCTGGTGCGGCGCGGTGCGCAACTGGCGGTGCAGGGCGCGGGCGATCCGGCGCTCGAGGCCGCCTTCCTGGCAGCGGCACAAGCGCACGCCGGCTCCGCGGCCGTGCGCATCGGCTACGACGAGTCACTGGCGCACCGGATGATCGGTGGCGCAGACGCGATTCTGGTGCCTTCACGCTTCGAGCCTTGCGGCCTCACCCAGCTCTACGGCCTGCGCTATGGCACGCTGCCGGTCGTGCGGCGCGTCGGCGGATTGGCCGACACGGTGGTGGACGCCACCGACGAGGCGGTCGACGCCGAACAGGCCACCGGCTTTGTCTTCGACGCCTCCACCCCCGCGGCGCTCGAGGCGGCGTTGCACCGCGCGGTGCAGGTCTACGCGCAACCGCCCCGCTGGGCGGGCCTGATGCGCCGCGCAATGGCCCAGGAGTTCTCCTGGCGCGGTGCGGCGCAGCACTACGTGGCGCTGTACGACGACCTGGTCGGTAAGACGGCGCGGGCCGTCGCACCGGCGCCCGTGCCGTTTCGGCTGCGCGCTCGAGCCTGATGGGTCCTCGGGGCGCGCCGTGCGGCGGCCCCGTCGCCCGCGATGTGCCGCCGATGGGCAGGGCAGCAGCCCGGCCGGCGCGTGCAGTCAGGCTCGGGCCGTCACGAATCATCCGGTCGGCCCCTCGCGCCGCGTCGAACCCACGTCGGGTCGGTACGGCGGCAACGCGGCCGACGCGGCTCGACGATCGCAAAGCCCCTTGTGAGTGTGTCGGGCAGGCCGAGCAATTCTGCGACCCGGTCCCGCTGGCCGGCGGCCGAGATCTCTGCGGCGCGGGTCGCGGCGGCGGCCAACGCGGTTTGCCGCAGCGTGATCTCGTTCACCGACACGCGCGACAGCGTCAGCGCGACGTGGACGGTCGGCACTTGCGCATGCCCACTGTGCTGCACGTCGAGCACATTGGACTGCTGGGCATTGGTGATCTGCCAGTTCGGCATGATGGTCTTGCGCAGGGACTTGTCACTGTTCAGGCGCACACCCTGCGTCGGCGAAGTACAGGTCCGGCGGCCGCGAGCAGATCATGCCGGGCAGCGCCTTCGAGGCGATCTTGCCCACCGGCGCCCCCCACCGTTTGAACGCGCCCGATACCGAGTCGGCGTCGACGCGCGTGCCGGAATGACGCGCGCTCACCGTCCGTTTCAATCCGGAATCAAGCCCCGCGACAGGGCAACATTTCACGCTGGATTGATCTGCGTCGAAGCTGCGCGCCGCGCGGCGAGTAGCCTGACAGAACGTGGCATTGCCGCGAGAATCGAAGGGTTCGATGACCGATTTGTCCGTCCAGGCCGTGGAGCACGTTCGACCCGAGCGCGGTGCGATCCGGCGGCTCACCTACGTGCTGGTCGCAGCGGCCATCGCAGCGGTCATGGTCGTCCTGGCAGCAGTGGCTGTCTGGAACGAGCAGCAGCGCTACCGCGAGCGCGCGATCTCCTCGACCCGCTACGCGGCCGACCTGATCGAGCGCAGCATCAGCGCGGACCTCGAGCGCATCGACATGGGCCTTCAGTCGATCGCGCTGCACGTGCGCGAAGCGACACCCGCCGGGCGGCTGGAGTCCAAAGGCTTGGAGGAGTTGCTCGTGACGCGTCGCGCACTGATGCGTGATGCACTCGATCTGCGCATCACGGACAGCCAGGGTGTCGTGCGGTTCGGCCTGCCATCGCCTCTCCCCGAGGCGGTCAGCCTCGCGGACCGGACATTGTTTGCGCGCCTGCGGGATGACGCGTCGGCCGGTCTGCAGGTCGCGGGCCCCCTGTTCACACGGATCTCCAAGCGCTGGGCCCTCGTCCTGGCCCGACGTCTGGAGGCAGGCGACGGCTCGTTCCTGGGTATGGTCTACACGACCGTGGCGACAGACTCGTTCGAGCGATCCCTCTCGGCGGCGACGCTCGGTGCGCACGGCGCGGCCACGTTGCGCACGAGCGAGCTGGCGCTGGTGCATCGCTTTCCCGGCGAGGTGGGCAACATCGGGAGCACCAACGTGTCCGCCGAGCTGCGCAATGCACTGCGTCGACACGACCTGAGCGGGGAATACATCGCTTCGACGGCACTGGACGGCATCGAGCGCAGCAACGCCTTTCGCCGGCTGCGGGACTTTCCGCTCGTCGTCATCGTCGGCGCGGCGACCCAGGACTATCTGAGCGACTTCTACGCCAATGCGCTGGCGATCGCCGGGCTGGCCAGCATTGCGATCCTGATCACCTGCCTGGCAGCCCTGAACGCTTACCGATTCGCTCGGCGGCTCGAGCACGCCAACCGTGAGGTGCGGGACCTCTACGACAGTGCGCCGTGTGGCTACTTCTCGCTGGATGCCCGCGGCAGATTCGCGCGTGTCAACGTCACGGCGTTGAACTGGATCGGGCGTCGCCGTGACGACGTCGTCGGTCGGCTGGGTCTGCAGGATTTCTTGACCGAGCACAGCCGAACACAGTTCGAGGCGCGCTACGCGACCTTCAAGCAGGTGGGTTACATCAAGGACTTGGAGCTCGAACTGCAGGACGCACAGGGTGATATTCGACACGTGAGCGTCTCTGCCAATGCCGTGAAGAACGATGCCGGCAATTATCTGATGAGCCGCTCGGTGATGTTCGACATCACCGACCTGCGGCTGGCCCAGGCGCAGGTGAGTCAACTGGTGCGCGAGCAATCGGCCATGCTCGACAACGCCCTGATCGGCATCGTCAAGCTCAAGGGACACCAGATCGTCTGGCACAACCCGGGGATGCAGCGGATCTTCGGCTATGCGGGCGACGCGTTGCAAGGGCAGTCCTCGCGCCTCCTGTACGCCGACGGCGCGGCGTTCGATACGTTCGTGCAGGACTCCGATCGCATCCTACAGTCCGGCGGAACCTATCGAGATCAGATCGACATGGTGCGCCGCGACGGCCAGCACGTGTGGATCGACGCCAGCGGCATGCGGCTGGACACGGGGGCAGGTGAATCCTTGTGGTTGCTGGTGGACATCACCCCGCTCAAACGTGCGGAGGAGCTGCGCGTGCAGGCCGCACTGCTCGAAGCCGAGAATCGCAAACTCCGGGAAGCCAGTCGCCTGAAAGACCAGTTCATGGCGGCTGTATCGCACGAGCTGCGCACGCCACTGAACGCCGTGATCGGAATGAGCGACTTGCTGGCGTGCGGCGCCGTGGGCCCGGACTCGCCGAAATACCTCAGCTACCTCAAGATGATCGGCAACAGCGGTCGCCAGCTGCTGCAGATGATCGAACAGATCCTGGACGTGGCGAAGGTGGAGGCGGGCAAGCTTGAGTTCCATCCGATCGACGTGGACGTGCAGGCGCTGATCGCGGAGTCGATCGAGCTGCTGTCGGTCGACGCTGCGAGTCGCCACGTCGTGCTGGACGCGCAGGTGGACCCGGCCATCGGTCAGGCCCACGTCGACCCGTTGCGGCTGCGCCAAGTGGTCGTGAACCTGCTGGCCAACGCCGTCAAATTCAGTCACCAAGGCGGACACGTGATGGTTCGGGCCAGCTTGCCAGACGAACACCACTTCCGCATCGACGTCGAGGACCACGGCATCGGGATCGCGCCAGACGATATCGCTCGCCTGTTCACCGACTTCCAGCAACTGTCCTCGGGCCTGGAACGGCGCTACGGCGGGTCCGGCCTGGGCCTGGCCTTTGTCCGACGGATCGTCCAGGCACAGGGTGGCACCGTGGGCGTTCGCAGCACGCTGGGTCAGGGCAGCGTGTTCCACGTCGTCCTGCCGCGCGACATGCAGACCTCGCCCGCCAGCCGGTGACGCGCCCCACGCTCGCGCGCTCCGAGCGTGAGGCGGTGCGGCATACGCCCCCCATGTGGCCTGGCGCAAGGCGACCTCGGTCGCTCGGCCATGCTGCGGCGCGCCGACCGATCCACCAGCGTCGTCACCGCATGGGGTGCGATCAGGCACCGCACGGTCCGGCACGCCGGCGCAAGTCCTGTGCCGATCGGCACCGTCGTTGTGCGGGGGGCCCCGTGAGCGGCAGCGTCGTCGGACGGCCGGGTCAAGGTGCGGCGCCGCGGTACTCGGCTCAGGCGCGGCGACGCGCGGTGGGAGCAGATTGGCTCATCGGCACCGCGCATGGTAGCCAGGTCCTGATCGCCGCACCCGGTACGCAGGAGCCCTGACGCGCGACCGCGCCGTGGGGTTTCCACGCGGCCATGCCAAGACCACCCTGAGACCGATTCACCCGCTCGGCGACTGCTTGACTGGATCGGCGTGCCTGCAGTCGACGGGTCGCGAGCCCGGAAGGCCTACAAGGTCTTCAGGAACTCGAGCAGTGCCTCTTTGTCCGGTTCGCTCAACTCGGTCCCGTACAGGTGCCCCTGGTTTCCGTTTCCGGGGACCGTCGTGTCGTAGAGGAACAATTCCCCGCAGCCCTCATCGCCGCTGCCCGTGG
>Ga0182021_10011648_pt1 | contig 10439 bp, 8 predicted proteins | sample 612E3MmetaG_FD_120493 | JGI IMG/M metagenome (GOLD analysis project Ga0182021, IMG submission 120493) | Permafrost microbial communities from Stordalen Mire, Sweden - 612E3M metaG (Illumina Assembly) | ecosystem: Environmental > Terrestrial > Soil > Wetlands > Permafrost | place: Sweden... | reverse complement strand
TCTTTTTTTATTAAGGCATCACGGTTTTTCACCGCAAATACCAAATGAAAATAACATTGAGTATAAGTGTTTGCCATCTGTTTAATATTTTAATTTTCGCGAAACATACCATAAAGATAGCTTGCAACACCCAAATTCAAAAACTAATTCCCATTAATTGCGCGTTGTAGAAGCTATTTTTAAAAAGTGCGTAAAACAGGATAAATGTAAAAAGTACATTTATTAATCAATCTTCAGATTAACCAGATCCAGCCTGGTTGCGGTTACCTTCAACACCTTGATAACTATTTTACCAATGCGGATAAGATCGTCGGGTTTTGGTATGCTTCCGTGATAGAATAATACCATTCCTGCCAGTGTTTCGTAGTCATCCTTCTCAGGCAGGTTGAGATGATATTTTTCGTTCAGATAATCCGTCTCCAGGCGGCCTGAGAAAATATATTCATTATCACTGACTATCTTTTCAATCAACTCATTTGTATCATGTTCATCTTCAATATCTCCAACAATCTCTTCAAGCACATCCTCAAGAGTCACCATACCGGAAGTACCCCCGAATTCGTCAACCACGAGCGCCACATTCCTTTTTTCGTCGGCAAATAATTTAAGAAGTTTATTGGCTGGCATTGACTCGGGCACAATTGTCAGTTTTTTTATTTCAGATTTTATATCGGCCGGGTTTTTATAAAGATCTTTAAGTTCAAAATAACCTACTATATGATCAATGGTCACTTCATAAATAAGGATCCTTGAATGCCTGGTCTCAATAAATTTTTCTCTCAATTGTTCTATACTGCTATTGATTTCAATAGCATCAATTTCAGTTCTGGGAACCATACACTCACGCAGTTTCACCTTTGAAAAGTCCAGAGCATTCCGGAATATTTTCATATTGTTATGATTAGCCCCAATTTCCTCATTACTCTGCTTGCTGAGATTAACAAAATGATCGAGATCGACCTTGCTGAATACAACATCCTCGAAGTTCGATCCACTTTCCTTCCTCCCTGAAAATATCCCGATCAAATAATTCGAAACTACAAAAGTAAACTTGCTTACAGGATAGAACAGCCAAAAGAAGAATATTGTCGGAACGCTTAAAGACTTCAGGAAGAAATTTGGATTAATAAGGAAAATAGTCTTAGGAAGAAATTCAGCAACAAAAAGTATTAAGGCAGTTGATATTATTGTCTGAAGAATAAGTGTTATAACATCTGAACTGCTGAAAGAGTGTAAAAAAGGACTCAGTATCTTTGAAATAATAATACCATATACAACAAGGCCAATATTGTTGCCAATGAGCATTGTTGCAATATACTGACCGGGATTTGCGGTAAAAATCTTTACTATACCTGATCCAAAAACACCCTGTTTACGGTCGAGTTCGATCCTTAGTTTATTTGACGAGACGAAGGCAATCTCCATTCCGGCAAAGAAAGCAGATACCAGAACAGCTATTAGTATGATAATCCAGTTGTTCATAATTCAAATTTAACTCTTTTTTCTCTGCCGGTGCCTCATCCAGGCAAAAGCAAAAGAAATAAGAGCCATCAAAATGAAGATAAAAACCCTGTTTCCTCCTGTCATAATTGCAAACCTTATGCCAGCGGCAATACAGCCGACACCTACAATTATCCAGATTATCTCAAGTACAAGAAGGTTTTTTTTGTGCATATCTCAGATTGAGATTGTTGCCTTGCTGTTTAGTATCCACCAGTTTGTAAATCTTGAATTAGATTCCATGCCAATACCTAAAACTATATCATCTTCACTGGTAATTCTTACAGCCCTGTCGGTATAAACGCGGTCTTTATCCTGATCCCAGTAAAGTAATTCTGTTTCAAGTCGTTCGTTTTTCTCATTTATAGCTACCACGCTATCTCTCAGCTCCCATAATCTTTTGTCCTCCCAAAATTTTGCATATTTAGAAGTAAAGGAAGCTATCGGATTTTTATGTCCATCGTAAAATAGAACCTTGATCCCTTTTCTGAATTCTGAATAAGGGGGTTTACTATTTGTGTACCTTTCCATGAGAGAAGCTGATAATATAACCTGAAGCTTTGCCGAATCAGTCAGGACACTTTCAAATGTTTTTACGGTCTGTGTGGGAAGGAGAAGAATATCAGAGTTTTTAATGACATCCATTTTCCTGTCACAGGCAAAAAGGAAGGATATAAGGAAAAGTAATGCTCCACTCTTCAATATTATTCCGGATATTTTAAGTGAAGTTTTCATTATTGTAAGACCCGGGGATTTCTTTTTAATCGTATTTCTTTTTTATGAACCACCAATCATACAGATTCAAACTTATGCCGATCGTAAAGTAATTCTCATTGAGCAATCCCTTTGAAAGATCACCTGTTTTCCTGGTAAAATCAAAATAAATATTTGTTTTTGAAAAAGTATTCCTCATTCTCATACCAATTCCACAGCTGACTCCAAGTTCCTTAATCTGCACATCATTAATAATTAAGTAGCTATCAGCAATATGACCGCCCAATCTGTACTCGACCCTGCTTAAAAAGCTATAGTTTGAGAATTTATCAGGAATGAATTCAACTCCGAAAAGCCACGATTTTGAATTTGCAAGGTAACCGCTTGAACCTTCAATTCTTGCATTGGCCCAATTTGAGGTAACATAATCAATTCCTGCAACAAATTTGTCTTTTTTACCAAAAGAAACACCTATCCTGACTGTCAATGGAAGTTTGGTAGAATCTTTTGAATTTATATTAGTATATGTAAGTGTATCAGGTGAGTACAGAGATGCTGTATAAGCAGCGGTTCTTACCGAAAGTGTTTCAAATCCTGATCTGTATTTCTTTGATGCAGTCATTGATAATCCGAGATTTAAAAAATAATTATTTTTCAAGGCTGCAGTGTAGTGAACTCCATAATCGAAATTCATTCCGTTAATTTTCAGCTTTTCTGAATAATATTGACTGAACGTATTTGCATAATCTGCAAATACATATTGGTTAGCTCTGTCCAGTTGACCAAAAAGAACGTTTAAATTAGCTCCTATCGAAAAGTTTTTGGTGATTTTAAAACCGGTCCCCAGAAAAAAGTTGGTCAAACCGCCATCTCCCTTATGATCGGAAGTTACTTCGCCTATGTTAGGATCATATCCCGGATCCCCAGCACTTATCGTCTGGGTAATATTGTAATAACCATTACTCAAAGGCACAAGTCCCAAAGCAAAACCCCATCCTTTTGACAGTGGAAATCCTATTATAAGGTGGTTAAAATTCATGTCCTGAGAATGATATTTATTTACACCGTCAGAAAGGGTGTTTTTACTGTAATCCACTCCGAAGTCAAATAAAAAAGAGGTTGTATCAAAGCTGCTGTAAGAAGCGGGATTAACATAATAAATTGCAGAATTATCTCTCATCGCGACCCCGGTACCCCCCATAGAAAGACTCCTGAATGATCCAGCGGGATCTAAAGACCCGATATTAAATCTCGAGTAAGGCGAATTAACAAGCTTTTGACCTTTTAAATCAAAGGTGAATATGAATATAAGGATGAAAGAGATTGCTATCAGTTTATTTTGCATTGTACTCAAGAATATAATTTAATCCATCAATCACAATATCAGGTAAATAAAAAGTCTGGTGGATAAGTCTGTCCTTTAAAAAACTTCCATCACCGCCAGTCATAATCACCTTAATATCTTTATGTTCTTTTTTAAACGTGCGAATATACTCATTTATTTCATATGTCACCCCTTCAATTACACCAGCCAGAATTGCATCAGTTGTATTTCTTCCGGGGAAAGAGTAATCGGAAGATTTTTCCAGGAGGGGAAGTTTTCCTGTAAATTTGTTTAATGCCTTGAATCTCATATCAATGCCGGGAGAGATATTTCCGCCAATATACAGCTCACCATAAAGAAAATCAAATGTAATAGCGGTGCCTGAATCAATTATGAGAATATTCTCTCCATTAAAACGACTATAGGCTCCGGCTACTGCGGCTATCCTGTCAGATCCCAGAGTATGGGGTGTTTCATATTCAATTTTGAAAGGAAGTTCAGAATTATAAGAAAGAACATGAACGTATGGAATATTGGTAAAAAGGAGATCGTACACAAATGGCGGGCACCTTCTAACGGATGAAATAATTGCCCTTTCAATCCCGGAACCCGTCAACACTTTTTCTAGTTCCTCATAAATGAATTCATTAATCTTTTTTCCGGAAATTTTTATCCCGTCCTTGTAAACCGCCAGTTTGGTGCTTGTATTTCCTATGTCAACAATAAGGTTCATAGAATAAATTATTTCGCAAAAGTAATGAAAAGTGCCTAGAGTGCCTAGAGTGCCTAGAGTGCCTGGAGTGCCTGGAGTGCCTTAAGTTATTATTAAAAAACTCTAAGTACTTTAGACACTCCAAACTCTAGGCACTTCTCTCATAATCTTCAAGAATTTCATTAAGAATTAAAATAGCTGATTTTACTGAAGCAACACTATTAATTGTAAGACTTAATTTCGATTCTTTTTGTTTCATCGTCATTTGTTTTTGTTTTCTGTTAACATAATTCATGATCGAAACAAAAAGCGCACTGTGGTAAAAATGTGAGTTTTGATCAGAAACAAAATTTGCTATTAACAGATTATTTTTTAAAAGAATTTTCTCGATTCCGATTTTTACAGCAATCCATTTAATTCTGACAATATCGAGGAGAGCTTCTGCCTGGGGCGGTAAATTTCCAAACCTGTCGATAAGTTTCTTTTCAAAGAGAATTAATTCATCTTCAGTCCCTATCTCGTTCAGTTCTTTATAGAGCCTGATCCTTTCAGGAATATTTGATACGTACTCATCAGGAAACATAATTTCAAGGTCAGTATCTATAAGAAAATCAGATACAAATGGCTTTGAATTCCTGGTTTTTTCGATTTCCGGAGTACGTACAGATTCTGTAGAATTATACGTATCGCCGGTTTCCCTTAATTCAAGCATAGCCTCACGGAGAATTCTCTGGTATGTCTCAAAACCCACCTCGGCAATAAATCCGCTCTGTTCTCCTCCTAACAGATTTCCTGAACCTCTTATATCAAGATCCTGCATCGCTATATTAAAACCGCTTCCCAGTTCTGAGAATTCTTCAATAGCTTTCAATCTACGTCTGGCTTCATGTGTGACTGTACTGAGAGGAGGAGCGAGGAGATAACAGAATGCTTTTTTGTTCGACCTTCCGACACGGCCACGTAGCTGATGAAGCTCCGACAATCCAAAATGATGGGCGTCATTTATGAAAATCGTATTAGCGTTCGGAATATCAAGCCCCGACTCAATTATGGTTGTAGCTATCAGTACGTCATAGTCTCCCTGAATAAAATCGAACATCACATTTTCAATTTCTCTGCCCTCCATTTTCCCATGAACATAGGCCGTTTTTACATTAGGACAGATACGTTTGATTGTAGCCTGAATATCCCGTATATTTTCAACTCTGTTATGAATAAAAAAGACCTGCCCATTTCTGTTTACTTCATATTCAATTCCTTCCTTAATTATATCTTCATTAAAACCGTGAAGCTCAGTCACTATCGGCATCCTGTTTGGCGGTGGTGTGTTTATTATTGAAAGGTCCCTGGCCCCCATGAGAGAAAACTGCAGCGTTCTGGGAATAGGGGTTGCAGTTAGTGTAAGAGTATCGACATTGGTTCGCAGTTTTTTCAGCTTTTCTTTTACTGCCACTCCAAAACGTTGTTCTTCATCAATTATTAACAGACCAAGATCTTTGAACCTGACATCATTACTGGCAAGCTTATGTGTACCTATAATAATATCGATCTTTCCTTCTTCCAATTTTGAAAGGATTTTCTTCTGGTCTGAAGCTTTTTTATGACGGCTTATGTACTCAATATTACACGGAAAGTCTTTCATCCTTGAGGTGAAAGTTCTGTAATGCTGGAAAGCAAGAATAGTAGTCGGAACCAGAACAGCTGATTGTTTACTGTCGGCAGCAGCTTTAAATGCAGCCCGGATCGCGATCTCGGTTTTACCAAATCCAACATCACCGCAAATTAGCCTGTCCATTGGGTGTGGCGCCTCCATATCCTCTTTTACTGCAATCGTGGCAGAAAGCTGGTCAGGTGTATCTTCATATATAAACGAGGCCTCCAGCTCACGTTGAAGATAAGAATCAGGGGAGAATGAATATCCAGATGAGTCCATCCTTGCAGCATACAATTTTATGAGATCTTTGGCAATATCCTTTACTCTCTTCTTGGTACTCTGCTTTAATTTTTGCCATGCTCCTGAACCAAGTTTGTAAATCTTTGGTTCGGCATTATCCTTCCCCTTATATTTTGATATTCTGTGAAGGGAGTGAATTCCCACATATAAAATATCATTATCGCGATAGACAAGTTTTATTGCCTCCTGGATCTTACCGTTCACTTCAATCTTTTCCAAACCTCCGAACTTCCCGATTCCATGATCAATATGCACAACATAATCACCTGGATTAAGTCCTGTAAGTTCTTTTACTGATATGCTCTCCTTTTTAGTAAAATAACCTCTTATCCTGAATTTATGATACCTGTCAAATATCTGATGATCAGTGTAAACAGATATCTTCAGATCGTTATCTGTGAAACCCCCATGCATGTTCATAAGAAGAGGAGTGAAACTGGCTTCAGGATTTATTTCAGAGAAGATATCCTGTAGTCTCTCAATCTGGGACTGACTCTCTGAGACAATAAAAGTGGAATATCCCTCTGCTGTGTTTGAAAGGAGTTTATCTGAAAGAAGTTCGAAATTTTTATTAAAAGAGGGCTGCGGTTCTATGTGATATTCTAATTTCACATCCGGAGTAAAAAGGCTTTGTCTGCCTAACTCGGCTACTTTGAATTTTGCACAATCTTCAACAAAGTGATGACCTGTTATAATAATCTCTTTTTTGTCGGCATCCTGGCCGGCCTCTTCTTTTTGCCTGGTTTGATAAAAAATATTATTGATTTTTTCCCGGATTAGAACAGTATCCTCTATCCAGATTGATGAGGAAGGGGGAATAAAATCCAGAAATGTATCATTTATCTGTTCAACTGAAATATCCTGAAGATTCGGAATTATTGAAATCTGGTTCAGGATGTTTACCGACAACTGATCATCAATGTCGAACGATCTGATTGATTCGACCTCTTCACCGAAGAAATCGATACGGTAAGGAATTTCTGCAGAATATGAAAACAGATCGGCAATGCTTCCTCTTATTGAATATTGTCCCGGTTCATAAACAAAATCAGTACGGGTAAAATGATATTCCTGCAATATCTCCTCGAGAAATTCTAGTGAGATCCTGTCTCCCTTCCTGATGTGATATGTATTCTTCTTCAGATCGGGCTTGCTGACAACTTTTTCCATTACCGATTCAGGGTAGGTGACAATAATACTTTTTCTTTTGCCTGAAGCAAGATGGTTAAGTACTTCTGTCCTTAGTACTATGTTTGCCGGTTCTGTCTGCCCATATTGTACTGACCTTTTGTAAGTTGAAGGGAAGAAAAAAACAACATCATCTCCAACCATAGCAACAAGGTCGTTATAGAAATATGCTGCATCCTCTTTCTCGGGAACAATTACAAGATGTGTGTTCTGCGTTTTAAGGAAAACCCCTGCCACTATTATTGCTTTTGATGAACCTGTTAATCCATGAAGCCGGATCCTACTTACATCTGAATTACTAAAAGCACCAATAAGACCTTCAATGTTAGGATGGTTATTAAAATGGCTGATAATTTCGTTTTCTTTCATTTGCAGATTCCAGGCTGCAAAATTAATATCAATTTCCGAAAATCCCCGTTACCCTCTATTTTTACCAAAGAAAATCCCCATTCTGGATAAGATTTATCTCATAAATTACTAAAAGTAAGCCATATACTTCTTAGAATATCAACCCCCTAAATCCCCCCAGGGGGGGACTTAATTTTTTAAAGAAATATTTTGTAATTTTAAAATATATGTGGATTTAAAAGAGGTTATTTGAAAAGAGGTAAGAAAGTTACAAATGTTATGGTACTTAAAATGAATGATTTATATATCCATATTTGTTTTACAAATCTGATTTCCCAATAAGAGAGCCAAACAAAAGTTCAATGATTTTAAAATGAAGGAATTAGATAAGACAATGTATTTCAAAGCATCTCCTGCAATATTGGAAAATGCCAGGAGGCTCCGTGGAAATATGACAGATTGCGAAAAATTACTTTGGGAGAAACTCAAAGGAAATCAAATATACGGGATCAGATTTCGCAGGCAACATCCTATCGATATCTTTATAGCAGATTTTTACTGCCATGAAGTAAGGTTAGTGGTTGAAATTGATGGAGAAATTCATAATCAGCAGAAAGAATATGATATCGGCAGAACAGCTGAAATGGAAAGATATAATATTAGTGTAATTCGATTTAAGAATTCTGAAATTGAGACTGATGTTGAGAAAGTCGTTATTGAGATAGAAAGAGCAGTTAATCAACTTCTTAAAAGTCCCCCTTGGGGGATTTAGGGGTAAAAACCGGAAAGTAACACTCGTCTCAGGGATGGACTTATGGGTAAAAACGCGGCAAAAGTCCCTATTTAAAGTTATGGGTATATAAAGTCAAGAACTCAGAAATTCTTCAATCTTTACTACCATATTTTTCGACCCGGCATAAAATGGCGATCTCTGATGTAAGGATGAAGGAGCCATATTCAGGATTCTTTCATATCCGTTTGAAGCAGCTCCCCCTGCCTGTTCTGAGATGAAAGCAATTGGATTACATTCATAAACCAGCCTGAGTTTTCCGTTTGGAAAAGCTGTATTTTCGGGATAAAGAAATATACCACCTTTAAGAAGGTTACGATGAAAATCAGAAACCAGAGAACCGATATATCTTGATGTGTAAGGTCTGAATGTATCTTTGTCCTCTTCCTGGCAATATTTAATATACTTTTTTATTCCGGGAGGAAAATGAATCCAGTTACCTTCGTTCACTGAATATATCTTTCCATCTTCAGGAGTCCTGATATCAGGGTGAGAGAGACAAAACTCACCTATGGAAGGATCGAGAGTAAAGCCATGAACGCCATTTCCAGTGGTATAGACCAGCATTGTGGAAGACCCATAAATTATATAACCTGCCGCAACCTGGTTAGATCCTTGCTGAAGAAAATCCTCATTCCTGACCTTTTCACCACGGGGTGTTATACGTCTGTAAATGGAAAAAGTAGATCCGACTGACACATTATAATCGATGTTGGAAGATCCGTCCAGCGGATCTGTGCAGACAATATAATTACCTTTCTGAGCAAATGACTCAGTAAAGACAATTTCATTCTGATTTTCTTCCGTTGCGACACCACAACACTGACCGCTGGTTAGCAATGCATTGATGAAAACCTCATCTGCATATACATCAAGTTTCTGCTGGCTCTCACCCTGAATATTAATAAATCCTGAATCTCCGATAATATCAACCAGCCCTGCTTTGTTGATTTTCTTATTTACCATTTTAGCTGCTGTTCCTATATGTGTAAGCAGGCTTGATAGCTCACCCTTTGCATAGGGAAAGTCTTTCTGTTTCAATGTTATAAAATCATTAAGAGTTGTAATGTTATAGTTCTTCATAATGAAATAGGATTTGTTCGTCAGTAAATTTACTCACAAATTCATTAATAGCTAAAAAGCCTGTAACTCTGATAAAAATATTCTAATTGAAATTGCCGGATGAAATGTAAGTTATAATTTTAACCAAATTTGAATTCATGAAGGTTTACAAATTTGGCGGTGCCTCGGTAAAAGATGCAATCGGGATACAAAACCTCGGGAAAATCGTTGAGGACGAGATCTCATCCCTGGTTGTTGTAGTATCAGCTTTCGGGAAAACGACAAATGCGCTCGAAAAAGTTCTCAATGCATGGCTTACCGGAGATAGACAATATGTGGAACTTTTGGATAAAGTGTATAAATCACATTTATTAATTATTAATGAACTTTTTGGCAATAACTCAGAGGTCAAAGCAAAGATAGATATCTCATTTATTCATTTGAGAGATTATTTAATGACTGCCTCAAAGGGGAAATATGATTTTGAATATGATCAGGTTGTCTCTTATGGCGAAATATGGTCGACCATAATTGTGGAATCATTCCTGAGATCGGCAGGTATGAATACAGAGTGGATTGATGCAAGAGAACTGCTTATAACAGACGACATGTTCAGAGATGCAAATATTCTTTGGGGAGAGAGCTCGGGACGGATTAAGAAAGCAATAGATTTCGGAAAGAAACAAATCTATGTAACACAGGGATTTATAGGAGGAACCATTGCCGGGCAATCGACAACTCTTGGCAGGGAAGGATCGGATTACACTGCTGCAGTAATAGCCAATATACTTGATGCCGAAAGTGTTGTGATCTGGAAAGATGTGCCGGGAATACTTAATGCTGATCC
>Ga0182021_10011647_pt1 | contig 10440 bp, 9 predicted proteins | sample 612E3MmetaG_FD_120493 | JGI IMG/M metagenome (GOLD analysis project Ga0182021, IMG submission 120493) | Permafrost microbial communities from Stordalen Mire, Sweden - 612E3M metaG (Illumina Assembly) | ecosystem: Environmental > Terrestrial > Soil > Wetlands > Permafrost | place: Sweden... | reverse complement strand
GGCCGTGGGGGCGAGCAGGCCGCACAGCATCCGGATTGTGGTGGACTTGCCCGCGCCGTTCGGACCGAGGAAACCGAAGATCTCGCCGCGCCGCACGAAGAACGAAATGCCCGCGACCGCCTTGAATGCACCGAAACGCTTCTCGAGATTCCGGACCTCGACGACGATCTCAGCGGTGGAGTCTGTTTCAGCGGGCATGGGGATCCACTGATGTCATCTATCAAATGACAAATCAGAATTGGATGACGGGAGGAAGCGGGGGCCGGAAGGGTTGAGGAGACGCGACGCCCCCGTCGCGTTCGAACCTCGGAGGCGCGGCGGGGGCGCCGCATCCTCGGCAAAGGTCGGGGCGGGGGAAGCGAGGTGGAGGAGCAAGGTGACGGCGGCGATCATCGCGGGGTGGATTGCCGGGACAGCACCGAGATGAACACGTCCTCGAGCGACGGTTCGATGGGCCGGACCGTCAACGGCCCGAAGCCGGCCGAGGCGACCAACCGGCGGATCTCAGCCTCCGCGGCGGCCGGGTCGCGCGCGGCAACGTGAAGCCGGTCGCCGAACAGGCCGACCGAGGCGCCGGCCAGTTTCTCGCGCAGGAGCGCGGCGGTCCGGCGCGGGGCGGGCGTGCAGACTTCGAGCAGCCCGCCCGGCATCATCGCCTTGATCTCGGCGGGCGTGCCGAGGCCGAGCAGGCGGCCTTCGTGGAGGAACGCCAGACGGTTGCAGCGCTCCGCCTCGTCGAGATATGCCGTCGAAACGAAGATCGTCACTTTCTCGCGCACGAGCTGGTACAGAATGCGCCAGAAGTCGCGGCGCGACACGGGATCGACGCCGTTGGTCGGCTCGTCAAGGAACAGCACGCGCGGCGTGTGGATGAGGGCGCAGGCGAGGCCGAGTTTCTGTTTCATGCCGCCGGAAAGATCTCCCGCCAGGCGCTTTGTGAACGGGGTCAGGTTGCTGAAGCCGAGCAGCTGCTCGATCTTCCCGGCGCGGCCACCGGCGGCCACGCCATAGATGTCGGCATAGAAAAGGACGTTCTCCATCACCGTGAGGTCCGGATAGAGCCCGAAGCGCTGGCTCATGTAGCCGATGTGATCCTTGAGGCGTTCCGCCTGGCGCACGACGTCGCAGCCCGCCACCGTCGCGGAGCCGGCGGTCGGTGGAAGAATCCCAGCGAGCATGCGCATCGTCGTCGTCTTGCCTGCGCCGTCCGGGCCGACGAGGCCAAAGATCTCGCCGTCGGCAACGTCGAGATCGAGCGTGTCGACCGCGACGGTCGCGCCGAAGGTCCGGCGGAGGCCGGTGGCATGGATGGCGGACATCGCAGACAAGCGAGGGTGAAAGTGAAGGTGAAAGTGGGGGTGAAAGTGCAGCGGACTGGCAGAGCGGGCCGGCCCGGCGCGCGGAGCGTATTGCCCGTTCGACGAGCTCAAGGTCCCGAGTCCGTCGAGGGAAGGGCAGGCCGCCCAACCGGTCTACGGCACGGCCGGGATGATGGCGTCGGCGGACATGCCGGGCTTCAGTTCGTCATTCGGATTGGCGAGGTCGATCTTGACGCGGAACACGAGCTTCACGCGCTCCTTGGTCGTCTGAACCGTTTTCGGGGTGAATTCGGCTTCGGAGGCGATGAACCCGACTGTGCCTTCGTAGGACTTTTCTGGAAACGTGTCCGTGCGCACGGCGATCTTCTGGCCGAGCCGGACACGGCCGAGATCGGTCTGGTTGACGTAGGCGCGCACCCAGACGTGTGCGGTGTCGGCGACCGTGACGACCGGAGTGCCCGGGGAGACATACTCACCGGGCTCGATGTTGTGCGAGAGCACGATGCCGGTCAGCGGCGAGACGAGCCGCGTGTTCTCCTCCTGCGTCCCGGCCAGGGAGACGGCGGCGCGGGCCTGGTCCACGCGCGCCCGGCCCTGGGCGATGTCTTCGCTGCGGGGGCCGGCTTGCACGAGTTTGAAGCGCTCGGCGGCCTCCGTGACGCGGGCTTCCGCGACCTTGAGCTGGGCCTGCGATGCTTCGAGTTCCCGATCGGCGATTGCATCCTTGCCGCGCAGCTCCGTCTGCCGGGCGAAATCCAGGCGCGACCGGTCGCGCTCTGCTTCGGAGCTGTGCACGGTCGCCTCGGCGGCGGCGATTTCCTGTGGACGCGATCCGGCCTGAAGGGCAGCCAGGGCCGCTTCCGCCCCGGCGAGCTCGGCCCGGCGCAAGGCGAGCTGCTCCATCTGTTCGACGTCGTCCAGGCGGGCCACCAGTTGACCTGCTTTGAGGCGATCCCCCTCAGAGACGAGGCGCTCGACGACGCGGCCTGGCATCTTGAAGCCAAGCTGGGCGTCGGTTACTTCAATGTTGCCGGACAAGACCAGTTCCCCGGCGCGGGTGCCATCGCGGCGCGAACAGGCGGCGATGAACAGGATGGCGGCGAGGAGGGTGGCGGACGCCAGCAGCGCCCGACGATCAGGTTCGAGGGTGGTTTTCACAGAAGGTGAGGTGTTTGTCGTAATCTTTGCGACCGGCTGGTGACAGGATTCCGCCAAAGAACAGCCGGATGGCCCGTTCGAGGGTTTGGCGGGGGGTTAATTGCGTACGTTCCAGGACTGCGGGATGCATGAGGCCCCGGACGGCCTGCAGCCAGAACTCGACGGCGAAATCTGGATCAATTCCCGGGCGCACCTTGCCCTCCGCCAGTCCGGTCCGGATGAGGCGGCCCAAGACCAACGGCGCGTTCCGCGACCGGAGGTCGTCGATCTTCTGATAGAGTTGGGGGGCAAATCGCTGGAGGTCGTGCAGCATTCCCGGGCTGGCTTTGGCGAGGTTGGAGCCGACGACTTCAATCACCGCGCACAGTTTCTGGGTGAAGTCGAGTCTTGGATTCCCCAGAACGGCGTCCATGCGATTCCGGATCGCCTGGCCGGTCTCCTCGATGATCGCGTCGATGATCGCGTCCTTGGACGGGAAATGAACGTAGAGCGTTTTCTTGCTCATGCCGAGCTCGTGCGCGAGTTCGTCCATCGTCAGGGCGCTGTAGCCGTAGGAGAACAGGCGGGCGCGGGCTGCGTCGAGGATGCGCCGGGCGGGAGGCGCGGCGACGGGAACCGCGAGGCTGGAGACCGGAGCGGCCATGTGAAACCGAAGAAAACTCTAATGGTATTATCAGTTTCCAGGCAAGCCTTTTTCCCACTGATCGCATGTGGCGACGAAAAAACGTCCAGAGCGTGTCTTCAAACCGTCTGTCATCGCGAGGCACACCACGGGTGCCGTGACGATTCATCCGGGCTGCGTCGTCGTCCCGATACAGCGGGACTCGTCGCAAAGGCAGACTGACCAGCCACCGGATCATGCCCCGGCTTGTGCTCTGGGACCAGCGAGCGTATCGTGTCTGTTGCCTAGAGCAGTTTAACGTACGCTGCAGCCGAGAACGCGAACGTAGCTGCGAGCGTGAGCGAGCGGAAAGAACCTCCACTCGCTCACGCTCGCGGCCACACTCTTAATGAAACCGCTGTAAGATTGGATTCATCCCACTCGATCATCATGCCCGTATTCCTTCACACCCGCATTCGCGTTGCCGACCTTGAACGCACGATCGCCTGGTACGGCGGGCTCGGTTTTGAATGCACCAGGCGCATGCCCCGGTCGCCACAGGGCAACCAGCTGGCTTTTCTGCAAATCCCCGGCAGCGCCCATGCGCTCGAACTCTGCTGCCAACCCGGTTACCACCTGGTCGTGCCGGAAGACCTGATGCATACCGCGGTCGGGTACCCCGACGTGATCGCGAAATGCGACGAGCTGGAGCGAAAGGGCTACAAGATCTGGCCCGAGGACTGGCGCCGCATCTTCCCCACCGGCCGCCGGATGGCTTTTCTGACGGACCCGGACGGCTACGAGGTTGAACTTCTGGAGGAGGCGTGACGAGAAGCCGCGGGCGTTGCTTGACGGATCATCGCCGCTTCCCTTGAATCATCCATGTCGCCCATGCACGCAAATGCCGTACTCCTTTCCTTGATCGGGCCGCTTTTGGGCATGGCGTTTGCGGCGCTTCCGGTGCGCGCAGCGTCCAATCTGCTGGAGAATTCTCCTTTCCTCCCCTCCAACCTGGGACCCGGCGCAGCCCAGGAGGCGGCGCCGCTGGAACTGCGCAGCATTCTCAAGGAAGGCGCGGACTATGAGTTCAGCCTGTACGATCCCGCCAAGAGGTTGAGCACATGGGCCCGGGTGGATGAGCCGGGGCACGAGTTCATGGTCAAGGCATTCGACCCGGGGAAGGAGATTGTCACGGTCGAACGCGGGAACCGGACGTACAAGCTCGTCTTGAAGGAATCGAAGATTATTCCGCTGGCCTCCGCTCCCAGCCCGGCACCCTTGGTTGCCGGGATGCCCCCTGGAGGCAATCAAGGGACCTTTCCGACCATGGCTCCCCCAAACCCGGGCGGACCGTTTCCGTTTGGGGGCCGCAACCAATCCGGACCCACACCGTCATTGACTCCCGAGCAACTGCGCAGCCTCGAAGCGGACATCAACCGGCGTCGCGAATTGCGGCGTCAGGCGGCCGCCGGGCAGCAGGCAATGTCGCCCCCGGCACAACCGACCGGCCAGCCCCAGCAGCGTTGAGGTGGTTCGGCCGGATCCCGGCAATTGCAGGAGCGGTTTCCGGTGTTGTCGGAGCCGGACGCCAGCCTTCGCGCGAGGCTACGGCGCGGCAGGCCAGCCTTCGCTGAAGCTGCGGCCAGGCACGCGGCCCCGCTGCGGAATCGCCTTCCCCTCGGAACTGGCGCAGCGGTCTGTGGGCAAATTGAACTGCATAACTCGGTTTAATATCATGTTGGAGTAACTGATCTGTAAGTACTTACGCTATGATCTTGCATTAGTTTCCGATCGCCTTCTGGATTTGAGTTGAAACTGAGTCTCAATATGTTCTCTCTGCCGAACGCCACCATGCCCGACGTGCTCGAGAACCTCTGCCGCCAAGATTGACCATGGCATCGATTCTGAAGCTGTCACAGCTTGTTGTCGGATCAAAGGCGGTCGTGCGTGGACTGCCGCCGCAGGGTCGGGCCTCGCTTCGCCTGCGCGAGATGGGCGTGCTGCCGGGCGTGGCGATCACTCTGGTGCGGACTGCACCGCTGGGCGACCCGCTGCAAATTCAGGTTCGAGGCTACAACCTTACTTTGCGCAAGAGCGAGGCTGAGCACGTCATGGTGGAAATGCTGAATGCTGAAAGCTGAAGTACTGAAGCGGGCCGATCGACCTTTGGGCATTCCGCATCTGGTCATCCAGCCCTGCCATCCCGGTGATGCCTGATCCCGCACATCGTCTGCAGCCTTCTGCGCTTTCGCTGCGTACTCCGGTCTATGCGATTGTTGGCAACCCCAACTGCGGGAAGAGCACTCTGTTCAACGCGCTGACCGGGATGAGGCAAAAGGTCGGGAATTATCCGGGCGTCACGGTTGAAAAGAAAACCGGGACAACCTATTCGCAGCACGGGCGTCCCATCACCGTCATTGATCTGCCGGGTACCTATTCGCTTGCCGCGCGATCGCCCGACGAGGCAATTGTGCGCGATGTCCTCCTTGGCCGGCGGGCCGACACGGCGCAACCGGACCGCGTCATCTGCATCGTCGATGCGGCGAATCTTGAGCGAAATCTGTACCTGGTCCATCAGGTGCTTGATCTCGGCCGACCCGCGATCCTGGTGCTGAACATGATGGATCTCGCCGTGGCTGCGGGACTTAACGTGCGCATTGCCCGGCTCGAACACGAACTGGGCATCCCGGTCATCCCCTGCGAGGCGGCGAACGGCAAGGGCATCCTCGAATTGCGGCTGGCGATGAGCCGGGCGGACCTCCCGTTGTCCCGCCATTGCTGGAACATCCCGGTGCCGATCGCCCCGGCTGTTTCCGAGCTTCAGGCCTCGCTGATCGAGAACGACGGCAAACAGCCGCTCATCGCCCGCGCCGAGGCGTTGCTTCTTCTCACTGACCAGGATGCAGTCCGCGTCGCCGGCTCCACACCCTTGAGCAACGAGACCGCCTCGATTCTTGCCGGCTGGAAGGCCCGGTGGGTGCGAGAGGGCGTCGATTGGTCCGGGACGCTGGTCAACAGCCGCTACGAAGCGATTTCACGTCTGTGCGCGGAGGTCGTGTTGCGGGCCGCCCGGGCCGGTCCTGCGGTTTCCGACCGCATCGACCAGGTCGTCGTGCATCCGCTTTGGGGCTGGCTGGTGCTGGGTGCGATCATGACCGTGCTGTTCCTGTCGATCTTCACGCTGGCCGAGTATCCGATGAACTGGATCGACGGGCAGACAGCCGCGCTCGGAACGTGGGTCAGAAGCGTCATGCCGCCTGGAGATCTGCGCGATCTTCTCACGGACGGCGCGATCGCCGGCGTGGGCGGAGTCGTGGTGTTTCTGCCGCAGATTCTGATCCTGTTCTTTTTCCTCGGCCTGCTCGAAAGCACGGGCTACATGGCTCGCGCGGCGTTCATCATGGACCGCTTGATGAGCCGTGTGGGCTTGAACGGCAAGTCGTTCATCCCACTGCTCGGCTCCTATGCCTGCGCCATTCCGGGGATCATGGCCACCCGCACCATCGAGGACACGAAGGACCGGCTCGTGACCATTCTCGTCGCGCCGCTGATGAGCTGTTCTGCCAGGCTTCCAGTCTATCTGCTCATGATCGCCGCGCTGCTGCCGGGCGATCGCGTTCCGGTCGGCGCCAAGGTCGGGCTCATGCTGCTCATGTATGCGCTCGGAACCGGGGGCGCGTTCGGCTTTGCATGGTTGTTCAAGAAGACCCTGCTCAAGGGCGAGCCGCCGCCCATGATCATGGAATTGCCGCCCTACCGTTCGCCGCGGTTGAAAGACGTGGTGTTCCACATGTTGGAGCGGGTCGGGATCTTCTTGCGCCAGGCCGGCACGATCATTCTCGGGATCTCGATTCTGCTCTGGTTCCTGGCGACCTATCCCAAATCCTCCGGCGACCTGACGCCCCAGGCGCGGATCGAGCACAGTTTCGCCGGGCTGGCGGGGCGGACGATCGAGCCGGTGATCCGGCCGCTTGGGTTTGACTGGCGCATCGGCATCGGCCTGATCAGTTCGTTTGCCGCGCGCGAGGTCTTTGTCAGTTCGATGGGGGTGATCTTCGGGGTGGAGGATTCCGGGGGCCATGGCGCAATGCCGCTGCGAACCGCCCTGCGCCAGGCGCGATGGCCCGGAGGCGCGCCGCTGTTCACTCCGCTGGTGTGTCTTACTCTGATGGTCTATTACGTCTTCGCGATGCAGTGCATGAGCACGGTGGCAGTTGTGAAACGAGAGACAAACTCCTGGCGCTGGCCGCTCTTCCAGATCGCCTATATGACGGGCACCGCGTGGCTTGTGTGCCTCGCGGTTTCTCAGGCAGGCCGGGCGCTGGGATTCTAGCGGGCATTTTTCACACTGAGAATGACTCTGCGGCGCACGCTGTGCTCTGGAGACGCGATGCCCTCGTCGCGTACGTCCGTCGAAAACGCGACGAGGGCGTCGCGTCTCCATGAAATACGCGGACTGGCGATGCATCGCCCCAGAAGAAGATCGATTCTTGATGCGACCAGGAGGTGACAATCAGACCGGGAGGCTCTACACTGCCGTCATGACGCCTGCCCAACAAACCATTGCGGCCCTGATCATCGTTGCGCTCGCCGCCGGATGGTTGTTCTGGCGCGCGCTGTCCAGACGCGGCGCGGGCGGTTGCGGGAGCGATGAATGCCGTGCGATCAGCCCGGAGCTGAAGAAGCTTCAGCGCCGGCTCAAACGCTGAGCCTGTCGAAACGGCGGCGACCCTACATTCAGCTGCATGATCCAGGCTCAATCTTCTCCTGCAGGCGGCGCAACCGGATGGCCGATGTTGCGCCGGAGGGTATCGAGATTCTCCCGGACCAGTTCTCCCATCGTCTGGCAGCGAAGATGGCGATCGGAGTGGAAATGCTCGGCGAGGCTCTCGCGAAGCTGGCGCACCTTCTCGTCCGGCGCGATTCGATCCCGGGCCATGACCTGCAGAAGATGGCCGAGGCGGTGGGCGGCGAGCTCGCAGCGCTGCAGAATGAGGGTCTGTTCCTCGCGCTGGTATTGCAGCGATGTCTCATAACGGAGGTGCTGGAGGCAGTAGAGAGCGAGAGCACGGTTCTCCTTGAAGAACTGGGGTAGATAGAAGTTCTTCCGTCCGTTGTAGGACTGCTGGTCGAAATCCATCGCCCGGATGCGGATCTGCGCGTCTTCGAAGTCGGGCATGATGACCACGACAAAGTTGTACGAACGCATGTCGCCGAGCAGGCGGATGAAGCTCCTCTCGTTGAATTTGACCAGTTCCTTCGCGACCCGGATGGGCTTCAGATCGCTGTGATGCAGCCAGCGTTCGATGAATACATCGCCCGGAATGCCCGGAATGTGTTCCTCAACCAGCATGTCGCCTGAGGTGAGGAAGCTCAGGCGGTTCGGCGACAGGAGATGCTCGAGCTCGAGGCCGTAGACGCGCGAAGCATCTGCCTTTTTGACATAGAAATAGTCGGGATTCTCGTTGAACGCATTGACGATCCGGATCCGGAATGGCTGCGAGTTGCCGAAGGAGCAGAAGTCGATGCGGTCGATGTAAAGGTGGGCCATGACCGAGAAGTCACCGTCGACCTTGAGCAGGGCGTAGATGCGTTTGAGATCCTCGCTGAGCGGGCGCATTTCCTCGGAACGGTATGCGACGGTCTCCCAGAGCGTGGCCCGCCCCTCGGCGTCGATGAGCGGCGCGGTTTCATGGAAATCGCGAAGCCGCTCGTAGCTCACCGAGAGATCGCGTTCGCGCCGGAACCGGCGCAGGTAGGAGCGGAGCTCATCAATGACCGGATAGCTCGGCTTCTTCTGCGTCGGGCGGATTGTCTCGGCGTCGGCGGCCATGGGGACAGGGTACAGGTCGGTCGCCCACAGGCAAACCCGCTCTAGGCCATCTTCTGTACCAGGCGGCGGACGCCTTCGATCGGGCGGCCGGTGACCGGCTGTAATTGGACCGGCCAGGAATGCGCGGTGGCAAGGTCGCTCAGCGCGGACCAGCAGGGCGGGCGATTGAGCAGGCAGCCCGACACGCCGCAAAGGACCGGAGACGCCATCGCGGCCTGCGGAAAAAGCCCATGAAGCACGGCTTCGACGGGCGCGGCGAAATCGGCGAGCGATTCCGCGAGGATCCGCTGCGCGGGAGGGCAATCCTGCGCGGCGACGTCCACCACGCGAACCGCGAACGCGGCGATCACGGTGTTTGCCTCGGGGTCGCGATAGAAGAAGCGCGAGTTCGCGGTGTAATCAGCAAGCCCGGTGTGCCTGGACAGTTCATCCGAGAGGGCCGTGCGCGGCGCCCAACCTTGCAATTCCAGCAGTGCCCGGGCGATCGCGCGGCGGCCCAGATCGTGGCCGCTGCCGGGATCGCCAAATCGCCAGCCGAGCCCGCCGGCGTAATGCACCGACCCATCGGGCGCCCGGGCGGCGACAAACGACCCTGTGCCGGCATGCAGGGCAAGACCCGGTCCGCCTCCGGTGGCAAGTTCGAGCACGGGCAGCGAATCCGGCACGGTTTCGATGCGGCCGTAGCCCGGGAATGCAGCGGCGGTTTCTCGCCAGAACGAGAGACTGCCCGCCATGCAGAGCAAGACGCGGTCAACGACGGGCGACGGGAAATCCGCGACCAGCGCCAGCAGCGCGTCGAGGAGAATCGCCCGCGCGCCCTCCGCGCCCACCAGGCTGGGGTTGCACCCCGGTGCCAGGTGGCGTGCCGCCACGGCGCCGCGCTCGTCGAGCAGAATGCACTCCGTTTTTGTTCCGCCGCCATCGACTCCGATCCGGAAGCTCATGGCTCCCAGCGCCCGTAGATTCCGCACGGGAGCACCTTGCCGTCGGCCGCGACCGGCAAACCAACTTCACCGCCCGCCATGCGTCCGCCCGACTCGTGCATCAGCTCGTCGAGCAGGTTGACGACGACGGTGGAGGCCAGCCGTGCGGTGTAGGCGTTGATGAGAAGAAACAGCGGCCGCACGCCTAGCACGCGGCGGCACTCGACGAGCAATTCCCAGAGATGGTCTTCGAGCTTCCACAGTTCGCCGCCGCCGCCGCGCCCATAGGTGGGAGGGTCCATGATGATGGCGTCGTAGCGCCGGCCCCGTTTGATCTCGCGGCGCACGAACTTAAGGCAGTCGTCTGCAATATAGCGGATGGGCGCGGTGGCGAGTCCCGAGAGGGTGGCGTTTTCGCGGCACCATTTAACCATGCCTTCGGCCGCATCGACATGGCAGACGCTCGCGCCGGCGGCCGCGGCGGCGCAGGTGGCGGCGCCGGTGTAGCCAAAAAGGTTGAGCACACTCACAGGCCGTCCGGCCGTGCGGATCTTCTGCGCGCACCACTCCCAATTGACCGCTTGTTCCGGAAACAGGCCGGTGTGT
>Ga0182021_10011645_pt1 | contig 10441 bp, 7 predicted proteins | sample 612E3MmetaG_FD_120493 | JGI IMG/M metagenome (GOLD analysis project Ga0182021, IMG submission 120493) | Permafrost microbial communities from Stordalen Mire, Sweden - 612E3M metaG (Illumina Assembly) | ecosystem: Environmental > Terrestrial > Soil > Wetlands > Permafrost | place: Sweden... | reverse complement strand
CTCCTGGGCATCGAACATCGCAGCGACACCTATCGCTCGATGCCGGCCCTGGCCAAGTCGCCGGCGATCTTCAACACCGACGAGCCCTTCGACAACCCGCCCATCGACGAGGGCCACATGGGGTCGCTGCTCTTCCGGGCCGAGCTCTTCAGCGAGCCGGTGCACCCGGAGCAGATCCGCGGACTGTTCCGCTCGCCGGAGACGTCGATCGTGGCCAGGCCACGCACCTGGGGTCTGCGCAGCGGTTACCAAATGCTGGCCACGCTGGAAGTCGCGCGACCGAGGCCCGGCTCCGACGACCGCTTCAACTTCACGCGCCTGGTCAGCGACAACATGCTGTTCCTCGCCACCGGTCCGGAGAACGGCTTGCGGCTGCGCGCCCGAGTGGCTGGCGGCTCCGGCCTGCCGCTGCAAAAGCAGGAGGCCCTGGGAGGCTGGTCAGCGCTGCGCGGCTTTGAGTTCAAGGAGTTTCGCGGCGGCGACTGGTCGGCGCTCGGCATGATCGAGTACCGCCAGGCGTGGATTTCCGGGTTTGTCGACATCGGGTCGCTGCATCGGCCGGCAGAAGGGTGGAACGGGGCGCACGTCGGGGCTGGCGTGAAGGTGCACATCGACAGCCTTCCGCTCCTGGGCCGCTGGCTGAAGAACAAGCGCATGGTGCCCCCGCTCCAGCTCGCCATGGCGTGGCGGCTCGATCGGCGCGGGGTGGCGCAGCCGGAGGTCCGGCTGCTGGTCGGGCACCTCTTCTAGCAGCACCCTCCCTCTGGAACGATGCTCCCGAGTCGACGCTCCCCTCCCCGGACCGCAACCAAGAAGCGAGATCGCTCGCTCGTGTGGCCGGGGCGCGTTCGGCAACGGGTCATGCTAGCGGCGCTCGTTGGGATCGCGTTCTGGAGCGGGCCGGTCGCCTCTGTAACGAGGGCCAGCGAGGCTGCCTCTGCCACGTGCGAGGCCCGTGCCGTCGGCGACCGCGTCGTGGCGGTCATCACGCTGCACGGCTTTGTCGAGGACGAGAGCCTGCGTTTGCTGCGTCTCGGCATGCGCGGTCGGATCCGCGTCGAGGCCACGCTGCTGCGCAAGCGCTGGGGCGTGTTCGAGCAGACTCTAGCTTCGCGCGTCTTCGAGTCCGATCTCACCTCTAGCCGAGACAAGCGAGCCCTGATCCTGAACGATGGCACGCCGGTCGATCCCCTCGGCCCAATCCCCCTCGCGCGCCTGGCGTTGCGCTTGCCCGAACGCGACGTCGGTCGGACAACGCTCCGCATCGCGGTCCAGCTCCAGGTCGTGACGATGTCGAGTCTGTCCAAGGTCGCGGCCTGGGCTACCGAGTCGGGTGGCGAGGACGACACTTCATCGATCCTCACGCGCGGCCTGCTGGCCGCTGTCGTCAAAGATCTCACTCGCTCTGCCGAGTGTGCCTGCCCGGTCGCAACGCCCGATCCTGCCGAGCCCCGCCGCCGCTGACAACGCGCGCGTCTCCCGCACCTGGCAACCACCGAGTTTGCGTCCGCACTTGACCGGGCCGCCCATCAGGGGTAGCTTGCCCGCCAAATGGACGCACATCCGACACCGCGGCGTTTTCGCCGGCGCCTGCTGGTCGTGATGCTGGGGCTGGGTCTCTTGCCGGTCCTGGCCTGGGGCCTGGCCAGTCATCTGCTCACAAAACAGGTGCTCTCGCTCAGCCCAGCGCGGCTCGAGACACTACTGGCGCAAGTGGACGAGAGACTCGCGCAGAGCCGAGCGGACGAGGGCCTGCGCAGCGAGGTTGCGTTCACGCGCGTCAACTTGGTGCAGGCAGAGCTGGCCCGGCGCTCGCTGGCGCACCTGTTGCCGCGCGCACTGCTGCTGACCGTGGCTGTTTCGGCTGTCATGCTCGTCCTGGCCGCGGCTCTCATCCGCCGACAACTGGCGCGTCCCCTGGAACTGCTGGTGACAGGCATGGGCCGCTACGCCCGCGGAGATCTGGAACACCGCATCCCGGATCCCGGCGCCCGTCCGCCCGACGAGATGCAGTTCCTCGTGCGGCAGTTCAACCGCATGGGCAACGAGCTGGCTGCGCAGCGGGCGCGGCTCGAGGTCACCGAGGCGCTGGCCGCCTGGCAGGGCGTGGCTCGCGCCCTGGCGCACGAGCTGAAGAACCCGCTCACCGCCATGCGCATGGCTGTCGCGCGCATCACACGGTCTGGCTCCGTCCCTGACGCGGAACACTCGGCCAGCCGCCAGGCCGAGTCGCTGGCCCTCATCGAGAGACAGATCGAGGCATTGCTGCGTCTCGCGCAGAGCTTCTCGGCCTTTGCCAAGCTGCCCGCACCGCAGCCGCGCCGAATCGAGCTGGCCCCGCTGGCAGCGGACGTCTGTGCCCTATACCGCAACGCCTCTGCGGTCGCGATCGAGTGCGCTGTGCCGGCCGGGATCTTCCTCGATGCCGATCCCGAGCTGCTCGGCCGGGCCCTGGGCAACCTGGTGAAGAACGGTGTGGAGGCTTCGTCGCCGAACGCCGCGGCCGTGCGCGTCTCCGGGAGTGTCGAGGGCGAGCGGCTGCGTCTCGAGGTGAACGACAGCGGCAGCGGCATTGGGTCTGTTCTCGATGGCGTTGCGCTGGCGCGGTCGCTCGGCACCACGAAAGCCGAGGGGTCGGGCCTGGGCCTGCCCATCGCGCACAAGATCATCCACGAGCACGGCGGCGCCCTGCGGCTCGAGCCGCGTCCCGACGGCGGCACGAGGGCCACCGTCGTTCTGCCCCTGGCAGCGGTCTAGCATGCCCAGGCCTGGTCCACGCATCCTGCTCGTCGACGACGATCCCTCCGTTCTCGAAGCGGTGTCCGGCCTGCTGCGCGACGAAGGCTATCGCACGGTCGTGGCCGAGAGCGCCGCCGTTGCGCGGCGCCATCTCGCGGACGAGCGGGATCCGCCAGCCCTGGTGCTGCTCGACATCCGCATGCCGCGGGAGAGCGGTCTCGATCTGCTCCGCAGCCTGCCGCAGCCACTGCCCCTGCCCGTGGTGGTGCTCTCCGGCGAGGCCTCGATCAGCGATACGGTCGCTGCGCTCAAGCTGGGGGCCACTGACTTCGTCGAGAAGCCGCCCACCCCCGAGCGGCTGCTCACAGCGCTGCGCAATGCGCTGGCACTCGCCAACCTGGCCGAGGAGCGCGAGCGGCTGCTTCTGGAGCTGGCCACTCCGGGACAGATCATCGGTGCCAGCGCTGCGATGGAAGACCTGCGCCGCATCGTGGCGCGCGTGGGTCCAAGTGCCACGACGGTGCTGATTGCGGGCGAGACCGGGACCGGCAAGGAGCGCGTGGCGCGGGCGCTGCACCTGGCCTCTGGCAGGGCGGGACGCTTCGTGGCCGTCAACTGCGCCGCGATCCCGAGCGCGTTGCTCGAGAGCGAGCTGTTCGGCTACGAGCGCGGGGCCTTCTCCGGCGCCCAGGCGCGCCACGCTGGCCGCATCGAGCAGGCCCAGGGGGGCACGCTGCTGCTCGACGAGGTCGGGGACATGCCGCTCGAGCTGCAGGCCAAGCTGCTGCGGGTGATCGAGACGCGCGAGGTCGAGCGGCTGGGCGGCACGGCGAGCACGCCGGTCGAGGTGCGCATCCTCGCCTCGACCCATCGTGATCTTCCGGCCGCCATCCGCGATGGTCACTTCCGGCAGGATCTCTACTACCGCCTGAACGTCTTCCCGTTGGTCGTGCCGCCGCTGCGTGCGCGGCCGGACGACATCGTGCCGCTGGCGCGGGCCTTTGCCGCCGAGTTGGTCGGTCCGCACCTGCCCCTCACGGTGACGCCAGAAGCTGAGGCTGCGCTCTGCGCCTACGCCTGGCCGGGCAATGTGCGCGAGCTGCGCAACTTCGTGGAGCGCTGGAGCCTGTTGCGTCCAGACGAGCGCGCCTTTGTCATCGATGCCGTTGCCGTACGCCTGCTCGGCGACGGCGGCCCGCCGGGAAACGTGATTGGATCGGCGATCGCTGGACCCTCACCAATGCCGCTGGGGGAGCACACGCTGCGCGAGATGGTCGAAGCCTATGAACGCCGCGTGCTCCAGGCCGCGCTCGACCAGATGCAGGGCAATGTGGCCTCTGCTGCGCGACTGCTCAAGGTGGATCGCGGCAACCTGCACCGTCGCTTGCGCGCCCTGCGCGTGAGCGCGCCGCCCAAAGAGCGGGCCTGACGCCACCGCGCGCCCGCCGCGGGCGCCTGGTGTGACGTTGACACTCCTGGTCGCGCCTGGTCGTCAGTCTCACATCGTCCCGCTGCGGCACCTGGCCGCATGCGCGAAACAGAGCGCGTGTCGCGCAAACAGCGTTACACCAGTGGGATCGCCGAATCCGTCCGGCCTTTGCATGAGCGCTCGGCGCCCCTGGCATTCAGCCTGCAATACAGGCGGCGGCGTCACGCCGACGCCATGAGGAGATGTCGATGACGACCGGAGCAAGATCGCCATGGAATCGCACGATCAGGATCGCCGTTGGCCTCTTGGCCGCGGCGGCACTGGCCACAGCGACCCACGCCTCAGCCGTGGCTGCGGTTGACGTGCGCGTGGCCGGCCGCGTCACAGACGCCAAGACCGGTCGGCCGGTGGCCGGCGCCATGGTCTTCGTGCGTGAGTGGCGCGCCCTGTGCGACGCCGACGGGCGATTCGCGATCACGCTGCCGGCCGGCCGCTGGACCCTTGAAGCCGCGGCCAACCGCTACCGGCCGTCATCGCTGTCGGTCGATGCCTGCGCCGACTGCAAGCCGGACGTCGAGATCCTTCTCATTCCCGAGCACTTCATCGAAGAACGTGTGGAAGTGTCGGCGAGCGTCGATGGCGGCAGTGATCTGGTGGCCACCACTCCCGTGCGACCGGTCGAAGTGCTCAACACCGCTGGGGCCTTCGAAAACGTCTTCCGCGTGCTGCAAACGCTGCCGGGCGTGACCAGCACGGGCGAGGCGTCCAGCCGGTTCTCGGTGCGCGGCGGTGGGCCTGACGAAAACGTGACCATCATGGACGGCGTCGAGATCCACGACCCCTATCGCCTCTTCGGGATCGTGAGCGCGTTCAATCCCGAGACGGTTGAGAACTTCGAGCTCTCGACAGGCGCCTTCTCGGCCAAGTACGGCGACCGCCTGTCCTCGGTCCTGACGATCGAGAACCGCAACGGCAAGAGCACGACGCTGGCCACGGGCTCGGTGGGTCTGAGCCTCACCGACGGCAACGCGATCGCGGAGGGCCGCCTGCCCGGCGCCATAGGCTCCTGGCTGATCACTGGCCGACGCACCTGGTACGACCTGATCGCAGGTCACTTCACCAAGAACCAGCTTCCCACCTTCAACGACCTGCAGGGCAAGGTCGCGTTCGATCTCGGGCGGGGAGCGAGTCTCACGTTCTCGGGTTTGCGCAGCCGCGAGAAGACCAATGAGGAGCTCACGGAAGATTTCAGCAGTGGCGTGGTCAGCTCGCGTACGCACAACGATCTTGCGGCAGCCAGCCTGCTCGTGTCGTTGGGCCGGCGCGGAGTCTCGCGCACGACCGCGGCCTTCTACGAGACGACGGACGACTTCGATCTGAATGCGCGCTTTCGCGACACCGCGCGCCGTTCGAACGCGCCGTACGAGGACAAAGCCTTTGGCTACGACGACGTCGTGGGCTCACTCGCTCTCACCCTGCGTGACCGGTCGGTGCGCGAGGAGCTCACGCTGCTGCCGGCGGATCGACATGTGGTCGAAGCCGGCTTCGAGTTCCACGACCTCGAGACTCGCGAGCGACTCGATCTCACGCTGAGCAACCGGCCCGAAGAGGGACTGCGGGCCATCACCACCACGTTCGACGCCAAACGCTCGTACGAACGCTACGGCGCGTGGCTGATCGACCGCATGCGCCTGGCCAACTGGCTCGATCTGGAGGCGGGTCTCAGATACGACGAGTCGCGCTTCAACGCCATCGGGGAGCTGATGCCGCGTCTCTCGATCACGGCGAGGCCGGCCTCGGGCACGCGCTTGCGGGCGGCCTTCGGCGTGCACACGCAGAGTCCGGGCTACGACAAGCTCTTCCAGGGCGACTACGCTGTCGACCTTTCCCAGTCTGGCCACGATCTCAAGAACGAGCGGGCGCGCCACTTGATTCTCGGCATCGAGCGGGACCTGGCTCCCGGACTGAGCGCGCGCGTCGAGGGCTTCTACAAGCGCTTCGACGATCTGATCGTGGGGCGTCTAGAGACGCCCGAAGAGCTGCAGCAACGCCTGGTAGCCTACGACTTTCCCACCGACCTGGCGGCCAGCGTCCCGCGGCAACCGATGATCACGGCCTCTCCGACGAACGACGGCCGTGGCCGAGCCTACGGCTTCGACCTTTTCCTCGCCAAGCGGGCGGTCTCTTCGAACACGCGGCTCACGGGCTGGCTGGCCTACACCTTCACGTCGGCCAATCGGGAGGCCTACGGTCGGACCTATCCGTTCGACTACGAGCAGCCGCACGCCCTCTCCGCCGTGGCCAGCTACCGTGTCAGTCAGCGCCTGGAGCTGTCGTGCACCGGCCGCTTCACCTCCGGCTTCCCGCGAACGCTGCCAGTCGGCCTGTACGTCTCTGGTATCGTCGCACCGAACGGCAGCGTGATCCCTGAGCGCGACAGCGAAGGCCGCCTGGTCTATGCCATCGACTATGGCTCGCTCGACAACCTGAACAGCGGGCGCCAGCCGTGGTACGGGCGCGTGGACTTCAGGGCCACGTTTGTGCCGCGCTGGGGCAAGGGCCGGTGGCGGCTCTACGTCGACGTGCTCAACCTGTTCGGCCGCAACAACGGCGTGGTGCGCGACGAGCTGGACTACGCCCCGGACGCTTCAGAGCCTCGGATCGTCACCAAGCGCCAGGACGGCTTTCCCTTCCTGCCGTCCTTCGGTATCCACGTGCGGTTCTGAGGCGTGGTGCGCCGGAGCCGTCCGCAAGTCACGAGGAAGAAACAAGAGGAGCAGACCATGCGCAGCACACCGTTCGTCCTGGCCACACTCGCGACCCTCGCTCTGGCCGGGTCCGTCCATGCCGAGGGATTCGCCGTAACGCTCAACAGCGGCTTCCCGTTGGGGATGGGAGTCGACCTGACATACCGCCTGTCGCCGCACTTCAACGTGCGCGCCGGCGGCGGCCTGCCGGCCGAGCGCGAGGTGAACGACGTGAAGTTCGGCGACGTCAAGTACGACATGAAGCCCAAGTTCGGCGGCGTGAACGCCTTTGTCGACTGGCACCCCTTTGCCGGGAGCTTCCACGTCAGCGGCGGCCTGGTCACGTTCCGCGATCCTTGGACTCTCAAGGCTTCGCCTGTGTCGAGCTACAAGATCAATGGCGTGACCTACGCGGCCCAGGATGTGGGGACGCTTTCGGGGGAGCTGCGCACCCAGAACACCGTAGCGCCGGCGCTACTCGTTGGCTGGGGCAACCCCGTGCGTCCGGGCAAGCACCTCGGCGTGGTGTTCGACGTCGGCGTCGCCTACGTCGGCAGGCTCGACTTCGAGCTGAACGCGAACGGTCCTTTGGCCAACGATGCGCAGTTCCGGCGCGACCTGGATGCGGAGCAGCGCCGGCACAGCTCCGACCACGCGCTCTACCCGGTCCTGAAGCTGGGCCTCTCCTACCAGTTCTGATGCGTCGGCGGATGAGCAATGGGGACGGGAGGTGCGAAGTGAGTTGGGCATACGGTGTGGAGGTGACGAAAGTGCGAACAGCAAGGTTTGAGAAGACGAGTTTGGGCGCGGCGGCAAAGGCAGTCGCGATCATGGCCCTGGCGGTGATTGCCGCTGGCTGCGGCGGCTCTGAAGACCCGGGCTCCATCCCGGAACGCTTCCGAAAGCTGGCGCAGACCGTGGACGCGGAGCGAGCGACCCTCGGTGCGTCGGGCGTGGCCATCGCGATCGTCGAGAACGGAGAAGTGACGTTCTCCCGTGGCTTCGGCACGAAGAGCGCGGCGGGAGCAGAACCCGTGCAAGCGGCCACGCTCTTTCGCATCGGGTCCAGCGGCAAGATGCTGACTGCCCTGGGAGTCCTCAAGGCCGTCGAGTCAGGACGACTCGACCTCGACGATCCCGTGATCCGGCACGTGCCGGCCTTCCACCTCAACCGCACGCCGAACGCGGTGGCGGGCATTCGTGTCCGTCACCTGCTCACCCACACGAGCGGGCTGGCCGACTACGGCGAGACCGCCGCGCCTGCCAACGAACGCACGGAGGCGGCGCTGGAGAGCTTTCTGACAGGGCGCTTCGCCGACATCGGCTACGTGGCTTCGCCGCCGGGCGCGGTCTTCGCGTACTCCAATCCGGGCTTCGAGCTGGCGGGCCTTGTGGCCCAGAAGGCGACCGGGACGCCCTTCCGGACGCTCATGCGGGAGACCGTCTTCGCGCCCCTGGGCATGAATCGGACCTACTTTCTCGCACAGGAGGTCCTTGCCGACGGTGACTACGCCGTGGGCGCTCACTGCACCGCGACGGACCCGCAGTGCGACGAGCCGGAGCTGGGGCCGGTCGTGCGACCCGATAGCTACGACAACCCCTGGTCATGGCCAGCGGGGTTCGAGTGGTCGTCCGTGCTCGACATGGCCCGGGTGGCTCGCTTCCTGATGCACGGCGATTCCCGCGTACTGCGTGACGACCTGCGGCGGAGAATGCTCACCGCGCAGGTCTCCACGAAGATGCTCGGCGATGTCGAGAGCTACGGCTTCGGCGTGTTCCTGGGGCAAGGACAAGGAGTCCCCGATCCAGCTACAGGGGCCCAGCGCTGGTACCCGATGCCCGTGGCCAACCACGACGGCGACATCCCCGGCTTCGCGTCGACGTTCTTCTGTCTTCCCGAGCAGCAGTTCTGCTTCATCGCGCTCGCGAACGCCGACAATGCGCACTTCGGCAGGAGCCTGCTCGTCGCCCTCCAGACGCTGGTCGACCTGCCGTCGCCCGGGACGCTGCCCGACGTGGCACCGCGTCCCGAGCGCTACCCGTCGTACGCAGGCAAGTACGTCGATGGTTTCGAGATCGGCGAGGTCGAGATCACGACTGATGGCTCAAAGCTCATCATCAAGCTGCCGACACTGGACGCGAGCGCCACGCCGTACGATCGGGAGCTTCAGCCGACGTCCGTTGACAACTTCAGCGTCACGGTTGCGGGTGTGCCCACGCCATTGACGTTCATCGCCGATTCGACCGGCGTCTACAGGTACATCCGCTCGCGTCCCTACTTGGCAGTGCGCGTTTCTCCGTGATTGTCGGTCTGCGCCACGACATGGGCGAACAGAAGGACTTCGTGTCGGACGAGGCTGGGAGATGCAGCACGACTCCAGATCTCGGCCGGCGGAGCATCTGATGGGCAGGTCGTGGGACGACTGACCGGCACGCTGACGAGCTGCGGCCGATGTCTCCAGCACATCCGACGATGTGCGCGCCACATCGTGAGAAGCGCCGGCGCGCAATCGAAGAACGGCCACGCGCTGGAAACAACGGGATTCACGCACGTGCGACAGTGTGGCATCGCACGTGCAATGCGCAGAGCCACGCGCGCCCATCGTGGTGATGGGCGCTTGTCAGAGGCAACTGTGGTCTCTCGGAGGATGAAGAACGTGCGACTGGAACAGATCACGAAGTGCGGTGTGGGGGTCGGGGTCATGGCGGTCTCGCTGCTAGTGGCCGCGCCTGGGCGGGCCGAGGTCCGCGTGGGTGGCGTGGGCGGTGGGAACTTGGCGTCTCTGGCGACAGACTCCACCGACGTCAAGCTGGGCACGCTTAAGCGCTGGAGCGTGGGCGGCGAGCTGGAGCTGGACCTGAGCCGGAGCTTCGCCCTAGTGGCCCGACCTGCGTACGTGGGCCGGGGGACCGACATCAAGAGCATGCCGGGAGTGGGCGACGTCTCGTCCCATGGCGCGGGCTCGTACGCTCGCACAGAGCTCAGCTACATCGACCTGCCGCTGCTCGTCAAATACTCTTTCCCCATCCAGGGCGTGCGCCCCTACCTGATCGCCGGACCGAGCCTGGGCCTGCTTCGGAAGGCCGAAGGGGTCAGCAAGTTCGGCAACGCGGCTGAGGTGCGCGACGACATCAAGAAGGACTTCGAGAGCACGGACATCAGCCTCAATGCCGGCGCCGGAGTGGGGACCAACGTCGGCCAGGCGTACATCTTTGCCGAGGGGCTCTACGGCTATGGCCTCACCAACATCAACAAGGACGTGACCGAGCCGGCAGGCAGGAACCGTGGCCTGCAGTTTCGAGCTGGGATCACGCTGCGCCTGGGTGCCAAGTAGCCGGGTGAGCCGCGTTCGGATCAGGGAGGGGGCGGGCGCGTGAGTGCTCGTCCCCTCCCGTCCACAGGAGCGAATGTCATGAGCGGCACACGTCCACTCTTCGCCACGACGCTTGCAGGTTTACTGAGCCTGGTCCTCGGTTGCGGTTCGCAGCCAAGCTCGCCGGAGAAGCCCCCGCAGCAAGCATCCCT
>Ga0182021_10011644_pt1 | contig 10441 bp, 9 predicted proteins | sample 612E3MmetaG_FD_120493 | JGI IMG/M metagenome (GOLD analysis project Ga0182021, IMG submission 120493) | Permafrost microbial communities from Stordalen Mire, Sweden - 612E3M metaG (Illumina Assembly) | ecosystem: Environmental > Terrestrial > Soil > Wetlands > Permafrost | place: Sweden... | reverse complement strand
CCTCGATGGGCGCGCTGTTCCGGCACCAGGTCGCCGCCGCGACGTACGAGGAATGGTGCGCGTACGCGTCGCGCACCGGCATGGCGACCTGGCTGGCCGTGTCCGACGGCGATCCGGTGGACACGCTCGACCGGGTGGCGGGGAACATCGCGCTGGTCATCGGCAACGAGGGGCAGGGCGTGCGGGACGACTGGCGGAAGCACGAGCACCGCGCCGTCACGGTGCCGATGCGGCCGGGCGCCGAGTCCCTGAACGCGGCCGTCGCGGCCGGCATTCTCCTCTTCGAGCTGTCGCGTGCAGATCGCTGAGTGCGTGCTCGTCGCGTACACCGGCGTCTTCGGCGCGATGGTGGGGAGTTTCCTCAACGTCTGCGTCTACCGGTTGCCGAGAGGCGAATCGGTCATCCTGCCGGGGTCGCACTGTCCCGGCTGCGGCAAACCCATCGCGTGGTACGACAACGTGCCGGTGATCTCGTACCTCGTGCTGCGCGGCCGCTGCCGCCGGTGCGGGACCGGGATCAGCGCGCAGTATCCGCTGATCGAGTTGGCGGTGGGGGTGATCTGGGCGGGCTCGCTGGTGTGGTTCGGGCTCTCCTTCGCAGCGCTGCAGGCGGCGCTGCTGGCCACGCTGGCCCTCGGCATCGCGCTCACCGATGCGCGCCACTTCCTGATCCCGGACGAGTTCTCCCTGGGCGGGCTGGGCATCGGTCTGGCCCTGGCGGTCACGCCCTGGGGCATCGGCCCGCTGGAGGCCGTGCTCGGCATCGTGGTGGGCTACTCGCTGCTCTGGGTCGTGAAGGCCGCGGGAGACTGGGCGCTGGCGCGCGGCCTGATCCGGGGCGAAGAGCTCGACCAGGTGCTGGAGCCGGGTGAGACGCCGACCACCTTGGGGCTCGGTGACCTCAAGATGATGGCGATGGTAGGCAGCTTCGTCGGTTGGCGGGGCGTGCTGCTCACCGCGTTCCTGGGCTCGCTGGCGGGCGTGGCGGTGTTCCTTCCGCTGCTCCTGATGAAACGCCGCAGTCCGGTGCCGTTCGGCGTCTTCCTCGCCATCGGGGCGGTGGCGACGATCGTGGCTGGGGATTGGCTCCTCGGCTGGTACGGTTCCCTGATCGCGGTGGGGGCACGGTGAAACCGGGATGGGGGACAGGCGGTAGGTGGCGGGTGGTGAGGGAGGCGCATGACTGAAGGTCCGTTCGGCCCCGCGGGGGGTTCCGGCGACGAGGTGCTGGAGCGGCTCGGCTTCGATCTCACGGCTTCGGCGCGCCGCGGCGACCTGGAGCCCGTCCGCTGCCGCGACGAGGAAATCAGCCGCGTGGTGGACATCCTGCTGCGCCAGACCAAGCACAATCCGGCGCTGGTCGGCGACGCCGGAGTGGGCAAGACCGCCATCGTGGAGGGGCTGGCTCAGCGCGTCGTCGCGCGTGCGGTGCCGGCGGCGCTGCGGAGCGTGCGAATCGTCGCACTGGACCACGTCGCGCTCCTGGCGGGAACGGTATACCGCGGGCAGTACGAGGAGCGTCTGCGGCGTCTGGTGAAGGCGGTGTCGGAGGATCCCGACGTCATCCTGTTCGTGGACGAGCTGCACAACCTGATCGGGCAGGGCACCGCGATGGGCGCGGCGATGGACGCCGCGAACATGCTCAAGCCGGCTCTGGTGCGCGCCGACATCAGGGTGATCGGGGCGACCACGGCCGCGGAGTACGACCGCTGGGTGAAGGGCGATCCGGCGTTGGAGCGCCGCTTCCAGCCGGTGCTGGTGCGGGAGCTCACCGCGGAACAGACGATGGAGATCCTCCAGGCTCGCAGGCCCCGGCTCGAGCACCACCACGCGGTGGCCATTGAAGACGACGCGCTGCAGGCCGCGCTCGTGCTGACCGGGAAGTTCGTGACCGACCGGATGCAGCCGGACAAGGCGATTGACGTGCTGGACGAGGCGTGCGCGCACGCCCAGGCCACCGCGGCACTGCCCCCGGATCTGGAGCGCATCGTGCGCGAGCGGAGGCGCGTGGACGCCGCGATCCGCCGCCGCCTGGCGCGCGGCGAGAGCGTGGATGGCGGCGGTGGGAACGGCGGCCGGGGCGAGCCGGTCGCGACCGGCGCCGCGGAGTCGGAGGACGCCCTGGAGTCGTTCACGCGGGAGATCGGCCCGGCGCTCGAGCGGCTCGGTGCGGAGATCGAGAGGCTGTTCGGGGGTCCGGGGTCCGGGGCCCGGGGTTCGGACGCCTCCGAGCCGGACAGCGACAGGGGCTCCGTCCCGTCGCCCGCGCGCGAATCGCTGCTCGAGCGGCGGGACCGGCTTGACCGCGAGCTCCGGCAGGGGCTCCAGAGCATGGGCGTCGTGGTGCGCGGGCAGGACGTCGCGCGCGCCGTCGGTGTCGCGGTAGGCAAGCGGATCGAGTGGGCCGGATGAGGTGGCTGGTCACGGCGCTGCTGGCGCTGGCGCCGCTCGCGGGCACAGCGCGCGCCGGTCGCGCCCAGAACGAGCGCTCGGCCCAGCAGATCGCCCGGGAAGTGATTCCCGATGTCGAGCGGGCGGTCGGCCTCAAGTTCCGCCATCCCCCCGACATCGAGGTGCGTTCGCGGGAGCAGGTGCGCGGGTACCTGAGCCGCAAGCTGGCGGAGGATCTGCCGCCGTCCGAGCTGCTGGCGGTGCAGCGCACCTATCGCGCTTTCGGCGTCGTACCGGACACCCTCGACCTGCGGCGCCTGATGCTCGATCTCTACAGCGAGCAGGTCGCGGGGTACTACGATCCCGATTCGAGCGCGCTGTTCGTGGTGCGGGGGGCGGATCCCCTGGTCCTGAAGCTCATCATGGCGCACGAGCTGGTCCACGCGCTGCAGGACGAGTACACATCGCTCAACGCCATCCTCAAGCTGCGGCGCCAGAACGACCGCCAGATGGCGGGCCAGGCGGTGGCCGAAGGGCAGGCGACGCTGGCCTCGATCGAGGCCCTGGCGCCGGGCGCCGATCTGGACGACGTGCTCGGCAACTGGGACCAGGTGCGCCGGCTGATCCGCGCGCAGCAGTCGGCCATGCCCGTCTTCGCCTCGGCGCCCCTGATCGTCCAGGAGGGGCTGCTCTTCCCCTACCTCGCGGGGGCGCAGTTCATGCGCGATTTCAATGCGCGGCGCGCGCGGCCGGATGAGGAGCCGTACGGCGAGCGGATGCCGGTCTCGACCGCCCAGGTGCTGCATCCCCACGCCTACAGCTCGCGCCAGGTGCCGGAACGCGTCGGCTTCGCGCGCTCACCGGCCCGCGACACGCTCGTCTACGACGACGACTTCGGCGAGTTCGAGACCCGGATCGCGCTCGAGACGTGGAGCGTCGGCGAGGCGGTGGCCATTGCCGCGGCGGCAGGCTGGGATGGCGACCGCTTCGAGCTGCTGGGGACGCCCGCGGGCACGGCGGTGCTATGGGTGAGTGCGTGGACGACTCCCCTCGGCGCGGAGGAGTTCGAGCGCGCGCTGATGGCGGGTTGGGCTCGGCGCACCGGCGCGGCGGGACAAGCCCCCGTGCCCGCGGGAGGTTCCGGGGCGGACTACCGGTCGGGATCGGAAGGGCGCCGGTGGCGGGTGGAGCTGCTTCAGATGCGGGGGGTGAGCGTGGTGCGTCTGGTGGACGGCCCGGCGCGCTGGGACGGCTGGACGCACCTGCCGGCGCTCACCCTGGCGCGGGCGCGGCCCTAGCTGGGCGCCCCGCAGCCACCGGCTCCGCTCGATTCGGAGCCGCGCCGCGCGGGCCACGGCGCCCCCGCGAATGGGGCGGGCGCCGGTTGCCCGCGGATAGGGGCCCGGGTAACTTAAAAGGCTCATGTTTGACGAGTTGAGCGAGAAGCTCTCCGCCGTGCTGGGCCAGCTTCGCGGGCGCGGCGTTCTCACGGAAGAGGCGGTCAGGGACGGGCTCAAGACCGTCCGGCGCGCCCTGCTCGAAGCTGACGTCGGGTTCGATGCCGCGCAGCAGTTCAGCGAGCGCGTCGAGGCGCGGGCGGTGGGGCTGCCGGCCCTGAAGTCCGTGGCGCCGGCGCAGCAGCTCGTCAAGATCGTGCACGAGGAGCTGATCCGCCTGCTGGGGGAGCAGCCCGCGGCGATCCGTTTCGCGAGCGTGCCGCCCACGGTGGTGTTCCTGGTGGGGCTGCAGGGCTCGGGAAAGACGACGACCGCGGCGAAGCTGGCCAAGCGCCTCGTGGCGGAGCAGAAGGCGCCGTTCCTGGTCGCGGCGGACGTGTACCGCCCGGCCGCGATCGAGCAGCTGGTGGAGTTGGCGGGCCGGGTGAAGGTCGGCGTGCACGCGGAGCCCGGCGAGTCGGACGTGGTGGGACTGGTTCGGCGCGGGGTCGAGGCGGCGCGGCACGCCCGGGCTCGGACGGTGCTGGTGGATACCGCGGGCCGCCTGGCCATAGATCAGGAGATGATGGCCGAGCTGGGGCGGCTCAAGGCGGCGGTGCCGCCGCACGAGGTCCTCCTCGTGGCGGACGGGATGACGGGGCAGGACGCGGTGCGGATCGCGCGCGGCTTTCACGAGGCGGTCGGCCTCACCGGCGTGGTGCTGACCAAGATGGACGGAGACGCGCGGGGAGGCGCCGCGCTCTCGATCTATGCGGCCACCGGCGCGCCGATCAAGTACATGGGAACGGGCGAGGGGCTGGACGCGATCGAGCCGTTCCGTCCGGAGCGCATCGCGGGCCGGATGCTGGCGATGGGCGACGTGCTGAGCCTGGTGGAGAAAGCGGAACAGTCGCTCGACCGCGACATGGCGGAGCGGCTCGCGCGCAAGGCGACGACGAAGAAGGGGATGGATCTCGCCGACTTCCTCGACGCGCTGCGCGAGATGCAGAAGCTGGGGCCCCTGGAATCATTGCTGGGCATGTTACCGGGGGTGGGGCGCGAAGCGATGAAGGCGGTCAAGGCCGCCGATCCCAAGCGGATGAAGTACGTCGAGGCGATCGTGCTGGCGATGACGCCGGAGGAGCGGAAGCACCCCGAGATCCTGAACGGGTCGCGGCGCTCCCGGATCGCGAAGGGTTCCGGCCGGCCGGTGCAGGAAGTGAACAGGTTGCTGGCGCAGTTCAAGGAAATGGGCAAGTTCATGAAGGGCATGAAAGGCTTGAAGGCTGCGGGCTTCCCGCAGCTCGGCCGAGGAGCTAACTGAGATGGCGGTACGGATTCGGTTGCGCAAAGTGGGCCGGAAGCACCAGCCGGCATTCCGGATCGTGGTGGCGGACCAGGAGTCGCCGCGGGACGGCCGGTTTGTGGAATTGCTCGGGCACTACTACCCGCGCGGCAAGGGCGAGCAGATCCAGTTGGACAAGGCGAAGGCGTTGGCGTGGCTCGCGAAGGGCGCGCAGCCGTCGGAGACGGTGGCATCGCTCCTGAGGAAGGCGGGCTGCTTCGCCGCGGAGCTGCCCGAGCCGCCGGTTTCGAAGGCCTAGGGCCGATGGGCGGGCCGACCCATCTGGTGGTCGGTCTCCTCAAGAAGCCGCACGGGGTGAAGGGCGACGCCCTGATCTTTCCCGTGACCGATGAGCCGGAGACCGTCTTCGCCGAAGGGCGGAGGCTGGTGGTGCTGGACCGGGGCGGGCAGGTCACCGGACGCGAGCTGGTCATCGCGCGGAGCCGGCCCTACCACCGTGCCTGGCTGCTGCACTTCGAGGGGATTGACCTGCGCGAGGGGCTCGCCGAGCTGCGCGAGCGGCAGCTCGCGATCCCTGCCGAGGAAGCGCGGCCGCTCGCCCCCGACGAGTTCTACATGTTCGAGTTGGTGGGACTCCGGGTGGCGACGGTGGGTGGAGAAGCGGTGGGTGTCGTGGCGGACGTCGTCGAGGCCCCGCAGGGATGGCTGCTCGACGTCGCGGGGCAGGAGCGGCGTCACCTGATCCCCTTCACCCGCAGCGTGGTGGAGCGGGTGGACCGGGCGGAGCGGTTGTTGGTGATCTCGCCGCCGGCGGGGCTGCTGGAGATCTGATGCTGCGCGTCGCGGTGGTCACGCTCTTTCCCGAGTTCTTCGTGGAGCCGCTCGGGATCAGCATCCTGGGGCGCGCCACGGCGAAGGGGTTGGTGGAGTACCACGTGGTCCGGTTGCGCGACTTCACGCACGACCGCCACCAGACCGCGGACGACGAGCCGTACGGCGGTGGTGCCGGGATGGTCCTCAGGCCGGAGCCGTTCTTCGAGGCGGTCGAGGCCCTGAAACCCGCGGGGCCGGTGGTGCTCCTGTCGGCCCGCGGCAAGCGGTTCGATCATGAGGACGCGGTGCGGTTCGCGGTGAGCGACGGGCTTACGCTGCTGTGCGGGCACTACAAGGACGTGGACCAGCGGGTGGCCGACCACCTGGTCACGGAGGAGTTGTCGGTCGGCGATTTCGTCCTGTCGGGAGGCGAGCCCGCGGCGCTGTGCGTGATGGACGCCGTGGTACGGCTGCTGCCCGGGGTACTGGGGGATCACGAGTCGGCATCCGGCGACTCGCATTACGAGGGACTGCTCGCGCCGCCGTCATACACGCGGCCGGCCGAGTTCCGCGGGCACGGCGTGCCCGACGTGTTGCTCTCCGGCGACCACGGCCGGATCGCGCTGTGGCGGCAGGCGGAGGCTGAACGATTGACGCGGGAGCGGCGCCCCGACCTGTGGGCGCGCTACCGGGAACGGATGGGAGCATGACCATGGAGCGGCTGGCGTCGTTGCGATTGGAAGGGCGGAGGACCGACCTTCCCGATTTCCGCGCGGGAGACACCGTCAAGGTGATGGTCCGCGTGCGCGAGGGTGAGAAGGAGCGCCAGCAGGCGTTCGAAGGCGTATGCATCGGCAAGCGCGGTGGCGGCGTCAGCGAGACCTTCACGGTCCGCAAGATCTCCGCGGGCGTGGGCGTGGAGCGCATCTTCCCGCTGCATTCGCCGGGCATCGCCTCGATCGAGGTCGTGCGCCGGGGCAAGGTACGGCGGGCGAAGCTCTCCTACCTCCGGCGGCTGGCCGGGAAGGCCGGGCGCATCCGCGAGCAGCGTGAGGTCGTAAAGGGGACTGAGAAGGCCTGACGGTGCTCGACTTCACGGTCGAGCGCACGTATTTCACCCGCGGGCTGCGGTCGGTGGCCGGCGTTGACGAGGTGGGCCGGGGTCCGTGGGCGGGCCCCGTGATCGCCGCCGCCGTCGTGATCACGCCCGAGTCGCCGTGGCTCGAGGGCGTGGACGATTCGAAGCAGCTCAGCCGCCGCCGCCGCGAAGCACTCGCGGCGGTGATCGTTTCCACCCTCGCTTACGCGGTCGGCGGCGCGAGCGTCCGCGAGGTGGACCGCCTCAATGTTCGCGTCGCCACGGCGCTGGCGATGCGGCGGGCGCTGGCCAGGCTCCCCGGCGCTGCGGACGTGGTGGTGGTGGACGGGCTCGCGATGCCGGAGTTGGGCCGCGCCCACGAGGCGATGGTGGATGGGGACGCCCGCTGCTACGCGGTGGCCTGCGCCAGCATCGTCGCCAAGACGGTGCGCGATCGTCTGATGCGGCGCCTGGGCGGTCGGTATCCGGAGTTCGGCTGGGAGCACAACGCGGGCTATGGAACGCCCGATCACCGCGTCGCGCTGGAGCGGCGTGGCTCGACCCCGCATCACCGCAGGTCGTTCACGCCGGTCGCGCAGCGCAGCCTTCTCTAGCCGCTAACTGACCTTCGGTTCCATGGCCGGCGCGTCCAGCACCTCGCGCACCTTCCGCAGCAGCTCGGCGATGGTCCAGGGTTTGGGGAGGAAGGGCACACCGCTCTCCAGCGTCGCGCGCTCCTGTACGTCGCGCGCGGCGTACCCGCTGGTGAACAGCATGCGCGGCGCGGCGCCCGCCTCGCGCAGGGCGCTCAGCAGCTGCGGCCCGCTGGCATGCGGCATCACCACGTCGCTGATGATCAGGTCCGCCGGCGTCGCCCTCGCCCGGATGATGGTAAGCGCGTCCAATCCGTCGGTCGCCGTCACCACCGTGTAGCCGAACTTCTCCAGGACCCGCTTGGCGGTTCGCCGCAGCGTCGCGTCATCCTCGACCAGCAGGATGGTCTCCTTGCCTTCCTGGATCTCCGCGGCTGCGGCTGCCCGCTTCGGGCTGACGGCTTCGGTGATCACCGGGAAGTAGATGCGGACCGTCGTGCCCAGGCCTGGTTCGCTGTAGACGCTGATGAAGCCCCCGTGCTGCTTCACGAGACCGTACACCATGGCCAGGCCGAGGCCCGTACCCTGATCCACCGGCTTGGTCGTGAAGAACGGCTCGAAGATGTGCTGCTGCGTCTTCGCGTCCATGCCGGCGCCCGTGTCGGCGACGGAGAGCATGATGTACTCGCCCGGCGTGCCCCAGCCGTGAACGCGGCGGTAGTCCTCGTCGAGCGTGCCGTGGCCGACGACGAGCCGCAGGGCTCCGCCGCTCGGCATCGCGTCGCGCGAGTTGGTCACGAGGTTCATCAGAATCTGCTCGATGGCTCCGGGGTCCGCGCGCACCACCGCTCCCGGCGCCTCGACCCGCACGCTGACCTCGACGTCCTCCGGAACGATCCGGCGCGCCAGCCGCGCGAAGTCCGCCACCAGTCCGCCCAGGGGCACGGCTTGAAGCTCCAGTGGCTGCTGGCGGCTGAACGCCAGCAGGTCACGGGTCAGCTCGGCCGCGCGCTGCGCGGCCTGGTGGATCATCTCGACGTCCTCCAGGTGCGGAGCGCCGGCCGGCAGTCCGGACGCCAGCAGCTCGCTGGAGGCGAGGATGGTCGTGAGCAGGTTGTTGAAGTCGTGCGCGACCCCGCCCGCCAGTTGTCCCACGGCCTCCATCTTCTGCGCCTGGCGCAGCTGCGCCTCCAGGGTGCGGCGCTCCGTGATGTCCTCGATGATGACCTCGTATCTCTCCACGCCGCCACGGGGGTCACGCAGCACCCGTCCCGACAGCCGGACGGTTATCGGCGCCCCGTCCCTGCGCTTCCATTCGGCTTCCAGATTCTCGAACCGGTCGCCGCGCTGCATGAGCGCGATGGTCGCCTCGCGATCGTCCGGCCGGCGGTAGAACGCCGCGCCGACCTTGAGGCCGATCAGCTCTTCCGCCGACCCGTAGCCCAGCATGCGCGCCAGCGTCTGGTTGGCCGTCGCGACGGTCCCGTCGGCCGTGCTGCGCGAGATCCCGAACACGGCGTTGTCCACGAAACCGCGCAGGCTGGCCTCGGACCGGCGCAGCGCCTCCTCCGCCCGCTTGCGCTGGACCGCCATGGCGATCTGCACCGACACGAACTGCAGGATGTCCCTGTCCCCCTCCGAATAGCGGACCCCCTCGGTGTAGGTCTGCACGACCAGCACGCCGGTGGTCGTGCCGTTCGCCACGAGCGGAACCCCGAGCCAGTCCACCGAAGGAGCGCCGATCAGCTCAACCTCGCCGCGTCGCTCGAGATCCAGGCTCACCTCCGGCGTGGCGAGCAGCGGGTGGCCGGTCCTGAGGACGTACTCCGTCAGGCCCTTGCTGAGGGCCTTCGGCGCCGGCGTCGGGTCGAACTCGTCCACGAAATACGGAAAGCTGAGGGTCTGGCACTGGGCATCGCACAGCGCGATGTAGAAGTTCCGTGCGGACATCAGCTCGCCGACGATCCGATGGATCGCCGCGAACAGCTCCTGCAGGCTCAGGGCCGTGTGAGCCGCCTCGGAGATGCGGAAAGTCGCGCCCTGGATCAGCTCCGAGCGCCGGCGCTCGGTGATGTCCCGGATCACGCTGACGCGCAGCTTCCTGCCCTGGTGCGGAAGGGTGCGTCCCTGGACCTCGACGCGCAGCGTGGAGCCGTCCTTGCGGCGTGCCACGTGCTCGTAGCGCTCGAGCGACTCGGACCGGTGGTGCAACGCCACTCGCTCCAGGTGCTCCGGGGCGACGAACTCCGCGACCGGCATGCCGATCATCTCCTCCGGCGACCACCCCAGCATGGTGGCGAGGGCGGCGTTGCACGCGACGAGCTTGCCTCCTTCGGAGATGCCGATGCCCTCGAACGCCGCTTCCGAGAGGAGGCGGAACCGTTCCTCGCTCTCCCGCATCTGCTCCTCCGCGGCCCGGCGGGCGGTGATGTCCCGGACGATGGCCTGGACATGCACCTTGCCGTGCAGCGTGAGGGCGGTGAGGGACACCTCGGCGTCGAACGTCGAGCCGTCCTTGCGGGCGTGCTTCCAGTAGAAGCGCTGCGGGCGGCCCTGCAGCGCGGCGAGGATGTGCTCGAGCGCCTTCTCCCGCGAATCCCGGCCGTCGGGCTGGAGAGCGGGCGAGTAGTCCACCGGCGAATGGCCGATCATGTCGGACCGGTCGTGCAGACCGAACATCTCGACACACTTGGGATTGATGTCCACGAAGACGGAGCCGTCCATGAGGAACAGCGCCTCGTCGGCGGACTCGAACAGCGTGCGGAAGCGCTCCTCGGTGACCTGGCGAATCTCGTCGGCGCGCTTGCGGTCGGTGATGTCGCGG
>Ga0182021_10011643_pt1 | contig 10441 bp, 7 predicted proteins | sample 612E3MmetaG_FD_120493 | JGI IMG/M metagenome (GOLD analysis project Ga0182021, IMG submission 120493) | Permafrost microbial communities from Stordalen Mire, Sweden - 612E3M metaG (Illumina Assembly) | ecosystem: Environmental > Terrestrial > Soil > Wetlands > Permafrost | place: Sweden... | reverse complement strand
TCGTTCAGAGCCAGCATGACCTTGCTTACAACATAATCAGGCATGGCGGCATTAATCTCGCCAGCCAGTTCGATGAACCTGGTGGAGAAGTCGTATTGCCTTGCCTTCCATGTAAGGTAAAACTGTGGAATTGAGCATGATCATTCGTAGAATTAAGCATAACAATGCGCAATTCTACATACTTTAGCCTATCTTAGAGGAATAAATTTTAGCATAACAATTCTTTACTCCACAATAATTGCGCATAAACTTTCGTTATTTTCAGTCTGATATATGTGTCTAATATCTCAGCTATTTCCGTTGGAATTAATTGAAGAGATAAGCATAAGCATTATGAAAGCCACTAAGCCGGCCAAAATTGGAATCGAAGCATATCTGTCTGCGCCTTTGGGTTGAAGGCGGTTGTGCGGCTAAATTATACGCAGCTGAATCTTCGATAAACTGAATCTGAAAATTAAGAATGGTTTACGTATACGGTCAAGCTTCCTGAGATGACAACCTCATTGAATCACTTCTTCCGTTTTAATTTTACAATGTTTATTTTTTGCTCTTTGTTTGCATCATTGAATAAATTCTCAATATTTAGGATAGCTTCGATCGCCTTGCTTTCAGATATCCCTTTAAAATTACCAAACCTAAGTTCTGCTGTAAATTCCCAGCCTATTTTTTTTATCTCAGTCTCGTCCCCAGATGTAGAAGCTGAGTAGTTCTCTTTGAGGTTTTCAGGTATTACAATTTCAAGGACCTTCTCTATGTCTTCTAGTGAAGAAGTGGAGTTAATCATATAAAACATATCGGTAGGGAGAGAATAAAAGGTTGGTTCGTGTTTCGATGTTAGAACAGAGCCCGATAATTTATTAGGACTCTCTATATCCCGGCACGGTATGAGTATATGAAGCATATCACTGGTTAAATCGTATCTGGATCGGGTGCTGAAAAAGGATACATAAGGCAAAAATAGTAAAAGATCGTCCTCTCTTTTAAAAAGAATGATGCCGTCTGCTTTCTTGTCGGTATTGGCAACGATTGCGATATCTCTGGCCCCATCTTCACAAATAAAATGAGCAATCCTCTGTTGAAAAGACAAATCCAGTCGCTTTTGTGGAAGCATGAGGTTGCGTGGAATAAAAACAATGCCGGTGTAAATATGACCAATGCCAGCAGTAAGCCATATTGGTGAGACTCTAAAGTAATTCGCTATTTTTTGCTGAATGGTAGTGTTTGGTTCGTAAGCGCCGGATTCCCATTTTGCGACATAATATTGCTTGAAGCCTAATCCTTCCGCCAACTTAAGCTGCGAGACCGAAAAGGTTTCTCTAAGAGTCTTTAGTCTTTGCGAAAAACCAGCCTTATCCATTAATAGATGATAATTTACCTAAATCTCAGCTTTTTTGTCAAATGATGGGAATATGAGCCTCATTTGATAAAATGGCACTTTTAATGTAGTATACTAATATGATGCTCATATGAGTTATATGAACTGGGCTGATACCCTTTTATTGACATGTTAGGCATTATTGCCCAAGGGATGCTAGTGACGCTCACTGCTGTCCAAATATTAAGGCACTTTACTGCATTAGAAAGGAGGTAACAATGCAAAAAGCAAATAAGGACCATACAGGAAAAGGCAACATTAAAGGAACGACCGTATCCATAAGCGACATACTGTTGGACATCGTTGTTGAAGATAGTAAAAGGAGAATGCCGATCGGACGGCCGTTGCTTACCATAGCAATCGACACCGACAATAATTACATTGTCGGATTTCATTTAAGGTTTGACCGTATACATGAACTTCATCTGAAGGATTTGTTTCATAATAATATGCCCGAAACTATCGTCATACATGATAGCTATACGTTCCGTAGCAGGCAGTTTGCGAATGAATGTAGTATGTTTGGAATTACAGTCTTGTTTAACGCCCTTTTGCATCACAGCCATAGAGGAGCACTTGAACGTCAATTCAACCAGCTGAATAATGCATTTCAGAACCTTCAACCCAGAACTGCCACTCCAGGTAAATCAGATGTCATATACAGGCGGAAGCAGATGAACGTCGACCTGTCGACGCTGAAGAAGATCCTGAGAAAATTCATTATGGAATTTAACAATATGCACACCGTGGAGAGATGGCCAAATGGAAAAGGTTAACAATAACCAAATAAGAGTAGCAGCAGCAATGAACCAAGTCACAACCATATATATGTTTCATTATAGATAGCTCGAACGGAGAGTAGTTATGCTTGATGATTATCAAATTGAAAAACTCTTTACTGTATTGTCTCTGCCGGAAGAGGCGCGTCAGCTAGTACGCTCTGCTCGAAAAGACAGTCCGGTCCTGCAGGCTAACTCCAACCTTGGCAACAGTATCACCCAGTTCCTCAGTAATAAAATGGGTGGCAAACACCTGGAACTCTGGAGCAGGACAGTCGCAGTCCCTGCCGCCACTCTATACGAGAATGATACTGCCTGCCTTGAATTCTGGCCTAAGCCGTTTAAAATTAGCTTAGACATCACCGATCCCGATGGAAGATTGCTCACCCGCAACAATCATGTCCCAGCTTTCTTGGACATTCGTAGTAATGGAATCTACGTCCAAGAATGGCGGGAAGAATCCCGTCTTCTGGGATTTGAAAAGGATGGGAGTCAATTCTTCAAAGACGAAGAACACCGTTGGCACTATAGATCTGCTGAAGACTACTTTTCGAAGATTGGCCTGTACTATCAACTGCACTCCGCATTTGAGCTTCCTCGCATGTTCGTACAAAACGTCCATTTTCTTGAGCACTACCATTTACCAAGCTGCCCTCCTCTATCTGAAGAAACTAAAACTAAATTGCTAGAGCTATTGGCAGAAAGAGGAAGCGTTCCATTCTTAGAACTGATACATGATCATGATTATGCGGCCGATAGTATTTTCAAGGCCATCGTGGACAAATCAGTTTATGTCGATCTTAATGCAAATCGCCTGGATATTCCGGCAAACCTAGTAATTCACCGCGATATGGCAATAGCTCGTGCCTATCAGATTATCAAAGACGATCGCCGCACCCCAGCCTTACCCATTCCTGGAATGGGCCGCCTCAAAGCCGGATCCATTATAAAGTTCAATGGAACAGACTTTGAAGTAATAATTGTTGAGGGCGATCAGGTGGTTCTTAAGAATATGATGGATGGTATTACCAGGGCTTTGCCCCTTGATACCGTCATAGAACTTTTCGCCAGAGAAAACATAGCTATCTTTAACAATGACAAGAAAGATAAATTACCATCTCAATCGCTTGCTGATTACTCAAAATCACAAATAGAGACAGGGATAAGACGTCATTCTGAAATAACCGAAGGGAAATCAGAGAACTTCTGTGAGCGTTCAATACAAATATGGAAAAGCAAATGTGCGGGCGCAACATCGAAAGTTGATATGATCATCGCTCTGGCCGATCATAATCAGGACAAGGGAAATCGTGAGCCTCGCCTCCCAGAGAAAGTGGAATCCCTCGCCGAAGAGGCAATCAGAAAGTATTTAAACGCCTCAGAATGCCGTACTATGCTTGCTGTTTACCAGAAGTATCAACTTTTGTGCGAAGAACATAAAGTAGAGCCCATGTCTTATCCTACATTCACGAAACGCTGCAAGAAAATGAAATCGATAAAAGCTCGCGAAGGCAAGAAGAAAGCTTATCAGGAAGATGCAATTCCTCTAATACTAGATTACGCATTCCCGATTAATGGTGCTTTCCCGCATGATGTCTGCTATATGGATCATACGATCCTGAACCTGGCGACAGTGGGAGAAGATGCTTCAGCACTGGGCAAACCACTCTTCACCGTTGCCACAGACGGTCACACCACACAAACTCGTGCTTTTTATCTGTGTTATGAACCACCTTCAGCAAAAGTAGTGCTAATGACTCTTCGTGATTATGTCAGACGGAACCATCGCTTGCCGAAGATATTAGTTGTCGATGGAGGTAAGGAGTTTCGGTCAAAAGAGTTAAAAGTCTTCTGTGAATACTATGGTATAGCTCTCCGCCATCGCCCAGCTGGCAAGCCTCGTGGTGGGAGTATGGTCGAACGAGTAATAGGAGCCACCGAAACCGAAGTCATTGCAAAAATGGAGGGCAATACTCGGATAATGAAAAATGCCAGGATGGTTACTAAGCCCGTCAATCCGTTTTCTAATGCGATCTGGACTCTGACCGCTACGCATGGCGCGCTGGAAGAATATCTTTTTGAGATTCGGGATACGCGGATACATCCAGCTCTCGGATTAACTCCTAGTGACTTTGAATCTATGCGGATGAAAGAAACCGGACTGCGGGAGCACACCCTGGTAAAGTTCGATGAAAATATCATGCTAATGACATGTCCACACCCCAAGCGCTGGTTCCATAAGATCGACCGCAAACGCGGTGTCTGGGCTGACAATGCCCATTACATGCATAGTGACTTCAAAATGGCAAGAATCAGGGAAGAAGGTGAAGTACTCGTCGAACCCTGGATGGCTAATGTGGTATATGTTTACTTCAGAGACCGCTGGGTTGCCGCTTTTGTCCGAAATTTAAAGCCTTATGACGGTAGGACACGCTATGAAGTTGAGATTGCAATACGCACCGAACGTCGCCACGCAAAGGTTGATGCCAATAATGGTCGACTTACCAAGATAAGTGCAAAAAAAATGATTGGTCTTTGGGCGCCCGAGAAGTTTGATGAACGGATTGGTAAACAGCAGAGAGAAATGAAGCATCTTTATGGCCGCTTAGGGATGACATTGGCAATGCCGGCATTGATTTCCACATCGGCGACAACTGAAATTATATCTACACCAGACATTCCTATAGCAGAACGTGCTCCAAATACAAGGGCAGCAGGGGCTATCGTCGTGGTCAATAATGATAAAGCAAAAGAAACAGAATCTGCTAGATCTAGTATATGGGAGGGTGTCGATGGATATACCTAAGGAACAAATTAAAAGAATGTCAGAAAAGTGGCCTCCAGCGCGGCTTCTCGCCTTATCGCGTCCTGAAGTGCTTGCACTATCTGCCGAGGAAAAGATGTATTACCTTTTTACGTTTCAGTGTAAACATAACAGGCTGGAAAAAGTGACGATAGAAGTCATGAGGCTGCTGTCTCGTTATAACGAGACCAACATCATACCTATTATCGGAGGCACAGGCATTGGTAAGACTTCTTTTGCGAAGATGTTGCTCAGGCAGTTGGTCGAAAAAATGAAGTTCTTCTATTCCGTTCCGTCTAATATACCTTTCATGTTTGTTGCCGCACCGGCCAATGGCGATAAATCCCTATCTTGGATGACAATGTATGAAAAGGCTTTACGGGCGGCAAATGAAATTTTAATTGAAAAGAAACAGTCAAATATTATCAAGGATGGAATATTCACCGTCAAACCCAGACGTTTCAAAACTTTGGCGGCGCTGAGAGAGGCTCTTGAATCTATGCTTAACAATAGAGACGTCAGAGTTTTGGTCATTGACGAAGCATACCACCTTTTGCGCTTTGGAAATTATGCAGCAGTAATGGATACATTAAAATCGATCGTAGATCTGACAAATACCAAACTTATCCTGTTAGGAACATATGACCTGTTTAATTTGGTTTCAAATTATGGTCAAGCAGCACGTCGAACGGAAATATTACATTTCGAGCGTTATCACAAAGACAACAAGGCCGATGTCACTGAGTTCAAGACTGCTATTATCGTAAACATTCAGGAACACTGGCCTTGTGAAATAATTCCAGCCTTTGATGCTATCTCCGATGAACTGATTGAAGCCTCGCTAGGATGCATTGGACTTTTAAAGTCTATCATGCTTCACGCACTGTCAATGCAACTCGAGAATAATGGTAAATGGAACCCGAGGTTTATGGCAAAAGCGGCCAAGTCGATGAAGCTACTAGATGTTATTAGGAAGGAATTTGAGACAGGGGAAACAAATATTGCCGGGGCAAGCTATGGTGACACACTGTTCTCGGACCAAATACTAGAAGATATGGTTCAGAAAATGAATAAGGTAGCTGTATAGTGTTCACTCTTCCAGATCACATTGATATACCTCAGGTATTTTTTGAAACTCCAGGGCTTCCCATGCCCCAAGTGACAACTCTCCTTTATGGCATTAAGCCGCGCGGTTTTGGGACGGGGGCATGTGAGTCATTGATGAGCTATTGCAGCCGGCTCGCAAACGAGCATCGAGTCGGTACAAGAACTTTGTTCAAGGATGTCCTTAAAGCATCCTTGGTGGAACAAAATAAGTGCTGGATATCCATTGATTTTACCATAAAGAATAAAAAGTTCTTCATCTCAATGGGAACGTTGACAGGAGGATTGGTTAGCGTCCTGTCCGAGGCGACAGGAGTTAGCAGCTTAGTCAATTGTACCATGCTTCCAATGAACGGAGTGCTCAATTCACAAGGGTTACTGATCAAACAAGAACGACATTGCCCTTTGTGTCTACAAGGGGCAAACGATATTGCAAGTATATACGGTCATTTAATTTGGAAGATATCCTGTCTTACTGCATGTCCTATACACGGGACTCAGCTTGTGCCATCAGAATGTGGAAATCCCGAACAAATACCCTTAGGGATCGAGCACCGTAAAATACTTTCAGGGGTCTGTTCACGGTGCGGAAGTATCGGATATAAGTGTAGAGAGGAAAATACGGTACTTACATCCGAGATAGAGGTGTGGAAGGCTCAACAGGTGGCCGAACTCATTGCGTTATTTCCATCTGCAACTCAATTGTTCTCAAAACAAAACACAATTATGGGACTAAAAGCACTAGCTGAGACATTTTACGAGGGAAAACCGGCTATTGCGGCCCGCCAAGCGGGAATGCACAAGTCTGTTTTGTGGGGATGGATGCGAAGACACTATCTTCCAAGCTTGGGACCGTTGCTAGATATTTGCCTCTCAGTCGGGGTTTCGTTAGTCAGTGTAATGAAAGGCAATCCTGTTAAATGTATAAGTCCTCAATTTAAAAAGTCGTCAAAATCAAGATTTGTGAAAATGGACGGAAAAAGAGCAAGCATGAAAGAGCGGGAGAAAGCCCTTAAAGAAGCGCTGACAATCGATCCGCCCCAATGTCTATCTGCGATCTCGTCAGGGTTAAACCTTCACCTGCGCACGCTAAGTAAACAGTTTCCTGAATTAGCCGCACTTGTGGTTGAACGATTTCGGCTGTTCAGATCATCTCAGACAGCCAAGAACTGCGAACAAACAAGAGTGATTGCTCAGGATTTAATCAAAGAAATTACCACAAAAGGGTTACCAACAACTAGAAGGAATTTCCAAGAGGCAGCTGGCAAACACCTAATGCCAAATGACCGCCTTTGCAAGGCTTTATTAGAAATGCTCCCGGACCATAGATTTAGCAACTACCCGATTTCTGAAGACTAAACAAAAGAATTATACCTTCTCATATTCGAATAAGAACTCTGTGAAGGACACAGATGTGGAATTGAGCATATTCATTCGTCGAATTAAGCATAACAATGCGCAATTTCCATACTTTAGCCTATTAGAATGGAAGGAATTTAAGCATAACATTTCGTTACTCCACAATTATTGCGCATAAGCTTTCGGTATTTTCCGTTTAATATATATGTCTGATATATACCAGTAAAAGCATCCGACAAGCCAATACTGCCAAGCAACTTGCTTTATAAGATCCGGTTAGAAATGTTCCCTGACCACATATTTAGCAACTACCCGATGGCTGAAGACTAAACAAAAGAATTACACTCTTCCTATGTTCGAATAAGATCCTTGAAGGGCACAGAAAAAAATTAAGCATAACATTTCGTTCTTCCCAATTAAGCAAAACGTTGCATTTGCGCATTGTTATGCTTAATTCCACAAAATGGGTCGATCGGGATGCAATGGCCTCCAAGCCCCGGACCGGGATAGAATGCATGGAAGCCGAAAGGCTTCGTTTTGGCGGCTGCGATGACTTCCCAGATGTCAATATCCATGCGGTCAAACAGCATTTTCAACTCGTTTACAAGGGCTATATTAACCGCTCGGTAAATATTCTCCAGAAGCTTAGTGGCTTCGGCCACTTTTGTCGATGAGACAGGTACAGTGGTAACTATTGAATCGTACAGTGCTTTGGCGGATTCCAGGCATGCAGGCGTATAGCCACCCACTACCTTTGGGATAGTACTCGTAGAAAAATCCTTGTTATTAGGGTCTTCCCGTTCAGGAGAAAAGGCGAGATGGAAATCCTCACCCGCCTTCAGTCCTGTCTCTTCAAGAATGCTCCTCATATCCTCATCCGTAGTTCCCGGATAGGTGGTAGACTCAAGAGCTATGAGCTGACCTTTACGCAGGTACTTTGCAATAGTCCTGGTAGTATTGAAGACATAAGACAGATCCGGTTCCCGGTATTTGTTGAGAGGTGTCGGAACGCAAATGACAATGCAGTCCATATCCGAAAGCTTTGAGAAATCAGTCGTTGAGGAAAGCAAAGGAGCACACTGAGTGATACGCTCACTCTCAATATGTTTGATGTAGCTCTGCCCCTGGGTGAGCATGCCCGTCTTTCCCTGATCGACATCAAAGCCCGTCACCCTGAACCCGGCCTTGCAGAATTCGATGACGAGCGGAAGCCCAACATAGCCTAGTCCGATGACACCGATACGGGCTTCCTTGCTCTTAATACGGTCGATAAGACTCATGATTGAGTGTCCTCCTGCCTATAATTACTGATTAAGAATGCAAAATTCAGATAAAAGAAGAATAAAGGCGGAACCAGCCTATTTTTACGCATTCCAGCATCACCATCTTGACATCAGCACTTGCTACATTCCCCCAATCAGTCATGCCGGATTCATAGCTCGATGGAACATACGAAATGTAGCGAGCCTGCTCGCCAAATGTTTTATCGCAAATCATCTTGATTCGCTTCATGTGATACGGTGTACTGACCATGATGGCAGACGTCAATCCCATAGAATTCATCATTTGTTGCGCGTCCAGCACTTCGACATGTGTGGCTTCGTAATAGCGAGGGTATTCTCTGGCACGGCGCGAACCATGTTTAGCCGTACCAACAGGCTGAAGAGGAATATTCGAAGAGTTAAACACCTGATGAGCTGCCGGAATAATTAGGAAACTCGCGTAACCCTCATTAAGAAGACGATGTGCCTCTTTTCGCCTTGCAGAAGAGTCTTTTCCCAAAAAAAGAATGATCGCATCTGACTTAACTGGTTTATCGGCATAAGCGAGGAAGCGGGGAGCATAATATACCGCTGTCCCTGCCAGGAGGGCTAATGCAAATGTTATGGCGATAGCCCTGCTTTTGACATTCATTTTTTAAGCTCTTGAATCTTGTCCGAAGCCGCAATGCCCCGCTACTGCTCCGCCCTCTCGGTCACAAATAACCAAGAAGGGATATTAGTCACTAGCCATTTGCAGTTAACTGCTAGTAGTTAGCGGTTGTTTTTAAGCTGGCAGCTGCTTTAAATTCGGTAGCTGCTGCTTGTTGCTTTGAATCTCACGGCTAGTTGCTAACGGCTACATTAGTAATGCTTCGTTCAACTGGACTGTTGTGGTTTTCTTTAAACCGTCCAGGAAGTCGCCAGTTCCTTATTGAATTTATTGTTGAATATCTGCACGCGGATGGTGTCTTTGGCATGGTCCAGAGAGCATGAAACGGTCCGTCTGTCAGTGATCTTGTATATTTCGTAACTGCCGGCCCTTTTGTATGGTTTGCTGACCTCGTCGATCTTCATTTTTAAGACGTCGTCGCGTATCGGTTCGGGAGTGTCTGATAGGTGAAATATCCCACATCGCCATTGTGCGAGGCGCTCGCCTTGTCTGTGGAGTAATTCGCTGCAAGGTCGCCGAAGTCCCTCCCGATGCTCAATTGCCACAGCCATTACCAGATCTACACTTTTGAAGTGTTACATCCTTAAGTGGCAGTCTGGAATTGATTATCCCACTCCGCAATTTATTTGTCAATACCCCTTTTTCCCCCTTTTAGGGGCTATTTCGCTATGGGGAAAATTGACCCTCAACGCTGACCAAATTAAGCAAGATACAAAGAAGACTCGATGGCAGGCACTTCTCTCCCGCTATTGTGGAGCAAATTACATGCCCCGTATATTGACATTGAATAATAAGGTAACATTCGCGCGTGTCAACGCAAATGTATGTCATAAATACATAGTACTATGTAAATTTTATATAGTTAATCGCTATCCCCTGGCAGATGCTGTCCCGCATCTGCACTATGCCGATATGACCCTCCCCCTGGTCAAATCATGAAAGCAGAATCGGACAATAATGGCAATTCTGAACGGGATAGGGGACGCCTATAAGGCGTTGCCCCTCCCACACCACCCGGCATGCGGGTCCGCACCGGGCGGTTCGAAAAGTTGAGGTTATGCAAGCCAAGGGATACCAAAGCTGTTAAAG
>Ga0182021_10011641_pt1 | contig 10442 bp, 8 predicted proteins | sample 612E3MmetaG_FD_120493 | JGI IMG/M metagenome (GOLD analysis project Ga0182021, IMG submission 120493) | Permafrost microbial communities from Stordalen Mire, Sweden - 612E3M metaG (Illumina Assembly) | ecosystem: Environmental > Terrestrial > Soil > Wetlands > Permafrost | place: Sweden... | reverse complement strand
TTTAATATATTTTAATTTAATATTGATTGATAATAATTAAGCGAAGTTTTTTTATTATCATTTTTTTCTGAAACTCTTTTCGATTTGTTAATGTCAATCATCGTAAATTCGTCTGCGATTTTGGGTAATCTGGGGTGATTTGGGGTAACATAGGGAAAGGAAAAACCCCGAAAACAGCTTGAATAGCTATTCTCAGGGTTTCTGAACTTATTAAGAGTCAGCTGCTCTACCAACTGAGCTACGGATGCGGGGTAAAATTACGGCAAATAATCTTTATTTTCAACTCAGAAGAAAAATTTTAAAAAAACACTAAGGTAAAAAAGAGGCAAAGTAATAAAACCTGAACTAATTTATTAGCTGCATTTCCGAAGAAGAAACTTTTACATATATATGAATTTTTTTTGAATATTTTTTTTATTATGTTTTTTTAAAAATATAACGCCATGAAAAAAACTATACTACTTTCTTTTTTCTTTTTTTTGTTTTTAACTTATCAATTATTTCCTCAGGCGGGTCAATGGAATTATATAAGAAAAACACCATCTGTTGATATGAATTGTATTAGTTTTCTACTGGATGGATTAAACGGTTGGGGGGCAGGTTATACAGGCTCAAGCGGACAGATAGTCAGTGCATTATTTAAGACTACTAACGGGGAAACAACTGGAATTTAATTCTTTTTTTCGCCGATCAGACTAATTCTATTTACGGTGTTTATTTCACAGACGTGAACACAGGCTGGATTTGCGGAAATTCAGGCTGTATATTTTATACAACTAATTCGGGCGTTAACTGGATTCTACAATCAAGTGGCACATCAAGATTAATTGCAAAAATATTCTTTTTAAACAGCAATACAGGTTATGCCTCCGGCGGATGGCAGGACGGTTCATCTTATCTTGTTTTAAAGACTACTAACGCAGGAAACACGTGGCAGAATCTGAGTTTCGGAAGCACTGCATATTCATGCGAGTCTATGTATTTTGTTAATGAAAATACAGGTTGGATTGGAGGCAGGGATAATTTATTAAATCCTTACATTCAAAAAACAACGGACGGCGGGCAAAATTGGACAGCACAAACAACAGGCCTTCCGAGTACAAATATCGGAATAGTAAGCATTGCGTTTGCGAATCCGAATAAAGGCTGGGCATCTGTTTCAAGTATAAATATTACAGGAAATATTCTTTACACTAATGACGGAGGTACAACATGGAGTACGCAATATTTAACAGGCGAACATTATAATTATCTTGCAATAAAAGATTCTAATAATATTGCTGTTGTTGGTAAAAGTGTTCTCGGTACGGGAGATGAAAAAGTTGCAGTTTCGTCCAACGGAGGTTCATCGTGGAATACTTATGTCCCTCCAATTAATGCATATACAAATGCCATTGCTTATACCGGAAATTCTATTTGGTTAGGTTCAGCATATTCACAGATATTAAGAAGTTCAAACGGAGGTGCGAATTTTGTTTTCCAGAATCAAGCAGCAAGCTGGAGAAGTATAGCATGGAGTTCGCCTCAAAACGGCTGGGCTGTTGCAGGATATAACGGTGCTTCAAATTTTACCATACGTACTACTAACGGAGGAACAAACTGGTTTTATGATTTTAGTGCACCGGGCGGAGCGAAAATAATATTTGTCAATCAAAGTACGGGGTTCACTCTGTGGGATGGAAATGGTGGTTCTGTTTGGAGAACAACAAACGGCGGAACAAACTGGACGAGGAATTATATACTGTTACCTGCGTGGGCAGCGGATTTATTTTTTATCGATGGAAATACAGGATGGGCATGCGGCGGAAGCGGCGGAATCAGGTACACAACAAATGGGGGAGTATCATGGACGACGCAGACAAGCGGAACAACCCAGTATGTTGATAAAATATTTTTTACTTCAGCAAATGAAGGATGGGCATGCGGAGGATATGGAAGCGGCAGTGGTTTTATTATATATACAACAAACGGAGGAACAAACTGGACATCTCAAACGCCTATAACAACTATGCACAATGAGCAAATGTGGTTTGTTAATAATCAGCAGGGCTTCGTGGCAGGTGTGAACGGAGGAACAGCAAAAACAACAGACGGAGGAAAAAACTGGATTTCAGGTGGAAGCATACCGAATCCTTACGTAGAGGCTATGTATATGCTTGATTCACTGACAGGTTGGTTAGTCGGAAGAAATCAGACAGGCGGCGGACAGAACGGAAAAGGTTATATCTACAAAACAACCGACGGAAGTATAAGCTGGAATCTTGATTTTACTGCCGACCTTGTCAATGGTTCGTTAGAAGGTATATGCGTTGACCCAAATAATTATGTGTGGGCTGTTGGAAATCATGATTATATATTAAAATATTCTCAATCTGTCGGGATAATAAAAATATCAGAACTGGTTAAGGATTTTAAACTTTATCAAAATTATCCGAATCCGTTTAATCCATCGACGATTATAAGATTTCAGATTCCTAATTCAGAAAATGGAAAATGGAAAATAGAAAATGGTAAAATTACGTTAAAAATATATGATATACTTGGAAAAGAAATTGAAACACTTATAAATGAAAAATTAAATCCCGGAACGTATGAAGCAACATTTAACGCCTCACAATATCCCAGCGGAGTATATTTTTATAGATTAACAACGGAAGGATACAACGAGACGAAGAAGATGATTTTGTTAAAATAAGAATCCGTTTTCTTTTGTTTTATAAAGCCGGGAATTTTACTTCCGGCTTTTTTTATTTCCGGAATATTATACTTTCAATATTTGTAAAATTCATCTGCGATTTTGGGGTAATCCGGGGTAACTCGGGGTAACACATAAGAGCATTACATGAAGGTCACAAAGAAAGAACGAAGAAAAACGTTTTTTCATGTTAAGAACAAAAGAACATATTATTTGTAAATATATTTTGTTGGGTATTTACTTTTTAAAAACCGTTAAAACGGTTTTAATTTAGCGTATATCAAACTCCCACGAATAAATTCGTGGGTTGTATTTAAGAACTTTTGAGATTTTGTGTAACTTCAGTAAATAATTAAGAGTTTGTTGTTGGTCACGCTAAAGAACAGCTAAGACCAACAATGGCGGAAAATGATTTTGTATTTTAAGGTAACTGCATTTAAAAATAGAGTTTATCATCTTTCCCACAAAAAAACATTAATAATAACTTACATGAGTTTAATAACCCTGTCAAAATTCTGTTATGTATTTAACTATTAAATTATGCACAATATATTGTATCGAAAAAAAATTTTATGTTGCTTATTTTAAGATGTTATGAGCAATTCTGAAACATCCAACGTATATTTAAAAACATTATGGATATTAAAAAATTATTTATACAATCAAATGGATATAATATTCCGTCAATTTTAATTGAACCGCCTGAATCCTCAGGTATAGTGATAATTATACATGGATATGGGGGAAGCAAAGAAGAACAACTTGGATCGGGTTGGCGAATATCCCTATCAGGATTTACTTCCTGCCTGATTGATTTACCGGGTCATGGAGAGAATACGGATTATTTTGACGGAGATATTAAATCGTATATTGACTCGGTAATAGATTACTTTAATGGGAATAGCAATATAATAGTAATGGGTCACTCAGTCGGAGGCAGGCTTGCTCTATTAAGCAAAGCAAATTACGTTATTGGAATTTCTCCGACTTTAGTAAAAGATTTTAGCAATGAAACTAAAAGTTTTATAAAAAATATCAGAAGTTACCGTGTTCGTGAATTGAGTGATGATTTTTTATGGGAATTACACAGACAATTACCCGTGTTTGATTTTTCCGGAAGAAAAAATGCTTTAATAATATTTGGTTCACGGGACGTTCCTGAGATTTACAATTCCTGCAAAAAAATTCAAAAATACCCGGCTAATGTATTTGAAATAGATAAAGCATTGCATAATGATATTTTTTTAAATGAAAAAACTTTTGAAATTATAATAAACCAATTAAAACATTTAAAAAATAATATAAATTAATTATGGAAAGCAATATTTTTGAAGCGATACAACAATATGTTTATTACGACCAATTATTAAAATCAACACCCGATAAAATTTTTCCTTTGCTATGTCCAAAAAAAGAATATGATTGGATAGAGTCGTGGAAATGTGATATCATTTTTTCAAATTCGGGTTTTGCAGAACTTGATTGTGTGTTTGTTACCGGGCTTCCGGAAGATACAAAAGAAACATGGATTGTAGATATATTTGACAAAGATAAAAAAATTCAATTCGCCAGATTTTCCCGGTCGAGAATAATAAGACACAGTATAAGTTTGACAGATAATAAAAATGGAACAACAACTGCAAAATGGGAGCAGACAATAACTTCGTTAAATAGTGAAGGCAACTTATATATTGAGAAATTCTTCAAAATAGAATTCGAAAAAAGAATAAAAGCTCTTGAAAAAATGCTGAACTATTATTTAACGACCGGGAAAATGTTAAGAACAAACAATGAAAGTAAATGAGAGGTGAATAAGAACAAATAATCCCCGATAGATATAATAAAAACTGTTAAAGGAAAAACATTTAATATAAAATAAAAACTTTCAAATATGAAAAAAATATTATTACCGGTTTTGATTTTTCTTTTTACACAAGCAGTATTTGGACAGACATTACAGGATAGCATCGCGACTTATTTCGACGAAATAAAAAATGCAACACAAAAAAAACAAGAACTCTGGAACAAAGACTTATATGGACCTATCCTTTTAATTAACCCGAATACAAGACAATTATATTCCAACGTTCCGGATTCTGCGGGTTCATTAATACCACTCGGGAAAATATATTCAGGTATGTTACCGGAAAATATTAACTTTGCCAACACTTCTGTTTACTGGAACGGTAAAGTTTGGGCTATGATTATGCTTCCTCTTCCGGCAGATAAACAGGATAGGATTAATTTAATTGCCCACGAATTATTTCATACAGTACAGCCGTCATTAGGATTTAAATTATATGATGTTCCAAACAATCATCTCAACGATAAACAGGGAAGAATATACCTGCGACTTGAATTGGAAGCATTGAAAAAGGCGCTTCAGTCTTTATCTATTTCCGATATGAAAAATAATTTGACAAACGCTTTCCATTTCAGAAAATACCGTTACTCGATTTATCCCGGTGCCGATTCAAGCGAAAACAAACTGGAGCTTAATGAAGGTATTGCGGAATACACAGGGTTTACAATAAGTAACAGAAGTAGTGAGCAAGCAGTCACACACTTTGTAAATAGTATCGATGAGTTCCTTAAGAATCCTACTTTTGTACGCTCATTTCCTTACCAGACAATACCTGCATACGGGTATTTGCTTTATAAAACAAAAAAGGACTGGAATAAAAACATTTCCATAAATACTAATTTAGCCGATTATTTCATCAAAGCATTTAATTTGTATGTACCCGATGACCTGGAAAAAAGCATTGATGCGATTTCAAACCGATATGACGGGCAATCAATCTTTTCAGAAGAAACAACAAGGGAAGAAAAGACAAAACAATTGATTGCCGAATACAAATACAAGTTTATTGAACAACCGCATTTTGAAATTAGCTTTGAAAATATGAATATATCTTTTGATACGAGAAATCTTATGCCCATCGAAGATAAAGGAACTGTATATCCAAATATCAGGGTAATTGATAATTGGGGAACATTAACAGTAAAAAAAGAGTCGTTATTGAGTTCCGGTTGGGATAAAATTTCGGTAACTAATCCGGAAAAAGTCGAAAACAATATTGTTACCGGTGACGGCTGGACTCTTGAACTTAATAACGGATATAAAGTGATAAAAGACGAAAATAGCGGGAACTTTAAAATAATAAAATATAATAATTAAAAAATATAAAGAGTAAAAAACGTTTCACTACTGATTTTATGGAGCAAGAGGGGGAAAGAAAGTTCGGAAGGTTTTTAATTGTCTGGGTTGGGCAGTTTATCTCGAATATAGGAAGCGGATTAACAGCTTTTTCTCTTGGTGTATATGCTTTTCAAAAGACGGGTTCTGCAATTAGCTATTCTTTAATCATCCTTTTTGCTTTTCTTCCTTCGTTTCTATTAAAGCCTATCGGCGGCACCCTTTCCGACCGGATGGATAGAAGACTAATGATGATTATCGGAGATATAGGTTCAGCTTTCGGACTGGTTTTTATACTTTTAATGCTTTTTTCAGGGATTGATGATTTGTGGCAAATATATATTGGTGTTGCAATCAGTTCCGTATTTGTCGCCTTGCAGAATCCTGCCTATAAGGCTTCAGTAACGGATTTATTAGATAAGAATTCCTATTCAAAGGCAAGTGGTTTAATGCAGTTATCTGAGTCGTCACGGTTTCTTATTTCACCTATTCTTGCAGGAATTCTATTGGGCTTTATGAATATAAAATACGTCCTGATAATAGATATTCTGACATTTCTTGTTGCGGTTCTTGCAGTATTTAGTATAAAAAGGAATCTTAATAAACAGAAATCAAATGAGAAGCAGGAACATTTTTTCAATGATTTGAAAAGCGGGTTTAAATATACCTTCTCACAAAAAGGTCTTTTATATCTTCTCTGCATTACATCACTGATAACATTTTCGATTGGATTTTTGCAGACTCTCATCGGTCCTATGATACTTGTATTCACGGATTCAAAAACTCTGGGCATCACTCTAACCGTAGCGGCAACAGGAATGCTTATAAGCAGTTTCCTGATTGGCATATTCAGTAAAACGAATAAACAGGTAAAAATACTCTGTATATCATTATTTTTCGCAGGTTTTTTTTACGCTTTGCTCGGGGTTTCAACAAATATTGTTTTTATTATAGGTTCCGGATTTCTTTTCTTTTTCATACTCCCTTTTGTTAATACAAGTCTCGATGTATTGATACGAACGAATGTTGAAAACGATATGCAGGGACGGGTCTGGTCTATTGTTTCTTTAATTTCACAATTCGGTATGGTAATAGCCTTTAGTATTGCAGGGTTTTTGGCAGATAACGTATTTAACCCGTTATTCCAAACAGATGGTTTTTTTGCTTCAACTATTGGTAAAATAATTGGTACAGGTCGGGGGCGGGGAATAGGGTTTATGTTTATTTTATCAGGAATAACGGTTACAATAATAGCGGTATTAATAAGCAAGATAAAAACCATAAGAAGATTAGGTAAGCAGTAAAAAAGTCCGGCACTTATCGGGTATTTGCAAAAACTTAATTAGCATTTATTGATGCTTTTATTTGTTTTTTATTTTGTTTTTAATTTCAAATTATTAGCTGTCTGGCTGTTCCACCATTTCATATTTTCTTATTCGTTTTTTTAGAATTATTTTTTAAATATGAAATAGACTGCAAGTATCAGAAAACAAAATCCAATTATATGATTCAGACGAAAGGTCTCATTTTTTACAAAAATGATTGCAAATATTGCGAATACAACTAAAGTTATAACCTCCTGAATAACCTTTAATTGCCATAGAGTAAAAGGTCCGCCATTTTCGACAAAGCCAATTCTATTTGCCGGGACCTGTGCGGCATATTCAAAAAGAGCAATGCCCCAACTGATTAGAATTATGAATGGTAAACTCAAACTACTTAACCAATCCACATCCTTAAATTTAAGATGACCGTACCACGCTATGGTCATAAAAACATTAGATAAAACTAACAACAGTACAGTGTAAACTCCATTCATTTTTATATTTTTAAAATTTTAAATAACAATCGGTTTTCATACCTAAAAAATGCAAAGTTATGATTTAAGTAATATTATGTAAAATATTTTTTAATTAAAAAGTAGTTTTCTTTCCAACTTATAATTTTTATTTTTTACAAAGTTTTTCTGAGCTTGCCACGATTTTCTTTATCGGGGTGTTCTTTGTATAATCATTATTACACTTATTTATTTTCCGGCAAGTCTGGATGAGAGAAGAAATAAATTGTCGAGTGCAATAATGAATAATTTATTTTATGGAAATGCTGTTGAATTATATAATACTAAATCAACCCTTGTGTCCATTTTCCGCTGGACCAAAACAAAACAGTTATCTTAATCAATCAAATAACAATATTGAATATTTAGAAAATATATCTTAATTTTACATATAGTTCTCGATAAGGATTTTCAAAATGTGCAATTGTAATCATGCATTTGTTAAATTTGTTTTAGTTCAATTTGCCAAAATAATAACTTAAATTTTTATTAAAGTAAAAATTCGAATTCGAAGGAGGTTTAAATGTTAAAAATCTATTCGGTTTTTTTATTTACTTTCTTTTTTTCTGCTTCTGCTTTTGCCCAACAAGATTTTCCATTATCAGCAAACAATGCTTTTACATTAAACGATACAGGTACTACTTCTACATTATTAATCTTAATATAAAAGAAAACAAAATGAAAAAATTAAACGAAATATTTGTATTAGCTCTTTTCTCTTTCTTAATTGTTCAGTGCACATTTACAATTAATTTTTGCTCTGCTCAGTGGATACAGACGGGACCTTCCGGGGGTTTTGTTAATTGCTTTATAGTTTCGGGAACAAATCTCTTTGCGGGAACTGAAGGCGGAGTATTTTTATCAACAAATAACGGCTCCAGCTGGACTGTGGTAGGATTAGAGAATGAATATGTACGTTCTCTTGCATTTTCGGGAACAAAACTCTTTGCGGGGACTAACGGCGACGGTATATTTTCATCTACAAATAACGGTACAAGCTGGACTGCAGTTAATAACGGATTAACAAGTAAAGTTGTTAATGCCTTTGCAGTATCAGGAACAAACCTCTTTGCAGCTACTAGTGGCGGAGTATTTTTATCAACAAATAACGGCTCTAACTGGACTGTAGTTAATAGCGGATTAACGAATCAAGTTGTTAACGCTTTAGCAGTTTCGGGAACAAATCTCTTTGCCGGAACTTTGGGTGGAGTATTTTTTTCAACAAATAACGGTTCGGGTTGGTCTGCGGTTAATAGCGGAATAACCGGTAGTGCTCTTTATGTTCATGCCCTTGCAGTATCCGGAACAAATGTATTTGCAGGGACTTTGGGTGGAGCATTTTTATCAACGAATAACGGCACAAACTGGACTGCCGTAAATAACGGATTAACCGGTGTTGCTCTGCTTGTAAATGCTTTTGCAGTATCGGGAACAACAATTTTTACAGGAACTGATGGCGGAGTATTTTTATCTACAAATAACGGCAGCAACTGGACTGCTGTTAATAACGGATTAACAAGTCTATATGCTAATGCACTTATAATCTCGGGAACAAACCTGTTTGCAGAGATTTGGGGTACCGGAGTTTTTTTATCAACTAATAATGGCTCCAATTGGAATGCGGTTAATAACGGATTAACAAGTCAATATATTAATGCTTTTGCTGTATCAGGAACAAACCTCTTTGTAGGAAGTCACGGCGGTGGAGTATTTTTATCTACAAATAATGGCTCAAGCTGGAATACAGTTAATAGTGGTTTAATAAGTCGGGATATTTATGCCTTTGCAGTTTCGGGAACAAGCATTTTTACAGGAACAAACGGCGACGGAGTATTTTTATCGACAAATAACGGCACCAGCTGGACTGCCATTAATAGTGGATTGACAAATCTACAAGTTAATGCGTTTGTGTTATCGGGAACAAACATATTTGCAGGGACAATGGGTGGAGTATTTTTATCAACTAATAATGGCTCCAGTTGGTCTGCAGCAGGTTTAACGAATAAATTGGTTTTGTCATTCGCATTATCGGGAACAAACCTCTTTGGAGGGACTGAAGCCGGGATATATTTATCAACAAATAATGGTACGAGCTGGAACGCAATTAATAACGGATTAACAAGTCTATATGCTAATACACTTGCGATCTCGGGAACAAAAATCTTTGCAGGAACTTTGACAGGGGTATTTTTATCAACAAATAACGGTACAAACTGGACTGCGGTTAATAACGGATTAACCGGTAATGCTCTATCTGTTAATTCCCTTGCAGTATCCGGAACAAATATTTTTGCAGGGACTGAAGGCGGAGTATTTTTATCTACAAATAATGGAACAAACTGGTTAAATAAAAATCAGGGTTTCATCGCTATTCCTTCCATCGTTTCTTTATCAATATCAAACAGTTATATTTTCGCAGGAACAAATGGTCAGTCCGTCTGGAAACGATTGTATTCAGAAGCAATAGTGATAAAACAAATTTCCGAACTTGTTCCGTCATCATATTCATTACAACAAAACTATCCAAATCCATTTAATCCTTCTACAAAAATAAGATTTGATTTACCAAAAAATGGCTTTGTGAAACTTGTAGTATACGATGCTCTTGGTCGGGAAGTTGAAACACTTGTAAATGAAAAGCAAACAGCGGGAATTTATGAAGTTGAATGGAATGCATCGCAATATCCAAGCGGAGTTTATTTTTATAGATT
>Ga0182021_10011640_pt1 | contig 10442 bp, 6 predicted proteins | sample 612E3MmetaG_FD_120493 | JGI IMG/M metagenome (GOLD analysis project Ga0182021, IMG submission 120493) | Permafrost microbial communities from Stordalen Mire, Sweden - 612E3M metaG (Illumina Assembly) | ecosystem: Environmental > Terrestrial > Soil > Wetlands > Permafrost | place: Sweden... | reverse complement strand
TCGATGGTGCCGAAGGTCATGCGCGAGGAGAAGGTCGTGGCCTGGTAGGACGGCACCGACCAGGAGCTGGTGCGGCAGCCGAACATGCCCATGAAGCGGCCGAGCAGGCCCTCGATCTGGTCGGACTTGTGCAGAACGCCGTAGGACGCGCCGGCGTAGGACTGGTCGAGAAGCGCGGTTGGGCCGTACTTCGCCTTGATCTCCTGCATCTTGCTGGCGGTGAAGCTCAGCGCCTCCTCCCAGGAGACGCGCTTGAACTTGCCCTCGCCGCGCTCGCCGGTGCGCAGCATCGGATAGAGCAGGCGCTCGGCGGAATAGAGCCTCGAACGGTAGGAGCGTCCGCGCAGGCAGGCGCGGAGCTGCGGCTCCTCGAAGGTGTCCTTGCCGAACTCGCCGCCTTCCTGATAGCGGCCGTCGTCGGTCGAAAGGCGCACGATGACGTTGCCCTTCTTGTGGGCCACCAGCATGTGCCGCGAGCCGCAATTGTGCGCGCAGCTCGTCACCATCGTGGTCAGCTCGTCGTCCTTCGGATAGGGCTCGTAGGCGAAACCCGAGGCGGTTCTGGAGCCGCCGGTGACGGCCAGGCCCGCCGCAGCGCCGGCCGCGGCCAGCCTGAGGAAATCGCGCCGGTTCGGATTGAGCGCCGCCTTCCACGAAACGTCGTGCCAGGAGCCTGCTTTCCTCGGATCGGGCATTGCTACACTCTCTTTCTAGGCGCTAACGCCCTTCGGGCTACTTGAGCGCAGGTTCTAGCTTCTAGCATGTGCCGGCTTGGGCTTGGGCTTCGCGTCCGTTGGCCGCGCGGGGGGGCGAACAACGGACGCTGGAGCTGCCGCACAGGAAAACTCACTTTTGAGGGAGGCGGTATTTGGCTTCCGATTCGCTGGGACGGTCCTTCGCCCAATCCGGAACCGCGGCGTCCATGCCCGGCCAGGGGTGGCGCGGATAGGGATAGCTGATCCGGTACCAAGCCCTGCCGCCATGGCAGCCGTAGCAGGCATCCGCCTTGGTCTTGGCCAGGGTCTCGATGGCATCGGCTTTCAGGTAGCTGACCTGATGGCGGACGGTGCGGAACTGCTCGGCATGGCAGGTGAGGCAACCGTTCGGCGTCTCGGGCGTCTCCAGCCCCTCGCGGACCTGGACCCAGGGATCGAGCCCCATGTTCTGGTTGGGGAACTGACCGTGGCATTTGAGGCAGGTCTGGGATGGGTCGACCGTCTTGCGCAGGGTGAAGGCGGCCGGCTCCTGCCCTGTCGCATGCGATCCCGGCGCTTTCTCGCGCGGGTCGGCGCCCTGGTGGCAGAAAACGCATTTGAGGTCCATCACCTGCTTGGCATAGGCCGAGGTCAGATGCCGCGCGTGGAAGGTGTCCTGGGAGCCCGTATAGGTGTCGAGCGTTTGATACCAGGCTTCGGCGTTCGCAGCCTTGAGGCCCGCCGGCGAGGCCTCGCGCACCTTGCCGGTCAGAACCTCCTGATGGCAGGCCAGGCACTGCTCGTTGGTGGCCGTATCGATGGCCGGCTTGAAATGCAGCTTGTGCCAGCGCGCCTGCTGGTAATCGGTTGTTTTCGCCAGCTCCGAAGGCGTGTCCTGCGCGGCCGCCGTGACTGCGGTTCCGGCGAAGAGTCCGCCAGACGCAAGAAGTGCGGCGGCGAGCAGGACGGGTCTGCCAAGTATCCCTCTCACGGACAGGACTCCTTATATCGCAAGGGCGGAAGATTGGACCGCCCATGACGAATGGAAGGCGGCGGGTTGCCGGGCGGCACAAGCGGCCGCCCGGTCTTCGAATGCTACTTCTTCGCCCACTTGGCGCAAGGGGCATTGCCCGACATTCCAGACATGCCGCTCATGCCGGACATGCCGCTCATGCCCGACATACCGCTCATGCCCGACATACCCGACATTCCGCCCATGCCGGACATGCCCGACATACCGGACATGCCCTGCTGACCGCCGCCCACGTATTCCACGCAGACATAGTCCGGGCCCGGCTGCGGCACGCCCTGCGCGAACGCTGTGCCGGTGAGCGCGGCCAAGCCCAGAACCGTTCCTGCTGCGAGTTTCACTAAGGTCATGTTTCCCTCCTTTGGGTTTTACGTCGTGCTTGGACATCGCTTCGCTCAAACGAGCGGGAACCGTGAGCGATGACCCGGAAATCTCCCTGGTCCCGTGGGTAGCTGCCGCGCGGGCGGACTTGGGCGTCCGCTCGCCATGACCGGCCTTGGAAGGCCGGTGGTAGTGTCTGATGTCGTAAGGTCCCGTCATGCCAGGCCGCGTGAACGGCGTGTACCAGGCGCCCTGGTCGTCGAGGAATTTGAGGCTGTCGGGAAGCGGCTTGTCTATGCCCCGCGTAGCCCGGTCGAGCCATCCGGCGGGTTTTTCGTAAGCCTCGATCCTTGGAGCGCCTGCCGGCCTGCTATCCGGCTGTACTCCCGCGATGTAGGCTGGCGTTTGCGCCGAAGCGGCGGTAGCCAGAGCCATCAGCGGCACGATTGCCCAACGGGCGAACCCAAGAGTTCTGCCAAGCACAGCGATTTGCCCTCCGCCGTTGTTATCGCACAGCCTAGCGCAAGCTTCGTGCCAGCTCCTGCGATACATAGAGAAATCGAAATAGAACAATGCGTTATATAAAAGCGCCGCGCACGCGGGCCTCGATTTGCAACCCAAAACCTGCCAAAATGGCAGGGGAAGATTAGCAAAAATCGTTACCGGACTGATAATCCGGGTTTTATGGGTCTGCCATTTTGGCAGGAAGGTTAACAAATGCCGCCTGACAAATTGGCCGGTCCACCAGAAAGGGACAAAATGCGAGGATGGTTTCCAAAGCGGCCATAATCGCGCCGGGAGGTTGTGCCAGACGCGGCCCGAAGCAATGTTTTTCATCCATGGAGCGTTATAGATGTCCGATCGATCGAATAATTCCGGGCCGCAATCCGGGAACCAGCCGGAGAAAAAGGAGAAGGACCGCAAGGTTGGCGGTTTCTGGTGGTGGAGTCCGGCCTATTTGGCGGCCGCGGTGCTCGCCGTCACCGTGGGATATTTCTACTATTTGATGCACCAGAAGCATGAGCCGAAGCCGGTGCAGGCCGCCCAGCCGGTTCAGCAGCCCGCCCAGGCCGCTCAGCCCGTGCATGCGGTGCGCGAGAAGATCGAAAGCGCGTATTTCTTCCGCATCGACGGCAAGGACGCCCAAGGCCGCGCCGCCTCCTTCGATTTCATCATGCTCACCGGCGATTACACCTGGGCGCTGGGCAGCACCACGGAGGTCGTCTCCAAGGGCGCGGCGGTGCCGGAGGCGGAAGTCGCCGAACGCGTGCTGTCGCCAAAGGTCCGCGAGTCGCTGGCGAGCGCGAGCGACCTGATCTCCGTGGGGCTTGCCTCGCAGGAAGGCGAGCGCGAGGCGGAGGAAGCGCGCGCCCTGGCCCGGTCGCAGACCATCGGCGGCTGGCTTGCGAAGGCCGCCAGCCCCGGCACGGGGCTGTGGAGCCTGACGCTCGGCCAATATAAGGGCTGCAAGCACCAGCAGGACGAGGATACGAGCTTCGAGCGCCCGATCATCCTGTCGGGCGTGCGCGCCAAGGCGGAGGGCGCGAACCTGCAGGAAGCGCTGGCCGATGCCATCGGCGGCCGCGACAACCTGCCGAGCCGCGAGTGCTATTCGCGCTTCGACATGACAAAGGTGCGCTGAACCGCGCCAGCGCTCCTTTAACGCTCGATGGTGCCCTGAACGGAGGGAATCTCCCCTTATCCTGTCCTTCTCCCCATGGGAGAAGGACCCTTGAACTACCCGCAGCGCGATTTCTGGCGTTCCCTCTCCCATGGGGAGGGACAGGGTGGGAGGTTCGCCTCGTTCAAGGCGCCATCGAGCGCCTATACGCGCCGGCCTGCGGCCGCACAATCCAAAGCCTGTCACCCGCGCCGGCTAGTTCGCGGCGTCCGCGGGGGTAACGGATCGTGCGTTTTGCCTAAGCGGCCATCATGGTTAATTCCGGCTTGGTAAACGCCCGCCCCGCGAGCTTTCTTCCCGCGAACTTTTCCTCGCTTTGGGCCCGTGCCCTCTCGACGGGTACGACCGGACGCCCGCCCGTTTGCGCGCATCTAGGGGGGGATCTCGCCCGCAGGTAGCAATCCCGTAACCCATGCCGTGCAAACATGACGCCAAGCTTCGTTATCCTTTCCGGTCCCCTGCCTGACCCGCCACGGGAGCGGGTAAGCAGAGGGTCGCGTACCCGGCTGCGCAAACGAGGGCAGCCGGTCGCGCAGGCTTAACGGAGCCGGAGGGCCAACGGGCCGCCATAACCGCGATATTCGCGGCGTAAATGGGAGTCGCAAGGTGATGGATGACATTTCGCCTGGGAAAGACGCCGGTCTATCGGGGCCGGCGCAAGGCCCCTCCAGCGTGAACATCAAGCAGGCGGTTATCGAGAGAATCCAGATGGCCGACCGGCGCGGCGCCGATGCGCTGCTGGATGCCTGGGGGGCGGAGCACGGTTACGAGAATATGCTCGCGGAGATCCTGGACCCTGTGCTGACGGAGGTCGGCGACGAGTGGCGTTCCTCGGGAATGCTCACGCTTGCCCAAACATACGTGGTGGCCAAGGTCGCCGAGGACATGATGAGCAAGATGGCAGGCCGGAGCAGGCAGGCGCCCGGCGGCCAGCCTCCAAAAGGTCCAGTGGTCATCGGCAATATCGAAGAAGACTTCCATGCCTTGGGCCGGAAAATGCTGGGAACGTTTCTGCGCGCGCAAGGGTGGGACGTGCTGGACCTTGGCAACGACGTACCGGCCGCGGTCTTTGTGGACAAGGCCGTGGAAGCTGGGGCGCGGGTGATCGGCGTGTCCGCCATGATGATGAGCACCGCCCGCAACATCAAGGCGGTGCGGGAGGAAATCGACCGTCGCGGCCTCGCCGGACGGCTCTTGCTGGCGGTTGGCGGCGCGATCTTCCGTGTCACTCCGGGGCTGGCCGAGGAAATCGGCGCGGATGGCACCGCGGGCAATGCGCTCGATGCCGTCGAGTTGTTCGGCCGACTCTGGGAGCGGTCCTCCGGAATGGAGGTGCGCACATGAACAGCATGGAACGGGTATTGGCGACCGTTGCGGGAAAACCTCGCGACCGCTGCGCCTTTACGGCGATGCTGAGCCTCTACGGCGCGCGGCTCACAAGCTGCGATATCGAACGATACTACACGGACCCCTCCGCCTATGCGCAGGGGCAGCTGGCGGTGCTCGAAACGTTTCGCCCCGACATCCTGCTCAGTCCCCTGGCTTTTGCGTCGATGGGAACGGCGTTCGGCAGCAAGCTTCACTTCTTCGCGGACCAGCCGCCCAATATCCGCCGCCCTGCCATTGCGTCCGCCGATGAGTGGGACAGGCTTGTGCTGCCCGATCCCGGCACACACCCGCATCTCCTGTTTTTCAGGGAAACGGTAAGGGGCATGGCGGCGAAGACCCGCGGCGAGGTTCCTATTGCGGCAGTTCTTCCCTCGCCGATGGATTTCCCCATATTGATTATGGGAATTGAGGAATGGCTCCAAACGGTTTTGTTCGACGCTCCCAGGGCGCGGCGCATCGTTGACGATATCATGCCCCTTTTCGTCCATATGGCGAACGGTATGCTTGAGGACGGATGCACGTTCATCGTCGTGTCGTGCGCGTTTGCTTCGCCCGCAATCGTAACGCGCGAAATCGTAACCGGGTTTTCCAGGCCTTCGCTGGAAAGGGCGCTGGCGCAGCTTAAAGGCCCCGTTCTCCTGCACAACACTGGCGCGCCCTTCCTGCGCTACCTGGATCTGCTGAGGGGGCTGCCGTCCACGATAGCGTTTGCGGTGGATTGCTTGGACGACCTCGGTGAAGCGCGCCAAGCCGTCGGTCCTGACGCTGTCTTGTTTGGCGGACCTTTTGGACCCAATTTTCCCAGCAAGACCGCCGCCCAGGTGGAGGAGAAATGCCGGGCCATTCTGGAGGGCCGGCGGCGCGACCCTCATTTCATTCTGTTTACCGCGGGCGCGGACATTCCCCTGAACACCCCGCCCGAGAACATTCACGCAATCCGCCGGGCGGCCGAGGCCCAGGGAGCGATAGCGGGCAAGCCCGGCCCGGCGCCCGGGATAAAGGAAGGAGCAGGCTCCGGCGCATCCGCATGAGCTTGCGTGGTTCTATTCGGGAGAAGCCTTGGATGCGCGATATTTCTTTGGACTATACTGAAAAACTCAAGCGCGGTGTTCCCGGTCATGGGCTTGACACCGCTGAGATGGGGCATTGTTCCGCCCGCGGGCTGGCATTGCTTGGCCGATGGAAACGCGCGTAAAGACTAAATCCCCAGGCTACGGAGACCCAGGGCTTCCAGCTCTGACCATGGGTATTCTGAGCAATGTGCTCAGCCGGGCCGGCAACCCTGCCGATGTGGGCGGCTATGTTACCGAAGAAATCCGCGAGCTTACCGGCGCGCGCTGCTTGCTGTTGGTCCAATGCCCCAGTTCCGCCGGGAATGCACATCGCGTCATAAGCGTGAACCCGATGCGCCGGCGCGAGTGGGCCGAATCCGCGGATGCGCAAATTCTGTACGAGGCCGCACACCAGCTGCCGGACGCGCAACTGATCCGCTCCGGGGAGGTATCCGGAATCGCCGCATACCTGGAGCAACATGAGTTCGGATTATCCATGTATGTCCCATTGCACTTGGGACAATTGCGTATCGGCGGCATGCTTCTTCTCGGATTGGAGGATGAACATCATGTATATTCCGTACTGGAGCTGATAAACGACCTGTCGACGGTTATCGCTCTGGTGCTGCACAACGCGTTTCTTTTTGAGCAGCAGGAACAGATCATAGAGGCGCGCACGAAGGAATTGCGGAGCGCCAACGAGCAGTTGCATGCCGAACTTGCCGAACGCGAGCGCATCCACCAGGCCTTGACCGAGAGCGAGGCAAAATATCGCCGCATCGTGGACACCGCCACCGAAGGGATATGGATTCTCGGCCCAGATTACCTAACCACGTTCGTGAACGCCGCTACGGCTGAAATGTTGGGTTACGGGTGCGAGGAAATGGCCGGACGCCCAATGACCGATTTCTGGTTCGAGGAAGACCGGCCCCATTTCCCGGACAAGATCGAGCGTCACGGCTCTGGAATTTCCGGGCGCTATGAGCACCGTTTCCGCCACAAGGACGGCCGGACGGTGTGGGCCATCGTTTCCACCTCGCCGGTCTTCGGTGGCGGGCGCGATTTCCAGGGCGTCCTTGCGATGCTGACCGGCATCACCCAGCGCAAGCAAGCCGAGGCGGAGATCTTGCAGCTCAATCGCGACCTGGAGCAGCGCGTGGCTCAGCGCACGGCGGAACTGCACTTGGCGCGCGATGCCGCCGAAATGGCGAACAAGGCCAAGAGCGTGTTCCTGGCGAATATGAGCCATGAGCTGCGCACGCCCCTGAATGCCATTCTGGGCTTCTCCGCCATGCTGCGCCGGGATTCCGGGCTTGACGGAAGCCAGCGGGAGAAGCTCGACATCGTCAACCGCAGCGGCGAGCATCTGCTGACGCTCATCGACGATGTGCTGGAAATAACCAAGATCGAGGCGGGGCGCCTGCAAGTGGCCGCCGCCCCGTTCGATCTTGGCGGGATGGTGAGCGATGTCGCCAGCATGATGCGGCTGCGTGCCCAGGAGAAGGGCTTGCGGCTTGAATTCGACCAATCGTCCTCCGCCTTCCCGCGTTACATCAAGGGCGATGAAGCGCATTTGCGCCAAGTCTTGATTAACTTGGCCGGCAACGCGGTGAAGTTCACCAGGCAAGGCGGCGTGATTATCCGCTTGGGGGTGAAACAGAATGGCCGGGAACGCCTGACGATCGAGGTCGAGGATACCGGCCCCGGTATCGCCCCCGAAGACCGGAAGCGCCTGTTCAGGCCCTTCGTGCAACTGGCGGAAGGCAGCGCCCAGAAGGGCACCGGCCTGGGGCTGGCCATCTCGCGGCAATACTGCCAGCTCATGGGTGGCGCCATCGATGTCGAAAGCCGGGTGGGCAAGGGTTCCATCTTCCGCGTCGAGCTGCCGCTGGAGAGGGTTGGCCCAGCCGATATCGGCGCGCTGCTGGGGGCGGCGCAAGCCGGGGAGGTGGCTGGGCTCGCGCCCGGGCAGCCGGTGTACCGCATCCTCATCGCGGAGGATCAGGAAGACAACCAGAACCTGTTGACCCACCTGATGACTACCATCGGCGCCGAAGTCAAGGTGGCGGTAAACGGCCAGGAGTGCGTGAAGATTTTCCAGGAGTGGCGGCCGCACCTCATCTGGATGGACCGGCGCATGCCCGTTATGGACGGCGTGCGGGCCACGGCGGCTATCCGGCGGCTGCCAGGCGGCGATGAGGTGAAGATCGTCGCCGTGACCGCTTCCGCATTCTCGGAGCAGCGGCAGGAAATGCTCGATGCCGGAATGGACGATTTCGTGCGCAAACCCTACCGCTTCCACGAAATCTACGGCTGCCTGGCAACGCAGCTGGGGGTGGAATATGTCTACCGGCCGGCGGAAGAGGAAGCTGCCGCCGCCGCCGAACTGACTCCGGCGAAGCTGGCGGAATTGCCGGCCGCCATGCGCAAGGAACTCGGCGACGCCCTGGAAAGCCTGGACGGCGACCGCATAACGGCGGCCATCGGGCAGGTGAGCGAAGCCGATGGGGAATTGGCGGCGACGCTATCGTGCCTCGCCGGGAATTTCGATTACACCGCGATCTTGAAGGCGCTGGCCGCGGAAGCGCACTGATTCGCGATGGCGCCGGGAACCGGCGTGCCATCGATAGCGTGGAGCCTTTGCGCTGCGGATGCGCCGATGGTTAAGGCCCTTGAAACATTTCCCTGCCAAAGCTTGTGGGAGGAAGGGGCGGTCTCAAGGGACGCGCGGTTGACGCCAAGCCATTGCGACCACACTTCAAGTTCTGAAAAATTATAACTATTCCGGCTTGCGCTCCGCAAAAAGGGGCGTGCCCCGGATAGCACGGAGAACGCGGCTATGATCGGCCTATTGCTCGTCCTTGCAGTCGTCGCGGCAATGTTTGTGCTTGCCATCCGGCGCGAGGGCTTATGGACCTGGGCGGTGCTGCTGGCGGCGGCGACGCTGTCAATCAAGCTCGGCCTGTTCGCCGGCGGGTTGCACCTGCCTTCCTTCACGGCCTGGGCATTCGCCGGATGGCTGCCCGCGATCGTCCTTGGGCTTCTGTCCTGGCGCCCCGCGCGGCGCGGGCTCCTGACGCATCCCCTCTTCGGCATGATTAAGCGCGTGCTGCCGCCTGTCTCCAAGACCGAGCAGGAGGCCATCGACGCGGGCACGCTGGGCTTCGACGCCGAGCTTTTCTCCGGCCGTCCCGATTGGGAAAAGCTGCGCGCCGTACCGCCCGTGACGCTCACGGAGGAGGAACAGGGCTTCCTCGATAACGAGGCAGAGCAGCTTTGCCAGATGCTCGACGATTGGGACATCCGCCATAACCGGCACGATGTCCCGGAGCACATCTGGGATTTCGTCCGCGAGAAGGGCTTCCTCGGGATGCTCATCTCCAAGGAGCATGGCGGCCTCGGCTTCTCCGCGCAGGCACAGTCCATCATCCTGGGCAAGATTTCCTCGCGCAATCCGGATGCGGCCATCATCGTCATGGTGCCGAATTCGCTTGGACCAGGCGAGCTGATCGAGAAATTCGGCACCGAGGCGCAGAAGCAGCAATATCTGGAGCCGCTGGCGAAGGGCAGGGAGATCCCGTGCTTCGCGCTGACCAGCCCATTCGCGGGCTCGGACGCGGCCAACATGCGCGACGTGGGCTACGTCGAGAAGGGCATGCACGATGGCCAGGAGGTTGTCGGTATCCGCGTGAGCTGGGACAAGCGCTACATCACGCTTGCGCCGAAGGCCACGCTGCTGGGCGTCGCCTTCCATCTGCTCGACCCGCAGAACTTCCTGGGCAAGGGCAGCGATCCCGGCATCACGCTGGCACTGATCCCCGCGAACCACCCAGGCGTCAACATCGGCCGCCGCCATCGGCCCTCCGGCTCGTCCTTCCCGAACGGGCCAACCACGGGCGAGAACGTCTTCATCCCGCTCGATTGGGTCGTGGGCGGCGCGGACCGCGTGGGCCAGGGCTGGCGCATGCTGATGAGTTGCCTTGCCGCGGGCCGGGCGATCTCGCTGCCCGCTTCCGCCACGGCTGGCGCCAAAGCGCTCCTGCGCTTCACAACGGCCTATGCCCGCATCCGCAAGCAATTCGCCCTGCCCATCGGCCGCATGGAGGGTATCGAGGAGCCGCTGGCGCTCATGGCCGAGACGGCCTACACGCTGGAGGCCGCGCGCGCGGTTACGTCCGCGATGGTCGCCCAAGGCGCCAAGCCCGCCGTGATCTCGGGCCTGATGAAATATCAGTGCACCGAGCGCATGCGTGCCTCGCTCAACGCCGCTTTCG
>Ga0182021_10011639_pt1 | contig 10442 bp, 5 predicted proteins | sample 612E3MmetaG_FD_120493 | JGI IMG/M metagenome (GOLD analysis project Ga0182021, IMG submission 120493) | Permafrost microbial communities from Stordalen Mire, Sweden - 612E3M metaG (Illumina Assembly) | ecosystem: Environmental > Terrestrial > Soil > Wetlands > Permafrost | place: Sweden... | reverse complement strand
TCTCTGCGCCCTGGCCTCGGGCCCGGGCGCCCTGAGGTCCTCCCCCGTCGAAAAGCTGACCCTGGCCTCCACGACCTCGACCCAGGACTCCGGGTTCTTCGACGTCTTCATCCCCGCCTTCGAGAAGAAGTACGGCTGCCAGGTCAAAGTCGTCGCCGTCGGCACGGGCCAGGCCATGCGCCTCGGACGGGACGGCAATGCCGACGTCCTCCTGGTCCACGACCGCGAGTCCGAGGAGAAGTTCGTGGCCGACGGCTTCGGCGTGGAGCGGCTCGACGTCATGCACAACGATTTCTTCGTCGTCGGGCCCAAGGCCGATCCCGCCAGGGTCCGAGGGCTGAATGCCGCGGCCGCGTTCAAGGCCCTGGCCGCGGGCCGTGGCGCGTTCGTCTCGCGGGGCGACGATTCGGGGACGCACAAGAAGGAGAAGCGCCTCTGGCAAGCCGCCGGGGCGACTCCCGCCGCCCCGCGCTACGTCGAGAGCGGCACCGGGATGGAGGCCACGCTCCGCATCGCCAACGAGAAGGGTTATTACACGCTCGTCGACCGGGCGACGTGGCTGTCGCACAAGAAAGAGATCGACGCCCTGGAGGTCCTGGTCGATGGCGATCCCGACCTGTTCAATCCCTATTCCGTGATCGTCGTCTCGCCGGCCAAGTATCCCGGCCTCCATGCCAAGCTGGCGACCCGCTTCGCCGAGTTCATCCGGAGCGCCGAGGGACAGGCGATCATCCGCGACTACGGCAAGGACAAGTTCGGCGCCCCGCTCTTCTTCCCCGACGTCGTGAAGTGACCGCCCGGACCTCATGAGCCGCGATTCCGACATCGAGCGAATCGTCGTCCGCGAGGCTTCCGAAAACAACCTCAAGTCCGTCGACGTCGACATCCCCCACGGCCGGCTCACTGTCATCACCGGCGTTTCGGGATCGGGCAAATCCACCCTCGCCTTCGACGTCATCTACCAGGAGGCGCGGCGCCGCTACCTGGAGTCGTTCTCGGCCCACGCCCGCCAGTTCATGGGCAAGCTCCGGCGGCCCGACGTCGGCCGCATCACCGGCCTCTCCCCGGCCCTGGCCCTGGGCCGTCCGCCGGCCGCGGCCGGGCCGCGCTCCACGGTCGGGACCCTGACCGAGATCTACGACCTCCTCCGGCTCCTCTTCGCCCGCCTCGGCGACGCCCCGCCGGGGGTCCGCCTCGAGCGCGCCCTCTTCTCGTTCAATTCGCCCCGCGGCGCCTGCCCCGCCTGCCGGGGCCTGGGGGTCGAGGACCGGATCGATCCCGGTCTCCTGGTGGCCGATCCGGCGAAGAGCCTGCGCCAGGGCGCGCTGGCCATCACCACGCCGAGCGGCTACGTCATCTATTCCCAGGTCACCATGGACGTCCTCGACCGCGTCTGCCGGGCCCACGGCTTCAGCGCGGACGTCCCCTGGAAGGACTTGACCGACGAACAGAAGGACGTCGTCCTCAACGGGAGCGACCGGATCCGCATCCCCTATGGCAAGCATCCCCTCGAGTCGCGGATGCGCTGGAAAGGGATCACCGCCAGGCCGCGGCAGGAAGGCGTCTACAAGGGCATCCTGCCGGTCATGGACGCGACGCTCACCGGCAAGCGCAATAAGAACATCCTCCGCTTCGCCCGCACGCTCCCCTGCCGGGCCTGCGGGGGGCGGCGCCTCCGGCCCGAAGCTCTCGCCGTCAAGTTCCACGGCCGCTCGATCTCGGACCTCGCGGCGATGACGCTCGGCGGCCTCGACGCGCTCTTCCGCGATCTCTCGCTCCCGGACGGCGAGCGCCCCGCCGGGGAGCCCATCCGCGGCGCCGTGCTGAAGCGCACCGGCGTCCTCCTGCGCCTCGGCCTCGACCATCTCACCCTCGATCGCGCCACCGACTCCCTCTCGGGCGGCGACGCGCGCCGCCTTCGCCTGGCCGCTCAGGCGACGGGCGGCCTGCGCGGCGTGACGTACATCCTCGACGAGCCGACCATGGGCCTCCACCCCGCGGATACGGAGAAGCTCCTCGGCGTCCTCCGGGATCTCCGCGACGCGGGCAACACGGTCGTCGTGGTCGAGCACGACGAAGCCGTGATGCGGGCCGCCGACCATCTCATCGATCTCGGTCCCGGCGCGGGCGAGCAAGGCGGCCAGGTCTTGTTCAGCGGCCCGCCCGCCGGCCTGGCCCTTCTCCCGCCCGGCGCGAGCGCCACGCGCGATTTCCTGCTCGGCGACCGCCGGAATCCCGCGCCGCAGCGGGACGCCCGGCGCCCGGGCGATGGAACGATCACCGTCGTCGGCGCCCGCCTCCGCAACCTCAAAGGCATCGACGCCGCGTTCCGGCGGGGCGCGTTCAACGTCGTGACGGGCGTCTCGGGCTCGGGGAAGGCGACTCTCGTCCATGACATTCTGGCCCGCCGCCTTCGCGACGGGTCCTTCGGCCCGGGGGCCGATGCCGACGGGCTGCGGATCGAAGGGAAAGCGGGACGGGTCATCGAAATCGACCAGGCGCCCATCGGCCGCACGCCGCGCTCGAACCCGGCGACCTACACGGGCCTGTCCGACCGGATCCGCGACCTCTTCGCCGAGCTGCCGGAGGCGTGGGAGCGCGGCTGGGGCAAGGGCCGATTCTCGTTCAACGTCGCCGGCGGCAGGTGCGAGACCTGCGAGGGCGCGGGGCTCGTCCGGATCGGCATGCACTTCCTCGGCGACGTGGACGTCGAGTGCCCCGATTGCGAGGGCCGGCGCTTCAACGACGAGACGCTGCGCGTCCGCTACTGCGGCCGGACGATCTCCGACGTCCTGGCGATGTCCGTGGACGAGGCGGCGGGGCTGTTCGCCGACCGCCCGCCGATGGCCCGCATCCTGGAGGCCATGGCCCGCCTGGGCCTGGGCTACCTCAAGCTCGGCCAGAGCTCGGCGACCCTGTCCGGCGGCGAGGCCCAGCGCGTCAAGCTGGCCGGCGAGCTCGCCCGGACGACGCCGGGCGGCGCGGTCTACATCCTCGAGGAGCCGACGACGGGCCTCCACCCCCACGACATCGGCGTCCTCGTCGCCGCCTTGCAGGCGCTCGTCGGGAAGGGCCACACGATCGTGGCCATCGAGCACAGCGCGGACGTCATCAAGGCCGCCGACTTCGTGATCGACTTGGGGCCCGGGAGCGGCCCGGACGGCGGCGCCATCGTAGCCCAGGGCCGCCCGGAGGATGTCGCCGCGGTCGAATCCTCGCTCACGGGCCGGGCGATCCGCCAGGCCCTCGCGGCGGCTCCGCCGCCGCTCGCAGTGGGCACCGTCCCCGTTCCCATTTCAGCCGGCGAGCCGCCGATATCGCTAACTGGCGTGTCCACGCACAACCTCCGCCGGATCGACGTCAGGATTCCCTACCGGAGCCTCACCGTGGTCACGGGACCGTCGGGCAGCGGGAAGTCCTCGCTGGCGTTCGACACGCTCTTCGCCGAAGCGCGCCAGCGCTACATCGAAAGCTTCTCGGCCTACGTCCGGAGCCTTATCGCCAAGGGCGAGCGGGCCGAGCTCGCCTCGGCCGAGGGCCTGACGCCGCCCGTCGCCGTCAGCCGCTACGCCGCGGGGCACCATCCCCGTTCGACCGTCGGGACGATGACCGAGATCCACGACTTCTACAGGCTCCTGTTCGCCCGCACGGGAACGGGGGCCCATCCGCCCGACGGCCGGCCCCTCACGGCGAGCCACTTCTCCTTCAACCACGAGCGGGGCGCCTGCCCGCGCTGCAAGGGCTTGGGCGCGCTCACGCAATGCGATCCCGACAAACTCGTCACCCATCCGGAGCGGTCGCTCTTCTGCGGCGCACTCGACGGAACCAAGACCGGCCGGTTCTACGGCGAACCGCACGGCCAGTTCCTCGCCGCCCTGAAGGCGGCCGCGGACGCGGCCGGATTCGATATGGACCGCCCCTACCGGGAATTGAGCGAACCGGAGCGGCGGCTGGCAATGGACGGGAGCGGGGACCGAATCTACGACGTCGCCTGGTCGTATCGCCGCGGCCGCCGCGAAGGCATGCACCGCTTCCGCGGGACGTGGAAGGGATTCGCCGCGCTGGTGGACGAGGAGTACCAGCGCAAGCATGCCGACCGCCGGGGCGAGGCCGTGCGGGCGCTGATGGCCGAGCGGCCCTGTCCCGCCTGCGGCGGGCGCCGGCTGCGGCCCGAATCCCTGGCCGTGCGCGTCCTCGGCCGGACGATCGCCGAGCTCTCGGCTTTGACCGTGCGCGAGGCGGTCCGCTTATTCCGCGACGACGCCCCGGCCGCGGACGTCCCGGAACGAACGCGGGCCGTCCTGGCCGCGATCGGGGCCGAGGTCCTCCCCCGCCTCGAGCTGATCCGCGACGCCGGGCTCGACTACCTCGCCCTCGACCGCCCTTCGTCCACGCTCTCGGGCGGCGAGGCGCAGCGTCTCCGTCTGGCCGGCCAGCTCGGCGCGCGCCTCACCGGCGTCACCTACGTCCTCGACGAGCCGACGGCCGGCCTCCATCCCCGCGACACCGGGAAGCTCGTCGGGCTGCTGAGGGACCTGACCCGGCACGGGAACACCGTCGTAGCCGTGGAGCACGACGCGGACGTCATCGCCGCGGCCGATTATGTGATCGACCTGGGCCCCGGCGCGGGCCGGCTCGGCGGCGCGGTCGTGGCCGAGGGCCCGCCGCGCGTCATCGCGGCCGCGGACACGGCCACGGGGCGGCTCCTCGCCGGGACGCTCGACGACGAGGGGCCGCTGCCGTTCGTGCCCCGCCCGGGGATCCGCATCCGCGGGGCGCGCGCCCACAATCTGCGCGGCATCGACGTCGAGTTCCCGGGCGGCGGCCTAACCGCCGTCACCGGCGTCTCCGGCAGCGGCAAGTCGAGCCTCGTCTTCGACGTCCTCCTCGCTTCCGCCCGGGCGGGAAAGCCCGTCGCCTGCGCGGGCATCGAGGGATGCGACCGGTTCGCGGACGTGATCGCCGTCGACGCCGCGCCGCCCGGCGCCGGGCCCTTGAGCACGCCGGCGACGTACCTCGGTCTCTTCGATGCGGTCAGGGCGATCTTCGCCGCCTCGGACGAGGCCCGCCGCCGCGGATTCGGCCGGGGCCATTTCTCCTTCCTCACGCGCGAGGGCCGGTGCGAGGCCTGCGGCGGGACGGGCCAGACGCGGATCAGCATGGACATGATGGCCGACGTTTTGACGCCGTGCGAGGACTGCGGCGGCCGGCGCTACCGGCCCGAGGTCCTCGAGGTGACCGTGCACGGCCGCTCCGTGGCCGACGTCCTCGACCTGACCGCGGCCGAGGCTCGCGACGTCTTCGCCGAGCCGCGGGCCCTGCGCGCGGGCCTGGCGGCGCTCGACGAGATCGGCCTGGGCTACGTCCGCCTGGGCCAGCCCCTCGACACACTGTCGGGCGGCGAGGCCCAGCGCCTGAAGCTCGCGGCCGGCCTGATGAAGCCGGCCGCGGGCCCGGTCCTCTACCTCTTCGACGAGCCCACGGCCGGGCTCCACGCGGTCGACGTCGACCGCCTGACCGCCGTCTTCGCCCGGCTCATCCGCGCCGGCCACACCCTGATCGCCGTGGAGCACGAGCCGCGGCTCATCGCCCGGGCCGGCCATCTGATCGACCTGGGCCCGGGCGGCGGGGACGAGGGAGGCGACCTCGTCGCGAGCGGCTCTCCCGCGGCCGTGGCCGCAAGTCCGGATTCGGCCACCGGCGCGGCGCTGCGCCGCCGGGACGTTGCTTCAGGAACCCCTTGACAGCCGGACGGGAATATGCATAAATATGCAATCGTTATGAATACTTATACAAAAGAAAAGCGGCGGCAGGTCCTGCGGGACATCGTGGCGAAGCACGGCATCGGCGATCAGCACCATCTCCAGACCGAGCTCGCCCGCCGCGGGATCGACACCACCCAGGCCACCATCTCGCGCGACCTCCAGGACATGGGCTACGTCAAGGTCCGCCTCGATTCGGGCGCCTACCGCTACGACCTCTACGAGAAGAGCCCGGAGGATTCGGTCCAGCCGCGGCTCAAGATCCTGTTCCAGAACTTCGTGACCGAGGTCAAGGGCACCGAGAATCTCGTGCTCGTCAAGACCTCGCCGGGCAACGCCAACGGCGTCGCCAGCCTGATCGACGCCCTCCGCCGGCCGGAGATCCTGGGGACCATCGCCGGCGACGACACGATCGTCGTCGTCATCGATTCCCGCGAGCACCGCAAGGCGGTCGTCCGCGACTTCCAGGCGCTCCTCGGCTGACGCCGGACCGCCCCCGCCGCCCCTTTCACGGCCGACAAGGAGACAACCATGGACAAGGTCATACTCGCCTACTCCGGAGGACTCGACACCTCCATCATTCTCCACTGGCTCGTCGCCCGAGGACACGACGTCATCGCCTACATAGCCGACGTCGGCCAGGACGAGGATCTCGAAGCCGCCCGGGCCAAGGCCCTCAAGACGGGCGCGTCCCGGGCGTTCGTCGAGGACCTGAAGCGCGAGCTGGTCACCGACTACGTCTTCCCCGCGATCAAGGCCAACGCCGTCTACGAAGGCCGCTACATGCTCGGGACGGCCCTCGCCCGGCCCGTGATCGCCAAGCGCCAGATCGAGATCGCCCACCGCGAGGGCGCGCGCCTCGTGGCCCACGGTGCGACGGGCAAGGGCAACGACCAGGTCCGCTTCGAGCTGACCTACCATGCCCTCGATCCGACGATCAAGGTGATCTCGCCCTGGAAGGACGCCGCTTTCCTCGCCGAGTTCCAAGGCCGCTCGGACATGATCGCCTACGCGAACCGCCACGGGATCGAGGTCAAGGCCTCGGCCGACCGGCCCTACAGCGAGGACGGCAACCTGATCCACATCAGCCATGAATCCGGGATCCTCGAGGACCCGCGGACCGCGCCCGAGGAGCATGTCTTCTCCCTGACGAGGAGCCCGAAGGACGCGCCCGACCGCGAGACCCTGCTCAGCGTCCATTTCAAGGACGGCATCCCCGTCCGGGTCGTCGACGAGACGAACGGCATCGACGAGACCGACCCGCTCCGGCTCTTCCTCCTCCTGAACCGGATCGGCGCAGAGAACGGCGTCGGCCGGGTGGACATGGTCGAGAACCGCTTCGTCGGGATCAAGAGCCGGGGCGTCTACGAGACGCCGGGCATGACCATCCTCCGGACGGCCCACATGGATATCGAGGGCATCGCCATGGACCGGGAGGTCATGCGCCTCCGGGACATGCTCGCCCCGAAGTTCGCCGAGATCGTCTACAACGGCTTCTGGTTCTCGCCCGAGATGGATTTCCTCATGGCCGCGATCGACAAGAGCCAGGAGGTCATCGACGGCGTCGTGCGCCTGGCCGTCTACAAGGGCAACGTCACGGTCCGCGGCCGCGAATCGCACAGCTCGCTCTACGACAAGGAGCTGTCGAGCATGGACATCGAGGGCGGGTTCAACCAGCAGGACTCGGCGGGTTTCATTGCCATCCACGCCCTCCGCCTCGAGGCCCACAACGCGATCATGACCCGCCAGGGCAAGAAGGTCACGGATTTCATGGGGAACGGCCGATGAGGCGCGTCTGGGACAAGCGGTTCGCCGAGCGCCGCGAGGATCCCCGCCTCGAGGCGTTTAGCGCCTCCATAGGGGAGGACGCCTTCCTCGCCGGGGCCGAGATCGAGGCGTCCCAAGCCTACGCCGCCGCCCTGCGCCGCGGGGGCGCGCTCACGGCGCGGGAGGCCGCCCGCATCGGCGCCGGCCTGTCGCGCGTGGGGCGTAGGATCGCGGCCGGCGAGGACCTCGGCGCCTTCGAGGACATCCATTCCGCGGTCGAGCTGCTCCTCGTCGAGGAGATCGGCGAAGCGGGCAAGAAGCTCCATACCGGCCGGAGCCGGAACGAACAGGTCGCGACCGACGAGCGGCTGTTCCTGAAGGATGCGGTCCCGAGGATCCTCGATCGCATCGGCGCCTGCCAGCGGGCGCTCGTCGCCCTCGCCGAGCGCCATCCCGAGGTCATCCTGCCGGGATACACCCATCTCCAACAGGCCCAGTACGTCCTCTTCTCCCATGCCGTCATGGCCCACTTCTGGCCGCTCGAGCGGGCCAAAGCGCGCCTGCGGGACGCCCTCGTCCGGATCGACGTCCTGCCGCTCGGCTCGGGCGCCTTGGCCGGCACGACCGCGCCCGTCGACCGGGGCTTCCTGGCCCGGGCTCTCGGCTTCGCCGCCGTGTCGGAGAACTCACTGGACGCGGTCGCGGACCGGAGCTTCATCCTCGAGACGCTGTCGGCCCTCTCGCTCCTCCTCCTCGACCTGGGCCGGGCGGCCGAGGACTTCGTCATCTTCGCCAGCCGGGAGTTCGGATTCCTCGCGCTCGACGATGCGATCGCGACGTCGAGCAGCCTCATGCCCCAGAAGAAGAATCCCGACATCTTCGAGCTCGTCCGGGCCGGCGCCGGCCGTCTGTTCGGGCACTTCAGCCGGCTGTTCGTCACGGTCAAGGGCCTGCCCTCGACGTACAACAAGGACCTCCAGGACGACAAGGCCCCCCTCCGCCTCGGCGTGGAGGACGCGCTCCGGACGCTGGAGGCTTTCGAGATCGCACTGAAGAACATCCGGCCGGACCCCGCCGCCATCGCCCGGCGGGCCGAGCCGCTCCTCTTCGCGACCGACCTCGCCGATTATCTGACCGGCAAGGGCGTCCCTTTCCGCGAGGCTCACGGGGCGGTCGGGACCCTCGTCAGGGCCGCGGAGAAAGCGGGCCGTCCCTTGACTGCCCTGACGGCGCGGGAGCTTCGGGCGGCCCATCCCCTCTTCGGCGGCGACGTCGGCCGGGTGTTCGATCCCGTCCGCTCGGTCCGCCGCAAGAAAGGCGCCGGGTCCACCCATCCCGCCCGGGTGAAGGAACAGATCCGGCGGGCGAAGGCCTTGTGCGGAACGTAAAATCCGCCGCCGCGGGAGACCGCGAGACAAACGACCGCCCCTCGTATTATAATGGCCCCATCCGAAGGATCCCCGGAGAGGAGGAGCGATGCAACGTCACATTCCGGTGAAAACCGTTCTCCTGGCCTTCGCCGCGGCGGCGATCGTCCTCTGGTTCGGCCCGACGCCCGGCCGCGCCCTGAACAACGGCCTATCCCTCACCCCGCCCATGGGCTGGAACAGCTGGAACAAGTTCGGCTGCGAGATCACCGAGACCATCGTCGAGCAGATCGCCGACGCCATGGTCGCGAGCGGCATGCGCGACGCCGGCTACCAGTACGTGGTCATCGACGACTGCTGGCAGATCGACCGCGACGCGCAGGGGAACATCATCCCCGACGCCAAAGCCTTCCCCCACGGCATCCAGGCCGTGGCCGACTACGTACATTCCAAGGGCCTGAAGTTCGGCATCTACTCCGACGGCGGGGCCAAGACCTGCCAGGGCCGGCCCGGCAGCTGGGGCTACGAGTTCCAGGACGCGCGCCAGTACGCCGCTTGGGGCGTGGATTACCTCAAGTACGACTGGTGCAACAGCGGCAAGCAGAATTCCGAGGCCGCCTATTCCCGGATGCGCGACGCCCTGGCTGTTTGCGGGCGGCCGATCGTGTTCAGCATCTGCGAATGGGGCAGCACCAAGCCCTGGACCTGGGCCCCGGCCATCGGCAACCTCTGGCGCACGACCGGCGACATCTCGGACATCTGGCAGGCCCGCGACAAGCGCCGGGAGCTCGGGGTCGTCGACATCCTCGATCTCCAGGTCGGGCTCGAGTCCGCCGCCGGACCCGGCCACTGGAACGACCCCGACATGCTCGAGGTCGGCAACGGCGGGATGACGACGGTCGAGTACGAGGCCCACTTCAGCCTGTGGTGCCTGCTGGCCGCGCCGCTGATGGCCGGCAACGACCTCCGCTCGATGACGCCCGACATCGCCCGGATCCTGACCAACACCGAGGTCCTCCTGGTCGACCAGGACCGGCTCGGCCGCCAGGGCCGGAAGGTGCGGGACGACGGCGATCTCGAAGTCTGGGCCAAGGAGATGGCCGACGGCAGCCGGGCGGTCCTCCTCCTCAACCGGAGCGCGGCCGAGGCGAACGTCGCCGCGAAATGGACCGACATCGGCTATCCGGCCGGCCTCCCGGCCAAGGTCCGGGACCTTTGGAAGCACAAGGACCTGGGGACTTTCAAGGAAACCTACACGGCGGCCGTCCCGGCGCACGGCGTGGTGCTGGTCCGGGTCACCCCGTGACCGGACGCCGGCCCGGGCCCGCTGAGGAGCGAACATGAACGAGCCTTTCCTCGACGACAAACGGAAGAAGATCGCCCTGCTCATCGACGGGGACAACGCCCAGCCGGCGCTGATCGACAAGATCATGGCCGAGGCGGGCAAGTACGGCCTGGTCACCATCCGCCGGATCTACGGCGACTGGACGACGGTCAGCATGTCCGGCTGGAAGCACACCCTCCACGACAACGCCATCCAGCCGAT
>Ga0182021_10011638_pt1 | contig 10443 bp, 8 predicted proteins | sample 612E3MmetaG_FD_120493 | JGI IMG/M metagenome (GOLD analysis project Ga0182021, IMG submission 120493) | Permafrost microbial communities from Stordalen Mire, Sweden - 612E3M metaG (Illumina Assembly) | ecosystem: Environmental > Terrestrial > Soil > Wetlands > Permafrost | place: Sweden... | reverse complement strand
CTCGAGATCGTCCTGTTCGAGTTCTCGGTTCGCGCGCTTCGCTCCTGTGTATGAAGCTCTCCATCGTCATCCCCTGTTATAACGAGGCCGACACAATCCGGCAGATTGTTGACCGCGTGCGGGCCTCTCCGGTGCCGGACAAGGAGATCATCATCGTCGATGACTTCTCGTGCGACGGCACGCGGGACCTGTTGCGCACTGAGGTCGCGCCGCTGGTCGACAAGATCATCTATCATGAGGCGAATCACGGCAAGGGCGCCGCGCTCCGCAGCGGCTTTGCAGCGGCCACTGGCGACATCGTGCTGGTACAGGATGCTGATCTTGAATACGACCCGCAGGAATATCCGCGGCTCATCACACCGATCGTCGACGGCCGCGCAGCCGTGGTGTTCGGCTCCCGCTTCAGGGGCGGGGACGCCCACCGGGTGGTCTATTTCTGGCACATGATCGGCAACCAGTTTCTCACCCTCTGCTCAAACATGCTGACCAACCTCAACCTCACGGATATGGAGACCTGCTACAAGGTTTTCCGTCGCGATGTGCTGCAGAAGATCGCGATCGAGGAGAACCGCTTCGGTTGTGAGCCGGAGATCACCGCCAAGGTCGCGAAACTGCGTGTGCCGGTCTACGAGGTGGGCATCAGCTACTCCGGGCGAACCTACCAGGAGGGGAAGAAGATCGGCTGGCGCGACGGCGTCCGTGCGTTCTACGTCATCGTGAAATACAATGTCTTCGCCTGATCGGATCGAACGCCTGTTCAACCCGTCTGCGGCCCGCAGGCGCGAATGTCCGCGCCGGGCACGGCTGCCGGCCTCCTCATCTTTGCCAAGGCCGGCACCGACAGCCAGGCAGACGAGGGCAACTGCACCACGTTTCGCATTGGCCGTAACATCGTGAGCCGATTTTTCCCATGTTGAGATGGTTTGACGATAATCCCGATCGCTATTGGTGGTTGGTCTGCTTCGCAATTGCCGGGGCGCTGTTCATCATGCTGCGGCCGCTGCTGCGCCCGGACTGGAAGGACGTCAAGGGCACTGACTGGAAATGGGCTCCGGTGATTCTGCTGGTACTGATCGTGGGACGCTGGCCCACGTGGTTTGTGACCCGTGAGTTCAATCAGGATGAAAGCCTGCTCATTACCGGCGCAATCACCTTGCACCATGATCCGGTTTTCTGGCGTTCAGTCGATACGGGCACGGCTGGCCCGCTCGATTCTTATGCGTTGATGCCTGCGGGTTGGATTCTTGGCGCTGACGACTATTTCTCCGCCCGGGTCACTGCGCTTTGCCTGCTCGCGGCAGCGCTGATTTTCGCGCATAACACAATTGCATTGGCGTTTGGACGGCAGGTGGCACGGGTCGCCGGCTTCAGCACGCTCTGCTTCGAATCGCTGACCCTGCACCACGATCTGCTGCATTTTTCCACAGAGCTGGTGCCGGTCAGTCTCGTGGCGGCGGCGTTCTTTCTGGCCGTGCGGCGATTCATTGCAGGCACCGGATGGCGATGGAACGCCGTGGGCGGGTTTTTGTTGGGCGCTGCGCCATTCGCCAAGTTGCAGGCGCTGCCGCTGGCTGGTTTGCTGGCTCTGGGCTGGATCGCTGGCGAACTCTGGCTGCAGAACGACCATCCCGGCGACCGACGCAATCGACTCGTCGCCTTGTGCGCAGGAATAGGCGCGCCCTTGCTGGTCTGCGCGCTTATGCTGACAGTGACGGGACAGTGGCGGCCCGCAGTGACTTCGTACATTCTGCAGAACATCGCATACGTCAACGATAGCCACGTGACGATCAGCATTGTGTTGCTCGAATACTGTTATTACGCCGCGCGCCCCGACAGCCTGTTGCCAGCCTGGCTCGCAGGCGGCGGGCTGTGGCTGCTGCTCATCCTGCCGATGCAGCGCTCCACCATCCGGCCAGCCCGGATTGTCGCCGCTGCCGCTGTGATGCTTTGCCTGGTCGGCTTGTTTTGTATTCTGGTGCCGCGACGTCCATTTCTGCATTATTGGCAGTTGCTCGTCGTGCCATGGACGCTGGTCCTCGGCTCAACCACCGGTCTTGTAATGGAAGCGTTGGAGAGCCAACGGGCCACGCTCCGTTGTGGTGTATTGTGCGCAACCCTTCTGTGCACCACCGGCTGTCTCCTTTTTGCGCGTGCGGGCTGTCCGCATCCCTATGTAGGTCGGCTTGCGCTTTATCATGCCAGTCGGCAAGGACCGGTTGCGAAAGAACTGATGAAATACGCTCGATCCGGCGAAGCCCTCGGAACGTGGGGCTGGATGAACAATTACTACGTCGAAACCGGTCTGCGCCAGGCCGTTTCCAGTGCGTGCACACTGGCGGAGATCTTGGAAGGTCCCAACCGCGAATATTTCTGCCGCCGTTACCTGGCCAACCTTCAGCGTTCGGCTCCGCCTGTGTTTGTGGACGCGGTCGGGCCGGGCAATTTCTATTTTCAGGACCGGCGGCTCGCCCATGACGCCATATTCCCACAGCTGGCGGCCTACATCCGCGCCGAATACACGCAAGTAGCTGACGTGCAGGGCAGCCGAATCTACGTGCGCAACGATCGTCTGGCGATCACAACCCATTGAGGCTTGCCCTCTGAACCCAGCCAATACACGGCCCTCGGCAGTAGTTGGACTCCATCCACCCGCCAGTTATGCCGCGAACCTGAGATCGATCGTCGCGAATCTGCCTTGCCACCCACGATGAAACACGGGCTGCGTTTGCCAGTGCTGCCGATCAAGCCCCCGCAGACTGAACCATGGTGACTTCGCTTCAGGAAAGCCCCGACCGGCGAAATGCATGGCTCTCCGCAGGCATCGTTCTCGCAACCATTGCACTTACGGTTCCTATTGCCGAGTGCGGAGGGAACGACGACTGGTCGTATACGAAGACAGCCCTCGACCTGACAAGGACAGGCCATCTGCTCTACAATGGCTGGGCCGCAGCAATGCTCGGAGCGCAGGCATATTGGGGTGCGCTGTTCATCAAGCTGTTCGGCTTTTCGTTCTTTGTTGTCCGCCTATCCGTCGCGCCACTAGCTGCCGGATGCGCGGCCCTCCTCTACATGCTTCATCGTCGCGCCAGCCTGCCGCCCAGCCTCGCCCTTTTCGGCACCCTGACCGTTGCACTGTCACCCATCTTCATACCGAACGCCGCATCGTTCATGACGGACATTCCCGCCCTGTTCCTGCTCCTCTTGTCCGTCTATGGTTATGTGCGCGTCGCTGACATGCTGGACACGGGCACAGTGAACGCGACAGGCATTGGCCCATCCTGGCAGCTTCGCCTGTGGGGCTGGCTCCTGCTCGGCCTGTCAGCAGGTCTGCTCGGCGGCACCGTGCGGCAAGTCGTCTGGTTTGTCCCTCTGCTCGGCTCCGGATTCCTTCTGCTGCGCAGCTGGTCATTGCACCAGATGCCCCTGGCAGCCGCCCCGCTCGCGATTTCAGGCATGGCTGCGTTCGCCGGGATGCTGCATTGCATGGCGTGGTTCCAAGACCAGCCCTATTCGATCCACGAAGAAATGCCGTTCAGTTTGCTGTTTTCCCGCAGGAACACCCTGACATTCCTCTGCCTTCTTTTGGTCCGCCTGGTGCAGACATTGGGACTCCTGATCCTTCCCCTGCTCCTCACCCTGCCATTGCTGTATCGAAAGAGGCTTGCAGGCCTTCGAACACCATGGCTGCGCTTCAGCAGCGCAGTCATCCTGGCCCTGTTCTTCTGGCTCCTCGAATGGCAAGGCTTCAATCAGGAATGGCACTTCCTGCATCCACACTGGCATGATGCGGCGATTGCCTCCCCTCTTCACCAGCCATGGCAGGAGCCCGAACCCGTCTGGTTTCCCTATTGGATCGGTCTAGCGTTCACCACTTATCCGTTTTTGTATGCCACAACCCCGGCTCCGCCCGATTATCTCCCCCAATCATTGCCGATGTTTGCCTGTCTGTCTTTCAGGATTCTAGTCACGGTGCTTGTTTGCGGCACCCTTGCGCTGTGCCTCGCCAACCAAATCTGGCCCCGTCAGGACACAAATGCGGCCAGGGAACCACGCGTCCATCGGCCCGTCGTTGTGTCTCTGCTCGCTGTTTTTGCAGCCGCCTATGTTCCCATGCTGTTGTTGCACGCTCTGATGCCTGATTCATCGGGGCTCATCGACCGTTATCTGCTCCCTGTCCTTCCGTTGGCCACCATGTGCTTTCTACGCGTGTTCCACCTGTGGACGGGCCGCACCCGGCTTCCGCTGGTGGCCTGGTTCGCACTCTCGCTGTTCTGCTTCTATGGCGTGGCGCAAACACACGATTACTTCGCTCAATTACGCGCCCGACTGGTCGTGACAGACGATCTGGAACACCGGGGCATTCCGCGCACCAGCATCATGGCCGGTTTCGAGTACGATGGCTGGACGCAAATCACGGTTGCCGGCCATTATAACGATCCGCGTATCAGGAAGCCGGAAGGTATCTATATTCCGGCGCCAAAATCTCCTGGCTTTGCAACCATCTACCCATGCTGGATCCATACGCCGGCGGTTCATCCTGACTATGTGGTCGCACTGGCTCAACACCCGGAATTGCGCATGACGGACTTGCCGCCAACCGAGTTTCGGTGCTGGTGGCCTCCGCTCCGCCGACAATTGATCGTCCAGGTGCGGGACCCTGCGTTGGCTGCCGTGAGCCGGCTTCCGTCACGAGTTTTCCAGGGCATCGCCCAATGATCACGTCACGGATACCGTGGGCAGAGGGTCCTGGTCGTCTGAAGCTGGCTGAGATGGCAGCCCCGCGCCCGTCAAGATTCACGGATCTTTTTGTTATCGTTCTGCACCCCAACCAGCTTAACTCGATGGGTCATGTCAACTGAGTCCGTTCCGGAGTCACGTTCCCCGCGCATCGGTTCTCATGCCAACTCGTCTGATGCGCGTTGCCCGTTCTGTGCTGAGATGGTTGCCACGTCATGGTGCAGGACCCGCGACGAAGCCGGCACGAGCTATCACGTCTGTATGTGCGAGGCCTGCGGCACCGCGTTTCTCTGGCCTGCTCCCGGAGAAGCCGAGCTGATTCGCGCCTATGCCAGCGACTATTACGGTGCGGGCGAGACCAAGTTCAACCCTATCGTCGAACGATTTCGCAACTGCTTCTCAAAATCCCGCGCCCGGCATCTCACGCGTGGCCTGAAGGCCGGCGCCAGAATCCTTGACGTCGGCTGCGGTGACGGCCGGCTGCTGCGCAACTTCCAACAGGCAGGTCGCTATGAGCTCCATGGCATCGAGCTTCCCGGACGCGCCGCCGAACGGGCAGGCCGCATTCCTGGAATGCAGCTCCACATCGGGACATTGGAGGCTGCCGGACTTCCCGACGCTTTCTTCGATCTTGTCACACTTGTCCACGTTTTCGAGCATTTACCGGCACCTCGCGCAACGCTGGACCATCTTGCGAACTTGATGCGACCCGGTGGCCGGCTGTTTCTCGCTTTTCCCAACATCACCAGCTGGCAGGCCCGCGCTTACAGAGGCGACTGGTTTCACCTCGACCCGCCACGGCATTTGTCCCTTGTTCCTCCCCGTATGGTTGTCGCTCACCTTGAATCCAAGGGCTTCAGACTCGTACGCGAAGATCATCTTTGCCTGGAGCAAAACACCTTCGGCTGGATTCAAAGCCTGCTCAATCGCTGCGATCGCCGCCGGAATTTCCTTTACGAGCGGCTCAAAGGCAACCGCTCCTACCTGCCGGCCCGCGGGATTGGCAGTGTTTCCATACATGCCGCTTTCGGCGGTCTCGTCTTCGTCCCGGCGATCTTCCTCGACTTCGCCTCAGCGGTCGCTCGGGCCGGCGCGACCATCGAGTTGACGTTTCAACGCCCCACCGCCACCTAAGCCGTATTCTGTGCAATGAATCCAGCCCTTACTCGTGGACAACGATGCTGTCAGGCAATCGCTGTAGGAGCCTGCTTGCAGGCGATTCCCCCGCTACATCCTCCTTCGCCAGGCCTACGGAGGACAGGTCGCGAGCACCTGTCCGCCGTAGCTTCTAGCGAAGGCGGAAGCTCGCTCCAGCAATCTGCATAGCTACGGTTGACCTTTGTCATGTACCGCAGCCAAAAAGTCGTGGTCGTAATGCCCGCCTACAATGCGGCGCGGACGCTCAAGGCCACCTACGACGAGGTCGTGGATCAGGGAATCGTCGATGAAGTCATCCTGGTCGATGACGGCAGCCGCGATGAGACCGTGGCGGTCGCCCGCACCCTTCCGGGGGTGACGGTGCATGTGCACGAACACAACATGGGCTATGGCGGCAACCAAAAAACCTGCTACCGCCTCGCCTTGGAGAAGGGCGCCGACATCATCGTCATGGTCCATCCCGACTATCAGTACACGCCCAGGCTCATTCCCGCGATGGTCAGCATGATCGCGAGCGGGCTGCATCCGTGCGTCCTTGGTTCGCGTATCTTGGGCGGCTATGCGCTGAAGGGCGGCATGCCGTGGTGGAAGTACCTGGCCAATCGTTTTCTCACCGCCGCCCAGAATGCCCTCATGGGTGCGAAGCTCTCGGAATATCACACCGGCTACCGAGCCTATTCGCGTGACCTGCTCATATCGATGCGACTCGACCGCCTTTCCAACGACTTCCTGTTCGACAACCAATTCCTCGCCCAGATCATCTGGCGGGGCTGCACCATCGGCGAAGTGAGCTGTCCCACGAAGTATTTTGCCGAGGCCTCGTCGATCGACTTCAAACGCAGCAGCATCTATGGCCTCGGTTGCCTGCGCGTCGCCCTCGTTTTCCGCCTCGCCCGCATAACCAGAGGTACTCCATATTTTGCCTGAGATGATCATCGCCCCGCGCAAGCCGCTCTTCAGCTCGGGTTACCAGCTCGATATCTTGATCTGCCTCGGGCTGCTCCTGGCGATCTTCATTCCCTACCGTCAGGTCGCCGGTCACAGTTTTGTCAATTACGATGACGGCCTCTATGCATATCAGAATACATATTTGATAAGGGGGCTGAGCTGGGACGGCATTTGCTGGGCGTTCACCAATATTTCCGCGGCCAATTGGCACCCGCTCACATGGATTTCCCATTTGGTCGATCGGGAGCTGTTCGGTCCTCACGCGGGCGGGTATTTGCTTGAAAACGTGGCCTGGCACGCCCTGGCGTCCTGTCTCTGCTACGTGGCTTTCCGCAGGACCACGGGGAGCCGGCTCTTTGGGTTTGTTGTCGCCCTGTTCTTTGCCGTGCACCCGGCAAACGTCGAGAATGTCGCATGGGCATCGGAACGAAAAAGCATCCTGAATGCCGTCTTCTGGTTCTCCGCAATCATCGCCTATCTCGATTTTATCGAGAAGCGGTCATTCAGGGCTTATGGTGTTGTTGTCATTGCCCATCTTCTGGGCCTGATGTGCAAGGCGATGAGCGTCACACTACCCTGCACCCTGGTCCTGATCCATGCGCTCTATCTCGTCTATCATCCGGATCGCCGCGGTACATCTTTGGCGTTGCGTCCGTTTTTGAGAAGAGTCGTGCCGCCGGTCCTTCCGATGCTCGCGTTGTCGGTGTATTTTTCCGCGGTGACGATATCAGCCCAATCGGTCGCAATAATGAACATCGGCTATACGATTGGCCAAAGGGTCACCAACGCGCTGTTGTCCTATGAACGCTACATCGAGATGTTCTTCCATCCGAACCGGTTGGCGATCTTTTACCCGCTCTTTGAAAAAGAATTGACCCTCCGGTCGGCGATTCCGTCCGCCGTGATTCTATCCGCCATCTCCATCGCGGCACTCGTCCTGATCCGCAAGAAGCCACAGCTCTTCATCGGATGGTGCTGGTTCTTGGGAACCCTGATTCCGGTCATCGGCTTGGTGCAGGTCGGATCACAGTCGCATGCCGACCGGTATTTGTATATTCCGATGCTCGGGTTGGCATTTGTGTATCCAGTCCTGTTCGAGGCGCTCCGGTCGACAAGGTTTTCCGTGCGACAGTCCATGACCGGAATGACACTGGTCATTCTCGGGATCTCCATGATTCTCGCGACCCGGATCCAGGTCTCTTATTGGAAGGATGGCGTGGCGCTTTTCGGTCATTCGTTGGCCGTCACTGGGGACTGCGTAACCACCACGATCGATCTGGCCGTAGCCTATGTGCGGGCGGAACGCTACCAAGAGGCCATCGCCTACACCGATTCGAAGATCGCGGTCGCTACTAATCCTGCGAACAAGGGGAGACTCTCCGCCATCCAAGCTTCCGCCTTCCGTAGCATGGAGAAGTATGAGTCTGCCATAGCAAGTGCACAAAAAGCGATTGACTGGGGCGACACCAGTCCTTCCCCCGCCTGGAGCCTGGCCATATCGAACTACATGCTTGGCAAGATGGATGAGGCAACTCGTTGGCTCGCCAAGGCACAAGCCGCTCATCCGTCTGTGGAGGAGTGGAATTATATCGCCAGGCGAGCCGATGCGAATATGGCGAATCTCAAACGTCTTCTGCAAGAAAAGGCCGCCGGAAAAGAAGGACTGCCCTCAGATACGTCGGTGGAACCCGCTCACCCCGGCGATAAGAATCGAGCCTCAGCGAACCAAGGACTGACCCGATAGCGGGCGCCCCCCGCCGATTGTGCTTGGTCGGACGGACTTCCAAGCCGTCGAGGCCGTCAGCTGTTTGCCATACAGCCCGACAGCCGACGAATGCCAGGACGCCGAGATGATGTCCGCATAGTCAGCGTCGTCGAAACCAAAGAAAAGGGCCGCACGTGCATGTGCGGCCCAGCAATTTCAGCAGTACTACGGTATTGGACTGCTCAGGGTCGACTATAGTTTTTGACCTTCAGCACTGAAACCCACCGTGCTTGGAGACGGAAGGGCTGCATTCGAACCCGAGAACGTAGAACCCGCAATCAACGGATCCGGGCCAATCATATTGCCCTTGCTGATCTGGTGCACATATTTGGACATCTCGACACCTCCAACTATCCCGGTTTGGGTATCGACGCCCAAAGCGATCGTGGAGACACCGAATTCCATAAAGTATTGATTGGCCGCTGAAGCGAGTTGTTTCGCATCGTTGGTCAACGTCTTCTCAATGGAACTTTGGCGGACCTTTTGGAACGCCGGAATGGCCATCGCCGCCAACAGGCCGATGATGACCACGACAATCATGATTTCGACAAGGGTGAAGCCCTTGTTAGATCGAACAATTTTCATAGGATTTTGGTATATGAATTTGATGATACGAACATTTCAAGACCCAACACAAGCTTCGATTAGAAGGGCGCACCCGGCCGCCGGGCAAGATTGAAATTCGCCGGTACTTTGAAGAAAGTGTTAAAATACCGCCCGACGGCGGTTCGCAAGCTAGTGCATCTCAGGCAATTCTGGGGGTTTCACCCTATCTCCAATGACGTCGCGCTAGCCCCTGTGTTCCCTCGGCTTCGCCGCGGAGCGTCTGCGGCGGGGCGCTGGCTGCTTCGTCAGCAACTCCGACGCCGGGATTTCGGCCGCATCCTTCCAAAGCAGCTCAAGCCGGTACTTGGCCCGGTTCTCCGCTGTGAAAACATGCACCATGATCTCGAAGGCGTCGAAGACTGTCCAGCCGCTACCCCGAATGCTCTCAATTCCCACGATGGCCGCTCCGGCCCCATCAAGTGTCTTCTCCATCTCCACGCGTAGCGCCCGCAAATGCGGCTCGGACGTCCCGGTGGCAAGCACCAGATAGTCGGTGATTGACGACTGAGCCCGGACATCCAGCACCCGCAGATCTTCCGCCTTCTTGTCATCGAGCGTTCGTACAATCAACCGTAACAAGGTCAACGACCTGTCTGCTGATTTCCGGGACGCTGAAGGGTTTCTTTTCATGCGGATTGGCGGTACAGATTGTGGGCCTCGATGTGGGAAACAACTCCCTGGGGACAGAAGTAGTGAAGCGGCAGGCCACGCCGGACCCGATGGCGGAGTTCGCTGGAACTGATCTCGATCAGATGGCCATCGCAACGAAGAAGCCGGAGACCGGGAATATCCGGCGCCTGCCTGGCCGGGTGACCAGGCCGATCGAGAAAGATGAACTCAATCAACCGGGCCAGTTCGGCGACGTCTTTCCACAGGTTCATCCTGGGCAATTGGTCGCCGCCGATGATCCAGAACAGCTGATCATCGGGAAAAAGCGTCCGGAAATGCCGGACCGAGTCGATCGTGAAACTCACGCCACCGCGCTGCAATTCCACCTCGGATATCTCAAACCGCCTGTCCCATTCGATGGCCGCGCGGAGCATCGTGAGGCGATCCACGGGACTCGACTGCATTTCCTGCGCCTTGAGCGGTGCTTGCGCCGCCGGAACAAACACCAGTCGGTCAAGCTTGCACTGTTCGCATGCGTCCTGCGCCGCCAGCAGGTGTCCGAAATGCACCGGGTCGAAACTTCCGCCTAAGAATCCGATCTTCAAGCCGGTCGCCCGTTG